>Ga0192657_1141_pt1 | contig 26468 bp, 25 predicted proteins | sample LauGreFBDMM110DN_2_FD_133054 | JGI IMG/M metagenome (GOLD analysis project Ga0192657, IMG submission 133054) | reverse complement strand
CACCTTGAAAGCGGTCAACCATATGCTCGATAGCGGGCAGGGTTTTGAGAACGGCGAAGAAAAACACATCACTATTTTGTTCTCTGACATTTGCGGCTTTTCCAGCAAATGCGAACGTTATTCGGCACGCAAAATCGTCAAGCTGCTCAACAGCTACTTTGACTTGATGGTCGATATATTGACTGAACATGGTGCCATCATTGACAAGTTCATTGGCGACGCCATCGTGGCGCGATTTGATTCGGGCAACCAGGTACTGGACGCGCAAAACGCGGTCATGGCCGCTTGGCGCATGCAAGAAAAGCTTTTGCAATTCAATCTCGACTCTTTTGAAGAAATTCAAATTCGGGTGGGCGTCAACAGCGGCGTCGTTATTTTGGGCAATCTGGGCAGCACCCGCCATCGTTTGGAATACGCCATGGTGGGCGACAACGTCAATATTGGCCAACGCTTAGAGAGCGCCGCACCCAATACGAAATGTATGATTTCAGAAGCCACCTACCTATTGGCCAAAGACAAGGTCTTGGTGGGTGAGAAATCCGAAATCAAAGTCAAAGGCAAGGCCGAGCCAGTGATTGCCTACGTCATTGAGGGTTTGCAATGAAGACATTTATGTTTCAAACCAGGACTCTTCAGATGCGAGCACGCCCATGATTTCCACGCCACTGCTTTTTTCTGTTGATGTTGATCGGCTCAGCAAGTACAAGAACAACTTCTTGAAATCGAGTCTGGGCATGGATGCCATTCAATCTGGCGAGTTGTCCAGCGATGAGCGACTTTTCCTGGCCTTGTTGGACACCAATTTACTTAATGTCACCATGTTGCCGGCGAAGAAAAAAATCATTTCAAGTGGTCAAGAATTTGATGAGGCCTACTTCATCACCAGCGGAGCGGTTTGTGCCACGCGCGGTGACAAAACCTTCTTACTAGGTCCGGGCGCTGTATTGGGGCTGGCTGAAGGCATGGTCGGTATTCCTTCGCGCTACACGCTTACGGCGCATACCGCATTGCAAGTCAAGATCATTGCGTTTCACAAGGTAGACAACATCGTGCACCAATTACCGTCAGAAATGAAGTCGATTCTGGTGAGCCTCATCAAACGAAACTTGACCGTCAAGTGATTCGGATTCAGCCATGAAAAATTTTTCTCAAGAAGAATTCACCGCAGGGGAGAATATATTTCGTGCAGGTGACCAGGCTACACATTTGTATTTCTTAGAAAAAGGCGAGGTCGAGTTGACGGATTCTTCGGGCAATGTTTTCGGTTCGATTTCGCAGGGACAGTCGTTTGGTGAAGCCGCGATTTTGTCCGGTGGTATCCGAGCTGCCAGTATTCGCGCAAAGACCAATGTCATCTGCAAAAAAATCAACAACGAAGACGCTTCGGAGTTGTTGAAGAGCTATTCCCCTCTTTTGGTGGTTATTTTGGAGTCCTTGTTGCTTCAGCTTTCAATGAATAACACCATTAAAAAGACCGTGCGTTAATCATGAATAACCAAGCGCAACTTCTGCAATTAACCGCAGACGATTGGCAAGCCTGTCTGGATGAATCGTTGCTGTCTTTGCGCGCTTCATGGGTGCAAGACTGGATGGGTTTGCCTCAGGTTTTGCAGGCCAGTATGGCGTTTTTGCAATTGAAGGAAACCACGCTCTCGGCGGCGGCCAGCAGCATGTTGGCTGCCGCCTTGGATGTTGCAAGCTATAGCGAGTCGCGCTTTCAACACAATAACCCATCGGATGAGCCAAAGTACCACAACCGATTGCACACCGCTGACGTCATCACCACCATGGCTTTGCAAATGGCTATTGAAGCCAAACTCTCTGGCAAGTACGAATCCGATTGGTTGGCGGCAGGTTTGTTGGCGGCGGCGGGTCATGACTTCATGCATTCAGGTCAAGTGAACGCGGCCAAGTTCCAGATTGAAATGCTCTCTTGTAAGTACATGCGCCCTTTCTTAACCAAGCAGGCGGTGCCTGAGTTATGGGTGCAACGCATTGAGACGGCTATTGTTCGGACCGACTTTACATTGACGCCACAAAACCACCAACTGGTTCAAGGCGTCGATTTTGAATGGAACCAAGCCTGGTTAAATGTGTTGTTGAATGAAGCAGATATCTTGCCCAGCAGTACCCCAGTTTTGGGGCAATCTTTGAGTCAGGCACTGTCCCTGGAGTGGATGTTGATTGGTTATGAGGCTTATAAAACTGTAGCTACGGTGCAAGGACGAGAGGCTTTCTTGAGGAATTTGCTATTTTCCAGTGCGTCTTCTCGAGCTTTGCAGGCGCCTCAGCGGTGCCGGTTGCAGTTGGCACAGACGCACGCTTGAGCTCCCAACAAAGAAAAAGCCCCGCAAAACGGGGCTTTCAAGACGGTTGGTATTTTAAAATCAAGCTGCAGTAAGCCAGTAGCCTGCGTTGAATGGACTGCTCATGCGCAAAGCCAACGGCGACACATCAATCAGTTTGTCGGTCGGCATTTTTTCGCCGTCACCCAGTTCTATGCCTGTGGGCTCTATGCCGTCGGCGCGCTCTGCGGCGGCCGCACGTGCCACCGAGAACGAATAAAAACAGCGAAATGAGACTTTGCGCTCGCCCCAGAATTCAGCGGCTTCGCGGAACACATCCAATAACTGCTCGCGTGCTTCCTTGTCAAACTTGGCATGGGCGGGAATGTGTTCAAGCACCAGGATAAAGCCGGGCTGTTGGCCTGACTTGTACAAAGCATCGCTCATGCAGTCGAACAAGGTATCAAAGTTCTTGCCTGCTTGCTGCGAGAAAGTGAACTGTTGTGCCGTCATATCCAGAATATCCTGCTTGCTCAAGGCACTGGCCAAGTTGGCATACAGGAAGTGGTAACCCAGTTGCGCTGCAGCAGTTTGCAAGTCCTCCACGCGAAAAGCACGTATGGATTGAACGATATTTGTTTTGACTGTACGAAGAGGCATGTCCGTCGCCATGTTATTCCTGCAATGTGCGAGCGCAGAATCCGGGCGAAAGTCAACTGTGGATAAGTTGTCTACAACGCACTGTCAAAGTGCAGCGACCGGTTTCCGAACTCGGGTTAACCCGAAAAATTCGATTCAATGATTATCCTGCAAACACGCTAAATTTGCAAGGATCGACAGATGCAACAGTGACAGCAGCAGGGCCTAAGCCTGTATGTGTGTGAGTACTAACAACTTATAGCTGCCTTATCTGACCGCATTTATATCGGCAACAGCAATGGCTGTCATGTTCACAATACGGCGTACCGTGGTGCTGGCGGTCAGGATTTGCACCTGCTTGGCCGCACCCAACAGAACCGGACCGATGGCAATATTGCCGCCAGCAGCCGTTTTCAGCAGGTTGTAAGTGATGTTGGCTGCATCCAGGTTCGGCAAAACCAGCAAATTGGCATCCGAGAGCAGTGTGCTGTTGGGCATCAGGACTTGGCGTGCTGCGCTGTCGATGGCGACATCGGCGTGCATTTCACCGTCTATCTCCAACCAAGGGGCAAGTTGCCGCACCAGCGCCAGCGTACGGCGCATTTTCAACGCGGTCGGATGGTTGCTGCTGCCGAAATTAGAATGCGACAGCAACGCGGCCTTGGGTTCGACGCCGAAGCGCTTCATTTCTTCTGCCGCCATGACGGTAATCTCTGCCAATTGTTCGGCCGTCGGGTCGTAGTTGATGTGCGTATCGACAAGAAACAACTGGCGCTCTGGCAGCAGCAGTGCGTTCATGCACGCATAGGTGCTGACACCGGGGCGCAAGCCTATGACTTGGTCTACATATTGCAGATGCGAGTCCGGTGTAGACCAGGTGCCGCAGATCAGGCCGTCGGCTTCGCCCTTGTGCACCATCATGCAGCCGATCAGCGTTAAGCGCCTGCGCATGTCTATCTTGGCCAATTGTTGGGTCACGCCTTTGCGCTCGGTCATGCGGTGGTAGCTTTGCCAGAAATCGCGGTAGCGGTGGTCGTCTTCCACGTTGACCACTTGGTAATCCACGCCTTCGGTCATGCGCAAGCCGAAACGCTCAATACGCTGGCTGATGACGGAGGGGCGGCCGATCAAAATTGGTTTGGCCAGAGCTTCATCAAGCACGATTTGCGCGGCGCGCAGCACGCGCTCGTCTTCGCCTTCAGCAAAGCAAATGCGTTTTCTGGTTCCGCGCTTGGCTGCGCTGAATACCGGTTTCATGGCCGCGCCCGAGGCATACACCAGCGATTGCAGTTTTTCGCGGTAGGCGTCCATGTCAGCGATAGGGCGTTGCGCCACGCCGCTGGCAATCGCTGCTTGCACCACGGCGGGCGCAATTTTCATCATCAAGCGCGGGTCAAACGGTTTGGGAATCAAATATTCAGGGCCGAACGCCAAGGTTTCACCGGCATAGGCAGCGGCCACCACTTCGCTTTGCTCGGCTTGCGCCAATTCAGCGATGGCGTGCACCGCAGCCACTTCCATTTCCGGGGTGATGGTGGAGGCGCCTGCATCCAGCGCGCCGCGAAAGATGTAAGGAAAGCACAGGACGTTGTTGACCTGGTTGGGGTAGTCGGTGCGGCCGGTGGCCATGATGGCGTCGTTGCGCACTTTCAAGACTTCTTCGGGCAGGATTTCCGGCGTTGGATTGGCCAGTGCCAGTATCAGCGGCCGCGCAGCCATCACTTTGACCATGTCTGGTTTGAGCACGCCGCCGGCCGACAGTCCCAGAAACACATCGGCATCAGCTATGACCTCGGCCAGAGTGCGCGCCGAGGTTTTTTGCACGAACTCGATTTTGTCTTCGTCCATCAATTCGGTTCGGCCTTCATAAACCACGCCGGCCAAATCGGTGACCCAGATATTCGAGCGCGGCATGCCCAGTTTCACCAGCATGCCCAGGCAGGCCAGTGCGGCGGCGCCTGCGCCAGAGGCGACGAGTTTGACTTTGGCAATGTCTTTGCCAACGACCTTCAAGCCGTTCAAAATAGCCGCGCCGACCACAATGGCAGTGCCGTGTTGGTCGTCGTGAAAGACCGGAATCTTCATGCGTTTGCGCAGCTGGCGCTCGATGTAAAAGCAATCCGGCGCTTTGATGTCTTCCAGGTTGATACCGCCGAAAGTCGGCTCCAGTGACGCAATGATGTCGACCAGTTTCTCCGGGTCTTTTTCGTTGATCTCGATATCAAATACATCGATACCGGCAAATTTTTTGAACAAAACGCCCTTGCCTTCCATCACCGGCTTGGCAGCCAGCGGGCCGATGTCGCCCAGTCCCAGCACCGCTGTGCCGTTGGTGATGACGGCGACCAGGTTGCCACGGCTGGTGTATTTGTAAGCGTTGTTCGGGTCTTTGACGATTTCTTCGCAAGGCGCGGCCACACCGGGCGAATACGCCAGCGACAAATCATGTTGGTTGACCAGTTGCTTGGTCGCTTGAATGGCGACTTTTCCCGGGGTCGGAAACTCGTGGTATTCGAGCGCGGCTTTGCGTAATTGAGCCCGGGCTTGCGGGCTGGTGTGGTCGGCCGCTGCCGTCTTGGGGTCACTCATGCGTATCTTTCGGTAGGAGGCAGGTCAAAACTTGAAGGTGTATTCCAGCAAGACAGAGTCGCTGTCCAGGGCTTGGCTTTCAGCCTGCCAGGAGCGTACCCAGTTAATTTCAATGCGGTGCTTATCAGCAAGATTAAAACCGGGGCCCAAGCGCAGCTTATTAAAGCCCTGATCAGTTGTTTGATCCAGCGCGCGTTGTATGCGCACGCCCAGCATAAAGTCGAAAAAACCGTATTCAACACTCAGCGCCGCATCTGAATACCCGTACCAGAATCTGGCGCTGTCACTTTGGCTGCGCCCGAGCAGGCCGCGGAAATACATGCCCAGGTGGTCAGCCAAGGCGACGTCTTTGCGCGCCCGTATGGCCAATCCATGCGCATTGCTGTAAGTGTTGCTGACAGTGCTGCTGTCTGTATCTCGATCGGTGATTATCAGCAACTCGACCCGGTTGACAGCGCCGTTTTTAAAGCTCAAAGCTGGCAACAGCGTGACGGAATTCGCTACCAGCGATTTGTCCGCCGAGGTATCACGCTCAAATCCTATGCCTAACTCGGGCTGCCCGCCCCACAGTTGCGTCTGCGCCTTTGCTGCTGTGCATGAGAGCGCGGCGCTCAGGCTGGTTAGGCAGACAAATAGCGCGTAATGACGGCGGGCTGGGAAAAAAGTCTTCATGCCTTGATTTTGCCTCAGCTTGTCGCCGTGTGGAATGACAGCCGCTGTGCGGGCGCTACACCGGCGCAAGGAGCTTGGATTAAAACTCGACCATTTCGAAATCGGCCTTGGACACGCCGCAATCCGGGCAGGCCCAGCCTGCTGGTACATCGGCCCACAGCGTGCCCGGGGCAATGCCATCTTCCGGGCGTCCGGCGGCCTCGTCATAGGTAAAGCCGCAAACAATACAAACATAGGTTTTGTGGTTGTCGCTCATGAAAAATCCTGCCTGATTCGTTGAAAGTTAGGCTTGAGTATCGCTAAATCTTGTGGCCGGCTATGGACAAGGCCGGGAGAGCGCAGGACTTAAGCGCGCATCAAAGCTTCAATCTCATCCGCATCCACGGGTACGCCCCGGCTGATCAACTCACAGCCTTTCTCGGTGACGATGGCATCGTCTTCAATCCGTATGCCGATGTTCCAGAACTGCTCGGGCACGCCTTCGCCCGGGCGCACGTAAAGCCCTGGCTCCAGCGTCAGCACCATGCCCGGGTGCAGCACGCGGCTGGGGCGCGGTTGCACCACCACGCCGGTGATCGGATCAGCCTTGGGCGGCTCGGTGTTGGCCTCGCCAGGCTCGACATAACTGCCGCAATCGTGCACATCCATGCCCAACCAGTGGCTGGTGCGGTGCATGTAAAAAGGGAAGTAGGCTTTTTTCTCGATCACATCTTGTAGCGTGCCGTGTTTGTCGTGCGACAAGAGACCGACATCCAGCAGCCCTTGAGACAACACTGTCAGCGCGGCTTCATGCGGATCGATGAAGCGCGCGCCTGCGCGCGTGGCGTTCGCCGCTGCATATTGCGCCGCCAACACAATGTCGTAGAGCGCGCGCTGCGGGCCAGTGAATTTGCCGTTGGCTGGAAACGTGCGGGTGATGTCAGACGCATAACCGTCGAGTTCGCAACCCGCGTCGATCAGCACCAAGTCACCGTTGCGCACAGGCGCGGTATCGGCCCGGTAATGCAAGACGCAGGCGTTCGCTCCTGCGGCTACGATGGAGGTGTAGGCCGGAAACTGCGAGCCTTGGCGACGGAACTCATGCAGCAATTCGGCTTCCAAATGGTATTCGCGCACATCTTGGCCGTCGCGCAACATGCGCGCACTCAGTTGCATGGCGCGCACATGGGCGCCCGCGCTGATCTGCGCGGCGCGGCGCATGGTGTCTTGTTCATGCACGTCTTTGAGCAAACGCATTTCATCCAGCAACACGCACACATCTTGCTGCACCGACGGACAGGACACGCCCATACGCACACGGGCTCGCACTTTGTTCAACCAGCCATCGATTTGTGAGGACAAGGTTTCGTGGGTGGCAAACGGGTACCAGACGCTGGTTTGGTTTTCCAATAGCTTCGGTATTTGCGCGTCCAACTCAGCCACTGAAAACGCCTGGCTCACTCCTAAAGCAGCAGGCGCTGCAAGCGGGCCCAAACGTATGCCGTCCCAAATCTCGCGTTCCAAGTCTTTGGGCTGACAAAACACAGTGCTGCGGCCATTGGCTTGGATGACCAGCCAAGCGTTGGGTTCGGTAAAGCCTGTGAGGTAATAAAAATAACTGTCGTGTCGAAACGGAAAATCGGCGTCGCGGTTGCGTGCGCGCTCAGGAGCGGTGGGGATGATGGCCACTCCGCCATTGCCCAGTTGGGCGGCTAAAGCGGCGCGGCGGGAAGCATATAAAGAGGTCATCTCACGATTGTAGGAGGGGGCAACGTGGTCAGAGGTTCAGGGGTTATGGGCCACACCATGGATTGGAAATGCAAGCCATTGAAGCAGCCAGGCGGCTCAGTGGACTTGAACCCCAGGCGCTCAAACACAGGAACTGCAAACAGCGATGAACGAACTTTGAGCGTTTCGCCGAACGCCCCGCGGTTCTTTGCAAATTGCCACAGCAGTTGGCCTATGCCTATTTTTTGTTGTTCTGGATAGACAAAAAAATACTTGATGGAGGACTTGTCTTCGATCGCCAAAACGCCTGCAATGGCCTGGTCATGCATGGCCAACAAAAAAACCATGCGTTCCGATGCAAGCAAGCTTCCAAATAGGCCGCCATTTCTTCGCGCGTAAGCAAATGGTCTGCGACATCTTAGGGGGTGGTGAGGGTCTGAGCCATGTTTTACTTCTCCAAGTTTTTCGCCAACTGCAAGGCTGTTTGAATGTCTGTGTGTTGACTGCTCTTGTCACCGCCAGCCAAAAGAATCACGAAATCTTGGCCCCGCTGAGAGTGTCAAGCGGATGGTCATTTATTCAACTGCGCCAAACGCTCTGGCGTTCCCACATCTATCCACAAGCCTTGGTACAGCGAAGCGGTGACCAAACCCTCGTCCATGGCGCGTCGCAGTAAGGGGGCCAGCGGCGCTTTGACGGATTGCGGGTTGCCTGCGGGAATGCCGCCTCGGGCCTCGCTGAAAAATGCTTTTTTGTAAAGCGCGATGGTGCTGAAGGTGTAACGCGGTGCTTCATCTGAAGCAGAGGATGCACCGGCACCAGTGAATGAACCAGTGTTTGCATCCGCACTGTTCTGGGGTGTCGTTGTGGGGCGTGGCAGATTCAAAGCCAATCCATCGGCCGACAAACCAAAGTCACCTTGTGGGTTGTGTTCGGGGTTGGGTACCAGCCAAATATGCGCGAGTTGCGGACTGGCTTTGAAGCGCGCCGCACGGTCAGCAGAAAAAACAAAATCCGGCACATACACATCGCCCGCCGCTACCCAGAACACCTCATCCAGCAATGGCAAGGCGCGCACTATGCCGCCTGCGGTTTCCAGAGCCTCGCCCGCGCCCCGACCTTCATGCGAATAAAGCAATTGCATTTGTTTTGAGGCATCACCCCCCGCAACGAGTGGCGGCGTTAAATGTGTGCCAAACGCCGGTTCAATCTGATCGCCCAGCCAGCCAGTATTGATCACGACCGACCCGACACCGGCGCGCGCCATGGCTTGTAAGTGATAGTCAAGCAAGTGTCGGTCGTGTACTTGGAGCAGTGGCTTGGGACAGGTATCAGTAAGCGGGCGCATGCGCTCGCCCCGGCCCGCGGCAAGAAGCATGGCCTGCGCTTTGACAGAATTTGAAAGAGTTAGCGCGGGCTTGGTCACAGTTGCAGAGTTTAGCCAGAGCTTGCCCGATCAAAGCAAAGGCATGAAACAATTCGCCCGCTAACTTTAAATGCTTTAACCCGCCATGGCAGGTATGCGGGAACAACAAATCTGTTTGGTTAAAATACCAGGTTCCCCTTTTCACACCACTTTTACGGAGCCGCCCATGGCGAACCACCAACAAATGGCCAGTGCGATTCGCGCATTGGCAATGGACGCGGTACAACTTGCAAATTCCGGTCACCCCGGCGCGCCCATGGGCATGGCGGATATCGCCGTCGCGTTATGGGGCGAGCATTTGAAACACAACCCGACCCACCCGCATTGGGCTGACCGCGACCGCTTCGTGCTGTCCAATGGCCATGGATCCATGTTGATTTATGCCTTGCTGCACCTGACCGGCTACGACTTGCCGATGAGCGAGTTGAAAAACTTCCGCCAGTTGCACAGCAAAACCGCCGGGCACCCCGAGGTCGGTATCACCCCCGGCGTGGAAACCACCACCGGTCCGCTGGGCCAGGGCATCACCAACGCGGTCGGCATGGCATTGGCAGAAAAACTGTTGGCCTGCGAATTCAACCGCCCCGGCCATGACATCGTCGACCACCACACCTATGTGTTCATGGGCGACGGTTGCATGATGGAGGGCATCAGCCACGAGGCCTGCGCTTTGGCAGGTGCTTGGAAGCTGAATAAATTGATCGCCTTGTACGACGACAACGGCATTTCCATTGACGGCAAGGTCTCGCCCTGGTTTATTGATGACACACCGGCGCGATTCAAAGCCTACGGCTGGAACGTCATCACAGTCGACGGCCATGATGTGAACGCGGTATCAAAAGCCATCGCGACAGCCAAACACAGCGCCGACAAGCCCACCCTCATCGCTTGCAAAACCCATATCGGCCAAGGCAGCCCGAACCGCGTAGACACCGCCAAAGCCCACGGCGAACCGTTGGGCGCGGACGAAATCGCGTTGACACGCGCTGCCATCCACTGGCCGCACGAGCCTTTCCATGTGCCTGCGGATGTGTATGCGGATTGGGACGGCAAAGTCAAAGGCACGCAGCAAGAACAGCAATGGAACCAGTTGTTCCAAGCGTATGCATCTGCTCACCCCCCATTGGCCGCCGAATACAAACGCCGCATGGCCGGTGAATTGCCTTCCAACTTCCATCAAATCGTGGTCGATGCCGTGGTGGCAGCCAACACCAAAGCCGAGACTGTCGCCAGCCGCAAAGCCAGCCAGTTGGCGCTCGAAGCCTTCACCGCCGCCATTCCCGAGTTGCTCGGCGGTAGCGCCGACCTGACCGGCTCGAACCTGACCAACACCAAATCCACACCCAATATGCGTATCGATCTGGCCGGGCGCATCGTCAAGGACGAGCACGGCAACGGCGGTCGCCACATCAATTACGGCGTGCGTGAATTCGGCATGGCCGCCATCATGAATGGCATCACCTTGCACGGCGGCTTCATTCCATACGGCGGCACCTTCCTCACCTTCTCTGACTATTCACGCAACGCCATTCGCATGGCCGCGTTGATGAAGCAGCGCGTGGTGCATGTGTTCACCCACGACTCCATCGGTCTGGGCGAAGACGGCCCGACCCACCAGTCCATCGAGCACGCGGCTTCACTGCGTCTCATCCCCGGTTTGGATGTGTGGCGCCCGGCGGATACCGCTGAGACAACGGTGGCATGGGCTGTGGCTTTGCAAAACGCACATCGCCCGACCGCGTTGTTGCTCAGCCGTCAAAACCTGCCGTATTTGCCCAAAGGCGACAGCAAGGCCAAAGACGCCAGCGGTTTGGACGCGATCAACAAAGGCGCATATGTGCTGGCCGAGCCGTCCGAAGTCGGCATGAACAAAAAAGCGCAAGCGGTCATCATCGCCACCGGCTCTGAAGTGCAACTTGCCCTCAAAGCGCAAGCCTTGTTGGCCGAACACAAAGTGGCCGTGCGCGTGGTCTCCATGCCCAGCACCACCACGTTTGACCGCCAAAGCCAAGCTTATAAATCAGCAGTGTTGCCCGCCGGTGTGCCGCGCATCGCGGTCGAGATGGGCAGCACTGACGGCTGGTGGAAATACGGCGTGTCCGCCGTGGTCGGCATAGACACCTATGGCGAAAGCGCACCGGCGCCTGTGTTGTTCAAACACTTCGGTTTCACCCCGGAAAATGTCGCAGACACTGTGCGCGCCGTGTTGCAGCGGGCTTGAGTGTTTCATGCGCTGCCAGACAGCGCGATCTTGTTTAACTTGTACTGATAGAAAGAGTAGCCATGGCCATCAAAGTAGGCATCAACGGATTCGGACGCATAGGACGCATGGTGTTTCGTGCCGCCATTCAAAACTTCAACGACATTGAAATCGTTGCCATCAACGACTTGCTCGAACCCGATTACCTGGCTTACATGTTGAAGTACGACAGCGTGCACGGCCGCTTCAAAGGCGAAGTGTCGGTGGACAACGGCGTGTTGGTGGTGAACGGCAAAAAAATCCGTTTGACACAAGAACGTGACCCGTCCGCTTTGAAGTGGAACGAGGTCGGTGCTGACATCGTCATCGAAGCCACCGGTTTGTTCCTTGACAAACCCACCGCCGAAAAACACCTGGCCGCTGGCGCGAAAAAAGTGTTGCTCTCCGCACCTTCCAAAGACGACACACCGATGTTTGTCTATGGCGTGAACCACAGCACTTACGCCGGACAAACCATTGTGTCCAACGCCTCTTGCACCACCAACTGCTTGGCCCCTGTGGCTAAGGTGTTGAATGACAAATGGGGCATCAAGCGCGGTTTGATGACCACGGTGCACGCAGCCACAGCCACGCAAAAAACCGTGGACAGTCCATCGAACAAAGACTGGCGCGGTGGCCGCGGCATTTTGGAAAACATCATTCCTTCCAGCACCGGCGCAGCCAAAGCGGTTGGCGTGGTGATTCCTGCGCTGAACAAAAAACTCACCGGCATGTCCTTTCGCGTGCCCACCTCTGATGTGTCGGTGGTGGACTTGACCGTCGAGTTGGAAAAGCCCGCCAGCTACGCCGAGATTTGCGCCGAAATGAAAGCGCAAAGCCAGGGCGCGTTGAAAGGCGTGCTCGGCTACACCGAAGACAAAGTGGTGGCCTCCGATTTCCGTGGCGAGCCTTGCACCAGTGTGTTTGATGCAGACGCAGGCATTGCGCTGGACAGCACCTTCGTCAAAGTGGTCAGTTGGTATGACAACGAATGGGGTTACTCCAACAAGTGCTTAGAGATGGTGCGCGTGATTGCCAAGTAATTCGCGGTTCATACAAACCTGAAGCGCCCTGCGGGGCGCTTTTTATTGTGTCTATCCACTACGCACGCCAAACACCTACAACCGCTAACATCAACGCATGGATCCAGTGATTTCAATATTCAAAGAACGCATCAAACAGGCCATTGCAACCGGTCAAACCTTGCGCATACAAGGCGGCAACACCAAACACTTTTATGGCGAGCACAACACTTCACATACGGTGCTCGACACGCGCGAATCTGCGGGCGTGGTGAGTTACGAGCCCAGCGAACTGGTGGTGACGGTGCGTTGCGGCACCTTGCTTGCCGAACTCGAACAATTGTTGTCAACCCAAGGCCAATGCTTGGCCTATGAGCCACCGCATTTCGGCGCATCCGCAACGGTGGGCGGTATGGTGGCTGCCGGTTTGGCCGGTCCCTCGCGCGCCAATGTCGGCGGTGTGCGTGACCATGTGCTGGGTGCCAAGCTGATCAACGGTTTGGGCGAAGAACTCACCTTCGGCGGCCAGGTGATGAAAAACGTCGCCGGTTACGACGTGTCGCGTGTGCTGGCCGGCAGCATGGGGACGCTTGGCATCATCACCGAGGTGTCGCTCAAAGTGTTACCTGTTGCTCCTGCTGAAGCCACTTTGGTGTGCAAGCTGTCACAACATGATGCGCTCGAACTTTTGCACCGCTGGGGTGGCCAGGCCTTGCCCTTGAACGCCAGCACTTGGCTGCATGACACCACAGCTCAACCCGCGCAAGATCTGTTGTTTGTTCGTCTGCGCGGCGCAGTGGCTGCGGTCGAATCCGCCTGTCCGCGCATGATGGCTGATGTGCAGGCGCTAGGCGGCAGCGCCACTCGCATGGACGCGCCGCAGGCCGCTCAACACTGGCGCGCGACCCGGGAACAATCGCTGCCGTTTTTCGCAGACGCTTTGGCAGACATGTGTTTGTGGCGTTTGAGTCTGTCGCAAACCGCGCCGTTGCTGGGCCTGCCTTACCCCGCCTGTGTCGAATGGCACGGCGGTTTGCGTTGGCTCTGGGCTCCGGCATCGGCGGCGGCGCAGTTGCGTCAGGCCGCACAGCAGGCAGGCGGTCATGCCACCTTGTTTCAGCGGGCGCAAACGGGGGCACCAGACACCAAGGTGTTTTCTGAATTGCCCTTGGTGCAGCAGCGCATTCAACGAGAATTGCAAAAACAATTTGATCCGCATGGTGTGTTCAACACCGGACGCTTAGGTATTTAAATCACATGCAAACCAATCTCTCACCCGAATACCGGAACACGGCCGACGGACAGGAAGCCGAAGCCATATTGCGCAAATGCGTGCACTGCGGTTTTTGCACGGCCACATGCCCGACCTACCAATTGCTGGGGGACGAGCTCGATGGGCCGCGCGGGCGCATTTATCTGATCAAGCAAGTGTTAGAAGGCGAAACACCGACGCGTGACACGCAGTTGCACTTAGACCGCTGCCTGACCTGCCGCAACTGCGAAACCACCTGCCCCAGTGGCGTGCAGTACGGCCATCTGGTCGATATAGGACGCAAACTCGTGGACGAGAAAGTACCGCGCCCGGCCAGCGAGCAAGCGATGCGCTGGGCTTTGAAAGAAGGCTTGAATTCACCGTTGTTTGCCCCGGTCATGAAGCTCGGACAAACCGTGCGTAGTTTGTTACCCGGCGGCATCAAAGCCAAAGTGCCCGAAGCACGCAGCGCAGGCGCATGGCCGACACAGACCCACGAACGCAAAGTCCTGTTGCTGGCCGGCTGCGTGCAACCAGCCATGAGCCCCAACATCAACAGCGCCACTGCGCGCGTGCTCGACGCTTGCGGCATACAAACCGTGGTCGAGCCGTTGGCTGGTTGTTGCGGCGGCGTCAAATTCCATTTGAACGACCAGGACGCCGCCATTGTTCAAATGAAAAACAACATCGACGCCTGGTGGCCGCATGTGGTTAACGGTGCCGAGGCGATTGTGATGAACGCATCAGGCTGTGGCGTCACCGTCAAAGACTACGGGCATATTTTGCGTAACGATGCTGTCTATGCCGAGAAAGCCAAACGTATCAGCGAGCTGACCAAAGACCTGAGCGAGTTGTTGCCTGATTTGCTGCCCGCCTTGCGTCAACGTATACAGCCGCAGACCGCGCAAGCGCAAGGCTTGATGGCGTTTCACCCGCCTTGCACTTTGCAACACGGTCAACAATTAAAGGGCGGTGTAGAAACCCATTTGAACCAGTTGGGGTTCACCTTGAAAGTGGCCAACACGGAAGCGCATTTGTGTTGCGGCTCGGCCGGCACTTACAGCGTGTTGCAACCGGTCATTGCCACCCAATTGCGCGATCGCAAGCTTGGAAATTTGAACGAGATGCAACCCCGGGCCATATTGAGCGCCAACATAGGTTGCATCACGCATTTGCAAAGCGGCACACAAGTGCCCGTGCGGCATTGGGTGGAAATGCTGGACGCGGCGATTGTTTAAAGCGGTTGACTACAGTCGCTGCTTAACGCAAGGTCGTATTCAAGCGTTTCAAAAAGGCTGGTGAGAGTAGCAAATGCTCTTCGATCAGGGTGCACAACTGCTGCCGGTCAAAAGGTTTGAGTATCAGGGCATTGGCGCCGACATCGACGCAGCGCTGGTGGTCTTCGCTGCTGACATTGGCGGTCAGCACCAGCACCGGCAACTCTTTATGCGGTGACGGCCACTCGGTGCGCAAGCGGCGTGTCGCTTCTATACCGTCCATCACCGGCATCAGCATGTCCATGAGTACCATATCAAAGCTGTCTTTTTCCAAGGCATTCAGCGCCTCCATCCCGTTGCCAGCTTGCACCATCACGGCTTGCGGCCAGTGGGATTTCACCACCTGACAGGCCAGCAATCGGTTGACCGCACTGTCGTCGACCACCAGAAAGCGCACCGCAAATGTTTGCAGCTGATTGGTACCGAGGTCGACGCCCTTGGGCTGGCCCGGCGCCTCGGTGATCACCAGCGGCAAGCTAAACCAGAAACGTGAACCTTTACCGGGTTGGCTTTCCACGCCTATGTTTCCGCCCAGCAGTTTCACCAAGTTGCGGCTGATGGCCAGGCCCAGGCCGTTGCCTCCGTAAGCCGAGGCGGTTTCGTTGCTGGCTTGCTCGAAGCGCTCAAAGATTTTGTCCAGCCGTCCGGGTGCAATACCGATGCCGCTGTCTGTCACCGAAAACAACAGTTGATCGGCTTCCCGCTCAATCCGCAAAGTGACCGTTCCCTGGTGGGTGAATTTGATGGCGTTGCCCAATAAATTGACCAGCACTTGCATGACCCGGTGCCGGTCGGACACCACCCACGTCGGCAGCGTGTCGACAACTTCCAGGCTGTAGCGAATTTGCATGCTGTTCACCCGTTGCTGGAACAGATTGAAAGCGGCGCGTACCGTGGCCATGAGCTCGAACGGCTCCTGCCGCACTTGCAGTTGTCCGCGTTGCAGTTGAGAGAAGTCCAATACGTCGTTGATGACCGTCATCAGGTGATCGCTTGACTGCTGGACCAGCTCGGCCAGCTCCAGCGCGCGCGGGCGTTGCTTGACATGCTGGCGCAGCAAATCACTGAAACCGATGATGGCGTTCATGGGCGTACGCAGTTCGTGGCTGAGCAAGGCAATGAAATTGTCTTTGATGGATTGCGCGCGCAGAAGCTCGGTGCGCTTTTGCAGCAAATGCACTTGTCGTTCTTCGCTCAAGCGCAGGCTACGCTGGTACAGGCGGTGGTAAATCAAGGGCAGTGACAGCATGAAAATACTGATGGCCACATCGTTCCACGCGTTTTGCCGCAGCATTTGCGGTGTGGCGACGTAAATTGCCGGTATCCAGCCCTGCCAGACGCTCAAGGCCATGCCCAATAGGCACAGCAGACAGACCACCAGCCAGAAAATGCCTTCGGCAAAACCGATCAAAAACAGGGAAATCATGGGCAGCATGACCATCCAGTTGAGCGAATTTGAAAACAAGCCGCCGCTGTGAAGGGATTCGCGCACCAGGTGAAAAAATGCATAAGCCAGCGCGGCGTTAAGACTCCAGCGCAGCGGCAACCCAACCGCATAAAGCAGCATCAGCGCCAAAATGATGAGGCTCAGCACATGCGCGTTCTGCCTATCAACCGCGTCCGGCGACAGGCTGCCCAGCACCCAACTCATCAAGGCCAGGCAAAACGTAAAACCCATGTAAAACTGCCCCTGAGCGCTCACCCAGTGTGCAGGTAGCCGGTTAAACCTGCTGCTGCTTATTGGCGGTGACGGGGGTGTGCGCTCAGCCATGGGCCGCCTCTTTTTTTGCCAGCCAAACTTCGACACAAGTTTGCAAATGGGCTTTGTTCAAAGGTTTGACCAGCACATCATTCATACCGGCCTCCAGGCAGGCGGCATGATCCTGAGGATGGCTGCTGGCGGTCAGCCCGATGATGGCCACGTCGCGTTGTTGTGCTGAATCAAAGGCACGGATGGCGCGCGTGGCCTGCAAGCCGTCCATGTCGGGCATGATCAAGTCCATCAGAATAATGTCCGCCGGCCGGGTTTGAAGGCTGCTGATACAGGCTTGGGCGCTGTTGACACTTTGCACCTGAGACAAGGGCCATAACTGCTGGCACAGAAAGGTGGCGACTTGCAGATTGACCGGGTTGTCATCTACCAGCAGCAAACGCCACGACCGGTTGCTGATGCCAGGGTCAGGTGAGCCGGGCGCCGTATCAGGCAGCTGCGGCGGGTCACAGGGCAGCAACGGAATGCGGAACCAGAAGGTCGAGCCTTTGCCGCGCTCGCTGTGCATGCCTATATCGCCGCCAAACAAATCGACCAGGCCTTTGCAGATCGCCAGCCCCAAGCCGGCACCGCCGAACTGGCGTTGCGTTTCCTGGTCGGCGTGCTCAAAGCGGTTGAAGATAAAAGCTTGCAATTCCGGGGCAATGCCGACGCCGGTGTCCTTGACCTCAAACAGCAGTTGTTGATTGTCCCGCTGTATATTGAGTTGCACCAGGCCGCTGGGTGTGAATTTGAACGCGTTATCAATCAAGTGGCACAGCACGTCTTTCAAACGCGCTGCATCAGTGCTCACCCACTCTGGCAATTGCGGATTTAAGCGGGCGCGAAATTGCACCGGGCTGTCCGGCGCGCGGGTGAAATTCTGCATGCATTGCTCGAACGCGTCGCGCAAGCGTGTGGGCTTGAGTTGCAAAGGCATGCGCCCGGCTTGTATTTGAGAGAAATCCAGAATCTGGTTGACCAGTTTGAGCAAATGGTCGGTAGATTCGCGCACCAGTGCCACTGTGCGCAATCCTTGCGGGTCGTTGGCGAGTTCGTTGTGTATCACTTCGTTAAAGCCCAGAATTGCATTCATGGGGGTGCGCAACTCGTGACCGACCGAGGCCAGAAACTGATCCTTGTAAGACTCGGCACTCAGCAGCGCCGCGCGTGCTTCGCTGAGTTCCTGGTTGCGCGCATTGATCTCGTCAAGCTGCTTGAGGTAAATGCGTTGGTAAATCAGCAAACCTATCAGCAGGCTGATAGCGGTGAAAGCGTAATTGCCCAACGACCACAACAAATGCTGGTGTCCATAGACATAACTGACCGGCAGCCAGCCTTTTTCCGTCAACGGAATCAAGGACAGTACAGACAATATGACCAAGCCTATCCATACCAGCGAGTCCCGCCAGCCCAGCAAAAACACAGCCGGCACCGGCAGCACCATCAGCCAGATCATGGTCGAGGAAAACAAACCGCCGGTGACCCAGATGGCGTAAAAAATCAGCAGGCCGGATTGCGCCAACAGCAAGTGCGTGGTCAGCCGCATCGACCATTGCCATTGCCAGAAAGCCAGTCCGGTCAGCACCACCCCTGCTATGGTCAGCCAAAACACATGGTGAAACGCAAAGGGTTCGATCAGCAGCAGAAACACCAACAGATTGAACAGGATGGCGCCGAAAAAAACCGCAAACGCTGAAAACTGTTGCCGTTGGACTTGTTCAGGCAAATGAAGATAGAGGTATTGAAGCCAGCGCAGCATGGGTCACTTTGAGCTTTCGCATCAACCGGAGTGAAGGGCTTTTTCTATGTCGGCGGCAAGCGCCGCCGGTTTGTCCAGCGAGGCGTAACGCTTGATGACTTGTCCATCACGCCCGATCAGGAATTTGGTGAAGTTCCACTTGACGCCTTCGCTGCCCAGCAAGCCGGGGGCTTGTTGTTTCAACCATTGAAACAGCGGATGCGCGTCTTTGCCGTTGACATCGATTTTCTCCATCATGGCAAAAGTTACACCGAAGTTTTTCTGACAGAAAGCACCGATTTCGGCATTGCTGCCCGGGTCTTGTGCGCCGAACTGGTTGCAGGGAAAGCCCAGAACCGCCAGCCCGCGCTCGCCATAGGTTTGGTGCAGTTCTTCCAGCCCGGCGAATTGCGGTGTGAAACCGCAGGCGCTGGCGGTGTTGACGATCAGAATAACTTGGCCGCGGTAATCCGCCAGGCTTACCGGCGCGCCAGCGATGCCACTGGCTTGAAAATCATAAATAGAAGACATGCTCATGGATCTTTCTTGCTGTGATGTTGGATTGTCGCCAATATGGCGGCAAACACAATCAGCAATCCTCCGGCGATTTTGCGCAAGCTCAGTTCAGATGCGCCCATGTACACAGAGGAGGCAGAGGCAAAAACAATCTCGGACAACATGACTAAGGCGGTCGTGTTTGCCGGTAATCGTGCTGCGCCGTATTGCAGACTCAGATTAGATAAAAGCAGGCACAGCGATAAACCCAGGGCGTACGGCCACCAGCTGACATCCGCCGGCAGACTGACCAGCGCCTCGGGCAAGGCCATCGCGGCGGCGGCGCTCAAGCACATGCCGCCGGCGAACATGGCACCCATGCGATCGGTTTCGGGCAGGTGCGCGAGTTTGCGCAGCATGGCGTTGTTCAGTGCAAAGCTGGCGCCGCCTAGCAAGGCCAGCCAGTCCATGGGGTTGTCCGGCAGCGGCCAGGGGGTGTCCGGGGTTTTCAAAACCAGTGCCACGCCGGCCAGCGCCAGCGCCAACCGCAGCATGGCTTGCCGATCGGGTTTTTCGCCCAGCAGCCACCAGGCAAACAGCACCGACCAGGCTGGCATGGTGTAGAACAACAGCACCACGCGCACCACATCGCCTTGCGTGACTGCCCAGTTAAAGCCGAAGTTGGTCAGGCCCGAACCCAGAAACAACCACCACAGTTGCGGCTGCCGGTGCAAACTGAGAAACCATTGCGGGCGCATGAGGCTGATGAAGAAGAAAGACAGGCCGTACATCAAGGCCGTGGCCCACAACGGGTGCAGGCCGAGAGCCTGCATTTCACGAAACGGCCACCAGCTTAGGCCGAAGACCAGCGCGTTGGCCAGTAAGCCCAGCACCGGCGCCAGGGCTGACAAAGCCATGTGTCAGTGCCCCGGGTCCTGGCGGGCGATGTCCATCAGGCGCTCGACCTCGTCGCGGTGTTGTACGCAGTTACGCGTGTGCCAGCGTTGTATCAGCCACATATTGCCAGCTACGAACAGACCAAAGCACACAATGGCTGTGAACGCGCTCATGCCCATGCCTGTGGCCAGCGCATACAAACCGCCCAGTGCCAATATGCATGCCTGCTCGTTGAAATTTTGCACGGCGATAGAGCGGCCTGCGCCCATCAAGTTGTGGCCGCGGTGTTGCAGCAAAGCGTTCATGGGCACCACCAGAAAACCGCCGAGGCCGCCGAGCAAGATGAAAAACGGCGCGGCGACCCAGACGTTATCAATGAAATTCATGACCAGAATCAGCAAGCCCATGGCAATGCCCAGCGCCATGACCCGCGTTGCATCGGTGAGCTTCATGCGCACAGAGGCAATCACCGCACCGGCGGCTGTGCCTATGGCGACCACGCCTACCAATGAAGATGCCTGTGTGGTCGAGTAACCCAGCGCCACGGCACTCCAGGCCAGCACGATGTAACGCAGGTTGCCGCTGGCACCCCAGAATAAGGTGGTGGTAGCCAATGAAATCTGGCCCAGTTTGTCGGTCCATAACAGTTTGTTGCAGCGCCAGAAATCCGGCACCAGTACCAGCAGGTTGTAAGCCAGACTGTGTTCAGTTTGGCTGCGCAGCGGCACGGGTGCCACGCCGGTCAGCGGTATGCGGGTATTAAACCAGGCAGCCAGCCCGTACAACAAGACGATGACGCAAATGGCGGTTTCGGGGGGAGTGTCTATCCCGGTGTCTATGTAGGGCAGATCAAAACTCAACAGCACGCCGGAGATGTGTGGCCCGACCAGTTGACCGCCGATCAACACACCCAAAATGATGGAGCCTATGGTCAAGCCCTCGATCCAGCCGTTGGCCTTGACCAGCAAAGACGGCGGCAGCAATTCGGTCAGGATGCCGTATTTGGCGGGCGAGTAGGCGGCAGCGCCTAAGCCCACGATGGCGTAAGACAGCAGCGGGTGCGAGCCGAACAACATCATTAAGCAGCCCAGCACCTTGATGCCGTTGCTCATGAACATGACCTGACCCTTGGGCCGCGAGTCGGCAAAAGCGCCGACAAAAGGCGCCAGCACCACGTAAAACAGGGCGAACATGGGCACGAGTGCGGCACGCTGCCATTCGACGCCGCCTGAGGCTTTGATCATTTCAACCGCGACGACAAACAAAGCGTTGTCCGCCAGCGAGCTGAAAAACTGCGCCGCCATGATGGTGTAAAAACCGCGCTTCATATTAATAAAGGCCTGGCAGACAAGCGGGATGAGTGAGTCAAAAAGAAGTCAAATTTCAAGATGCGGGCCTTGTAGCTTGTGAGTTATATCACGCCATTTGGCGGCGTCACTGCCCTGCGACAATCCAGGTCATGCCACGTCCCATCCATGCTTTCATTCACCCAGATGCGCTGCGCCATAACCTGGCGCGTTTGCGTCAGTCGGCGGCGGATGCGCGCGTCTGGGCGGTGGTCAAAGCGAATGCTTATGGCCACGGGCTGGCGCATGTGTTCCAAGGCCTGCGCGGTGCCGACGGTTTTGCTTTGCTGGATTTGAATGAAGCGCAAACCCTGCGCGACCTGGGCTGGCGCGGCCCGGTCTTGCTGCTGGAAGGCGTGTTCGAACAACGCGACTTAGAGTTGTGTTCGCGCCTGGACCTATGGCACGCGGTTCACCACGAAGCGCAAATCGACATGCTGAGCAAACACAAAACCCAAGTGCCGCAGCGTGTGTTTTTGAAAATGAATTCGGGCATGAACCGCTTGGGATTTACGCCGCAGGCGTTTCGCTCGGCCTGGGCGCGTTTGAACGCCTTGCCGCAAGTCGATGAAATTTCGCTGATGACGCATTTCGCCCGGGCGGATGACGCACATGGCGTGGACGCGCAGTTGCAAGTGTTTGAACAACACAGCAGCGATTTGCCGGGCGAGCGCAGCTTGGCCAACAGCGCTGCTGTTCTAAGACACGGCGCGCGCGAAACAGTGTCTGCCGATTGGGTGCGTGCCGGCATCGCCCTGTACGGCAGTTCGCCAGACCATGGCTTGCATGACGCGGCGCATTGGGGCTTGCAAGCGGCTATGAGTTTGCGCAGCCAGTTGGTCGGCTTGCAGCAACTCAAGGCGGGTGACAGTGTGGGCTATGGCGGCACGTTCACCGCGCCGCATGACATGGCCGTGGGCATCGTCGCCTGCGGTTATGCCGATGGCTATCCGCGCCACGCACCGACTGGCACGCCGGTGCTAGTGAGCGGTGTGCGAACCCGCACGCTGGGGCGGGTCAGCATGGATTTGTTGTGTGTCGATTTGTCTGAGTTGCCTTCGGTGGTGATAGGTGACGAAGTGACTTTGTGGGGCAGCGCTTCCACGGGGCAGGTGTTGTGTATCGATGAAGTGGCGGCGGCGGCGGGGACGGTGGGTTATGAGTTGATGTGCGCCTTGGCGGCGAGGGTGCCGGTTTCTGTTGACGCGTGAAGTATGAAGACACGCTTTGGCCGACCATCCGGTGCGGTTTTTGCTGCGCGCACTCGCAAAAACGCCCCCTCTGTTGGCCTCAGTGCTATTTAGTTTTGCGAATGATTGTGTTGACTGTGACTGCCTGGTTGATCGAGCCGCAGAAATGCAATCGGAGAAAAACTGGGAGCGGACGATGACATGGCGACCGTCCCGCCGTGGCGGGAGCACCTCACAGATAAACGAGAATAATCGGAGTTTGACCCCAATTACCGCATCAACACCTCAGCCTGCTTTGTGATTCGCTCGATCAGTTCAATAGCAGAAGGCGCATCCCGCAGCAAACCTACTGCTTCGCCAACGGTCACATGGGCACGCTTAAAGTCTTGCGCCGCCACACCGGCGTCATAGTCGGCGCGGGCTGCATCTGGCGCTGCACGCAATTCATTCACACGCGTTTCCCATTCACGGTGTAATCCGTTACGCAGCGCGCGAAAGTCAAATTCGGGCGGCCAGTTTTTGCGCCGCAACACATCAAACACCGAAGAGCGCGCCGTCTCATCCCCGTTCGCTTGTAATGCTGCCCCCACCGCCCCGCTGGATGCCAAACTCTCGGCACTCGCCCATAAACGCGTGCCCATCAACACGCCGTCAGCACCCAGCATCAGCGCCGCCGCCAGTCCACGCCCGTCTGCGATACCACCGGCTGCCAGCAGCAGGGTGGATGGCGATTGCGCCGCCAACGCATCCGCCATTTCGGGCACCAGGCTGAAGGTGGCGCGCCCTTGCAAACCATGCATGCCGTGGCCACCGGCTTCAGCGCCTTGCGCCACGATGACTGCCGCGCCTGCTTCTAAACACGGAGGCAATTGTTCGAGCCGTTGGATCTGGCAAATCAAGGGCACACCGCGTTTGGCAATGCGTGCCGCAAAAGGCCGCGGGTCACCAAAAGACAACATCAGCGCCGCCGGTGCGTGTGGCTTGTCCAGCAGCCAGTCCAATGCACTTGCGTCTTCAGCCAGCTTCCATGTAATAAAGCCGCAGCCTATGCGATTGAGCGCGGGCGCATCATCTTGAAGTAACTGCAATGCCAGCGCATGCTGGGTTTGCAGCCAAGGCAGTTCGCCGTAACCGCCGCCCAACAACCCCAGTGCGCCTGCTTGTGCGCACGCGGCCGCAAGTGCGCCGCCCGATGCATGCGCCATGGGGGCCAGCGCCACCGGGGTGGTAAGTTGAAAAGCGGTAATAAATCTGTTTTGCATATGAACATTATCAACAGACAGTTGGTCTTGCTTAGAAAACCGGTGCCTATGGCAGAGCAATTCTTTTTCTTTCGTGTTTGCTTTTTTAGTGGAAATGGGATGATGGTTATTAAAAATTTAAAAGTATTTTTGAAGTACTCAGCAGTGATCAAAATCGAGAATTTATGAGAGCCTGAATTAAAATTTAGCGCCAATCAATAATTGCGTGCTGACCGTTGTTGCTCTAATGCCAAAAAGCATTTTATTTTGTGACCAAAAAAGACCTAGGCCTGAATTAAACTCGTATTTGCTTTCGGTAGATCTCTCTGAAGTGCACTTATACCCCAAATTGGATTTGGGACAAGAATCAAAAGATTCTCGAGCGCCAAATAAAAAGGCGATATCAATACGAGAGTTATCCAAAAAATATAAATTTTTCCCAATTAAAAGGTTATAGGAAGTTGCACTGGTTGTCTCATCGTTTTCTCCCCAGTTTGCAACCAGCTTTGTTCCTTCTCGGCTGAAATCTGCGCCCCAGAGAAGCTCGTTGTAATTGGGTATGACAACAAAACCAAAGCTCATTGAATTTTCATTAGCTGATTTGGATTCACCGCCACCTAAGTAGATGGCAATGTTATTTTCGCCGCCGTAACTAAAGTTAAAAAATGAAAGTAAAAACCCAAAAACAATTAATTTCAAAGAAGCAAGGATTATTCGGGTAGACATAATTATTCCTTATTAAAAAAGACTAATTATATAGTTACAAATAACCTATTTAATAGTAATTATCCGGTTATTTAGATACCATTATGCTGCTACTTCGGAGAAACGCCGCTTTTTGCAAGAAAACCAAATAAAGTTATCAATGAAAATAATTTTATTTGTGAGTTTAGTCAATCAAATATGCATTTAACTGCTCTGCGGTAATTAATCCACCAGCGCCTGCGCCACCAGCGTCTTCAGCATGCGACGGTAATACGCACGGGTCGGGCCGGGCGACTGCGACATGAATACGCCGCAGAGTTGCTCTTTGGGGTCTGCCCAGAAATACGTGCCCGCATAGCCCGCCCACATGAACTCGCCCGCGCTGCCGTGCACCGGCGCAATGCCGTCGCCCTGGCGCACCAAAAAACCCAGGCCGAAGGTGTAACCGGGGGACCCGAAAAGCAACTGGCCCGGGCTGACCGGTGTGGCAATGGCAGTACCCAAATGATCCGACGTCATCAACTGCACGGTCGAGCGCGACAGAATGCGCGCGCCGTCGAGTTGGCCGCCGTTCAACATGGCCTGGCAAAAGCGCAAATAGTCCGGCGCGGTGCTGACGCCGCCCGCGCCGCCCGAGTCATTGCCCGGGGTTTGGCTGACATCGATCAACTTGTTCGGTACGCCGGTAGCCGGGTCGGCGGCAAACGGCTCAGCCACACGGCCTGCGTTGGCGGTTGGCACGGTAAAGCCGGTCTCTTGCATTTTCAAAGGCTTGAACAAACGCTCTTGCATGAAATCGTTGAGCCGCTGACCGGTGACGGCTTCGATGACTCGGCCTTGTATGTCCACCGACAAACTGTATTCCCAGGTAGTTCCGGGTTGCTGCGCCAGCGGGGCTTTGCCCAGGCGCTCGGCCATCTCGGTGCCGCTGAGGTTGCGGGCGTCAAAGTCGCGCGCGCTGATGTAGACCCCGGCGTCGGTGTAAGCCTGTTTGACTAGGGTGTTTTTGGTCAGCTCGCCATAGGTGAGGCCCGATGTGTGGCGCAGCAAGTCCTGGATGGTTGGCTCTTTGTTGGCAGGCACCAGTTTGAAGCTGACACCGTTGTAGAGCGGGTCTAAAGCTGCGACGCTGACCATGGGATTTTTGAACGCAGGCAGGTGTCTGGACACCGGGTCGGCGAGTTGCACTTTGCCGTCTTCGACCAGCATCATCAGTGCCACCGATACCAGCGGCTTGGTCATGGAGTAAATGCGAAACACCGAATCGGGTTGCATGGGTGCGTTGGCTGCGTTGTTCAAACTACCAAAGGCCTTGCTGTAGACCAGCTTGCCTTTGCGCGCCACCATCACCACCGCGCCGGGCATTTTGCGCGCGTCAATATCCGCTTGGAAATTGCGCGTGATTTTCTCCAGGCGCTGCGTAGACATACCGACCGACTCGGGGCTTGCAACGGGCAGGCCTTGCGACCAGGACAGACCGGCGTGCAACAGCGCGGCAGCGGCCAGCAGTGACAAACGGCCGCTCGAATGGCCTGGGCACAAACCGCTGCAGGCAGACAAAGACACAACCGCAGCGCGGCCAGAGGATGAAAAATCAGACACGGTCAATCTCCTGAAGAATGAAAACGACTGGCCAACCAGACCAGCAACAACACCGGCACACCGAGCATGGCGGTGCCGGTGAAAAACCACGCATAACCCGCAGCGTCCACCGCCACACCGGAAAACCCAGCCAAAAACTTCGGCAATAGCAACATCAGTGAACTGAACAAAGCGTACTGCGTGGCCGAATACTGCACATTGGTGAGCGACGACAAATACGCAATAAAAGCCGCCGAAGCAATGCCGCTGACCAGGTTGTCCGCCGACACCACAGCGATCAAAGCGTACACGTCATGGCCGTGCAGCGCCAGCCAGGCAAACAGCAGGTTGGTGGCTGCACTCAGCACCGCGCCAATCATCAACACTTTCATCACGCCCCAGCGCAACACCATG
>Ga0192657_1008_pt1 | contig 27168 bp, 22 predicted proteins | sample LauGreFBDMM110DN_2_FD_133054 | JGI IMG/M metagenome (GOLD analysis project Ga0192657, IMG submission 133054) | reverse complement strand
GTTTATGCCTGCTCCAAATTTGATATTAAGTGCAAGGTCAAGGAAGCAGCTGACAAAGCTGCGGACGAAGCAAAGAATGCAGGACGAGATATACAGCGTGCTGCTGATCAAGCTTCCGCTGCAGCCCTTGAGACAGAAGCCAAGGCCAATGGTTTTGCCAATGCTGCAGCAGCTGAGACGTCCTCCAAAGCCATGGGCTTTGCCAGCTACGCCATCCGCATGGAACAAGAAAGTGCAGAGATCTCCAACAACGAATACAAATCTTTGAAAGCTGCAGCGTCCAAAGCGTATGCGCGTGATTTAGAGCAAGCTCAAAAATCTTATGTGGCCACTCAAAACACCTTGAAAACAATGCTCAAGGATACCGACAGCTTGCTCTCCTTCATGAAGAAGCAGTGCACTGCAGACAGTGTGCTAAAGAACTTTGGAAAAATTGCGCCTTACGGCACCAAGCTGACCAAGTTGACGGGCGATGAGAAGCAAGCATTAAACAGATTACTTCGCGCCTTGATGCGAAAAAATCCTATCGATGCGCAAACCGCCTCTGACTTAAAGAGCATCGGCACTTCAATTGGCATGATCAGCGCAAATGGGGTCTCATTGGTAGGTAATGCTTTTCAGTCAAACTGGGGTATTTACATTGGCCCTTCAGGCAGTTATGACGGCCTAGGTGGTGGCGTCGCAGTTGGCTTTAATGTGGACACCTTCCCACAGAAGAACGGCAAATTCAATATGGCCATCACCATCAGTGGCGGCGTCTCTGCAACACTTGGCACTGCGGATGCAGGGCCTGCAGGTGGCCTTGATCTGGGTTTGTCATGGGGCCCAGGCAGTTCACAAGCAGCCAATGGCTTGACTTACACATTCAGCGGCAGCGCCATGGGCTTTAACACCGGTCTCAGCTGGGCCTTGCCAACGCCAATGATTTCACTTTTAACGGGTCATCCCCACAACATCAACCCCGAAACCTTGAAGTCAGCTGCGACACAGCAGGTGACTGCGCCTTTTACCTCTTTGTGTGCTGGCCCCGGCATTTCCGCTGGCATCACTATCCCATTTGAACCACAAGATGCGGCTAATGGCTCTTTCAGTGCTGGATACACCGAAGTGGTTTACAAGGGACAGTTTTAATCTGAAATTGCGTTACCTGATTTATTGGAGTTCCAAATGAAGTACCCATCTACCCTGACCGCCTTGGTGCTGTCTTTGTTATGCAGCTCGTGCGCCATGTTGGAATCGAGTGCTGCGAAATCAAGGTTGATCGATCGGCCAGGGCTTGATGTGGTCTTAGACCACTCCACCGGCGTTGGCTTCGTGATTTCGGACCCTAAATTCAAGGATCAGGTTTGCAAAACACCAGCTCCTGATGTGCTCGCCGGGGTCACCAAGTCTGAAACTATCTCCTTGCCCAGCGTGTTACCCGGCTCCACGTCAAACGGTGCTGCAATCACAGATTCAGAGGGTTATTCCGCAACCAATTTGGGTGGTCGAACTCCCTCTGTTTTGATTGCACGAGACTTTTTATACAGAGTGTGCGAAATGACCATCAATATGCAGTTAAGTCCAGAAGAGACTGTCAAGGTCTACCTGCAGACCATGGACAAAATCGTAGAAATCATCAAGGATCGAAGTGTCGCTGGCAAATCGGCACCAACCTCGACGAGCACCACCATTTCACCGCCTGTTGCCGCCACCATTACTTCGCCTAGCCCAGCCACCAGCTCACCTACTTCAACTGTTCCTGCATCAACAACTTCAACTTCAGGCTCGAATTGATTGTCCAACCGCTGCCAAGTACTCAGGCATTGCCCGCCATGGCCTTGATGTCCTTCATCAAAAGGAACAGGTGAAACGGATCGGATGGGCTGGGTTCAAACTCCCAATTGAGGTACCACAGCCTGGCAGGCTCGTCTTTGGCATGCACCAACAGAGCACGAATCCCGGCAATGTCCGCCGCCTGTGCTGTGCGCAGCAGCGCATCTTTGAGCAGTGCTTTGCCAAGGCCAGCGCCTTGGTGCTGAAGGTCCACGGCAAGCCTGGCCAAAATCATCACCGGCACGGGGTGTTGTGGAATGCCTTTGGTCACACGCGGTGCCGCATTGGATGGCTCAACGCTACCCACGGCCAAACTGTAGAAACCAACGACCGAGCCCAAATGGCAGCTTACGTAGGTTTGCGCACTGTTGGATTTTTGGTTGACGAGTGCAAAGCGCTGCAAAAACTGGTTCAGTGCGCTCTGGCCACAATCAAAGAACTCAACGGCGTCTGATGCGGCCAGTTTACGTACTGGCTCGTAAGCCTTCGAACTCAACCAAGCATCCCTGGCTCAGACAAAAGCTTTTTGAGCTTGGGCTTGGCGCTCACGGGCTGATCAAGTGCAGCCTGAAAGGCCAGCCACTGCTCGTCGCTCAGCTCAAAACGGGTGCGGTCAGCCAAGGTCTGATTGGCCGCGATGATGCCCGCGTCGAGCAGAAACTCGCTCACATTTTTGTGCGCCACCCGTGCCGCTTCCTGAAGCAATTGCTTCACAGGCATGGTGGCGCGCACATCGATGCGCTCAGATTTGGAATGGATGACTGCGGTCATGTCGACCCCTCTTTTTGGATAGTTGTTCCATCATAACGTCCGGACAACGTACTGACAAGAGTTTTTTAAGAACTGTACCCATCATGCACAGCCAACACCCCCCAAAGCGCCAACCAAAACGGCGGGGCATCATCAACTAAAACCGCGTGCATTCGGCACGGTTCAACTTCAAGTTTTGACATTATTGAATGTCTACTGAATTGGGGGAATACCATAATGGTGGTCATCTCTTTTATTTGGTTTAGACCCTCAGCAATATCTAAGCTCAGAAACTGTTTTTAAAAGACTAAGCGGGTACTGACATTTTTTTAAGTACTTGGTAGACCCTCCCCCCTATCAAACAAAGCTCCCAATTCCGTTGATTTGACATGGATTACAGAAAAGAGGCTTGTGGGTAGGAATGTGGGTAGAAATGAAAAACGCCCCGAAAGGGGCGTATTCATTGAAGCACTGGCGGAAAGAGAGGGATTCGAACCCTCGGTACAGGTAAACCTGTACGCCGGATTTCGAATCCGGTGCATTCGACCACTCTGCCATCTTTCCGGGTCTTACTGGTGCGCGGTCATTTTATCAGCGCACCGGTTTTTTCGCCTCGGAATTACTGTTTGACAGCGGGTGGAGCATCAACTACCGGTGGCAACTCGGGCTTGGTCGGCATGGACGCCGATGCATCGTTGGAGGCGCGCGGCGCACGCGTCAGTATGACCATGGCCGAGCCGAGCATATTGCCTTCGTGGATTTCAATGGTCACGTTGAATTCACCTTTGTTGAACAACAACACGCTGGTCTTGGCGCGCACCGAAGACAACAAAGTCCAGCCCTGGCTGGGGTAAGTGTCCAGGAAGTAACTGTAAGCAGCGGTGGCATCTCGCGCCGGGTCTATCACCACGCGCCCCACCCAGTTAATGCCCGAACCGATGACGGTGGATTGCTCAGGAATGACGCGCGCGCCAGCCGGCAACTGTGTTTGCGACAGCAAGTCCGTGCCAGACAAATCAACGGTTGAAGCAGTGCGACCAGAGCCCATGGGCATACTGGAGCAAGCTGTCAACAAAACAATCACAGAACATATAGAGCAGAAAAGCAGACGCATGGTAAATCCTTTATTTTAGGTTTTCAAAACTTCAATGTGTCCCATGTAGGGACGTAATACTTCGGGAACCCGCACGCTGCCATCGGCTTGCTGGTAGTTTTCCAGCACCGCCACCAGAGTGCGGCCCACGGCCAGACCGGAACCGTTCAATGTATGAACCAGTTCGTTTTTGCCTTGGGCATTTTTAAAACGCGCTTGCATGCGGCGTGACTGAAAGGCCTCGCAGTTAGAGCAAGAGCTGATTTCGCGGTAGGTGTTTTGAGCCGGCAACCAGACTTCAAGGTCGTGCGTGCGCGCCGCGCCGAAACCCATGTCGGCGGTACACAGCAACATGACGCGGTAAGGCAAACCCAGCTTTTGCAATATGGCTTCGGCGTGACCGGTCATCTCGTCCAGCGCAGCGTTGCTGTGATCTGGGTGCACGATTTGCACCATCTCCACTTTGTCAAACTGGTGCTGGCGGATCATGCCACGCGTGTCCCTGCCGTGGCTGCCTGCCTCGGAACGAAAGCACGGTGTGTGCGCCGTCAGCTTGATAGGCAAATCACTTTCAGCCAGCAATTTGTCGCGCACAAAATTCGTCAGCGGCACTTCGCTGGTCGGTATCAAATACAGCGCCTGTCCGTCGATCTCGCCATCCTGGCCGCCTTTTTTGGTTGCAAACAAATCTTCTTCGAACTTGGGCAACTGGCCTGTGGCACGCAAGCTATCTGCATTGACGATGTAAGGCGTATAGCACTCGGTGTAACCGTGCTCCTCGGTTTGCACATCCAGCATGAACTGCGCCAGCGCGCGGTGCAGGCGGGCGAGCTGCCCTTTCATGACCGCGAAACGCGAGCCTGACAGCAGCACGCCGGTTTCGAAATCCAGGCCCAGCGGTTCACCGATATCCACGTGGTCTTTGGCAGGGAAACCCAAAGCGGCGGGTTCGGTGCCCGTGGGGCTCCAGCGGCGCAATTCCACATTGGCGTGTTCGTCGGCACCGACCGGCACGCTCTCATGCGGAATATTGGGCACAGCCAGCAACAGGGTTTGCAATTCGGTTTGCAGTGCTTCCAGGCGTTGCGCTGAGCTGTCAAGCTCGTCCTTTAACTGTCCGACTTCAGCCATGAGCGCGTCTGTGGATTCACCTTTGGCCTTCATCTGGCCGATGTTTTTGGACAGACTGTTGCGCTTGGCCTGCAATTCCTCGGTGCGGGTTTGCAGGGTTTTGCGCTCTGCCTCCAGCGACTGGAACGCATCGACATTTAAAAACGGCTGAGGCTGCTTGCGTGTTTGCAAACGTTGTATGACCTGATCCAGGTCGCGGCGAAGAAGAGCAATATCAAGCATGGTTTCAGTACAAAGTTAATCTTGTCGCAAGCCCTTAGGCAGCGGAAATTTGACGGTCTCTTGTATGCCGGCCAGGGTGCGCACCGACACAGCGCCCATCTCGCGCAAACGCGTGATGACTTGCTGCACCAGAATATCCGGGGCAGAGGCACCGGCTGTCAAGCCGATGCGGCTTTTGCCTTGCAGCCACTGCGGTTGCAATTCATCGGCATGATCAACCATGTAACTGGGCGTGCCGTATTTGGCGGCCACATCGCGCAAGCGGTTGCTGTTGGAGCTGGTTGGACTGCCGACGACGATGACCACATCAACTTGCGGGCTCAGTAGTTTGATGGCGTCCTGGCGGTTTTGCGTCGCGTAGCAAATGTCTTGCTGCTTGGGTTCACGCACCATGGGAAAGCGCGCTTTGACCGCCGCCATGATCTCGGCGGCATCGTCCACACTCAGTGTGGTTTGTGTGACCACCGCCAGCTTGGCAGTTTGCTGCGGTCTCACCGTCAGCACGTCTTCGGCATCTTCCACCAAATGTATGCCCGAAGGCAATTGACCCATGGTGCCTTCAACTTCCGGGTGACCTTTGTGGCCGATCATGATGAACTCATAGCCTTCTTTGTGCAGCTTGGCGACCTCCACATGCACCTTGGTGACCAGCGGACAAGTGGCATCAAACACCCTGAAACCTCTTCTTGCGGCTTCATGCTCCACTTCTTTAGGAACACCGTGTGCACTGAACACCAGCGTCGCATCTGGCGGTACATCGTTCAAATCTTCAATAAAAATAGCGCCGCGCGCGCGCAAATCTTCCACCACATGGGTGTTGTGCACGATTTCATGACGCACATAAATAGGCGCGCCGAATTTCTCTAGCGCGTGTTCCACGATATCAATGGCGCGGTCAACCCCGGCACAAAAACCGCGCGGCTCGGCCAAAATGATTTCAGCGTTGACTGAGGTCGGCATTCACAACACTCCTATGACTTGTACTTCCAGGCTGACGGGCTGGCCGGCCAGCGGATGGTTGAAATCGAAAAGCACGGCATCGTCTTTGACCTGTTGCACCGCTCCGGCATAACGGCCCTGGCTGTCCGGCACCGGAAACTCGACCACTTCGCCAATGGCATAAACCGCTCCGGTTTCGCCGAACTGGTCCAGCAACTGACGCGGCACCCATTGCAACATATCCGGATTACGCTCGCCGAAGGCTTCACCGGCAGGCATTTCCAGCTTGACATGCTGGCCTTCGGCCAAACCCAGCAAACGCGCTTCTATGGCAGGCGCCAGCTCGGCGTTGCCCAGCGACAAGGTGGCCGGCGGGCCGTCAAACGTGTTGATGATGTCACCCTGCGGTCCGCTCAGGCGGTAGTGCAATGTCAGAAATGAGCCGGGTTGAATCAGCAGGGGGGCGGTCATGTGTGCCTTTGTAAACTGTGCCTATTGTAGAAAGGACGTAGATCACCGCAAAAAAGGGTGACAGCGCACTTTTTTTTGCTCTCAAAAACACGAAGATTCACCGGTGTCCCATGATTGAACTGCTTGATAGACCGGTAAACATGCTGTTACAGGAAATCCCGAAAACCACCCGCCCCCGCGAAAAACTGCTGGCCATGGGCAGCCAGACTCTGACCGACGCGGAACTGCTGGCCGTCATGCTGGGCACCGGGCTGCGCGGTCAAAACGTGCTTCAACTGGCGCAGTCGCTGCTGGACGAGTTCCACGGTCTGGCCGGTTTGCTGCAGTCCAGCCCCTCCGGTCTGCAAAAAGCCAAAGGCCTGGGCGCGGCGCGGCGCTCCAAACTGCTGGCGGTGCTTGAAATGGCCCGCCGGGTGTTGTTGCAAAAAATGCAGGAACGCGAGGTATTGAACAACCCGGACACGGTCAAACAGTTTTTGCAATTGCAAATGGGCGCGTACAGCCAGGAAGTGTTTGCCGTGGTGTTCATGGACGCGCAATACCGCTTGCTGGATTTTCACGAGATGTTCCGCGGCACACTGAACCAAACCTCGGTGTATCCACGCGAAGTGGTCAAACTAGCGCTCGAACTCGGTGCCGCCGCCGTCATACTGGCGCACAACCACCCGAGCGGCGACGTGCGGCCCTCGGCGGCTGACAGCGCGCTCACGCGCACCTTGCAAACCGCTTTGTCCATGGTCGACGTCAAGGTGCTGGACCACATCATCGTCGGACCCGGTCAACACTGGTCCATGGCCGAGCGCAGCCCATGGTGAAGTCCCGCAGCCTGCAAGACCTGGCCGGCATGAAAAAAACCCTGGCCGACCAAGCCGCTCGTGAAGCAGCCGAGGCCGCTGAGCGCTTGGCAGCAGAGCGCCGGGCCACCGCTGAACGCAATTTGTTTCAACGCGCAATCGGCGCAGTGCAACCGCTGACACCGCAACCGCGTGTGCTGTTGACAGGCGAGCCTGCGCCACCTTTGGCGTTTCAGCAAAAAATCGACGAAAGTAATGTGCTGCGCGAAAGCTTGAGTGACGATTTTGATGTGTCGACTTTGCTCGATACCGACGACGAACTGAGTTACCGGCGCAGCGGCATAGGCACCGAAGTGACGCAAAAACTGCGCAAAGGCCATTGGAGTCTGCAAGGACAACTCGATTTGCACGGCCTGCGCAGCGACGAGGCGCGCGAGGCGCTGGGTCAGTTCATACGCGACGCTTACAAACGCGGCTGGCGTTGTGTGCGGGTGGTGCACGGCAAGGGCCTGGGTTCTCCGGGCAAGACGCCGGTGCTCAAGTCCAAGGTGCAGCGTTGGCTGGTGCAGAAAAACGAGGTGTTGGCGTTCGTGCAGGCCAAAGGGCCTGAGGGTGGCGCCGGGGCGTTGGTGGTCTTGTTGCGGTAATTTTTTAAAACAATTAGAACCTGACCCCAATTAATCAAACAATTAGAACCTGACCCCAATTAATCTTGTTGTCCCATCATCCACAACTGCGTCGAACGCGCGCCGCTGCGGCAAAACGCCAGCACCGGTCCGGGTGCACCGTTCACCAAGGCGGCCATTTGCGTCACCTGCTCCGGCGTGTAAGCACCGCTGACCACCGGCAGGTAGTGGTAGACCAGTCCTGCTGCTTCAGCGGCAGCCTGCATTTGCGCAGACGTCGGTTGGTCCGGGCCGGCTTCCATGTCCGGGCGGTTATTGATCACCGTATGAAAACCGTGCTGTGCAATCGGCACCATGTGCTCAGGCTCGAGTTGCGGTGCGGTGGCGAAATGCTCAGTGTGTTTGGAGACTTGCATGCGGTTCCTGGGTTTGTCGTCAGTGGCTGGGCTTGGCGTCCCCGTGGGCGGCGGGCGGGGCGCCATGGGCATCCTTGGGCGCGGTCTTGTCGTCCTTGCCCTTGCCGTGTCCGGACGGCTTGGCATTGTGACCGCACAACATGCCAATGACTTGCTCGCCCACCGTGTCACCGCTGACCGGTTTCCAGGGGGTGGATTGGGTGCTGGTAAACAGTGTTTTACCTTCGCCCATGGCTTCGGATTTAGAGGCGAATGCCAGCGTGCGGCGGCGGTATTCGTGGCAGTCGTATTCCATCAAGACCAGACGCGATTTCACACCGGCTTTGGTCGCATCGTTGAGATCTATCAAATGCCAGGCCTGCGGAAACACACTGCTGGCGCGTATTTTGTCGGGGTCTATATAGACCACAGCCAGGTGGTTTTCATCGACTTTTTGCCAATCAGCCAATGCCAACCAAGGCTGGCAGAGCAACCACAGGCAGAGCAGGCATTTCATACAACTGATGTGTTTCATGTCTGCATTTTGCCATTGAAGAACAGTCACCGCTTCAATCCAGTCCGCCGCTGCGCTGCACCTGTCTTTCGCAAGCCGCGATCAGCAAGGCCGGGGCGGCAGCCCAGATGCACAGCCGCTGGCGCGCGCGGGTGATGCCGGTGTAAATCAATTCGCGCGTCAGTATCGGCGCAGTGCGCTCGGGCAGCACCAGCAGCACTTGCTCGAACTCCGAGCCCTGCGATTGATGCACCGTCATGGCAAACACGGTGTCCACATCGTCCAGCCGCCCCGGCACCTGCCAGCGCACACCGCCTGCGGCATCGGCAAACGCCACGCGCAAGCGCAGCATGCCATCAACCAGTCGTGGCAGGCACAGGCCCAGGTCCCCGTTCATGATGCCCAGGGCGTAATCATTGCGTCTGGCCATCACCGGACGACCGCTGTACCACTGGGTATCTGCAAAGCCCAGCGCCTGTTGCAACTGCCGGTTGAACGCACGCACACCCCAGCGTCCTTCGCGCAAGGCGCACAACACGCCTACGCGCGTAAAGCTTTGTAACAGTGCCAGCGCCTGTTCGTCATCACAACCCTTGCCGGTGTTTTGCATATCCGCCAACTGTGTAAGCCATGGCTGCCAGCTGTCAGTCAATTGCGCCAGCGTGGTCTTGTCTGCGCTGTCAGACGCGCTCAAACGCGTCACCACAGCATTGCCTTGAAAACAGCCTGGCGGCGCTTGTTGCCAGAGTTGCTGCATGCCCGCACTGTCGCCGCTGTTGGCGGCACGCGCCCATTGGCCTATGCCACTGCTGTCGTCAAAACGGTGGCTGTGCAACAAACTGACAGTGTGAGCCGACAACAGCGAACCCTGACACAACTGGGCCATGACGGCACCGGCTTCCACCGACGCCAACTGGTCTTTGTCGCCCAGCAAAATCAAACGCGCCGTCAAGGGCACAGCTAGCAATACACGCGCCATCATTTCAAGATCGATCATCGAGGCTTCATCGATCACCACCACGTCCGCCGTCTTGCCCGCCGCTTGCTCAGCCTTCAATGCCAGCAACCAGCGGTGCAAGGTTTGCGCCTGTCCTGCCAAGGCAACGGCCTGCTCGGCAGGTAAGCGGCTGCGTGCCTGCGCCATGGTTTGCGACAAACGCGCAGCGGCCTTGCCGGTGGGCGCAGCCAACGCCACCCGCAAAGGCGCGGCGGCGTTGGCTTGCAATAACTGCAACAGCTTGACCACCGTGGTGGTTTTGCCGGTGCCCGGCCCGCCGGTGATCAAGGTCACCGCGTGTTGCGCCGCGTGCGCGCAGGCCTGGCGTTGCCAATCGGTTTGCGCGCCGGTTGCACCGAACAACACATCCAATTGATCTTGCAAACCGGCAGGTGAATACAGGCTTTGCTGCAAGCGCTCTCTCAGGTTTTGCTTGATGGTTTGCTCGGCCTGCCAGGCGCGGCGCAAATACAAACGATGACCTTCTAACACCAGCGGCGAGTTGTCGCCCTGCGCCCAGGGCAAATTGACGGCTGCTTCAGCCAAGCCTGCCGGCAAGACTTGCAATTGCTCTGCCGGCCAGCCCAGCACCTCCGCCGCTTGTTGCGGCCAGTCCTGCAGATCCAGACAAGCGTGACCGCGTCCCCATTGGTGGCTGGCCAGCGCCGCCAGCCAGCGGTGCCGCACATCGTCCGACGGCTGCATGCTGTGGCAAAACTGTGCGAGTGCCATGTCCAGCCCGTTGAGCGGGGTGCGGGCCGTACCGGGCCAACCGCTGCGCTTGATATTGTCCGGGCTCATGGCGTTCTCCCGGCGAATTCGTTGTCGAGCTGAGCAATGAGTTCAAACGGCGGCTTCATGCCATGCACACCGGCACCTGTGCTTTGAATGCCGCGCAAAAACACATACACAGCGCCGCCGATATGGGTGTCGTAGTGGTAATTCGGCAAGCGCGATGACAGCAAGCGATGCAGCGCCAGCAGGTACAGCACGTATTGCACGTCGTAGCGTTTATCCAGAACGGCTGCGTTCAACGCGCCTGCTTCATAGCCATCCAGCCAATTCGATTTGTAATCCAGCACCCAGTAACGACCTTGGTGTTCAAACACCAAGTCCATGAAACCGGTGAGCATGCCTTGCAAGACGCGCGGCTGTAGCGGCGGTCTGGGCTGGCCTGGCAACACATACTGTTGAATCAACCGGTCAATCCGCCCGCTGGCCACACAGTCGGCGCTCAAGTGAAACCCCATTTCCGGCCATTGGCACGCGGGCCTGAGCTGCTGCAACACCAGCGGTGCAATGCCTTGATCTGCATCGCCCACAGGCAACTGGGCGCTGATGATGGCCTGCAACCACCCGGGCAACATGGCAGCGGCGCGCTCAGGCAAATTCAAACCACGGGTTTTACGGTTCAGCAATTGTTGCCAGGCCTGTTGCGTCAAACCCGCAGAATCAGTCTGCGCGTTTGCCAAAGGCCAGCCCTGTTGCGCCTGCCATTCCAGCAAGTCATGCAGCAAGCTGCCGTAACTCGCGCCCTTGGGAAACGATTGCCAGGGGTTGCTGTCGTCCCGGTATACCGTCGCCGCGCCGTCATCCTCGGTGTCGATGCGCCGCGCCGCATCAATACGGGCATCGGTATGCGCTTCCTCGCGTTGTGAGCCCGCTTCCAGGCCGCGCGTCAGGCTGCTGAAACTGGCGGTCCACCAGCGCGCATAGGCCTGGCGGTGAGCGCTCAAAGCCGGAGCCGCCGCTGTCACATCATCCACTGGGGCGTAATACAAGTCTTGCGCCGCAGGCAACTCGGCGATGGCGATGTCCGGCACATCACCAAACAGCGCTTGCAAGCGATCCGGCAAATCGTCATGGCTTTGCCGTTGCAGCAATTCAGACACGGCGCTGCGTTTGAGATTGATCCCTTTGCCGGACAAGCCGCTTGACGTGGCGGCCAAACCCAACCACATGCCGCGTTTGGCGCGGGTCAGTGCCACATACAACAAACGCATGTCTTCGTCGACGCTGGACTCGGTGATATCGCTGTCTTCCTCATCCTCCTTGCGCCCGGGTCCGGTTTTGAAACTGCCCAGAAAAGGCACGAACACCAGCGGGTATTCCAAGCCCTTGCTTTTGTGAAAGGTCACGACTTGCACGCAATGCGCATCGGTTTCCAAACGCATTTTTTGTTCTTCAGGGTTGTCGTCAGCGGCTTGGATTTGCTGCGCCAGAAATTGCAACAAGGCCTGCGGCCCTTGCAAACCGGCAGCGGCGGTTTGCAGCAATTCACCCAGATGCAGCAGATTGGTCAAACTGCGTTGCCCAAGCGGCTGCGCGATCAAACGCTGCGCTATGCCTTGGCTGTGCATCCATTGGTAAAGCATGGGCAACACGCCATGCTGTTGCCACAGTTGCAGCCATTGCTGGCAAGACTCTGCCAGCGCATCGCTCAACTCAGGGTTGTGCATGGCTTGCGTCAACTCATTCGTGTTCCAGCCCCAGATGCTGCCGGCCATGGCGCTGCGCAGCCAGCGCGAATTGCGCGGCATGCTGATGGCACGCAGCACACGCCACAAGTCTGTGGCTTGCGGGCTTTGGTACACATTGGCGTGGTCGGACAAAAACACGCTGGGCAAACCCACGCGCGACAACGCAGTTTGCATGACGTGCGCATGCGCGTGCGAGCGCACCAACACCGCCATTTGTCCGGGGTGTATGTCTGTATGTTGTTGCAACAGCTTGACCATTTGCGTGGCAAAACCGGCGGCCATGGTGTTGACATGCAAATCAGCCGGCCAATAGGGTTTGTCACTGACATCGGGTGTCAAAGGCAAATGCCACAGCGTGAGCGGCGGCAAAGCCCGCCCTTGTGCGTCGTGCAAAGGTTTGGCAGTAGCTGCGCTTTGCACTTTAACGAATTCAATGCATTTGTCACCAGCGCTAAACGGCTTTGCCATGCCGCTGAATATATGGTTGACCGCATTCACCAGTCCCGGGGTTGAACGGTAATTGGTATCCAGCGTATGGCAGGACTGCGGGTCTATCGTCAGGGCAGTGGCGCGCGCCAGCAAATAAGTGTTCAGGTCGGCGCCGCGAAAACTGTAAATCGCCTGCTTGGGGTCGCCGATCATCACCAGTGCGTTGTCATCATTCACGCTCGCACGCCGATAAATCCGGTCCAGGCTCTGGTACTGCCAGGGGTCGGTGTCCTGGAATTCATCGACCATGGCCACCGGGTATTGCTGTCGTATGGCGTCGGCGAGTTCGCCCTTGTCGCTGTGCAAGGCTTGGTGCAGGCGTTGCAACAAATCGTTGAAATCGAACACCGACTGGTTCAGCTTGGCTTGTTGGTAAGCCTGGCGCACCGCGTGCGCTGCGTGTTCGATCAACTGTGCTTTGCAGTCCGGTTCGCGTTCCACAAAAGCCAGCACTTCGCCTATGCGGTGAAACACATCAATTTCCGCAGCCTTGGCCCAACCGCATGCCTGTAGTTTTTCAGCCGTGAAGCGCGCCAAGGTGACCGCTCGGATCTCGCTGCCGTGCTCCGCCCAGTGCTGCAATTCGCTGACCCATTTTTGAAAATTCGGTGTGGTAATCCCTCGCGCGGTTATCAATCTCGCATCCCTTGCCTCCAACAACAACTGCGCGATATCCGTCCGCCAAACCTGGCGGGCTTGCGCTTGCAATGATTGGTAAGCACTTTGCCATGCTTCAAATACCGTGAGCGTCTGCAAAGGCTCTGGCACAGGCTCAGCAGCAGTTGCAGTCTCGTCTTTTGAGGCCTGTGGCGGCGGCAACACATCCCACTTTTTCCACAATGGTTGCAGTTGTTTCAATAAGTCTTGCGGATCGCCTCCCAACTGCTCGAGCAACAGGTTTTGAAGCACAGCCGGCAGCGGGTAAAACCATTGCCGCCAGTGATCACGCACCAGTTGCAGCAGTAATTCGTTGGGATTGTCCAAATGCGTTTGTTCAAACAAATCGCGACTCAGCAATGCAAAACTGCTGAGCATGCGACGGCTCCAGCCGTGTATGGTGTAGATGGCTGCCTCGTCCATGGCCTGCGCTGCCAGGTGCAAACGACGCGCGCACAGCGGCCATTGGTCTGATGGCATATCCAGACTGAGTTGCTGCAAAAAATCATCGTCCGGCAACCGGCTACCGGCCACCGCCTTGTCAAACCAAAGCGCGGCTTCATGCAAGCGCTTGCGTATGCGCTCGCGTAACTCTGCGGTGGCGGCTTCAGTGAAAGTCATGACCAGAATCTGGCGTGGGCCCAAACCCGCTTTGTCACTCCGCCCGTGACCGAGGACGAGCCGCAGGTACAAAGCCGCCAGCGTCCAGGTCTTGCCGGTACCGGCGCTGGCTTCTATGACTTGTCGCCCGGTTAAGGGCAGTCGCAAAGGGTCTAAGGTGTTCATGCCTCGGCCTCTTCTTGCTGCGTCAGGTCTTTGGCACAAACGCGCAGCATGGGCGCGTAAACCCGTTCGGCCAGCGCGGTGAATGTCGCCATGTCCATGTCATCAAAACCGGTGAATGCGCGTTGCACATAGGGCGAGGTCTGGTATTCACCCGGACTGTTGCGCATGCCTTGAAATGCTTTGCGCGCTTCGCCCAGGGCGCGCTGCTGTGCAAACCTGGCTTGTGCGCCGGCGGCGGCACGCTGTAGCTCCATCACATAAGCGCATGCGGTTTTCAGTGGCAAGGGCAACGGCGAGGCCCAGGCCTGCCGGTACAACAACATCAAGTCTTGCAACAGCGCCATAGCCTCTTGCTGAGGCAGCGGCTGCATGCAGATCGCGCCGTCAGCACCGCTGAGCACGCTGGTGGTGACAGTACCCGCAGCGTTGGCCGTGAGATGCCCCAGCCACAGCACAGGCAAGGTGTGCAAGCGCAAGTCTTTGCCTTGGCCTGCTTTGCCTGAACGCATGTCCATGTGCAAAGCGCTGCCGTCTGCGTGCAGGCACCAGCGCAGCGGGTCGCCGCCCCAAGGCAGGCTCAGCACCGCGCCATGTGCATTCAATTGAAAAACCTGAACGGGTAAATCGGTGTCGGTGTCTTGCTGCCAGGGCTGAAAAGCGGCTTTGATTTGCGCCTGCAACAACAGCAGTTGCTCGCTTTGCGCCTGGCCGCCACCGGCCATGGCAAGTTCGCCCTGAAGTTTCAAACGCTGCAACTCACCCTCAGCATCAGCTGCATACAAGACCTGTTGTTTCAAGCTGTAACCGTGCAAGCCGTGCAAAGCAAACGGCTCGTTTTCATCGTCGGATTCCTGCGGCAAGTCCAGATGAACTTGCAAATGGTGTTTGAAAAACACCTCCAGCGGCTGACGCAACAGCGTGAGTAAGTCTTGCGCCTTCAACTCGGACGGCGGCGGCAGACTGCGCTCAATGCTGTCAGGGCTGGGGCCTTCTGCTGCGGCGTTGACGGACGGCTGAAGCACCGCCTGCCATTGCGCGGCATACGTGGCAAAGCCCGAACCATGGCGAAAATAGCTGGTGGAAAACGGTTGCAGCGGTTGCAAACGCGCCTGGTACAAGGGCTTGTCTTCATGCGGCAGCGCAACGCATTGGTTCAGGTGATCCATGAGTTGCGCCACCAGCACCGATGCCGGTAAGGGCGCATGGTCGCTGGCGCGTCTGCCTTGCCACGAGATGTAAAGACGTTGACGCGCCGACAACAGCGCTTCCAAAAATAAATAGCGGTCGTCTTCACGTCGGGCCCGATCGCCGGGCCGCTGTTGGCCGGGATGGCTGATCAAATCAAAGTCGCGCGGCGTCGGGCTGCGCGGGTATGCGCTGTCGTTCATGCCCAGCAAACACACCAGCTTGAAGGGAATGGCGCGCATGGGCATGAGCGTGGCGAATTGCACGCCGCCTGCGGCAAAGCGGCGTTGCAAACCTATGCTGTCGAGTTGCGCCATCCAGTGGCTGCGCAACACGCCCAGGGACACGGGCTCGTCAAAAGCAGCGAGTTGGCAATCACTCAACCAGTCTTCCAAGGGCGCTGTCGCTTGATCCAGCACTCGCTGGTCGGCGTCATCAGAAGCTTTGAAGAACCGGACCATCATGGATTGCAACAACGGCAACCAATCCGCAGGCGTGCGCGCGGTTTGCAATTCCTGCGTGCGGCTCATGTCGTCCAGCCATTGCAACAGGCCGCTGAAAACCTGAGCGTCCAGCCCGCCTATGCCAGGTTGTGCAGCAGTGTCTAGCCACACGGTTTGCTCTGCTTGCGGGCCGAGCGCATAACCGAGCAACAGGCGGCGCAGGCCGAACCCCCAGGTGTTTTGATCCGCGTCCGGCAATGAGCCGGCAATCCCCCAAGGCTGTCGGTGTGCCGGGTCTAAGCCCCAGCGCACGGCGGCGGCGGCCAGCCAATCGTGCAATTGCGCCACATCGACTTCGCTCAAGCCATAGCGATCGCGCACCGCTTTGACCTGAAACAAACCCAACCAGTCGCGCAGGCTCAGGCGCAGTTGTGGCAATTGCAGCAAGGTGTCTATCGCTTGCACCAGTGGGTGGGTGCGCGGTGTGCTGTCGGTGACAGAGTAAGGCAAGTCAAGGGCGCTGTCCCCGCTGTCTGCGTGCCGGCCGAACACCGCTTGTATATGCGGCGCAAACAATTCCATGTCAGGCACCATGACCATGATGTCGGCAGGCTGTAATTGCGCATCGGCGTTCAACCAGCCCAGTATGCGGTCGTGCAATACCTCGACCTCGCGCTGCGCTGAATGCGTTTGTACAAAGATCAAGCTGTCATCAAGCTCAACATCATCAGCCAGGCTCAAAGGCTTTGCTTGCAAATTCAAAATGCCGGACTGCAATTGCTGCAACACCGTCGGGCGCTGCTGCACTTCAAGCGCCTCTTGCACCGGGTCAACAAACACGCTGACGCGCTGATAGTCTGGCGAATCTTCGTCGACAGCTTCAAACCGGTCGATGGCGTGCAGGTAATCGCGCCCCTGCCTGCCCCATGAGGCCAGCAGCGGGTGGCCGCCGCCGGACAGGTCTTCGCTGACATGGTCCCAATGTTCGCGGCAAGGGTTGTGCACAAACATCAACACCGGTATGTGACGACCCAGCGCGACCAGCGCCTGCATGGTTTGCATGGGCAAGGCAGTGATGCCGAACACCATCAGGCGCGGCGGCAAGGCGGTGATGCTGCCAGGCTTGCGTTGTTTTAATTCACGCAGAAACGATTCATGCACTTCTGAGCGCGCTTCAAAACCGGATGCCTGCTGCTGTTGCACATCGACGAGCAAATCGCGCCACATGGCCGCCTGCCAGACATGGGCCTGCGGCAAGGGCTTTGAATGATCCAGGGTGTCGCGCCCTTTCGCCCATTGCGTCAGCCAGTCGGAGCGGTAGTTTTGGTAGCCGTCGAGCACATCGGCGAGCTGCTGCGCCAGGTGATAAGCACGTATGCCGCCGGTGTCAGCGCCCAGGTAATGCGCCAGCGGCGCGAACTGCGGGTCGGCCAGCCACTGCGGCAATCTGCGCAAGATGCGCCAGGCCAAGGGGGATTTGTCCAGCGGCATGGTGGCAGGCAGGCGGTCTGTGCCCAGAACGCTACGGTAAATTTGCCACAACTGGCTGGAGGGCAAGACCATGTGCGTGGCGGCGCAAATACCCAGCGCGTCATCCTGCGCCAGCGACACCGTCAGCCAATGCTTCATGCCGTTGCTTTGCACCAGCACGGTTTCTGGGCTTAACGGCGGCAAGGGGTTGTTGCGGATGTGCGCGACCAGCAGGTCGCGCAATCCTTCCATGCGGTTGCTGTGCAACACCATGAATCCGGTACGAGGGCTTTGCGTCATCGGGCAGTTTGTGAGTAACAGACCCTCAGCTTAAGCCATGACCAGGCTCATGGCGCGAGCCTGAGATTACTTGCTCAAGGGCTTGCCGTCCTTGTCGAACACATACGTCTGATCTTTTTCGCTTTGGCCGTCACACGCCGCCGCCATATTGCGTTTGGCATTGCCGCAGGCGATATTGGCCGTGGTCATGATGTCGTCCTTGGCGGGATCGCCTTTTTTGGTGCAGAAATACTCGTACTGACTTTTGGTTTGTTCACAATTGCCGCCCCGTGTATCTTTGTCCTGGGCATGGGATGACACGGCAAACTGGCTGAGCGCGACAAAGCTGACGATGCATAAGGCTTTCATTTTTTCCCCTGAATGATGGTGTCTTGCGACGATGGATGTTTCTGATCCAAAACACTCGCCCGAAAACTGCATCCGGCTTGACTGCTACAAATGCCAGCCAACGGTCTTGGCAGTTTCAACTTAACACGGCAGCGCCTTGCAAACAAGCTGATAAACCTGTGCCCGGACTGATTCAGTCTGCCGCCATCCTCAAGGTCTGAACCACCGGCCGGTGCAACACCTCGCGCAAGCCCCACCAACCCGCGCCCCATGCCAACACAGCGCCTGTAACGATGCCGGTCAACAACACCCAAGGCGAAGCACGCCAGTGGAACTCGAACACGTAAAACGCCAGCGCCCAGCCCATCAACATGGCCACCAGCGCCGCCAGCGCGCCCGACAAAGCGCCTACGCCTAACAACTCCGCGGTTTGCACCTGGCTGAGCAAACGGTTACCGGCGCCGAGCGCGCGCAACACCGCGTATTCGCGCGCGCGTTCTTCGCGGGTTGCGGTCACAGTGGCGAACAACACCACCAGTCCGGCCGCCAGCGTAAAGCCGAACAAAAACTCGACGGCGCTGATCACCTGACCCAGCACTTTTTGCACCTGGTTGATGGTGGCGCCCATGTCCACATTCGTCACATTCGGAAAGCGGTTGACCAGTTCATTGTCAAAGCCGCGGCGCTCAGGTGCGCGGTAGGCAGCGATATAAGTCATGGGCAAATCCGGCATCTGCGCCAGCGGGTAAATGGCAAAGAAATTGGCGCGCATTGATGTCCAGTCGACCCGCCTCAGCGAGGTGATGCGGGCATTCATGCCCTGCCCGGCGATCTCGAAACGCAGTTCATCGCCGAGCTTAAGTTTCAATGTTTTCGCAATGCCTTCTTCCATGCTGATGGCATTTGCTTCGTCGGGCACCCAGCGTCCTTGCACGATCTGGTTGTGCGCCGGGGCCTGGGGGCTGTGCGAGACATTGAACTCGCGCTCGACCAGGCGTTTGGCCCGTTCATCCGTGTAATCCGACGGCTGCACGGCTTTGCCGTTGACCTCAATCAGGCGCGCGCGCAGCATCGGGTACCAGTCCATTTTGTTGACACCAGCCTGGTGCAGCGTGTCCAAAAAAGCCTGCGACTGATTTGGCTGGATGTTAATGACAAAGCGGTTCGGCGCGTCTGCCGGGGTGGCGTTGCGCCAGCTGTCGACCAGATCGGTACGCAACAACACCAACAGCAACAAGGCCAGCAAGCCGACCGACAGCGAACTGATTTGCACCACGGTGTAGCCTGGCCGCGCGCAGATCTGACGGGTGGCCATGCGCAACCAGGCTGGTACCCGGCCCCAGGCCACTGCCAGACGCAAGCCTTGCACCGCCAGCCAGGCCAGACCGGCAAACACCAGCACCGCAGCGGCAAAACCGCCGACCACCATCAAACCCAGCGTCAGGTCCCGGCTGGCGTTCATCAGCAAAGCAGCAAAACCCGCCAGACCCAGCACGAACACACCGATAGAAGCCGGGCGCACCAGTCCCAGGTCACGCCGAATCACACGCAATGCCGGTACCTGCGCCAGTTGCAGCACCGGCGGCAGTCCGAAGGCCAGCAACAGCGTCAAGCCCGCGCCCAGCCCCTGCCAGAACGTGGCCCAACCAGCGGCCGGCAAATCGGTGTCCACCAGACCGGCCAGCAAATGCACAAACACCTGGTGAAGCCCGTAACCAGCCGCCAGACCGCACAGGCTGGCAAGCATGCCAGCCAGAAAAAATTCGCCTGCGTACACCGTCAACATTTGGCGCTGAGTTTGCCCGAGCACGCGCAACATGGCGCATTCATCCAAATGGCCGGCCGCAAAGGAACGCGCTGCCAAAGCCACCGCCACCGCGCTTAAGAGCGCAGCCAGTAGCGCCACCAAATGCAAAAATTTCTCGGCCCGGTCTAAAGTCTGGCGCATTTCCGGCCGTCCGGCCTCCAGCGTCTCCAAGCGAATACCGCGAGCATCCGGCAGTTTCACATGCTCCTGCGCCCAGACCACAAACTTCGCCACTTGCGACGGTGTCCCGACCACCGCCATGCGCCAGTTCAGGCGGCTGGCCGGTTGCACCAGCCGGGTGGCCGCCAGATCGGCCTGGTTCATCATGACGCGCGGCGCGAAATTCATGAAACCCGCGCCGCGATCCGGCTCGGACACCAGCACTTCAGTGACGCGAAACGTGCGCTCACCTAAAGTAATTTCATCGCCTTGCTTGATTTCCATGGCTTCCAGCAAAGCCGGCTCAACCCAAACTTCGCCTGCCTGAGGCAAAGCTTGCGTGTTCACGCCGGGCCGGTCATAGACGGTGCCGTTGTCTGGCGAAGTCACCAACGCGGGTCTGGTCACAGGCGTGTCGGGCGGCGGCAGAATTTGCAAACGGCCGCGCAATGGGTAACCATCAGTCACGGCTTTCAAAGCCACCAGGCGTGTGTTGCCATCCGGGGCTGAACCACTGCGTGCCATGGTGGGAAAGCTGAGCGTGGTCACCGCTTTGACCCCGAGTCCGCTGACTTGCGCCAACACGTCGGTTGAAAAGGCGTGATCGCTGACCAGCACCGCGTCGCCACCCAACAACTGCCTGGCATCACGCTGCAAACCGCCCTCGATACGGTCGGCCAAAAAACCCACCGCACTTAACGCAGCCACACCGAGCAGCACGGCCACGAATAACAAACGTAATTCACCGGCACGGGCGTCGCGCCAAAAAGCCCTGCCGATCATGCGCCACAAACTCATACGGAGGCGCTCCAGCGGTCGTCCCAGGGATGACTGGCCTGTTCCAACTCGCGCCTGTCACGTTTGGTCGGACGGCCGTTTTCTATGCTGAGTGCGGGTTCGCGGGCAAAGCGACGCTGCTGAGCATGCGCGTCGCGCACCTGCAAGCTTTCTGAAGTCTCAGAATAAAGTAGTTGCGCCTTAGGTGCCGGGCCGCGCATATCGCTCAAGGCCAGCACTTGTACGCTGCGGGTCAGACCTTCACGCCGCATGCTGACCAGTTCACCGGCTTTCAATTCGCGCGAGGGCTTGACCACCTGGCCGTTGACTGAGACCCGGCCTTTATTGATTTCTTCGGTGGCCAGCGAGCGGGTTTTGTAAAACCGGGCGGCCCACAGCCATTTGTCGATGCGCAATTTTTCCATTGCAGCCATTTTGACCTGTTTGCATGCAAGCACTGTGTTTTTCAGCCAGAAAGCCCTGAATGGCAGCAAGTCGTATAAAAACAACTATGAATTTAATAATAAATTTGACAGACTTGTCGAAAAAGCTAATATTCATTCCCCCTTACATACTTATCTTCATTTAAATTCTGTAGTATGCAAGCCGGTTGTTCATCAGTTTGTTTCTGTGCGGAGTAACGAAATGGCATTCAAAATTCTGGTCACCAGTCAAAAAGGCGGCGTCGGTAAAAGCACGCTATCGGCCAATCTGGTGGCCTATCTCAGCCGTTCACTCGAACTTCCGGTGACGCTGATTGACTGGGATCCGCATGGCTCTTCCAGTAACTGGCTGAAGCAAGCGCCGCAAGTAGGTGCTGTGATTCAACACCTGGCCCTGCCGGTGGACCAGGGCGGTAACCGTCCTATTTTTGAAGCCCGTTTGCAAATGCGTCGCGCTGCAAGTGAGTGCGACATATTGGTATGCGATCTGACCTGGTCGGATTCACTCGCCGGTGAATTGATGTTTGAATTTGACATGGTGCTGGTGCCCACCTCGGTGTCTGAAATCGAGCTGGCAGCTACTTCAGGCTTTCTCAGCCGCCATCGATGGGTGTTCGAATCCGCGTCGGTTCGCCGCCCCATGCTGGTGGTCTGCCCGACCCGCGTGTTGAACGAACAACTGAACTCTGACGTGTTCACCAAACAGCGTTTTCCGGTCAGCTTCATGCTAGCACCTCCCATTTTGGAAGCGCAAAGCGCTCGCGATTTGTTCGAACGCGGCTACCTGATGGATGCACACGACATCGGCGGCGAGTCATTCCGCGAATTTGGTCAAGCCATTTGCGCAGCACGTGAAATCCGCATGGCCCAAACCCAGCAACCGCGCGCACCGCAAGTCAAACTCACCGAGCGCGATGCCAGCAGCCACCGCGTGCCTTTGACACCAACCAAGGCCAGCGTGCTCGACCCGATTCCCGGCAGTTCACAGTACTCTGTGCTTGGCCGCTACCGCCAGCGCAAAATCGCCGAAGAAAACGAAAGCGTGGTCAACACCCGTTCGCTTGCTAGCATGGGCATCCCCGAGTTTTTAAAACGTCTGGCACGCGGCAATTCAGCCAAGCTCTGATCAAACTGCACCACCATGTCTAACGAAAAATTCCTCAACTTCAAAGGTCTCAAGCAATACGACCCGGGTATGGGTTGGGCATCGGTGCATAACCTCAGCGAACCGCCCTCAGTTCCGCCGGTAGTTGCTTTGCCGCAAGAAGAATTGCTATCACACGAAGCATTACAAGACCGCGAGTTACAAGAAGCCCTAGAGGCTGCACGCAAAGAAGCCGGCCACTCGTCTGCCGAAGTGTTGCACGATCCGCTGCTGGGCGAATTGTTCGATCAACTCAACCAGTCGCCAAAAGATGAACTCGCTCAACAATGGAAACTGATAGCCCACAGCGTCAATTTATTGAGCCAGCGCATGGGACAGCAACGCGAGTTGCGTCAGCACCTGATTGATATTGAAGAAGAACTCACCAGCCTGCGCCAGAACATATTGCACGATCTCAAAGAAATCCAACGCGCCTCGGACCACCAACTCTCAATGGCGCGTCTTCGCGCTGAGGTATCCTCGTTGGCACAAGCGCGTCTTTCCTCCAGATTGCGCAACACACCCACCTGACCGCCGAGGTCAGAGCAGGAGAAGTTGAAATGCTCGATCTCAAACCCATCAATTACCCGGTCAGATACACCACCTTTTTCATCGCACTTGCAGGCCTGTGTTTCAGCCTGCTGATGACGCTGTCTTCCGGCCAGGGCTACTGGATGTGTTTGTTGTTTGCAGCCCTGAGCGCTGTCGGTGTCCACGATTTGCTGCAAACGCAGCATGCGATTTTGCGCAACTACCCCATACTCGGGCATATGCGTTTTCTGCTGGAATTCATACGCCCTGAAATCCGCCAGTACTTCATTGAAAACGAATCCGAAGCCGCGCCGTTTTCGCGTGCCCAGCGCTCGCTGGTGTACGCCCGTGCCAAAGGCCAGTCTGACAAGCGGCCGTTCGGCACCCAACTCAATGTGGACGAAACCGGTTACGAATGGCTGACCCATTCCATGGCGCCAACCACGATTGAAAGTCCGGATTTCCGGGTCACCGTAGGCAACACCGCCTGCAGCCAGCCCTACGACATCAGCTTGTTCAATGTGTCGGCCATGAGCTTTGGCGCGCTCAGTGCCAACGCCGTCATGGCCTTGAACCAGGGTGCCAAATTGGGTGGCTTTGCACACGACACGGGCGAGGGCTCGATCTCGCGCTACCACCGCATACACGGCGGCGACCTGATCTGGGAAATCGGTTCAGGCTACTTCGGTTGCCGCGACGACCAGGGCCGATTCAGTCCTGAGCGTTTTGTCGATCAGGCCCGCGAACCGCAGGTCAAGATGATTGAAATCAAACTCAGCCAGGGTGCCAAACCGGGACACGGCGGCGTCTTGCCTGCGGCCAAGGTCACGCCCGAAATTGCCGAGGCGCGCGGCGTACCTCTGGGTGCCGATTGCGTATCACCGGCAGCGCACAGCAGTTTTTCCACACCCGTCGAGTTACTGGAATTCATGCAAAGCCTGCGCGAACTCAGCCTGAACAAACCCGTGGGTTTCAAACTGTGCATAGGCCATCCGTGGGAATGGTTCGGCATTGCCAAGGCCATGCTGGAAACCCGCATACTGCCCGACTTCATCGTGGTCGACGGCGCAGAGGGCGGCACCGGCGCGGCACCGCTGGAGTTTTCAGACCACATGGGCATGCCTTTGAAAGAAGGTTTGCGCCTGGTGCACAACACCTTGGTAGGCATAGGCATGCGCGAACACGTGAAGCTGGGCGCCAGCGGCAAAATCATCAATAGCTTTGACATTGCGCGTGCCCTGGCGCTGGGTGCAGACTGGTGCAACAGCGCGCGCGGTTTCATGTTTGCACTGGGTTGCGTACAGGCGCAAACTTGTCACACCGGCAACTGCCCCACCGGCATCACCACGCAGGATCCGCAACGCCAGTTGGCTCTGGTGGTGCCCAGCAAGGCCGAACGCGTGAAAAACTTTCACCGCCACACCTTGGTCTCCTTGCAAGAGTTGCTACAAGCCGCCGGTTTGCATGCGCCGCATGAGGTGAATGCTCACCATTTTTCGCACCGTTTAAGCGGCAACGAAACGCAAACCCTGGCGCAGATGTACCCGGCGTTAAGCGCCGGTGCTTTGTTAAAGGACAACCTCAGCAAGTTGCCTGAGCCGTTCAAAAGCTATTGGGTCAAATCGCAGGCCGCAAGTTTTCAGCACTTATAAATTCGGCGACTGCAGATCAGTCGTCGCTGGCAGGGCGCGGAAAGATGACCCGGTCTTCCTTGGGCGCGGCACGCGGCGGTAATGCTGGTGCTTGCGATGCGGCGCGGGCTTCAGCCGCTGCTTTGGATTCTGCGGCAGCCGCGCGGGCCCTGGTCTCGGCGGCAGCAGCGGCTTTGGATTCTGCGGCAGCCTTGGCTTCAGCAGCAGCGGCACGTGCTTCAGCTGCAGCAGCTTTGGCTTCGGCGGCGGCCCTGAGTTCCGCCGCAGCCTTGGCTTCAGCCGCCCTGTTGACCACAGGGGCTGGTTTGGGCGCAGGTGCCGGGGTTGGCATGATCAGCGGTTTATCTAATGGCTTTTCACGCTCTCGCTCTTTGGCTGCGGCTTTGATGGCAGAGGCAGTCGCAGCCGCGTTGGCTGCTTGCAGGTCTTTTTTCAGCTTCTGAATTTCAGCAATCACTTCTTTTTGGTTGTTCACCACCGGTGCTGCCGGGGGCGCAGGTTTACTGGCCAGGGACTGAACTTTGGCATCCAGCGCCTGTATGTTTTTCTGCAGATCTTTGAGCTTGGCGTCCAGGTTTTTGTCGGTCAAGCCATTGACCTGACCGGCGATCTGGTCTGGCATTTTCACAAACACTGTGTCCAGCGCATCCATTTTTGCCTGGAATTTTTCATCCAGCTTGATTTGCCGCTCTTCCATGCTGTCGAGCTTTTCCGTGGTGTCGCCCAAGCCCCGCGTGGCGTCACCAAAGGTTGCCAAGGTCGCATCGAGTTCGACCACGCGTTTACCAACGGCCAGCGACAAGCTGTCGAGCTGGCGGATGTTTTGTTGCAAGCGCGTAGAGATGGCGAAAAACGTACCGACGGCAATCACCAGAAAACTCAACAAACCGATCAGAATAATGCGCGAATGCAAGATGTTTTTGGAAGACATCTCGTTGACGGTTTTCATGACCGAGCGCATCTCGTGGCTGATGTTGGCGGCGACCTCAGCTGAACGTGTCGAGACCTCGGCCGAGCTGAGCACAACACCGGTCAGCTCTTCTATTTGACGTGCGACCTCGCCGCCGTCCAGCGCTTGTTCTTTCAAATTTTCCAGGCCGATGGCCAGTGTGTCGGACGAGTTCTCATGCTCGGTTTCAACAGGCATATCGGGCAGAAAGTCGCCGTCGTCAGCGACTGCTTCTGCTTTTTTCGAATCTTGCGCCATGTTGATTGTCCTCAGGAAATCTATGTTTTCGGTTTTCGGCGTTCCAACACATCCAACTGCGCGTGCACCTGGGCAATGTCTTCATGCAATTGCTGCAAACGTGGTTGTATTTGCTCTTCCCATTGATCGGCGCAAGTCAGTCCAACTTGAGAAAGATGGGCCAGCACCGGTGGCGTTTGTGACCAGGAGGCTGAGCCAGGCGTATCGCCAGTCTGAGCAGCGCCATCCGCTGACTGCGCGCCGGACTGTGTCCAAATAGGCTGGTTCAGCGTATCTTTGTCGGCTGCTTTCAAATCGGGGTCTTGCAGGTCTAAGCTGATGCCTGCCGCCAGGCTGGCAGGATCGGTATGACCGTAACCGCCGGTCGGATTACTAAGCTGCGCTAACGGCAAGTGTTCGTTCGAATCGGCATGACCCGCCGGGTGCTCGGCCGGCACAGACTCGGGCACGGCAACCACCAGTTCGCCTCCCGGCAGCGGATCATCGTAAATAGCAGGTTTCTCGCTCATTTTTTACTCCCTGTTTGTAATTCGACTTCGAAACCAACAACTTGATCAACGTTTGTCTGCTTATTCCTGGAACTGTGCTTTCAATGATTTGACCGACCGCAACCAGGCTTTGGCCAGTGGCGGGTTTTGCTTCATCAAGGCTTCGGCCTGGGCTTTTTCTGCATACGGTCCGGTGATCAGAATGTAAAAAGGTTTGCTGCCCTTGCGCTGAGTGAGGAGCACCTGGCCGGCCTTGTAACCGAGCGCGCTGGACTGGAAAGTGCGCGCTTCCGACAAGCTGTCAAACGCGCCGTGTTGCATCACCCAGGCATTCGGGTCTAAAGAATCGACCCAGGATGTGCTGTCGGGCTGGGTGGCCTTGTTCACGGGTTTGTCGGATGCCTTAGGCGGCGGCTTGGCCGGTTCGGGTTTAGGTAGCGCAGCAACCGGTTTAGGCGGTTCGGGTTTAGCAGGGGCAGGTAAAGGTTTTACCGGCTCCGGGGGGGGGATGATGACCGGTTTGGCTGTCTCGGCGGGCTTGGCCGTCTCGGCGGCTTTGGCTGGCTCCGGCGTTTTTGTGCCCTCTGCGGCGAGCTTGAGTGATTCGCCGGGCTTGGCCGCATCGACCGCCACCGGGGTGACCGTGACTTTGTCTGCGCTAGACGGCGTGACCAGTTCTTCCTTACCCGGGCTGAGCGCTTCGTCCGGCTTGACCGGCGGCGGCGTGGTGCTGGAGGACATGGACACGGTAGCCGGCGGCGCAGACGGTGGCGGTTTAGGCGTTTCAGCCGGTGGCGGTTTGACCCCCTGCAAATAGCCTTGGAGGTTGAGCCATTCCTGCAGCAACCTGTCTTTGTAAACAAAACCGGAAACACCTAGGCTCAGCAGCAAAGACAGCAACAAAAATGCGGCAAACTGTCCGCTGCGGCGCGACGGCTGGCGATCAGCTTCCCAAGATTTGGCCAATTCCTCACCGGTGGGCAAAGCTTGCAGCGGGTCTACTGGCTCGCCCATCACCGGGTCGCGGGGCGACTTATCTTCTGTACTGCCGGGGCGCACATCGTCCAGGTCCAGCG
>Ga0192657_1059_pt1 | contig 28851 bp, 29 predicted proteins | sample LauGreFBDMM110DN_2_FD_133054 | JGI IMG/M metagenome (GOLD analysis project Ga0192657, IMG submission 133054) | reverse complement strand
TTCGGTGTGGTGATGGAAAAAACCCAGCGCGAACTCAACGGTTTGGCCTGCATCGATGTGCAAGAGGTCGTACCGGACAAGCAGCAAATCATCGCCAGCCGCTCGTTCGGGTCCATGGTGGAAACCGCCGATGTATTGAAAGACGCGGTCAGCGTGTTTGTCGCCAACGCCTGCGCCAAACTGCGCGCGCAAAGCTCGCACGCGTCAGTCATTCAAGTGTTTTTGATGACCAACCGTTTTCGCCAGGACTTGCCGCAGTACTCGCCTTCGCTGGTGGTGCCGCTGCCGCAACCGACCAACGACAGTCTGGTGGTCAGTCGCTGGGCCGACTATTTGGTGGATCGCATGTTCCGCCCCGGTTACCAGTACAAAAAAGCCGGTGTCATGCTCAGTGGTATTTCGCCGCAAGGCATCTACCAAACCGATTGGCTGGAGCCGCCGCAAGCGGTGGACACGCGTTTGATGGATGCCTTGGACGGTTTGAACAAGCGCTACGGGCGCGGCACGGTCAAGGTGTCTACGCAAGGCGCGTACAAACAATGGCAAATGAAGCAGGAGAACAAATCGCCTGACTACACCACCGACTGGCACGCCATGCCGGTGGTGTGACAAGCAGCGTTTAAACGTCCAAAGCCTGCATCAGTTCGTGACTGCGTATGGGTTTGAGCAACACCTTGTTGAAACCGGCGGCTTCGAGTTGCTGTATTTCCTCGGGCATGGCGTGCGCGGTATAGGCAATGATTTTCATATCAGCAAAGCGCGGATCTGCACGCAGTTTCAAACACAGTTGCATACCGCTGACGATGGGCATGGAAATGTCCAGCAACAACACATCGCACACCGTGTCTTGCAACATGGCCAAGGCCTGCGTGGCGCTGTCGCATTCATGCACGGTGTAACCCAGCGGCCGCAAAAACAAACCGGGTAACAAGCGGTTGGTGTCGTTGTCGTCAACCACGATCACATGGCGCGTGTTCATGCTGTCACCGTTTCTGTGTGGGTTGGTGTTTTGCGAAGCGGCAGCGTGAAAAAGAACGAACTGCCGACACCGGCTTCGGTGCGGTAGTCGAGTTGTCCGCCCATCAATTCCACCAGTTGGTGGCTGAGCACCAGACCCAGGCCTGCGCCTTCCTTGCGCCGCAGCGTGAAGTTGGACGCCGGGTCGCCGGGGCGTGTGAACAGATTTTTTTCTACGTCTTGCGGAATGCCCAAGCCGGTGTCGGTGACTGTGAACGTCAAGCGGTTAGCGATCTCATCATGCGCGAGTTGCAAGCTGACGCTGCCTTGCGGGCGGTTATAGGCGATGGCGTTGTCGACCAGGTTGTTAAGCACCTGACGCAAACGGTAGGGGTCGGCTTTCATTCGCAGCGTAGCCTGCTGATTGGTGCTGAGTTGCAGTGCGATATTCAAACGGGTGGCGCGCGGCTGGTGCAGTTCGCGCACCGACTCGATCAAATCGTAAACATCAAACTCAGATTCGGACAGCTGCAACTGGCCTTCTCTGATCTTGTGAATGTCGAGCATGCCGTTGACCAGGTGCAGCATCTCCAGGCTGTTCTCCAGAATGATCTTTGATGTGAAATGGATCATCGGCTCTTTGGAGCTGCTGTGTATGTACTCGGCGTAACCCATGATGCCGTTGAGTGGGGTACGCAAATGGTGCGACATGGAAGCCATGAAGCTTTGCATGTGTTGCTGGCTGTCGGTTTGTTCTTGCAAGTCTGCTTGCAGCTTTTGCTTGCGCAGAAAAGTGACTGCCCAGCCGACGGCTGTGAGCAGCCATAAAACCAGCAGTATCAGTTGAATCGTTTCGTGTGTGCTCATGCTGCGCTCTCGTGTTTCAGCGGCAACGCCAGGCCATTACTTTTTGGGGAACACCAGAAACTTGGTGCCGAGGATACGGCCGAATTCCAAGCTGTGTGCTTCCAGTGTTTGCAGCAAGTCATCGGTGGGCACAATTTTCTTGGAGCGTTTGTCGACCTGGCTGGCTTCGAATGTGATCAAACCTTCTTCCTCGAATTCACGGATTTTGTAGCGCAGCGCCCGTTCACTCAGGTCCTGGTTGTGGTAAATGCCTTTGAGCAAGGCGCTGGGTTGGTCGCGTTTTTCCTCTATCAATTGCTTGACCAAACTCAGGTACAGATAACGTCCTGCCTGTGTTTGCACCAGGTCCAGATGCTGGTTTTCCCATTCGTGCAATTGGCAAATGACTTGCAAGAGCTTGGTATTGAGTTGGGGATCGGATTCGGTTTTCATCATCATGTCCTGAAGTTTGACATGTGAATGTTAATTACTTTGCAGCATAAAAACTGACGGAATATGATATTTTTGTATGTTAAATATCAAATTAACGAATTATTTTTAGGTGTTTCAGTTGATTTTTATCGGATTGCACAATTGATAGCCTTGTAACCTGATGGCTTTAAGGATTTGCTTTCCGGCACCGGAGTCTCTTATTTTCTTGCGAAGCCTATAAATTTGCGCCTCCAGCGCTTGCTTGGGGAAGTTATCCTCATTTTTTTGTAGAACATCGTAAATTTCCCAGATTTCAAGCTGGTGTTGCGGTGCCTTGGCAAACGCCAGCAGCAATAAAAACTCCGAGCGTGACAAAGCTTGTTCAGACCGGGGGCCGCGCAGCACCCGAAAGCCTGTGTCGAGTTGCAGCACGAAATCCTGTGCAGGCGCCACTGGCGTCTCGTTGGCCGTGAAGCGCTGCTCCAAGTTGTCAAGCATGGCGCTGAGTTCATCCGGCTGCCAGGGGCTGGTCAACACATGGTCAGCGCCGCAGCGCAGAGCGCGCAGTTTGTCGTTCAAGCGGCTGAACTCGGTGATGCAAATCAGCCCCGTGGCCGGGTGCGATTGCCTCAGGCGTCCTATCCAGTCAAACAGGGCTTCTTCACCTTTGCGCATATCCAGAATGAGCACACTGGCCTGAGCTTGCTGAAGTGCATCAAGGCCGTCTTTCGGCGCAGGCATACTCAGCAGCGGGGAAAACGCGCCCAATGCCTGACTTATCTGCACGGATTGCAGTGCATCCTGGCTCACCAGGATCACAGATAAATGGTTGACAGCGACAGGCATAGGAAACTGATAAAAAAATTCAAATAATCAAATTGATATGTACTTTACAGGAATTTTTTTCCAATTTGTAATTAAAGGCTATTATATATGTTGATTTTAACAAATATTTTTAATTAAATTAATTTAATATATTTAAATATAATGAGTCTTTCGAATAACATATGTTGCGTCATGAAGTGAAAAACTGACCCGCAAAAGGTCAGTTTTTGATTGGATTCACCTATGAAACCTACGCAAAAATAGCGACTACCTTACTTAAATACAAAAGCAAAGCCGTCCAGCAAGTTTGCCGCAGTCAACGCCCGTCGGGCAACTCTATTTTGACTTCCAGTACTTCCAAGTTGTCCTGGCGTTCCAGGTTGACTTTGATGTCGCCCGGATTGATGTTCACGTACTTTGACAACACGGCGATCAAGTCGCGTTGCAGGTCGGGCAAATAGTCGGGCTGGTGCGCCGATTTGCCCGAGCGTTCATGCGCCAGAATGATTTGCAATCGTTCTTTGGCGACGCTGGCGGTTTTTTTCTTTTCACCGATCAGAAAGGACAGCAAGGACATGGGGCTTATCTCCGGCCGAACACGCGTTGCAGCAGTCCGGGCTTGACGGCTTCAGTAAAGCGCAAAGGTATTTCCTTGCCGAGAAAGCGATCAACCACGTCTTTGTAGGCTTCGGCCACGTCGCTTTTTTCCAGCAGCACCGCAGGCACGCCTTGGTTAGAGGCTTGCAGCACATCTTCAGACTCAGGAATCACACCGATCAGCGGAATACGCAAAATGTCCTGAATATCTTCGAGGGACAACATCTGACCTTCTTGCACCCGCAGCGGGTTGTAGCGGGTGATCAGCAAATGTTCTTTGACCGGCTCCTGGCCTTGGATAGCGCGCAGTGTTTTGCTGGCCAGCATGCCGAGAATACGGTCCGAGTCACGCACCGAAGAGACCTCGGGGTTGGTGACCACCACGGCTTCATCGGCGAAGTGCATGGCCATCATGGCGCCGGTTTCTATACCCGCCGGTGAATCGCACACAATGAAATCGAAGTCCATGCCGGCGAGTTCGTGCAGCACGCGTTCGACGCCGTCTTGCGTCAGCGCTTCTTTGTCGCGGGTTTGCGACGCGGCCAGCACGTACAAATGGTCGGAGTGCTTGTCTTTGATCAGCGCTTGGTTCAAGGTGGCTTCGCCATTGATGACATTCACAAAGTCATAAACCACGCGACGCTCGCAACCCATGATCAGGTCCAGATTGCGCAAGCCGACATCAAAATCGATGACCACGGTTTTGTGGCCGCGCAATGCCAAGCCTGAAGCAAAACTGGCGCTGGTAGTGGTTTTGCCGACTCCGCCCTTGCCCGAAGTCACGACGACTATTTTTGTCATTGAAAAAAATCCCATCTAAAAGAAAACAATGGCAGGTGTTAAGGGTATGCACCATAGACACTGCGAAACAACGAGAGTTTACAAGGCTCGCATATGCAGCTTGTCTTCAGCCAGCCAGACTTGCGCTGCTTTGCCGCGAACATCTGCCGGTAAGTCGGTGTCGCTGGTGCGGTAAATGCCGGCGATAGACACCAGTTCGGCTTCCAGCGACAGGGTGAAAATACGTGCGGAGGTGTCGCCTTTGGCGCCGGCAATTGCTTTACCGCGCAGCGGGGCGTAGACATGGATATGGCCGTCGGCCATGATTTCCGCGCCGGGGTTGACCATGGCCAGCACCACCAAATCGCGCCCGCGTGCGTACACATGCTGGCCCGAGCGCAAGGGTTTATCAATCACCATCGCGCTTTGTGACGCGGCGGGTACTTCACGCACCACCTCGACCTCGCGCACCACTTCGCGCACGACTTCCTGTGTACTGGCAGGCAGGGTACGCATGTCTTGCGTCACAAACAAACCGGCGAGGGTGGCGGCGGCATCTTGCACCGGTTGACCGGCCCGCAGCGCCACCGGGTTCATGCGAAAGCGGCGCAGCAAAGCCAGCAAGCCGGGCATGTCCAAGGCGTCGTCTTGCGCATCCAGCGCTTGTAAATCTATGAGTACCGGGTCGTTGTCAAAAAAGTCCGGCGTATCGCCGAAACGCTGCTGCATGTCGGCCGAGAGTTGCTGCAAATCGGCAGTCTTTAACACCACAGACATCAGCGGCAGCTGAACGTTCTTGATTTCAAAGGAAAAATTTTTGGAAGAGGAACTGGAACGCATGAATAATCCGTGAAACTGAAGGCCTTGAGACATTCACCATAAGGCGCTGACTTTACACGCTGGGGCTGACGCAGGGCTTGGACTGAATAATTGCTAAATTCATTGCAATCAATAAAAGGATGGGGGAGGTTGGATGCGCATCGTCATTGTTTTGTTGCTGTTGTATTTCGCGCTTCTCACATTGGGGCTGTTTTGGCGCAGCCACACCATGCGCGGGCCTTGGTTTTTTTTGTTCCGTGCCTTTTTCCCGAACTGGCAGTTTTATCACCTGATCGGCTCTGTGCCGCTTTTGTATGTTCGCAGTCAAGCCGACGGTGGTGAATGGCGCGACTGGCAGCTGGTGTATCCCAGGCAAGCCCGCAGTGTGTGGCGCTTGTTTCACAACCCCTGGGGCAACCTCGATCTGGCGCAGCAAAACCTGGTCGACCATTTGTCCAGCGACATCAAAGACCTGGGCGAGGGTGCCGACGCCAGCCAACTGGTGAGTTACCAGCTGGTGTGCAGGCTGGCGGCCCAGGCGGTGCGGGCGCAGCAAGACGAAGGTCATTACCAACTGGAAATACGCCTAGAGCGTTTCTCGCCGCAAGGCGTACTTAGCAGCGACACCGTGCTGCGCAGCCCGGAGATGGCGCTGTGACGCCGTTTAAAACGATGCGGCGGCCCGCATGAGCGGCGATCTGGTGGTGCGCTGGCTGGAGCTGCTCGGGGGCTTGAGCATTCTCTTGCAATGTCTGGAGTACTGGCGGATTGCAGACAGCACAGACCCGCAAGGTGTTTGGGCATGGCAGGTACAACGGGCCGACATACCGGCCTCGCCCGCCTGGGTTCGTCGTGTACTAAATGTTTTATACCGCCCCGGTTTTTACCGTGCACAGTTGCTGTTGCGTGCGGCGGCGGCGCTGGCGTTGATGGCCTGGGGCAACCAGTTGTGGCTGGCACTGGTGCTGTTCACAGGCCAGTTGTTGTTGCTGGTGCGCTGGCGCGGCGCGTTCAACGGCGGTAGCGATTTCATGACGCTGATCACTGTCACCGGGTTGTTGATTGCGCAACTCGTCGGTCTGGCGGCAGACGCAGGCACAGGCTGGTCGGTGGCCTTGGCTTACATAGGTTTACAGACAGTGAGTTCCTACTTTGTCTCGGGCTGGGTCAAATTGAAACGGCCTGAGTGGCGCAACGGCCAGGCATTGACGGTGTTTTTAAACAGCGGGTTGTACGGGCCGCTGGCCTCCGATAGCGTGTTTCGCCGACCAAGGGTAGCGCTGTGTTGCAGCTGGGCTTTTATTCTGTGGGAAGGCTTGTTTCCGCTGGCATTGCTCAGCCCGGCATGGGTCGGATTGTTTGTGGCGGTGGCATTGGTTTTCCACTTCTTGGTGTTTTGGTTTTTCGGTCTGAACCGGTTTTTTTGGGCATGGGCTGTCAATTTGAGCAGTATTTTCTTCCTTAGTCATTGGTTATCTTTTGGTGTCATGTATTCTTAATAATTAACTTAAATAGAAAATGCAGTTCTTTATGCGATGGAATGCCGCTTAATTAGGTTTGACGGGCTCAGGTATCTGCATAGAATGTCGATCCCTGTCGTGAACAGGGCTTTTCAGATCAGGAATCTCATGCAGTTAATGTGGCTTTCAGGGCCGACCGGTAATGTCCGGACAATCTCCATCACCATCCGCACCGTTTTGACGGCTGCGGTTGTGATTGGATTTTTCCTGGTCACTTCCGGTTTTTTGTTGCATTTCGTCGGTTTCAAAATCGCTGTTGAATACAACCCTGACCTGGCGCGCAGCATTGGCGGTGTGACCACAGAGGCAGAACAAAAGCGCATGGAGTCGGTTTACCGTGACCACCTGACACAGTTGCGCGAGTCCATGCACAGCACTGTCAATGAAATCCGCCAGTTGGAGACCATGAAAAACCGTTTCATGGAAATGGCCACGCCGAATGTGGTGCGCGACAAAATCAACCGCAAAGACGACAACAAAGGCGGCCCTTTGATTGCACCGCGCGCTTTTTCCAGTTTGTTTCGCCAGCCCCTGGGCATAGAGTTCGATCAGACTTTGCAGGATTTTGTGCAAACCCAGGCCGCTGTGGCCGAGCTTCGCACCAACTGGGAGAAACAACTCGACTGGTTGCAAACCTTGCCCACCGGCTTGCCTGTGCGTGGTGACTACCGCATCAGCAGCGGCTTCGGTATTCGCAACGACCCGTTCACCGGTGGACTGGCCATGCACGAGGGCTTGGACTTCACTGCCAGCACCGGCACACAGGTGATTGCCACCGCCAAAGGCAAGGTTACACGCTCCGGCTGGGACTTTGGTTACGGCAACGTCATTGAGGTTCTACACGCCGAAGGTTTCTCCACCCGCTATGCCCATTTAAGCAAACGCATCGCGCTGGTGGGTGATGTGATCGAGCGCGGCTCCGTGCTGGGCGAAGTCGGCAGCACCGGCCGCTCCACCGGCCCGCATTTGCATTACGAAGTTTTCATCAGAGACAGGGTCATTAACCCTGCACAAGTACTCCCTCTTGGCTCCAGCTAATCCCTCACCGGAGTAATTCCATGTTTGAAAAATTGCGCGACAAACCCCTGGCCAGTTCGCAAGAGCGCTTTGAAACACTGATAGGCCGCTCGACCCAGATTTATGGCCGTCTGGTGCTGGTCGACAGCGTGCGTATCGACGGCAAGGTGGTCGGCAACATAGAGACAAGCAAAGAAAACAAAGTCACTGTGGCTATCGGCCCTACCGGTGAAGTCTCCGGCGATGTGACGGCCCACCGCGTCATGGTGGCCGGTAAGGTCGAAGGCAATATTTATGCATCCGAGCGGGTCGAGTTCCACAAAGATTCGATTGTTCACGGCGATATTTCCTACGGCTCTATCGCGGTCGAACACGGTGCGCGTTTGCTCGGTCTGGTGATTCAAAACCCGGCCGGCGGCACCACGGCCGGTGCCGAGGCGAATTCGGCCATACGCCAGGCGCAAAACAGCAAATAAAGCGGCATGTACCAAGCCGCCACGCCCGAGTGGTTTGACCGCATGTACAACAACCGGGCGCTGGTGCCCGGTTTTGCGACGCACTTGCAGCAATGGGCCGCAGATTCCGCGCTGGCCCGCCACCAATGGACATGTCTGACTGACTTGAGCTACGGCGCAGGCCCCAACGAAACCCTGGATATTTTTCCTGCTGCCGATGCCAAGGCACCGGTGCTGGTGTTTTTGCATGGCGGTTACTGGCGCGCCTTGGACAAATCGGATCACTCATTCATCGCTCCGTCTTTTGTGAAACAAGGGGTGTGTGTGGTCGTGCCGAATTACGCTTTGTGCCCGGCAGTCACGGTGCCGCAGATCGTGCTGCAAATGGTCAAGGCGCTGGTCTGGGTCTGGCGTTACATCAGCGAGTGGGGCGGTGACCCTGCGCGTATCCATGTGGCCGGGCATTCGGCGGGCGGTCACTTGGCGGCCATGATGATGGCGTGTCAGTGGCAGCGGCATGCGGCGGAGCTGCCGCAAGATCTGGTGAAGTCTGCTTTGTCGGTATCCGGTTTGTATGAGTTGGCGTCTGTCAGCCGCTCGCCGATGTTGCAATCCGAATTGCGGCTTGATGATGCACAGATTTTGCAATGCAGTCCGGCTTGGATGCCGTCTCCCTCGCACGGTCATATGTTGAGCGTGGCAGGGTCTTTGGAAAGCGCAGAGTTTTTGCGCCACAACCGTTTGATCCGCAAGGCCTGGGGAGCGCAGCGTGTGCCGGTCTGTCAGGAGTTGCATGGTTTGAACCATTTCAGCATCGTCGAAGCTTTGGTTAATCCGGATCACCGTTTACACCGGATGGCTCTGGAGATGTGTTTGGCCGTTTAATTGGGGTCAGACACCAATTGTTTTTAAGCAAGGTGTTCACGCCACGCCGGGACGGTCGCCTCTCACTGCCGCTACGCGCCAATGTTCGCGTCGGCCCGCCCGCCATGTCGTCGTCCGTTCGCAGTTTTCTCCGACTGCATTTTTGCGGTTCGATGAACCATTGGTCTTGGTCAACGAAACATCGCTCACACCAAAACATCACAGAGGCCGACAGAGGGGGCGTTTTTTTCAAGCGAAAGCGGAGAAAAAAATCGCACCGGATGGTCGGCCAAAGCGTGACTTTACTTTCAGCGCCTACGCAAAAAAGCCGGCATAAACATGCCATTGGCCATGGCCGTGCCCAGCAAAATCAAACCGCCACACAGCAAAATCCGCATAGTCAGCGTTTCGTCCAGAAACACCACACCGATGATGTTGGCGAACAAGGGCACCAGGTAAGTCACACTCAAAGTGCGCGAGCCGCCGGTTTTGGCAATCAACCTGAAATACAGCATATAAGCCAGCGCTGTCGACACCGCGCCAATCATCAGCAAACCTACCCAGGCTGATGCTGTCGGAACCTGCGTCGGGTGAAACCACAGACCCGGCAAAATTAAAAAGAGACAAGCGCCCATCTGGCTGCCGGTGGCAATCACTAACGGCGGCACCCCCGACAGGTAACGCTGTGAAATCGATGTTGCCGTGCCATAACACGCGGTTGCCACCAAACAGGCCAGCATGGCCCAGCCGTTGGCACCGGCATCAAATGACAGGCCGCCGTTGACACCGGCCGCCAGCAAGGCAGCACCGATAAACCCCAGCAGCATGCCGAATGCGCGCCAGTGTCCCGGACGCTCGCCCAACCACAGCCAGGCGATCAAAGCACCGAACAACGGCGAAATGCAATTGAGGATGGACGACATACCTGTGCTGATATGCAGCACCGCATAGGCAAAGCAAATAAAAGGTATGCCCGAATTGATCACGCCCATGGTCATCACCGTGCGCCAATGCTTCTTTAAAGCAGCACTGTGGCCATTCCACAGCAAAAAGGGCAGCAGAACCAGCACTGCCACGCTGACCCGCAGCCAGGCGGTGGTCCACGGGCCGAACTGTTGCGATGCCATGCGCATGAAGACAAACGATGAACCCCAGATCATGCCCAGCAGCACAAACTCCGGTAGCCAGCGTTGCCAACGCAACGCCGCCGTCACAACAGCATGCCTTCGAGTTGCAGCAAAGCTATCTTGCGGTCAAGTCCGCCTGCATAGCCGGTGAGTGCGCCGTCGCTAGCCACCACGCGGTGGCAAGGCAGAAAAATACTCAAAGGGTTGCGTCCCACGGCCATGCCGATGGCGCGCGCCGCCTGCGGCCGGCCAAGGTGTCTGGCTATCTCGGCATAAGAGACAAATCGTCCAAAGGGAATCAAGGCCAAAGCCTGCCAGACTGTGCGCTGAAACTCGCTGCCGGCATAGGGTTGCAAAGACAATTCAAAGTGCTGCCGTTGGCCGACAAAGTATTCAGACAGTTGCTTTCTGGCTTCGCGCAACCAGGGTTGGCTTGAACCCCAGGGCAATGCCGCAATATCCGGGCGATGGGCCTGGTGGTCAAACCAGGCGCCTTGCAAACCCTCTTGTGAGGCCACCAGTGTCATACCACCCAGCGGCGTGTTGATAGGCATTTGCCACTGAGGTTGAGTCACGGGGGGCTTGGCCAAGGCAAATGTCATGGGTAAATAGTCGAAGTGGTTTTGATTGTCATCATAAAGGCTGATGCTCTAACCCACGGCCCTACAATGATTTCGCATGAAAACAGACAACACCATTTTCAAGGCCTATGACATCAGAGGCATAGTTCCGGCTTCACTCAACCCGGATGTCGCACTGGCACTGGGCCGCAGTTTCGGCGCACAGGCTATGGCCTGCGGGCAAACACAGGTTGCCGTCGGGCGCGACGGACGTCTCAGCGGGCCGGCGTTGGCGCAAGCATTGATGCAAGGCTTGATGGATGCGGGCGTGCAAGTGATTGATGTCGGCATGGTCACCACGCCGCAGTTGTATTTCGCCGCACACACCTTGTGCAGCAGCGGCATACAAATCACCGGCAGCCACAACCCGCGCGACTACAACGGTTTCAAAATGGTGCTGGACGGACGCGCTATTTACGGCGAAGAGATTCAGGGCTTGCGCCGCATGATGCAGGATGAAAACTGGCAGTTGCAAAGCGGCGGCAGCCTGCATTGCGTGTCAGTGAATCAAACCTATGCCGATCGCATCGTCTCTGACATACGGTTGGCGCGGCCCATGCGCATCGTGGTTGATTCGGGCAATGGTGTAGCCGGGGCCAGCGCGCCGCAGATATTGCGCGCCATAGGTTGCGAGGTCATCGAGTTGTTCAGCCAGGTCGACGGCAATTTCCCCAACCACCACCCGGACCCGAGCAAACCTGAAAACCTGCGCGACTTGATTCATGCATTGCAAAACAGCGATGCCGAACTCGGACTGGCGTTTGACGGCGATGGCGATCGCCTGGGCATAGTCACGCGCGACGGCCAGACGATTTACCCGGATCGGCAGATGATGTTGTTTGCCCGCGATGTGCTCACGCGCGTGCCCGGCGGCACCATTGTGTTTGACGTGAAATGTTCGCAGCAACTCGCGCCCGCCATTCGCGCCGCCGGTGGCGTGCCGCAGATGTTCAAGACCGGGCATTCGCTCATCAAAGCGCAAATGAAAGCCATTGATTCACCGCTGGGCGGCGAGATGAGCGGCCATGTGTTTTTCAAAGAGCGTTGGTACGGATTTGACGACGGCACCTACGCCGGTTGCCGCTTGCTGGAAATCCTCAGCCGCTCGGCAGACGCCAACCAGGTGTTGCACGATTTGCCGACCAGCCAATCCACCCCCGAGCTCAACGTGGCCTGCCGCGAGGGCGAACCGCACCAGGTGACTGCCGATTTGCTGACGCTGGCCCGCACCCAAGGTCTGCCGGCTGGCGCGCAACACCCGGTGCTGTGTGACATAGACGGTGTACGCATCGATTGGGACGACGGTTTCGGGCTGGTGCGCGCCTCCAACACCACGCCGGTGTTGGTGCTGCGTTTTGAAGGCCAGACCACGTCTGCGCTACAGCGCATAGAACACGACATGATGGCCTTGCTGCGCCAGGTCAAACCCGATGCACAGGTGCAAGAGGCTGCGCATTGAGGGTGTTGGTGGTCAAGCTGTCATCACTGGGGGACGTGATTCAAACCCTGCCGGTGCTGCACGATATACACAGCCGTTATCCGGGTTGCTCCATCGATTGGGTGGTGGAAGAAGCGTTTGCCGATTTGCTGGCAACCGTACCGTCCATACGCAAAGTCATTCCTATCGCCCAGCGCCGCTGGCGCAAAACTTTTTGGCAATTCGACACACGTGCCTCCTGGCGCGCGTTCTGGCAGAACTTGCGCAGCGAAAGCTATGACTTGGTGATTGACTTTCAGGGCTTGATCAAATCGGCCCGCGTGGCGCGTGTGGCGCGCTTGAACCCGGGCGGTTTTAGCGTCACCTATGCCAATGCCAGCGACTGGTGTGCGTATGAATGGCCGGTGCGCTGGTTATTGCAGCGCAGCCTACCCATGGAAAAAACCATACACGCGGTAGCGCGTTACCGCAGCCTGGCCGCCCGTGCTTGCGATCAGGATGCTGCGCTTTGGCTGGCGGATGCGCCGGTGTACCCGTGGCCTGCGCTGCCAGTTTCTGAGCCGCCTAGGGCCGTGCTGGCTTTCGGTACCACGCGTGCCGACAACTTGTGGCCCGCCTCAGATTGGGCGGCCTTGGGTCAACATTTGCTGGCTCAGGGTTTCACTCTGGCGCTGCCGCAGTCATCCGAGCAAGAGTTGCAATGGGCGCAGCAATTAGCCGGTGTACTAGGGTCTGCTTGCCACGTCTGGCCGCGCATGTCCTTGGCTGAATTGAAAACACACATGGCTGCGGCTACGCTGGTGGTCGGGGTGGATTCGGGATTAAGCCATTTGGCGATTGCACTCAATTTACCGGTGGTGCAAATTTTCAGTCAGCCACGCGTGGCGCGTGCCGGGCCGGTTGCTCGCGCTCACCAGCAGGCGGTCGGTGGCGAACACGCGCCGCAGGCTGACAAGGTGTGGCAGGCGTGTCAACAGGTGTTGGCGGCCGCGCCCGCACGCCTCAGCGCATGAGCCTCGCTCGATTTATTTATTCTGTATTGATGGTGGCGCTGGTGCCGGTGCTGCTGTTGCGCTTGCGCTGGCGCGCCCGGCGCGAAGCTTTGTATGCACATGCGGTGGGCGAGCGTTTCGGTTTTTACAGCATGCCGGCAGACTCGGGCAAGGTGTGGATACACGCAGTGTCGCTGGGCGAAACCCGAGCGGTGCAAGCGCTGGTAAAGGCTTTGCGCCAGACGCATCCGAGCATACGTTTTATTTTCACGCACGGAACGGCCACAGGGCGCGAGCAAGGACTCAGCTTGCTGCAAAACGGCGACATACAGATCTGGCAACCTTGGGACACACCATTTGCGGTTGAGCGTTTTTTGCGCCATTTCCAGCCGCGCATCGGCCTGCTGGTTGACACTGAGGTATGGCCGAACACGGTGGCTTTGGCAAAGGCGCACGGTTTGCCGCTGGTGTTATTGAACGGGCGTTTGAGCGCCAAATCCTTGCGCAAAGCCATGCGCTGGTCTTCGCTGTCAAAGCCGGCGTTTCAAGGTTTGCACGCCGTCTGGGCACAGACCGCTGATGACGCCAGGCGCATGGAACACCTGGGTGCCAAGGTGCAGTCGGTGATGGGCAACCTCAAATTTGATGCGGTGCCGGATGCCCATATGCTGGCCACGGGTCTGGCCTGGCGCGCGCATTCTCCCAAACCGGTGGTGTTACTGGCGATTTCGCGCGAAGGTGAGGAGGCGGCATTGCTCAAGCTCTTATCGGACAACCCGGCTTACATGCGCGAAGTGCAATGGTGGCTGGTGCCGCGCCATCCGCAGCGTTTTAACGATGTGGCGGGTCTGGTGGCCTCAGCCGGTCATACCTTGGTGCGGCGCAGCCAGTGGGGCCTGCAATTGCCTGACAGCCCGCTGGCAGCGTCTGACGCGGTGGTGCTGGGGGACAGTCTGGGTGAAATGCCTTTTTACTTCGGCGCTGCCAGTGTGTGTTTGCTGGGAGGCAGTTTCGAGCCGCTGGGTGGTCAAAACCTGATCGAGGCCTGTGCCTGCGCTTGCCCGGTGGTGATGGGGCCGCATACCTTTAACTTTACCGAGGCCGCCAGACTGGCGATACAAAGCGGCACGGCTTTGCGCACCGCTAACCTGGCAGAGGCGGTCAGTCGAGCCCATGCTCTGGCAGTCAACCGTCAAGAAGGTTTAAACATGGCTGAGGCTGCACGCGGCTTTGCAACACAGCACCAGGGGGCGGCACAGCGTTGTCTTGAGTTATTGAAACCCTTACTGTGAGATGGTTCAGGGAACCAGCAGCGAATTGACGTTTTGCAAGTCTTCTGTGTTGAGCACGCCGCTGACCTGGCGCAGTTTCAGCAGACCAACCAGCACGTCGTAGCGTGCCTTGGCCAGTTTGGCCTTGGTGTCATAGAGCTTGCTTTGTGAGTCCAGCACATTGATGTTGATGCGAACGCCGACGCTGTAGCCCAGTTTGTTGGCGTCCAAGGCCGACTGGCTGGACACTTCGGCCGCCTGCAAGGCCGTGACCTGGCTGATGCCGGACATCACGCCGAAGAAAGCGCTGCGTGCACTTTGTGCCACGTTGCGGGCGGTGGCATCCAGATCAGCTTCGGCTTTTTGCTTGAGCAACAAGGTTTCGCGAACACGGTTGTTCAGTGACTTGCCGGTGTACAGCGGCAAGTTCAGCACCACAGCGCCGGTGGCAACGCCGTATCGTTGCTCAGTTTGATAAAGGATAGTCCCGTTTGCATTGCTGTAGCTGTAGCTGAGCTGGGCTTCAACAGTGGGTTTGAGTCCTGTTTGAGCTTTACGAACTTCCAGATCGGCAATTTCAAGTGCAGTGCGTAATTGCTTGACGCTGGGGTTTTGGCCTTCGCTCAAGCCGACCCAGGTTTCCACCCGGTCAGGCTGGGGCGCCAGCGGTTTGGCTGTCAGTGAGACGGATTTGGGTGACAGATCGGGCTTGCCGACAAGTTGTTCCAAAGCCATTTTTTTAACCAGCAAATCATTTTGTGAAGCGATTTCCTGGGCGCGCGACAAGTCATAACTGGCTTGGGCTTCGCGCGTGTCGGTGATGGTGGCGGTGCCGACTTCAAAATTGCGCTTGGCAGAGGCGAGTTGCTCGGCCACGGCTTTCATTTGCGCTTGTATGAAGGTCAGATTGTCTTTGGCGGCGAGTACATCAAAGTAGGCCTGGCTCAAGCGCACCATCAGGTCTTGCTCAGCAGCTTGCAACTGTGCTTCGATCTGGCGCATTTGTAACTCGGTCTGCGCCACTTCAATGTTGTTACCCGGTTTGTATAACTGCTGCGTGCCTGTGACGGTGCCGGTCTGATTGCTGTAGGTATGGTTGCCCGGATAGCTTGAAGGCTTGGAGTAGCCGCCGTTGTTCAAACTGACGTTGGCGTTGAGGTTGACGTTCATTCCCAGTTTGGCCTGCGCCTGCAATATCCGCATGCGGGCCGCTTGTACCTGGTACTGTGCACCGATGAAAGTTGCATCGAAATCTCTGGCTGCGTCGTACATGTCGACCAGACTTTGGCCCCGGACAGTCCCTGAGAAGGCCAGAGACATGGCCGCAATCAAGGGCAGGGTGCGAAACAATTTCATGGTCTTCCTTTGTGACTTCATATTAAAAATGGAATGCAGTTTTTTCAGCGAAACCGTGCAGTCTGGGTATGACCACATCCCATAAGGACTGGCTGTGGCCTTGACCATCCGCCTGGCGAACCACACGCGTGGCGCACATCACCGGTTCTTCGCCTATCACTCCCAGCAATCTGCCGCCGGGTTTGAGCATGGCAAGCAAGGCGACCGGGACACAAGCCACCGAACCGCCGAGCAAAATTGCATCATAAGTCTGAACCGTGGAAAGAGCGGGGATGCCCTCGCTGTGTACCAATTCAACATTACGAATACCGCAGTGACTGAGGCGCTGTTGGGCCGACGCTATGAAGCCGGCATGGCATTCGAGGCTGGTGACGTGGGCGCATGACATGGCCAGCAAAGCTGTCAGGTAGCCGCTGCCGGTACCAATTTCCAGCACGTTTTCATGCGTTTGTAATTTCAGGTCTTGCAGCAAGCGGGCATCCACACGCGGGGCCAGCATGCATTCGCCGTGTTCCAGTGGCAATTCGGTGTCGCTGTAGGCCAGTGATTGGTATGCCTCGGGAACAAACTCGTGCCGGTCCAGACGCGACAACAGGGACAGCACATTCAAGTCCAGCACCTGCCAAGGGCGGATCTGCTGCTCGACCATATTGAATCTGGCGATGTCAGGGGTGATGTCGGTATGTGTTTTCATGGGAATCAGATTTTAGCCAGCGCTTTTTGTTTGCACTTTGGCTTTGCCGTGCCACAAACGTTTAAGCCATTCGCTCAGGTCATCAACATAGCAGTAGACCACAGGCACCACCACCAAGGTCAGTATGGAAGAGGTGATGACGCCGCCGATGACCGCTTGACCCAGAGGAGACCGTTGCTCGGAACCTTCGCTGACTGAAAAAGCCAGTGGCATCATGCCGAACACCATGGCCAACGTGGTCATCAAAATCGGGCGCAAGCGCACACGTGCGGCCATCAGCAGCGCATCGGTGCGGCCCAGTGGCGCTTCGCGGCTGCCGTCGCCGCGTTCAAGCCCTTCGCGGGCACGGATGGCAAAATCCAGCAGCAATATGCCGTTTTTTGTCACCAGGCCCATCAGCATCACAATGCCAATCACCGAAAACATAGACAGGGTTGAGCGAAACACCAGCAAGGCACCGGCAACGCCGATCAGGGTCAGCGGCAGTGCGGTCATCAAGGCCAGCGGCTGCAAAAAGCTTTTGAACTGGCTGGCCAGAATCATGTAGATGAAGATGACGCCCATGGCCAGCGCGACCAGCGCGTATTGAAACGACTCTTTCATGCTCTTGGTCGAGCCGCCGAATTGGTAACGGTAACCGTCTGGCAGTTGTATACCGGCCATCATGGTTTGTATGTCTTTAGAGACTTCACCGGCAGCACGACCGGAGGTATTGCCGCTGAAAGCCACCTCGCGCGACAACTCACGGCGGTTCACCTGGTTGGGGCCGACGCCTTCGCTGACGGTGGCGACTTGGTTCAGGCGCACCGTGCGTGAGCTGCCGTCGGCGGCCTGGCCTATGCTGAACGGCAAGCGTTCCAGGTCGTGTGGATAGGTTCTGAGCCCGGGGTCTAACCGCACTTTGACTTCGTAAGTCTGGTCATTGTCGGCCCGCCACACACCGGTGGTTTGCCCGTCGACCAAGGTGCGCAACTGGCCGGCGATGCTGTTCACACCGAGACCAAAGTCGGCGGCGGCTTCGCGCTTGATGCTGATGTCTATGGTCGGTTTGTTCGGTTTGACGCTGGACTCGATATCCACCAAACCTTTGACGGCGTCAAGCTTGGGCATCACCACGGCGGCGATGCGCTCTAACTCGGCCTGGTCCGGTCCCAGCAGGTAAAACTCGATTTGCTTGTTGCCGCCGACCGAGTCGAGCAGGCCGACGTGGGTGACGGTCAGGCCCGGCATGGCGAGCAGGCGTTCGCGTATGACGGGTGTGAAATCGTTGATATTGAATTTTCTCAATTGGCGGTCCAACAGGCGGAAATACACGTTGGCGTAAATCTTTCCGTTGGCGTTCCCGGTGTTGATCGTCGTGAGCGTGTAGCGCACTTCGGGGAAACTACGCAACATGCGTTCAACCTCACGCGCCTTGGCTTCGGTTACTTGCAAGGACGAGCCCACCGGCACATAAAAGGTCACGCTGGCTTCAGAGAAATCCGCTTTAGGAACGAACTCGGTGCCCAGCAGTTTCACCATAAAGATGCTGCCTATGAATATGGCCAGCGCTATCAGCACGGTGGCCAGCTTGTGGATGAGCGCGGTACGCAAAAGCTTTTGGTAAATACGCCCCAACCACTGGCTGCCGTCTTCAAAAAATTGCGTTACCCGGCCTATGGTGCGGTCATACCAACCGCGTTTAGCGTGCGAACTGCCGTCGCGGTGGATGCTGGGGTCATGCCAGACGCTGGAGAGCATGGGGTCGAGCGTGAAGCTAACTAACATGGAGATCAAAATGGCAGCCACGATGGTCAGGCCGAACTCGTGAAAAAACTTGCCGATGATGCCTTGCATAAAACCTATCGGCAAAAACACCGCGACGATGGAGAGGGTGGTGGCCAGCACCGCCAGTCCGATTTCGCTTGTGCCTTCCATGGCGGCTTTGTATGCACTTTTGCCCATTTGCACGTGCCGCACAATATTTTCGCGCACCACGATGGCGTCATCAATCAACAAACCTATGCACAGCGACAAAGCCATCAACGTGACCATATTCAAAGTAAAGCCCAATATGGACATGATCCAGAACGTACCGATGATGGCAATCGGCAGCGTCAGGCCGGTGATGATGGTCGAGCGCCAGGAGTTGAGGAATAAAAACACGATCAACACAGTCAGCAGTGAACCTTCGATCAAGGTTTTTTTCACATTGTTCACGCCCACGCGTATCTGGCGCGAGGCGTCGTAAATGGTTTGTAGTTTCACGCCGGGCGGCAACTGGGTTTGCATGGCGTCTACCGTGCGCATCAAACCGTCAACCACCTCGATGGTGTTTTCATCCTGCGACTTTTGCACCGACAACAGCAGCGTGCGCTCGCCGTTGTACAGCGCCATGTTTTCCAGTTCCTGCGCGCCGTCGTTGACTCGCGCGACTTGCGACAAGCGAACAATGCTGCCGGCCTTGCGGGCCACGATGATGTTGGCGAAATCCTCGGGGCGCAGCATGCGGCCTTGCACTTGAACCACGCGGTCTTGTTGCAATGAGCGGATGGAGCCGACCGGCAGATCCTGGTTTTCGTTGGAGACCGCCTCCACCACCTGTTGTGCGCTGATGCCCAGCGCCTCCATGGCCTGCGGATTTAGGTACAAATTGATTTCACGTTTGGTGCCGCCGACCAGCGTGACCGAGCCGACACCGCGCACGTTCTCCATGCGTTTCTTCAACACCTGATCGGCCCAGTTGGTCAACTCCACTTGGCTGAGCGCTTGCACACCGGGCGGCAGGCTTTTGTTGTCGGAGACAACAGCCAATGACCAGATCGCCCTGCTAGCCGGGTCAAAGCGCAGAATGCGCGACTCTTTGACCTCGTCGCGTAGCAGCGGGTGCACATTGCTGGTTTTTTCGCGCACTTCATCAGCTGCTTTGCGTCCGTTGGTGGTCAGATCGAATTCGATGATGATGACCGACAAGCCTTCGTAACTGCGCGAGGTCAGCGCATTGATACCGGAAATCGAGTTGACCGCTTCTTCGATTTTTTTACTGACTTCGCTCTCAACGATTTCCGGAGATGCACCCGGGTATTCGGTGGTCACGACCACGACAGGCAAGTCGATATTAGGGAACTGGTCTACCTTGAGCGACTGAAAGGAAAACACGCCCAGCACCACCAGGGCGAGCATGAGCATGGTGGCGAACACCGGATTGCGCAGACTGACTTGGGTGAACCACATGGCTTAAGGCTTGTTAGCTACAGGGGCGGGCAGCGAGGCGGCGGGAGCTGCTGGGGACGCGATACGCAGGTTCACGCCTTCTCGCATCGAACCGGTTCGCGCCGACAGTACCTGGGCACCCGCAGCCAAGCCTTTGACTTCCACCCAGATTTGCGCCGGGTTGCCGCCAGCGATGATGCCGCGCTGACCCGTCGTTACCGTCTGATGTGCTAAGCGACCGTTGACGATCAATTGCACATAAGGCAAGGGCTTGTCGGTTCGAACCGACTCCAGCGGCAATGCTGTCACCTGATAGCTGGCGAGTTCCAATTGGCCCTGACCGTACAAGCCCTGGCGCAGCCCCGGGGCGTTTTGCAAACGCAAATACACCAGCACGCTGCGGCTGTTGCTTTGCACATTCGGGTTGATGCGTTGCACTCGGGCGTAAAGCGTTTTCTCGCGGCCTTCCAACGTCAGTTGGGCTTGTTGGCCAATGCGCACATCCATGGCGTCGGCCGGGCTGAGCGTGGCTTCGAGTTCCAGGCTGCTCAGGTCGACGATGTCCAGCAGTTTTTGATCAATGGAGACGCGTTCACCGGGTTGCGCCAGGCGTGCCGCAATCTGCCCGCTGATGGGCGCGAGCAACACGGTTTCATCCATGGTTTTGCGTGCCACATCGGCAGCGGCTACTGCGGCGTTGTAGGTGGCGCGCGCGCCGGTCAGCGTAGCTTCGGAGGCTTCGAGCGCGGTCTTGGAAATAAAGCCCTGGTCGACCAGCGCTTTGTTGTTGTCGAACTGGCGAAGCGCGATATCGATTTGTGTTTTGGCGGCATCGGCTTGTTGTTCGGCCTGGCGCAAACGCCGTTGAAATTCCATTGGGTCGATTTTGGCAATCACTTGCCCGGCTTTGACACTGTCGCCTTCACGCCCTTGCAGCATGAGCAATTCACCGGCGACACGCGCTTTGATGCTGACGCTGTTGAGCGCCTTCAAATTGCCCGACACCGGTAAAGTTTGGGTGAGTGTTTGTGTGCTGAGACGGCTGACGTCTTCGGGCTGTAGTTCAACCACAGCCTCGGGCGCAGCAGCACCTGTGGCCGCAGGGGCGGCGGGTGCGCCAGCCGGTGCTGCCGCGCGGCGCATTTGCCAGTAAGCAGCACCACCAGCCAGCACAGCGATCAGCAACAGCCAGGTGAATTTGGAACGCAATGTCATGTCTAAAAACTCCGCCGGGTTTATCTGTGCAGCCAGCCGTGCATCAATGCATCGACATGGTTATGCAAAAAAATGTCTGGTTGGAAAATGCTTGTAGCGCAGCAAGGCGACAACGAGTGTTTCCACATGCTGAGAAAAACAATCACCGACACCAGACTGTAGACCGCGCTGTCGGTATCAAAAGCTCTGAACTCGCCGTTATCAATACCGCGTTGCAGAATTTTTTTGAACAACTCATGGCCGGGGCGCATCACTTCAGCTTCATAAAACTGCACCACGTCAGGAAAGTTGGAAGCTTCGCTGGTCACGAGTTTGGTGATACCGCTGGCCGTGGTGTTACCTATGCGTTCCCACCAGGATTGCATGGCGTAATGGATCATCTCGGCGGTGTTGCCGGTGAAGTCGGTGAACTCCTGGTTCCAGACCGGGAAATGGTCGGCCAGGTTGCTGCGGATCACCGCTTTGAACAAGTCTTCTTTGGAATTGAAATACAAAAACAGCGTGCCCTTGGACACCCCGGCAAGGGTAGCGACTTCCTCGACCCGGGTGGCGGCAAAGCCCTTTTCTACAAACAGCGTCAGCGCCGCGTCCAGCAGCTCTTGGGGACGCGCTTCTTTGCGGCGTTCGCGTTTGTGAATGCCCGGGTGTTCCAGGGTGAGGGAATGGGTGTTTGACATATTAATGACTGGCTGGTTAGTAATGTAACCGCAGGGTGTGGCGTGGTCAATGTGGGGGATTAAGCATGAGAGCGGGGAAGGGTTAGCGCTGTTCTCAAGCGGCAGACCTGTCGCAAGAAATAACTGAGGAGAGCACCTCTCAATCAATGGCGCTAATTAAAGAGACCTATAAATTGTCGTACCACTGTCACGACAATTCGCTTCACGCTATCCATGCCTTCAAGCCTCAAGTCATCACTAAACCCAACCACTCCCTCAACACCCAATAGCTGTGTCTCAGCCCGTTGGCCGAGGGCAGGTAGTCGATAGGTATGCTCACTGGCGGCTGCAAATAACCCATGGGCGCGGGCGTCACCTCAAAACCTGCTTGCTGAAAATTGCGCAAGCTGCGTTGCATGTGCCAGTCGTGGGTCACCAGCAAGATGCGCTTTTTACCCAAAGGCCACAAAACTTCGAAGGCGCGCAAAGCGTTCTCGCGGGTGTCGCGCGAATCTTTGTCCTGCCATTGAATCTGTAAACCGAAATCACGCGTCATGGTGTGGGCTGCAACCTCAGCCTCGCTGTGCAACTGAGTGTCTGCCGCCGCCCAACCTTTGCCGCCCGCATACATCACGGGCAACTGTGACTGTTTTGCCAGATGCGCCCCATACGCCAGTCGCTTGTAGGCCGCCTCGCCCAGTTCTTCGCCGCCGTCGCCGTACTCGGGCGCAAACTGATCTACGCCGCCGCCCAGCACCACGATGGCTTGGGCCTTGGCCGCTTGCTCGGCGGTGACTGGCGCATAAGTGCTCAGCAGCAGCCTGTTCAAACCGTAGGCCGTGGCGTCGCAGGCCAGCAGCCACATAGCCAGGCTGCTGAGCAACACCACCGCCCATGCCGATCGCTGAAACCTGCGCGCCAGCAGGCCGGCCAGAAAAATCAGCAGCAAAGGACCACCCGGCGGTAACAGCAGGGCTGTGAGTACAGGTTTGAGAGGGCCAATAGAGAACATGACCTTGAGTGTCCCATAGCCGTCAACAGTGCTGGCAGAGGGGATTCATGCCACATTCACATGAATTCAGCGCTCTATCGCTAAGATCGTCACATGAATAATGTCAATATCACATTGGGCGGCGGCTGTTTCTGGTGTACCGAGGCAGTATTCCAGCGCCTGCGCGGCGTCATCAGCGTCGAGTCCGGCTATTGCAACGGTTTAAAGCCCGCGCGTCCTACTTATGAGCAAGTCTGCCGTGGCGACACCGGCTTTAACGAAGTGGTGCAAATCAGCTATGACCGTGACGTCATTTCCCTGCGCCAGTTGCTGGAGGTGTTTTTTGACATGCACGACCCGACCAGTCTGAACCGCCAGGGCAACGACACGGGCACGCAATACCGCAGTGGCGTTTACTACACCGACAAGGCCGACCAGGTGACGGCCACGCAGTTCATTGCCGAAGTCACCAGCAATGGCGACTATCAGCGCAATATCGTCACCGAGGTCTTGCCGCTGGCGCATTACTGGCCAGCCGAGGACTACCATCAGAATTATTTCGTCAACAACCCCGAGCAAGGCTATTGCACGTTTGTTGTTGCACCCAAGGTGCGTAAATCAGCCCAGCATTACGGCGAATGGCTCAAGTCCTGAGCGGCTGCTCAAGGGGCTAAGCGCTGCATCAACCATTGGTCTTGCTGCTTGCGGTAATGCAAGCGGTCATGCAAACGTGCACCGCCGCCTTGCCAAAACTCCCAAGTGTCAGGTACCAAACGGTAACCGCCCCAATGCGGCGGGCGCGGCGGTTCTTGCTGAAACTTATCCGCAAAGGTTTTCAATTCCTGCTGCAACCATTCGCGCGAAGCAATGGTCTGGCTTTGCGGGCTGGCCCAAGCGCCTATGCGTGAGGCCAGCGGGCGCGAGTGGTAATAGGTGTCGCTTTCCGCTTCACTGATTTTTTCAACCTGGCCTTCGATGCGCACCACGCGCTCTAATTCGACCCAGTGAAATTGCAGCGCTGCGAATGGATTGCCCGCCAGTTCGCGGCCTTTGCGGCTGTCGTAATTGGTGAACCAGACGATGCCTTGCTCGTCATAGCCTTTGATCAACACCACGCGCGTACTCGGTCGCAAGTTGGATGACACCGTGGCCAAGGTCATGGCGTTGGCTTCAGGAATTTCTGCTTCCAGAGCCTGGTTCAGCCAAGTGGTGAACTGTTGTGAGGGGTGTTTGGCAGCGTTGGATTCCAGCAGTTCGGCCTGCTGGTAGTTCTTGCGCATATCGGCAAGTGACGGTGTGTTCATAAAACCTGTGAGTTGAAAAACAGGCCTTGATCTTATTCCTTGACCGCGCCGGTCATGCCGGAGACGTAATGCTCAACGAAAAACGAATAGAGCACAGCAACGGGCAGCGAGCCTAGCAGGGCACCGGCCATCAGCGAGCCCCAGTGGTAGACATCGCCTTCGACCAGCTCGGTGACCACGCCCACAGGCACAGTTTTCACCTCGGAGGAAGAGATGAAGGTGAGCGCATAAATGAACTCGTTCCAGGACAAGGTGAACGCAAAAATACCGGCTGATATCAAGCCCGGCACCGACAAGGGCAGAATGATTTTCCAAAGAATTTCAAACCGTGTGGCGCCGTCAATCAACGCGCATTCTTCCAACTCAAAAGGAATGGAGCGGAAATAGCCCATCAACAGCCAGGTGCAAAACGGGATCAGGAATGTCGGGTAGGTGAGGATCAGCGCCCAACGCGTGTCGAACAATCCCAGTTTGAAGACGATGGTGGCCAGTGGTATGAACAATATGGACGGCGGTACCAAATAAGCCAGAAAAATACCCAGCCCCACTTGACGCGATCCTTTGAAGCGCAAACGCTCAATCGCATAAGCTGCCAGCACCGCGCACACCAACGACACCACGGTGGCAATGACGGAGATGAACACGGTGTTCCATAGCCATTCGGGGTAAGCGGTTTTGAACAGCAGTTTGTGGAAATGGTCCAGGGTCGGTTGAATCACCCAAAACGGGTTGCCGTCACGCGACAAGAGTTCTTTGTTCGGCTTCACCGAGGTGATCACCATCCAGTAAAACGGAAACAGCAATACGAACACAAAAATGCCCAACGGGATGTACACGGTAACCCAACGGCTGCGCACTGTGTCCAGGTAGGACATGCCTTGGCTGTCGTCTTCTAGGCTTGTACTCATTTGTCGCTGCCTCCTTGTTGCCAGGCGCGACGTTGCAACCCGAAATAACTGAACAATATGGCGGCCAGCAAAAACGGCACCATGGCAATGGCAATCGCCGCGCCTTCACCGAGCGCGCCGCCGGAGATGGCTCGCTGGAACGACAGCGTGGCCATCAAATGCGTGGCGTTCAGCGGACCACCGCGCGTGATGACGTAAATCAGTTGGAAGTCGGTGAACGTGAACAGCACTGAAAACGTCATGACCACGGCGATCATGGGTGTGAGCAGCGGCAAGGTGATGTGCTTGAAACGCTGCCAAGCAGTCGCGCCGTCAATGGCCGCGGCTTCGTACAGCGACGGCGAAATGGTTTGCAAACCGGCCAGCAAGGTGATGGCAACAAACGGTACACCGCGCCAGACGTTGGCTGCCAGCACCGAGAAACGCGCATTCCAAGGGTCGCCCAGAAAATCGATGTAATGGTCTATCCAACCCATCTTGATCAGTATCCAACTGATGATGGAGAACTGCGCGTCATACAGCCACCAAAACGCCAGCGCCGACAAAGCGGTAGGCACGATGTAGGGCAGCAAAATCACCGAGCGGAAAAAAGTTTTGAACGGCATTTTTTCGTTCAGCAACACGGCCAGCCAAAGCCCTAAGAAAAACTTCAGCACACTGGCGATGAAGGTGTAGAACAAGGTGTTGAACAAGGCCAAGCGCGTGACCGAGTCTTCCCATAAAAACTCATAATTTTCCAAACCGATGAATTCGCCGCCGCGCCCGATTTTGGTATCGGTAAATCCCAGCCAGACCCCCAAACCCAGTGGGTAGGTGAGAAAAAGCACCAGCAAAATGGTGGCCGGTGCCATGAACACCAGGCCCAAACCATTGCGGCTGTTTTGAAGTTTTTGCAGCATCAGGATTTGTAGTAACGCTCGGCGCGTTTTTGCGCACGTTGAGCCGATTCTGCGGGCGATTTAGAACCCGATGCGGCCTCGGCCACCATGTTGCAGACGATGAAGTCCGCCATGGCACCAGCCGAGGCGTAACCGAGTTGACCCGCATAACCCGAGGGACGCATGTTTTTGGCCGAATCACGGTAAGGCGTGTGCTTGGGGTCCACGGTCCAGATGGGGTTTTTGGCATAGGCCGCCAGCGGGTGCGACACATAGCCGCCGCCGCCTTTGAGCCAGGCGTCGTATTGCTCGGCTTCCATCATGAAGCGCAAAAATTCTTTGGCTGCATTCGGGTACTTGGTGTATTTGAAAATCATCTGGTTGAAGAACAAATGGTATTCAGTAGGTATGCCAACCGGTCCGACGGGGAAGGGCGCGTGTTGAATGTCTGCGGCAATGGCTTTGACGGCCGGGTTGTCCGAATTTTTGGCCGCGTAGTAAATGGACATACCGTTATTGGTGACGCTGATCTGGTTGTCTAAAAACGCTTTGTTGTTGTTCGGGTCTAGCCAGGACAAGGTGCCGGGGATGAAGGTTTTGTAGAGCTCGCGGGCGTACTCCAGCGCTTTGACGGTTTCGGGGCTGTTGATGATGACCTTGTTGTTTTTGTCAACGATGGAGCCGCCGAAAGCCCAAATAAGCCAATGCGTCCAACCGCTGTCGCCGGTGGCGTTGCCCAGCGCCATGCCGCCGGGTGTGCCTTTGGCATGCAGCGCCTGAAACATTTTCAAATAGCTGCCCACGTCTTTGGGAAAGCTGTTGAAGCCTGCGGCTTTCAACATGCTTTGGCGGTAGACCATGATGGCACCGCTGGCGCCCAGCGGCACGCCTATCCATTTTTTGCCGTCCGGGCGCATATAGGTTTCGCACGATGGGAACCAGCCGCCGTATTTGTTGCCCAAATAGGTGCACAAATCGGTCACATCCAACAGCTTGTCGGGGTAGAGGTTGGCATCGTCGTTGGTTGACAAAATAATGTCAGCGCCGGCACCGGTGTTGGCGGCCACCGCTGCTTTGGGGCGCACATCTTCCCAGCCTTCTGTGTCGACACGCACTTCGATGCCGGTTTTTTCGGTGAACTTTTTCACATTGGCCATGTAGGCATCGAGCTCGCCTTGCACAAAGCGGCTCCAACGCAGCACGCGCAGTTTGGCGCCTTTTTCGGGGACATTGGTCCATTGCGCATGCGCTTTGGAGGTCCACAGCATGGGGGCAACCGCGGCTGCACCTGTGGCCAGACCGGTAGATTGGATGAATTGGCGGCGGGTGGTGTCGGACATGGTGACTCCAAGGTATGTGGTTAGGCGACCAGCGCTTTGCCGCTGGCGGCATCAAACAAATGGGCTCGGCTGGCATCGGCTTTCAAGCGGATGGTGCTGCCCGGGGTGAACGCATGGCGCTCGCGAAACACCGAAGTGACTTCCACGCCTGCGATTTTGGTGAACACTTGGGTGTCAGCGCCGGTGGGTTCGACCACCACCACTTCGGTGGCCAAGCCTTCGCTGTCGCTGCCAATGTCTAAGTGTTCGGGGCGTATGCCGTAAATCACGCTATGGCCGTCAACGGCTTTGGTGTGTACGGGCAAGGGTAGTTGACTGCCGTCGCTCAGAACGACGTGACCGCCGCGCACCACGCCGGGTAAAAAATTCATGGAAGGCGAGCCGATGAATCCGGCGACAAACTGGTTGGCAGGATGGTCGTACAAGTCCAGCGGACTGCCGATTTGTTCGACCACGCCGTCGCGCATGACGACGATTTTGTCGGCCATGGTCATGGCTTCGATTTGGTCGTGTGTGACGTAAATGGATGTGGTTTTCAGACGCTGATGCAGCTCTTTGATTTCGGTGCGCATGGACACGCGCAGTTTGGCGTCCAGGTTGGACAGCGGCTCGTCAAACAAAAACACTTGCGGGTCACGCACGATAGCGCGTCCCATGGCCACACGCTGGCGCTGTCCGCCAGAGAGTTGGCGCGGGTAACGGTCAAGCAACGCGTGCAGACCCAAAATGCCTGCGGCGATGTCTACACGCTCGGCGATTTTGGCGGCGGGTTGTTTGGCCAGCAGCAGCGAGAACGCCATGTTGTCGCGCACCGTCATGTGCGGGTAGAGCGCGTAATTTTGGAACACCATGGCGATGTCGCGCTCTTTGGGCGGCATCTGGTTGACGAGTTTGTCGCCGATGTGAATGTCGCCGCCGGAGATTTCCTCCAGACCGGCGATCATGCGCAATAAAGTGGATTTGCCGCAGCCTGACGGGCCGACGAGGACACAGAACTCACCATCGGCAATGTCTACGCTGACACCTTTGATGATGTGGGTTCGGCCGAAGTACTTGTGTACTTGACCGATGTTGACGCTCGCCATGTAAAACTCCGCAAAGTGGATCTGCGCGATCAGCGCTAAAACCCCCTGAGCATATGCCTTGGCGTGTCTACCGGTCATCAGGTCTTACCCGTTAGGTGGATCGGGATAATCAGACCGGAACAAAGCTATGCTTTTGCTATTCAACCAACCAGGGAACACACATGAAGCTATTGATCACAGGTGGAGCAGGATTTTTAGGTGCCAGACTGGCGCGCGAACTGCTGGCCAAGGGCGAACTCGCGGGCAGCAAATTGTCGCAAGTGGTGCTGGCAGACCAGTTTCCCTCGCCTGCAGATTTGGCTGCCGACCCGCGGGTTCAAGTATTGACCGGACCCTTGCTAGAGCAATGTTCAGGTTTTGCTCAAGCCAAATTTGACGGGGTGTTTCACCTGGCCTCAGCCGTGTCCGGCGAATGCGAAGCCGATTTCGATTTGGGCATGCGTTCCAATTTGGACAGCACCCGCGCTTTGCTGGATGCACTGCGCGCCGCGGGTAACAAACCGCGTGTGTTGTTCAGCAGCTCGGTAGCGGTTTATGGACCTGATCCGGCGCACCCGCTGCCAGACGTGGTGACCGACGACACCTTCACCACACCGCAGACTTCTTACGGTGCGCAAAAATTGATGTGCGAGTATTTGGTGGCTGACTACAGCCGCAAAGGTTTCATCGACG
>Ga0192657_1040_pt1 | contig 32747 bp, 29 predicted proteins | sample LauGreFBDMM110DN_2_FD_133054 | JGI IMG/M metagenome (GOLD analysis project Ga0192657, IMG submission 133054) | reverse complement strand
ACAGCGGTGAATGTGGCCAGTTTGTTTTACTTGGTGCCGCCGTGTACCGCTGTGGTCGGCTGGGCATTGTTCGGCGAAGCCTTTTCGCAACTGGCGCTGGCCGGTATGGCCATGGTGGTCGGCGGCGTTTACCTGGCGCGTCAATAAAGAACAGACGGTTTGTGCCTAGACCTCCGTGCGTTGTTTGCCGCGCTGAGAAAGCTTGCATTAGACTTTGCGTCAACATTGTTCAATCAATTTAAACAGGGACAGACACCATGCTTTTACAAGACAAAGTTGCAGTGATCACTGGTGGCGCAGGTCCGAATGGATTGGGTTTTGCCACAGCCAAGTTGATGGCTGCGCAAGGTGCCAAAGTGGCGGTACTGGATCTGGAGCGCGCCCATCCGGCACAAGCTGCGGCGCAACTTGGCGCAGAGCACCTGGGGCTGGTCGCCGACGTGACCGATCTGGCGCAGTGCCAGGCAGCGGTCACTGCCACGCTGGCGCGATTCGGCCGCATCGACATACTGGTGAACAACGCTGGCATCACCCAGCCTGTGAAGACACTGGACATCACCGGCGCAGATTACGACCGCATTCTGGATGTGAGCTTGCGCGGCTCGCTGTACATGTCGCAGTCTGTGATTCCGGCCATGCGTTTGCAAGGCAGCGGCTCCATCATTTGTATTTCTTCGGTGTCGGCCCAGCGCGGCGGTGGCATATTCGGCGGGCCGCATTACTCTGCGGCCAAGGCCGGTATTCTGGGACTGGCCAGGGCCATGGCGCGCGAATTCGGTGGCGAAGGCATACGGGTGAATTGCATTGCGCCCGGGTTGATTGAAACCGATATCACCCAGGGCAAACTCGATGACGCCAGAAAGGCCGACATCATTGCGGGCATCCCTTTGTCGCGGCTGGGCTGCGCCAACGACGTGGCTGGGGCGTGTGTGTTTCTGGCCAGCGATTTGTCTGCTTACTGCACAGGCATCACGCTAGATGTGAACGGCGGCATGTTGATTCACTGAAACCGCAGACCGTGTTTACCTGGCTTGCGGTATGCGCACCGGCAATTGACTTTGCTTTAAACGGCGCAATACAAAGCTGGATTTGCTGTTGCGTATGCCCGGGATTTTGTAGAGTTTCTCGCGCAAAAAACGCTCGTAACCGCGCGTGTCTTCGACCGCCACGCGTATGTAGTAGTCGTAGTCGCCCGACACCAGAAACGCTTCCAGCACCTCGGGGATGCTTTCCAGCGCGCGGCCGAATTCGAACAAGGCTTCGTCGGAGTGGCTGTCAAGCGACACATGCAGGATGACGGTTTCGGGCAGGCCGAGTTTTTCCGGGCTCAGTCTGACGGTATAGCCTTCGATGATGCCGGCATCCTCTAGCCGCTTGACCCGGGTCCAGCACGGCGAGGCGGTCAGGCCGACGATTTTGCCCAGGTCTTGCAAGCTCAAGCGGGCGTCCTTTTGCAAGGCTTCTAGTATGGAAATATCAAATTTATCCAGTTTCATACGGTGTTAGCTCACTTAATCGATGGTTTGATCTGAATAATACCGAATTTACGGAATAAATTTTCGTTAAATCGCGTACTTCGCCACAGCAGCTTCGTTCCATTCAATGCCGTTGCCAGGCTGATCTGCCACATTGACCACGCCGTCCTTCACTTCACACGGGTGCGCCAGAATCGGGTCGGCCCAGTCGCTCCATTCCAGCCAATCGGCGGTTTCGCTGGCGCGCAGCAAGTGAGACGACACGCTGGCGTACAAATGGCTGGACAGCGGCAAACCGGCTGCACCTGCGATAGCCGCCGCGCGCATCCAGCCGGTGACGCCGCCTATGCGCATCAAATCGGGCATGTACAAATCGGCGGTACCGGCGGCCACCGATTGGTAAAAACCGCGCGGACCGTAAATGTTCTCGCCGATTTGCACCGGCGTTTTAATTTGCCGTGTGATGTCGGCGATGCGCTGCGGGTGGTCGTACACCACGGGTTCTTCGAACCAGTACATGCCTTGGTCGTCCAGCGCCTGCAGCCGGTGCAAAGCCTCGGCGTAAGACAGGCTTTGGTTGAAGTCGGACATCAAATGGATATCGGGCCCGACCGCATCCCGCACTGTGCGTATGGCCAGCAAGTCCTCTTGCACCGTGGCCCGCCCCAGCCGCATTTTCAAAGCCTTGAACCCGGCTTGGGCGACCAATACTTTGGCCTCGGCGCCCAGCGTTTCTATGGGCGACAACCACAGCCCGGTGGTGTTGTAGGCACGCACCGACCCGGGTTGGCCGCCCAGCAGTGTGGCCAGCGGCAGGCCGCAGGCGCGCGCCAGCGCGTCCCAGATCGCCATGTCCAGGCCGGAGATGGCAATCAAACTGACGCCCTCGCGCCCGATAAGGTGAAGGGCTTTCAAACCGTCACTGTAGGCATCCAGCGGTGCCAGGGGTTTGCCTTTCAGGGTGTGTGCCAGCATGTCCAACATGGTGTGTATCGCCGGTATGGCGGCTGGCACATGCGGTTCCAGGTAACTGTGGCCGGTCACGCTCTCGCGGGTATAAACGTCAATCAATACCAGCGGCCATTGGTGAAACGTGCCTACTTTGGCGAACACCGGGCGGCGCAAGGGAACCGATACAGCGCGAATACGCAGGCTCTCAAAAGTCAGTTTCAATGAAGAGGTGTCAGTTTGATTCATGGGGTTTGTCATGCCGGATAAGCAGGTCAAAGTATCTTATGGTTATGGTTTAGCGCAATGACGTAATGCAAGGAATAAACATGGACACACAGGCACAGATTCTCAGGCTGAAACAAAGGGCGAAAAACATACGGCGTTTATCACTGCAAATGGGACAGGTACAAGGCCAGGGTTACATCGGACAGGCCCTGGGTATTGCCGATGTGTTGGCCGTGGCTTACGGCCATGCCATGCAATACAGAGCGGGTGATCCGAACTGGCCCGGGCGTGACCGGTTTTTGCTCTCGCACGGACACTATGCGATAGCGCATTACGCCGCCATGATGGACGCTGGCATATTGGATGAAAGTGAGCTTGAGAGCTACGGCTGCGACGACAGCCGTTTGCCCATGTCGGGCATGGCGAGTTACACGCCGGGCATGGAGATTTCCGGCGGTTCGCTGGGTCAGGGTTTGTGCATAGGCGTGGGCATGGCGCTGGGCTTGCGCCACCAGGGCAACCCGGCGTTTGTTTACAACTCCATGTCGGATGGCGAACTCGATGAAGGCGCCACCTGGGAAGCGGCCATGTCTGCCGCGCACCACGGTCTGGGCCATCTGATTTGTCTGGTCGACATCAACAACCAGCAGGCTGACGGACCGTCCGGCAAGGTCATGGGCTTTGAACCGCTAGCGGACAAATGGGTAGCGTTCGGCTGGCATGTGCAACGCATCAACGGCAACGACATGACGGCTGTGCTGCACGCGTTTGATGCGGCAAGAGCATTGGCTACGGCGCAACCACGCGTGATTTTGTGCGACACGCTGATGGGCAAGGGCGTGGACTTTTTGGAAAAGCGCGAAAAAAACCATTTCATACAAGTCGATCCGCCCGAATGGCAACGCGCGCTGGATTTGCTTGAAGCCACGGCCTGAGGAGACATACCATGAACACAGTCACAGACAAAAAACCCCGTCTCACCACCTCGGCCATGATTGCCTCGATTGCCGCCGAGGGACAAAAAGTCACGGCTGCGCCATTCGGCAAAGCCTTGGTCGAATTGGCGGCGCATCGGCCCGATATCGTCGGCATGACCGCCGATCTGGCCAAGTACACCGACTTGCATTTGTTTGCCCAGGCCTACCCGGAACGCTTTTTTCAAATGGGCATGGCCGAACAGTTGCTGATGGGCGCGGCCGGCGGCATGGCCAAAACCGGACTCACGCCTTTTGTCACCACCTACGCTGTGTTCGGCACCCGCCGGGCCTATGACTTTATCCACCAGGTGATTGCCGAGGAAGCGCTGAACGTGAAAATCGTTTGCGCCTTGCCCGGTTTGACCACGGGCTACGGGCCTAGCCACCAGGCTTGCGAGGACTTGGCGCTGATGCGCGCCATGCCAGGCATGACGGTGCTCGATCCTTGCGACGCGCTTGAAATTGAACAAATGGTGCCGGCCATGGCGGCTCACCAGGGACCGGTATATATGCGCTTGTTGCGCGGTCAGGTGCCGCGTGTGCTCGACGATTACGGCTACACCTTTCAATGGGGCAAGGCCCAGCTGATACGCCCGGGCAACGAGGTACTGGTCATCTCCACCGGGCTCTTAACCATGCGTGCGCTGGAAGCTGCGGCTCAATTGCACAAGGACGGCATAGACGTAGCGGTGTTGCACGTGCCCACCGTCAAGCCTTTGGATTTGCAAACCATTGTGCGTGAATCTGAGCAAGCGGGCAGGCTGGTGGTCGTGGCTGAAAACCACAGCGTCACCGGTGGCTTGGGCGAAGCAGTGGCTGCTGGGTTGATGCGCGCCGGGGTACACCCGGTGTTCAAACAAATTGCCTTGCCTGATGCTTTTCTGGACGCCGGTGCCTTGCCCACGCTGCATGACCGCTACGGTATTTCTACCCAGGCGATTTGCCAAACGATCAAAAGTTGGCTGACATGAGCAAACAACGCATTGGGCTGATAGGTATCGGTGCTATGGGTCGCGGCGTTGCCCGTAACCTGTTGGACAAAGGCTTTGAGTTGACGGGTTTCGATGTTCGCCCCGAGGCCGGTGAATGGTTGCTGGCGCAAGGCGGCAGCGTGGCCGCAGATTTGCCCTCACTCGCCGAGGAATGCCGCACCATCATCAGCTTTGTGGTGAATGACGCGCAAACCGAGGACGTGCTGTTCGGCGACAAGGGTTTGGTCGGCAGCATGCAACCGGGCACGGTATTCGTGGCGTGCAGCACCATGCCGGTGGACTATGTCAGCCGTCTTGGCGACAGACTGGCTGCGCTTGGTATTCATCTGCTGGACGCGCCGGTGACCGGCGGCGCGGCCGGTGCCGCCAAAGGCAGTCTGACCATCATGGCCGCCGGTGAGCGCGCGGTGTTTGACGCCGTGCATCCCGTGTTGCAAACCTTTGGCGGACGTATCTTTTTTGTCGGCGACAAGCCAGGCGCTGGGGCTCAACTGAAGGTGCTCAACCAGCACTTGTGCGGCGTGCACTTGGCGGCTGCGGGCGAAGCGCTGGCGCTGGCCCAACGCCAAGGTTTACCGCTGGACATTGCTCTCGAAGTGCTGAGCAGTGGCTCCGCGTTTTCGTGGATGCTGGGTGACAGGGGGCCGCGCATGGCTACTGAAGACTTCGGTCAGGTCACCTCGGCGGTGGATATTTTTGTCAAAGATCTGGGGCTGGTGTTAGCGACCGCCCGTCAAGCCGGGTTTGCTGCACCGCTGGCCAGTGCCGCCTTCAATGCCTTTGTATCTGTCAGCGGCCAAGGCATGGGCACCTGGGACGACTCGGCTGTCATGTGTTTTTATGACCGGCAACCTGGCACGGCGGAACTGCCTAAACCGCCACCCAAAACAGCTTGATTTCCGCCGATCAGACTGCCTGCCGTTCCTCTTACAAGGCAGGTGCTTGGGCGTGGTTCAAGCCGTTACAGCACAACCGGGCTACAAACCTCTTGTTCCGTTGATATTCTGTAAATCCATTATAAATTCTTTGTAAATAAATAAATTCAGAATATTTTTCTGATTAATCCCTACTTCTAAGAAAAAGAAAAAGCATCTTCTGAGCGGTAAAAGTTACATTGAAGCCCTGAAACATCTTCGCGCAGCAGCGATGAATGCGAGCAGATGCAACAGATGCAGTTTTGGATACACCGTCAACCTGGTGCCGTTACCGCGGCACCGTGCGCAGGGTCTGAGCCGGCCTTACCGGGCAGGCAAAGGCTTTGCGCCAACCCCGATCAACCATTGGAGTTTTTTATGCAATACGCAACCGACGCGGCGCAAACCGTTGCCGACACCCACAGGCTCACCCGTTCTGGCACCACGTTAGACGACAAATACACCAGGCTTGACGGCCGTATCTACCTCTCAGGCATACAGGCGCTGGTGCGCTTGCCCTTGATGCAACGCTTGCGCGACCAGGCTGCCGGTTTGAACACGGCGGGTTTCATCAGCGGCTACCGCGGCTCACCGCTGGGCACGTTGGACGAGGCCTTGTGGAAAGCGCAAAAGCATTTAGACACACACCATGTGAAATTTGTGCCCGGCGTGAACGAAGAACTGGCTGCTACTGCGGTCTGGGGCACGCAAACCACCGGGCTGCTGGGGCCCATGACATACGACGGTGTGTACGCCATGTGGTACGCCAAAGGCCCGGGGGTGGACCGCTGCGCCGATGTGTTCAAACACATGAACCACGCCGGCACCGCGCCACACGGCGGCGTGCTGCTGGTGGCGGGCGACGACCACGGTGCGTATTCGTCTACCTTGCCGCACCAGTCTGACCACGTGTTTTCCGCTTGCATGATTCCCATGCTTTACCCCTGTAATGTGCAGGAGTACCTGGATCTTGGCTTGCACGCCTGGGCCATGTCACGCTTCAGCGGTTGTGCGGTCGGCTTCAAGGCGCTGGCGGATACGGTGGAGTCCAGCGCGTCGGTAGACGCTGATCCTTTTCGTTTGAAGATCGTCTACCCGCAGGCGTTTGCCATGCCGCAGCAAGGTTTGAACACGCGTTTGTCCACCGACACGCTGGGCATGCAGGCGCGCGCGCAGGAAGCCTTGATGCAGGACTACAAGATTTACGCCGCGATTGCCTACGCACGTGCCAACCGGCTTAACCGCACCATGATCGACAGTCCTCAAGCCAGACTCGGCATCATTGCCAGCGGCAAGTCCTACCTGGATGTGTTGGAGGCGCTGGAAGAGCTAGGCATAGACACACAAGGCGCCGCAGACATAGGCATACGCGTCTACAAAGTGGCCATGCCCTGGCCGTTAGAGCCTGACGGCATACGAGAATTTGCGCAAGGCTTAGACGAGATATTGGTGGTCGAAGAGAAACGCCAAATCGTCGAATACCAGTTGAAAGAGCAACTCTACAACTGGCGTGAAGATGTGCGCCCGCGCGTCATCGGAAAGTTTGATGAAAAAGGCGAGTGGGTCAACCAGCGCGGTGACTGGTTGCTCAGCGCCAAAGCCGATTTTTCAGTCGCGCAGATTGCCGGTGTGATTGCTCAGCGGATTGCGCGTTTTCACACCAGCAACATGATCAGCGAGCGATTGGCTTTTTTGCAAGCCAAATCGCTGATGTTGAGTCGGGCGGTGGCGACTCCTGCGCGAGCGGCTTACTACTGCTCGGGTTGCCCGCACAACACCTCGACCCGAGTGCCTGAGGGCAGTCTGGCGTTGGCCGGCATAGGTTGTCATGTGATGGCAACGTCTATTTTTCCTGAGTCCAACAAACTCACCACACACATGGGCGGCGAGGGCGCGCCGTGGATAGGTCAGTCGGCTTTTTCGCAGTTGCCTCATGTGTTTCAAAACCTGGGCGACGGTACGTATTTTCATTCGGGCTCCATGGCCATACGCGCCGCCATCGCGGCCAAGGTCAACATCACTTACAAAATTTTGTACAACGATGCCGTGGCCATGACCGGTGGTCAATCGGTGGACGGAACTTTGTCCGTACAAATGATTGCGCAGCAAATGGCGGCCGAAGGCGTGCAACGCATTGCGCTTGTCACCGAAGACTTGACGCGTTATGAAGACAAAAGTGGCTTGCCGCCAGCCGTGACATTACACGATCGCAGCCTGCTGGACACGGTGCAACGCGAATTGCGCGAAGTCAAAGGCGTGTCGGTGCTGATTTACGACCAGGTGTGTGCGGCAGAAAAACGCCGCCGGCGCAAACATGGTGAACTCGCACCGGTTGCGCAACGCGTGGTGATCAACCCGGCGGTATGCGAAGGTTGCGGCGACTGCGGTGAGCAATCGAATTGCACGTCAATTGCGCCGCTGGAAACACGGCTCGGTCGCAAACGCGTGATTGATCAATCCTCTTGCAACGCTGACTATTCCTGTGTCAAAGGTTTTTGTCCGAGTTTTGTGACTGTCAGCGGGGCAGTCCCCAAGTCTTTGCAAGACAAGCGCCGGCTTGAACCCGACTGGCCTGAACTGCCTGAACCTGAAACCGCAGCCTGCGACAAACCGTACAACATATTGATCAACGGCATAGGCGGTACCGGCGTCATCACCATTGGCGCTTTGCTTGGCATGGCCGCGCACCTGGAAGGCAAGCAAGTCTCGGTGCTGGACATGACAGGCATGTCACAAAAAAACGGATCGGTCAGCTCACACGTGCGCATAGCCTCAGCAACGCAAAACATACACGCGCAACGCATTGCTTCGGGTGAAGCTGATCTGGTGCTGGGCTGCGACATGCTGACCTCGGCCTCGCACGATGCGCTGGCCAAAATGCGCGCTGGGCGAACACATGCGGTGATTAATCTGCACCAGCAAGCCACCGGTCAATTCACGCGACTGCCCGACTGGCAATTTCCGGCAGACGATATACAGACTTTGCTCAAGCAAGCGGTTGCAGACAACATCGATTACGTGGACGCGACACGCTTGGCAACGGCTTTGTGCGGCGACGCCATGGCCACCAATTTGTTCATGCTCGGCTTTGCCTGGCAAAAGGGTTTGCTGCCCTTGTCGGCGCAAGCGTTACTGCGCGCTATAGAACTCAACGGCGTGGCGGTCGCCGCCAATGCCAAGGCTTTCATGTGGGGCCGTCGCACGGCAGCTGACCCCAAAGGGATTGAAGCTTTCGTAACCCCGGCCAAACCTTTGCTTTTCAAACCCAGGGAATCATTGGATCTAGTCATCAACTACCGGGCTGCTTATCTAAGGGCCTACCAGAACCCGGCTTATGCAGACCAATACACTGCGCTGGTTCTGCAAGTGCGCCAGGCCGAGGCAGGTCTGGGTAAGAGTGAGTCTCTGACTCAAGCAGTGGCGATTTCCTTATTTAAATTGATGGCATACAAAGATGAATACGAAGTGGCTAGGTTGTATACCGATGGTGAATTTCAGGCGCAGCTTAAACAACAATTTGACGGTACATTGCGATTGCGCTTGAATTTGGCGCCGCCTTTGTTCGCCAAAAAAGACGCGCACGGTGTACCTCAGAAATCCGAATACGGTGCCTGGGTTTTGTCCGCCATGTCTTTGCTGGCGAAATTGAAATTTTTACGCGGCACGCGTTTCGATCCTTTTGGCTTGACCGCCGAGCGGCAAATGGAGCGTCAGTTGGTGGCAGAGTACCGCGAACTGGTGCTTGGTTTGCTGCCATCTCTGAATGCAGAGAATCACACGAGCTTGGTCAAATTGTTTTCACTGGCGCAACAAATACGCGGCTTCGGCCATGTCAAACAGGCTGCGGTGGACAACTACCGCCGACAACTCGCACACATGCGGCAAGACAAGGACACAGCGCAGCACATGCCCTTGGCGGCCTGAGGTTTAGCGTCGGTGCATGCGTTCGCGCACTTGAGCTGCCGTGGCCAAATGTCCGCCTGCAGATTCAATGCGCTGGCGCGCCTGGCGCAGCAAAAACAGGTTGTCGTGTGCACAACCCATGGGTGAGTCTTCCAAGCCAACGCGAACATGGCCGCCTTTCGTCACGGCTTCTTCTATCAAATCGCCCAGTTCAACCCCGAGCCCGGCCACCATCCATGGCGAGCCCGGGTGTTCCTGTTCCAGCAGTTTCAAATAAGCATTCAGCGCCCAGGTGCTTGGCGGAAAACCAAAGGCTATGGTTTGAGAAAACATCAAGCGGTAAACCGGGTTGGGGGCACCCGGGTACAAACGGTGCAATGCCGCACCCATGCGCATAAAGCCGGGTTCGTAAATGGCATACGAGGGGCTGATGCCGTGTTGCTGCGCCAGTTGCAGCCCGTAGCGTATGTGCGATTCGGGGTTGCTGTAGACAAAACCTTCTTTGCCGTTGACCATGTCTTCGTATGGGCTGATGTTGGTTGAACCCGGGTCGACCACCGACCACTCAATCAACCCGGCACGCACCAGTTTGTCGACAGCGCCGTAGCGCTCGGCCGGGCTCAGCGGTTTGAGAGCGTCCACACTGCCGGCAAACGGCAAGGTGCCGTAGCAAATCACATCGGCTTTGGCGCGTATGCGCTCGATGATGGGCGCGTAAATATCGTAGTCATCGCGTTGGCGACCCGTCACCGGATCGTAGGCGTGAAAGTGAATGATGGAGGCGCCTTCGGCGGCACAGGCCAGCGCAGCTTCGACGATTTCGTCGGCTTGCACAGGGATATTCGGTTGCCGAACGCGCGACCAGGGGCCGTTGATAGCGACTTCAAGCCAGGTGGCAGATGTACTCATGGGTTGTCCTTTATTGCATTGGCGCGTATTTTTGCACGACAAACGCTCTGGACTTAGAGCGAGACACATATAACATGCGACTAACAACGAAAGGGAATTCCCTATGAGTGAAACAACGATCCGCTTTGACGACGGTGCAGGCTACGAGCAGATGATGGGCAAGTGGAGCCGCTTGGCCGGCGATATTTTTCTCGACTGGCTGCAAGCGCCTGCGGGTCTGCACTGGCTGGATATAGGTTGCGGCAACGGTGCCTTCACTGAAACGCTGATTGATCGTTGTGCGCCTTCTGCCATCTCCGGTATTGACCCGTCTGAAGGGCAGTTGCTGTATGCGCGGCAACGACCCGGTTGCCGCATGGCCGACTTTCAGCAAGGCGACGCCATGTCGCTGCCTTATGACAACGCTGGTTTTGATGCGGCTGTCATGGCACTGGTCTTATTTTTTGTGCCTGAGCCTGCCAAAGGCGTGGCCGAGATGAAGCGTGTGGTGCGACCCGGCGGTAAGGTGTCGGCCTATGTCTGGGATTTGCTGGAAGGCGGTTTCCCTTTAGCGGCTGTTCAAGAACAAATGCGCGCCATGGGTATGACGCCTATGCTGCCGCCAAGCCCTGAAATTTCCAAAATGGATGCCTTGCAACAAACCTGGATGGCAGCCGGTTTGTTGTCGGTGCAAACCACGGTGATCAATGTGCAAAGAACGTTCAGTGGTTTCGATGACTACTGGAACACCGCCTTGCTCGGGTCGAGTGTGGGGCCTGCCATCAAGGCCATGTCGGCCAATGATTTTGAAACATTGCGCTCAGGCGTTCAGCAACGCTTGCCACTGCAAGCCGATGGACACATGGTCGTCAGCGCTCGCGCGCATGCGGTGACTGGCCGCGTACCCGGCTGAGGCCGTTTGTCAGAGCTGATTCGCCAGCCGCAGTCAAGACCCGCCGGCTGCCACCGCCCAGCGCAGCTTGGTAGAAGTGCAGCGCGGGTTGGCGCGGCGTTCTTCAGCCGACGGGCGCACCGGGTCGGGTGCGACCCGTGCGTACGCGCCGCTGCGTTCACCGGATTGAAATGCTTTTTTCACGCGCCGGTCTTCGCCTGAATGAAAGCTCATGATGGCCACGCGTGCGCCCGGCTTTAAACAAGATGGCAAAGCATCCAGAAATCTGTCAAGCACACCGAACTCATCGTTGACACAGATACGCAATGCCTGAAATGTGCGCTGCAAGGATTTGGTGGTTTCAATCTTGCGCTCGGCCTCGGGCATACGTTTGGGCAAGGAAGTTTGCAGCGTCAGACGTATCAGATCGGCCAATTCAAGCGTGGTTTGCAGGTATTGGCCTTGCAAGGCGGCTGCCAAAGGCACGGCAAAAGGCTCGTCGGCGTTATCCGTCAGCAGATCGCGCAGGGCTTGACGGGTAACCGATTGCAACAACTCGCAAGCGGATGGACCGCTGCCCGGGTTTAAGCGCAAATCCAGCGGGCCGTCGGTTTTGAAGCTGAAGCCGCGTGCCGGGTTGTCTATTTGCATGGACGATACGCCTAGGTCGGCCAGCACAAAATCAAAGCCGCCACCAGCCTCGGCTAACAGCGAAGTTACCTGGTCAAAGTTGGTGCGGTGCAGTACCAGCTTTGATTCATCAAAACCAGCCTGGCGCAAACGTGCGCTTGTGCGTGCAAATTCAGCGGCATCCACGTCTATGCCAAACAAACGGCCGGCCGGTGCCACACGTGCCAGCAATTCACGTGCATGGCCGCCGTAACCAAGTGTGGCATCCAAGCCTGTTTCGCCGGGTTGCGGCGACAGTATGTCCAGGATTTCATTCAGACAAATCGGGCGGTGCGTACCTGCCGGGGTTTGTCCGCGCGCCAATATATGTTCTATCTCTGCGGCGTAGCGCAGCGGGTCCAGCTCTTTGTATTTTTCAGTAAAGCTTTTAGGGTGCGTACCGGCATAACGCACGCGCCGCTGATGGTTGGGGTTTTCGCTGGACATGGTGGATTGTGCGGCAGCGGCGCAACCATGCGTCAAAAGTCGCGCAGGCGGTTAAACAAACAAGCACTTTCAAGTACTTTTCCGGATTTATTGAACAGTGATGGGCTTTCCGTAATTTACCCACCTTGCACCGTCGAACTTGACAAGTTGAATGGTTTGAAACAAAGTGAAATCAGAAGCTGAGGTGGAAGCAATCACACCAGGCAGGACAATCGGTATCTGGTAGTTATTCAAGCTGGTCGAAATTTTTATGATGTTTTCCCGGGTCAGGTTGTCACCGGCTTGAATCAATATATGGTGGGTTATTTGTGCTACGGCATAACCGAAGGTTGCATTGCCATCATCCGGGTTGATTTCAGGTAAATATTTTTTAACTAAGGCTTTGAATTCAAGCATGGACGGGTCTTTATCCCAGCTCTTGTCAGTCGGGTCTTTGATATATTGCATGGAAATAATACCGGCGGCTTTATCAAGTCCGGCTGGTTTGAGTACGCTGCCGACGGACGTAGAAACCTGATTTAAGTACTGCACAGGCTTCCAGCCTATTTCATCAACTTTGCGAATGGCCTGGGCAGCGAACTTAGGCGTTGTGATATTGAAAAAAGTGTCCGCACCTGAACCCTTGAGTGTCACTATCTGTGAGTCTATCGTTGGATCGGTGACTTCATAAGAAGCTTCAGCCACAATCATGGTTTTAGCTTTGTCGCCAAGGCCATCTTTGAAGCCATTGAAATAATCTTTGCCGTAATCGTCATTTTGAAAAAGCACTGCAATTTTGGCGTTAGGCCGGGTACGCAAGATATCTAATGCATATAACTTGCCTTCAGACCTGTAGTTGGGATTGAATCCTAAAGTCCAAGGAAAGTTTTTTGGGTCATTCCATTTTGACGCACCTGTGGCAAGAAACAAGTGCGGCACCTTTTTCATATTCATGTATTTGTGAATGGCTGAGTTGGATGGTGTTCCAAGGGTTCCCACCAGAAACAGCACTTCCTCCTGCTCAACCAGTTTGCGCACCATTTCAACTGTTTTCGGCGGACTGTATCCATCGTCTAAGCTGATGAAATTGATTTTTCTACCGTTGATACCTCCAGTTTCATTTAGGCGAGTAAAGTAGGCGGCTTGCACTTTGCCTATCACTGCGTAAGCCGAAGCAGGGCCGCTGTACGGCATGGTTTGTCCGATTTTTATGGACTTATCAGTCGCACCGGGGTCGTATTTTTTCTGTCCCCAGGAAAGCGAAACAGTACAAGCCACGAACAAAGAAAGCATCATCTTCAAAATTTTGCGGTTATTCATATCAAATCCTTTCAATCAATTCGCAGAAGAAGTTTTCAAAAATTCAATGTCTTGTTAAGCGTTTACCAAGCAAAGCTAAGGCGCCTGCAATACCCATGGGCATAAGGTACATGAATGCAATCATAGATACACCGTAAATAGCCCAAGGTGCTGCTTTAGAAATTTCATCGGCCAGGTTGGGAATAAATTGGATGAACAATGCCCCCCATAAAGCCCCAGACAAAGTGGCGGCTCCACCAATGACCATGCCAACCAGCAAAATAATAGATAGAAAGACATTAAAGCTGTCAGGTGCAACAAACGAGATCAGTAGGGCGCTCAGACTTCCTGCAACGCCCGTGAACAAGGCGCTGACACCGAATGCCAGGCTTTTGTACAAAGAGGTGTTGATGCCCATGGAAGAAGCTGCAATCGGATGGTCTCTGATGGCAATAAGTGCTCTGCCTACACGGCCTTTTAATATGTTTCTGGCCAGAATGAACATCACAATGGCGATGAAGAGGCTAACAAAATACATCCAACGGTCAGCGTTGATTTGCAAACCCATAATTTCTTTAAGCGGCGATTCAGGCTTCATGATCACTATGCCTTGTACTCCACCTGTCCATTCTTCAAGATGCTTGAATTTAAGTAACTGAGGCAAAGCCACGGCCAAGGAGAAGGTGGCCAAAGCAAGATAGTGACCCTCTAGCCTGAGTGCGGGTAAGCCGAATAAAAATCCAGCCACAAAACAAATCAAAGCGGCCAAGGGTATGGTTAAGGCATAGTGCATATCGTATTTATCAATAAGTATTGCCGTGGTGTATGCGCCTATGGCCAGAAATGCACCATGTCCCAGGGAAATCTGTCCGCTGTAGCCGGTCAAAATATTCAAACCCACCAAAGCGATGGCGTATGAAAGCACCATCGCCATTTGGAAAACATGGTAATTGGATAGATTGAAAGGCAATACGACTGCTGTGACTGCAAGGACCAAGCCAAACACCCATTGCATATTGCTGATACCGGTTGAATATTGAGTCATATTTCTCAAACCCGGGTCACAAGGTTTTTACCGAACAGGCCGGCAGGTTTGAAAGTCAGCACTGAAACAATCAACACCAGAGCCACTGACAGTTTGAGTTCGGTACCGATGAGGTACGCGCCCAAAACGTTTTCCAGAATGCCTACGATAAATCCGCCGATCACAGCGCCAAGTGGACTGTCTATGCCGCCTACCAAAGCGGCTGCAAACGCGTAAAGCAAAACGCCTGACATCATGTTCGGCTCCAGAAAAACCACGGGTGCAATCATCATGCCGGCAATCGAGCCGATCATGGCTGCCATTCCCCAGCCCAAGGCCAGCATGCGGCTGACACGAATACCTACCAGGCGACTTGAGTCCGGGTTTTGAGCAGCTGCACGCATGGCCAGCCCCAAGGTGGTGAAGCGAAAAAATAAAAACAACAAGACCAGTAACACCAGGGTCACGCCTATGGAACCTAGTTCGTGAGAGGAAATGATGCTCCAGCCGAAAGGAGGTTCTTTGGGGAATGGCGAGGGGAAGGGTTTGATGGTGTAAGAAAAAATCCAGCCAGCAAGACTATTGAGAATCACCAATAAGCCGATAAAGACCACCACCACATTCAATACAGGAGCTCGTTCAACCGGCTTGATGATGATTCTCTGTATCAGCGCGCCAAGCAAAAATGACAACACTAGTGTTGAGAAAAAAGCAATCCAATAAGAAACACCGGCATTGATCAAACTCCAGGCCAGGTAAGTGGCAAACATGGCGATTTCGCCTTGAGCGAAATTGATATGGTGTGTCGACTGGTAAATCATCACCAATGCGAGTGCCAGGCTGGCATAAATACCGCCTGTCGCAATCCCCGCCATGATTTGATGTAAAAAAGTTTCCATGATCAAGCGCCTAAATAGGAACGACGGATAGATTCATCCTGCTTCATGACATCAGCCGCAGCAGATTTCACAAGACGCCCGGTTTCCAGTAAATAAGCATGATCAGCCAAATTCAGAGCCATGGCGGCATTTTGCTCAACCAGCAAGATCGTGACTTTTTCCAATTGATTGACAGTGCGCATGATGTCAAAGATTTCCTGTACGACCAAAGGAGCAAGCCCGAAAGAGGGTTCGTCCAGCAACAATAAACGGGGGCGTAGCATCAAGGCCCGTGCAATCGCCAGCATTTGCTGTTCACCGCCCGACAAAGTACCGGCTTGCTGCAGTTTTCTTTCCCTCAGTTTGGGGAAATAGCCGTACATTTTTTCAAGGTCTTGTTGCTGGCTTGGTTTGTCATTGCGCGAGTAAGCGCCAAGACGTAAATTTTCTTCTGTTGTCAAACCGGTGAACGTACCCCGTCCATCCGGTACGTGTGCAACACCGAGGCGGACAATCTCTTCGGTGGCAAGTGTGTCTATGCGTTGCCCGTTGAAATGCAATTCCCCGCTCATGCTGATCATGCGGGTGAGCGCACGCAAGGTAGTTGTTTTACCCGCCCCATTAGAGCCGAGCAAGGCGGTGACAGATCCTTCCATGATGTCCATATTGATATCGTGAATCACATGTCCTTGACCGTATCCGGCACACATATTTTTGACGGTCAGTAGCACATTCATGCTGCTGTGCCCAAATAAGCACGAATCACTTCAGGATGATTACGCACATTGGCCGGAGTGTCGTCAGCAATTTTCCGGCCGAAGTTAAGCGCAACGACCTTGTCGGATACACGCATGACCAGACTCATGTGATGCTCGACAAGCAGCACCGTGGTATTGAATTCATCTCGTATTTTGCGAATCAAATCCCCTAATTCATGGACTTCCTGGTGATTCAAACCTGCGGCAGGTTCATCAAGCAGCAATAATTTTGGCTGACTTGCCATAGCGCGTGCCAACTCAACGCGTTTTTGAGTGCCAAATGGAAGGTCTGCCACTTTTCTATCCGCAACGCCCTCAAGTTGAAGTAACTCTAAAAGCTGTTGAGATTGCGCGTGAATTTTTGTCTCTTCAGTGATCACACCTGGAAGACACAGCGCGTGCGATAAAAACCCCTTGACGGCTCGACAATGCGCTCCTACCTTGATGTTGTCTGTGACTGACATTGATTTGTATAAGGCCAGGTTTTGAAAAGTACGGCCAATCCCTATTTCTGCCGTACGGTAACGCGGCATCTGATCCAGCAGATGTCCGTCAAATGTAATGTGTCCCTGGCTGTATGAATAAAGGCGAGAAAGGCAATTAAATAAGGTGGTTTTGCCTGCACCGTTAGGTCCTATCAGTCCTGTGATTTCACCTTTTGCCACTTCAAAGGAAACACTGTCCAGTGCCACGATACCTTGAAATCGGACAGTTATATTTTCTACGTTCAGCAGCGGCATGTGTAGTCAAAAATTATTAATATAATTATTTATACTTTAAATGCTTACAACCTGCATGAATATACATACAAACCATTAGAGTTTTTGTATCACTGTTTACGAATGAGAGATGTATCTATTTATTATTAAATCGGATTGTCTTCATTGCACTGTATCAATGCTGACTCTCGCAAACCATATTTGTACTTCGGTAATAGTAGGCAAAGTTAATTCAAACTTATGAAGATAAGTAACTGGCGATGCGTCGATTAAATTTAATTTTTAGAGTTTTAGAGGGCAAGAGTAATCCAGCATTAATTCAGCAGTTCATCACTGGCGAAAAGAGAATTTTACTGGTAATATTTTAAGAATAATGTTAAATTGAACTGCCCATTACACTGTCAGCAAATACTACAGGGAGTACCGATGGAATTAAGTCATGCTATTGAGCTTCGCAATTCATTGCGGAAAAACAGAGTCATCATGGCTTACAACGGAACCGTGTCAGATGAGTTAATGTTGACACTGGCCGATATGCTCAAAACCAGATTGCTGGCCCATGACGATTCCAAGCGATCCAAGTTGATTTTCTCCGTGTTTATGGAAGGCGTACAAAACCTTATCTGGCACGGCAAGGAAAATGATGATGATCACGGCATGATTCTGATCACTGAAGTCGGTAATGAAATTACTATTTTGTGTGGAAACCGAATTTTGAAATCGGAAACGCACGATTTGAAGGAAAGGCTAGACCGGATCGCAGGTGCAGACAAGGAAACCATTCGTCAGATGTACCGGGACGGCATGGCGGAATCCGGTGAGCACGAAGGCCCGGGCGCGGGTTTGGGCTTGCTTGAAATTGCCCGTCGCTCAACTCACCCTATTAATTATACTTTTGATGATGTTGACGATCGCTCTGTTGACTTCATTCTGTCGGCCACAATTTAAAGGAAATTGAAAATGAATTTGCATATTGCTGCCACAGACAGAACCCCAGAAATTTCTTTAACTTACCAGCCTTTAAAGTTGCTGATTCAAGGCGAATCATTTCCTGAGGACGTGTCCGCTTTTTACGGTCAAGTGATCAATGCCATCAATTCATTGCAGACCCAGGCTAAGGGTGAATTGCAGGTTGAAATGGCAATGATTTATATAAATAGTTCCAGTATCAAAGCCATGTACCGGATTTTTGAAGGACTGGATGCCTATCGTAAGGCGGGCAATCAGGTGGAAGTGGTGTGGAAAGCCGAAGAAGATGACGACATCATGCAAGAATTAGGCGAAGACTTTAAAGACCGCTTTCAGGAATTAATTTTCTCCATCATCCAGCATGGCTGAAGTTGTTTTTGATCTTTATGACCGGGAGAAATTGTTGCTTGCCGAAGGGCAGGCTATTCTTGACAACGGTGACAGCCTGGCAATACGTCAATTTGCCGAACGATTGTTTGATCGTTTCAGCAAACTCGTTCGTGAAAACGAAGATTTGACCCGCCATTCCGACAGGCAGGAGCAACGTCTTGTCAAACTCAACAGAAATCTAAAAACCCAAACCTTGGAACTTGAACAGCAACGCAGTCGTCTCGAAGGCTTGTCAAACCAGTTGGCTAAATACCTTCCGCCCCAAATTCACGATGCATTGTTTGCAGGCAAGTACGATACGCAAATTACCACTCAACGAAAAAAACTTACTGTATTTTTCAGCGATATCAAAGACTTCACCCGGACGGCCGAATCTTTGCAACCCGAAGCTTTGACTGAGTATTTAAACGAGTATTTTTCCGAAATGACGCAGATTGCTTTGTCGTACGGGGCAACCATAGACAAATACATAGGCGACGCGGTCATGCTGTTTTTCGGTGATCCTGAATCAAAAGGTGTTCGTGAAGATGCGCGTGCTTGCGTGTCCATGGCATTGGAGATGCAGGAGCAAATGCTGGTTTTACAAAGACGCTGGCTGGAAAGAGGTTTTGAAAATCCTTTTGTCATTCGCATCGGTATTAACACCGGCTATTGCAATGTAGGTAATTTCGGATCCGAACAAAGACTGAGCTACACCATCATAGGTGGTGAAGTTAACGTGGCGCAACGACTTGAAGCCAGCAGTGACCCAGGAGGTATTTTGATCAGTTACGATACTTTTGTTCACGTGGATGATCTGGTTGAGGTGGAAGAGCGCCAGGCTGTCAATCTCAAAGGGATTGACAGAAGCATCAAAACTTATGCCGTTAAAGGTAGAAAATCTGAAGCCGATAAGCCGTTGCGACTCAGCCATGCGCAAGGCGTTTATATTGACTTGTCGCCCAAATCCTTGAGCAGCCAGGATTGCCTGTTGATTGCTGAGCAACTGAAATCATTGGCTAGACAACTCGAAGATTTACAAGCTGAGCAGTTGTCTCTTTCAAAGGAATTGATTGGATGAGTGAAGTAGCTGCCAGTTTTGAAGTTGATATCGATCATCTACACTCGTTGGGCGTTAAAGATCCTTACTCCAGCGCCAGTTTACAGATTTACAAATCCGGTAAGCTCAATAGCAATCAGCGTTTGTATTTCAGCTTGTGGGGTTCGAAGTTGCTCAGTACCGTGAGCTTTGATGCCAAGAAAAAAATAATTACAGAAGGTGTTGAATTATCCGCCGCCTATTTCATCGTATCCGGCGACCTGATCGCTGTCAAAGGTGAGCGTCTAGAGCGCTACGGGCCGGGTAGTGTGATTGGATTAGCTGAAGGGTTGGCGGGCTTGCCTTACCCGAAAACCATTGTCAGCATCACGCCTGTTCAAGCGCGCATTATCCCGCTAACAAAGGTAGACCACATTATTCCGAAATTGCCTCAGGCCTTGCGCGATATTTTGCAAACGACCATCAAACGCACGCTTGGCCTTGCTGCCTCAAAGAAAGGCAAACCTTGAGTGATTTTCAAGTCATTACATTCAAAGCAGGAGACAGAATATTCAACGCAGGTGATGCTGCAGACCGGCTTTTTTTCATCAAACAAGGCGTGGTTCAATTGCTTGGCGCTGACAACAATGTGATTGCCAGTATCGGTGAAGGCGAATCATTCGGAGAGCAGGCTTTTTTAACCGGAGGCATACGCGGGGCATCAGCGCAAGCGCAAGGTGAAGTCAGTTGCGTGGTTATCACAACTGATGAGGCCAATGCCATTTTGGCCGGGGCTTCGCCTTTGCTGGTGCCAGTCTTCGAGGCCTTGTTATTGCAGCAAAACATGCATAACGCACTTCGTTCTCAACGTTCCTAGGTTTAACCATGTTAATACCCAACGTTACAGCAACAAGCAGGTCAGATACAGCAAGACTTTGGAGCAGCAGTCTGCAAAATTTACGTTCCGCATGGCCACATCATTGGCCGGGATTGCCTGTGGTGGTGCGAGCCTGTCAGTTGCAAATCTGGGGAGATCAGCCGCCATCTGACGGAATTGCTGCTCACATGCTGCAGACTGCCTATGCTTTGGCCGCGCACATGGAATCTTTGTCGCAGTCTTTGTCGCAGGAACCGCATTACCACAACCGTTTGCATACGGCAGATGCGCTGGTCAGTCTTACAGTCATGCTGTGTGTATTGAATCGTCAACATGAAGTTGTTCCAGATGAATGGGCTGCGGCTTTGTTACTCGCGGTGACTTCTCATGATGTATTGCATCCTGGCGGAGCCAATAGCTACTTACAGGAATTCGAACTTCAATCGGTCAAGGAATTGAAGCTATGGCTTGAGCGTTATGAAATCAATTCTCACTGGAGCCGATGTATTGAACAACTGATTTTGAACACCGATCCCAGCCTAGTGCAAACCAACCATGACAAAGTGATTGGTACTCAATTTACTTTCAATATGGATTGGGCCACAGTGCTTGTGAACGAGGCCGATATTCTTGCAAGCGCAAGTGCCGAATTTGGACAAGATCTTGGTAATCACTTGGCGCAAGAATGGCAATGGAAAGATCACCCTTTGCACACCATCGTGGGTACGGCTGGAGGAAGAGTGAATTTTTTGAAATCTCTTCGTTTTTCAAGTCCGGCAGCACTGGCCTTGAATATGCCGTTGATCGTAGCCAAACAGGTACAAAATCTCACTGCCGGTATATGAAGTGAAACCAGACAGGGTTGGTGATATTCTGTGGTCTATTTACTTGGTTACTCTCGACATGACACCTGAAAAACTACTGCAGCATATTGACACAGGCCGACTGTGGCCGCAAGACTTTACTCAAGGCATTCCTGCTGATGTTTCTGCGGCTTACCAAACGGCTTTGCAGGTGCGCCGGCTGCGCGAGCAACGCGGTGAACTGCCGTGCGGTTACAAAATTGGCTTTACCAACCGCAGTATTTGGGAGCGCTACCAGGTGTTCGAACCCATCTGGGGAACTGTCTGGGACAGCACCTTGACCTATGCTGATGAAAACGGGGAAGGGACTGTTGATATCAGTCGCATGAGTCAACCGCGCCTTGAGCCTGAACTGGTTTTTGGTATGCGCAGCACACCATCCTCTGATTTGAATCTTGAAACCCTGTTTGACGCTATCGAATGGATGGCCTGCGGTTTTGAGATTGTTCAATCGCATGCCGAAGATTGGCGTTTCAAGCTTGCCGACACAGTGATTGACAGTGGTTTACATGCACATTTACTGTTGGGCAAACCTTTTGCCTTAAAGAAATTTGCCGCCGATGGCCGTAGCTTGCATGAGCTGCTTGCAGGTATGACGTTGCAACTTGTGCATCAGAGTAAGGTTGTTGAAACAGGCTTTGCATCCAATGTGCTTGACAGTCCATTGATGGCCTTGCTTTATTTTTTAAAAGCTTTGCGACAATGCCCCGGTGCAACTGATGTAAAAGCAGGTGATGTGATCACCACCGGTACGTGGACTGACGCGGCGCCTCTTAAGGCAGGGCAGCAATGGGAAAGCCGTTATCAGCAGCCGTTGAATGGTTTGAAAATAAAACTGATATAGGACTTATCTCTTGCGAAAGATTATTTTTTCTTCAACTACAAGAGTGCTTTTTTTTCTAGCTCTTTTGATACCGTTTGTGGTGCAAGCTCAATCTGCAGTCTGCTGGGAATCAGCCGATTGCGGCTTAAACCATCAACCTGTGCAATTTAGCAGTTACAACATTGACAGCACATTGTTGCCATTGAATGTGAGCAAAACAACTTATTCAAAGTATTACACCCTTAATTTCCCTGGCTTGATCACAGCCATTCATGACAGATTGATGTTGTCTGATTCATCTGGGAATATGAGTTTTATCAACGGAGATACATTCTTGGAAGCCGGTTTTCCTGCTATTGCGAAAAAAAATGTAACGCTTAGAGATATTAAATACAAAGAAAAATTTGATTCCTTGTTTGCCTGCTTTCATTACCAGGATGACATTGATAATTCTCACCATACAGCGATTGGCCGATTACAGATAACTAAGAAAACCGCTGATAACACGTCGAGATGGATTGTTTTATACGATACCAATCATAAAGATATTCAACCTGATAACTGTGTTTTAGATGTGACTGATGCCAAGGTTTATTTCATCATTGGTAGTCTTAAAGAAGGTCAAGCAGAGCGTCCATATGCGCAAGACAAAGAAAACAGTTTGGGTAAGTCATTCGCACTTGACCTTGGTACTGGAAAAACTAAATTGCTGGCAACCGGACACCGAATGTCTTTAAGTATTCTCAGCAGGAAAAACGGACAAGTTTGGTTCACTGAAAATGGAGAACGCGGCGGGGATAAGTTATCTTTTCTGGAATCAGGCCAGAATTACGGCTGGCCTGTGAATATTTCTGGCACCAAATACTTCCGTTTTTCAAAATCAACTAAGCATCGCAAAGAGGAATCAAGTCCATTTACAGAAGCTGTGTACAGTTGGCTACCTTCTATTGCCCCAAGTTCTTTGATTGAATTGAATGATTTTCATCCTGAGTGGGACGGTGATTTACTAATGGGCTCTCTCAAGGCTCAAAGTCTTTACCGGATTCGTCTGGTAAATAACCATATTCAGTCTATTGAACAAATACATATAGGGCAACGTATCCGTGGCATGCAACAAATGGGTAAAACCATTTGGTTGACTACTGACGAAGGGGCGCTGGTCACCGTCAATGTGGATGAACGGCGTTTGAATTCAAATACGGCTTTACCCGACATACCCGGCGGATCTTCGCTGGGTTTGTGTGTAAATTGCCATTCTTTTTCACACCCGGATGTGACTTCAGCTTTCGGCCCCCCTCTTTCCGGCATTTTCGGCAGAAACATCGCCATGCATAATTTTTCTTACTTTAGCGAAAGTTTAAAGAAGAAAATTGGAATATGGGATGAGGCTTCTTTAACCTCATTTTTATTGGATCCACAAGCCTTTGCACCTGGGACAACCATGAAGATTGGCGTTAAATTGTCAATAGAAGAAGTGAGTAAAATTGTAGGTGCGTTAAAGAATATGAAATAAATTGCTCTGTTTATTTATTCCAACCCGCTTGAATTGGTTTATTTGTCGCCTTGAACCCGATCAAATGTTAATTCTGGAAATCTTTCAGTAGATCAACGTTTGTGTTGTTGCAGGCAATGAGACTGTAAAACAAGTGCCATTGCTCGCACTGGTTTCGAATTCTATCGTTCCGTTATGTGATTCAACTATGGATTTGCTTAACCACAAACCTATGCCCATCCCATCTATTTTGTTTGTTCTTAGCAATTCAAATACAAATAGCTCTATTTCAGATGCAATGCCACTGCCGTTATCACTGACTGTCAAAATGATTCTTTCATTTTCTAATTTCGTGGCAATAGTAATATGCTTTTCTTTTTGAGCTGCTTTGTCAAATGATTGACTTGCGTTAGTGATTAGATTGAGTAACACCTGCTGCAATTGAGAATTGTCTCCAGTGAAATTCAGAACTTCAGCTGACAAATGTAAGTTCAGCTTGATCTGTTTATTGTTAAGTGTGGGTGTACTCAGCAGCAGTACATCATTGACTAAATCATTGATATTAAAACTGGATACTGATTTGCTACCGTTTCCAAACATATTGCGCAAGCTACTGATGATAGTGGCTGCTCGCTGGTTTGCTTTTTTTAATCCAATCATTGCCTTATCTATACTTTGATGTTGAGTCAGTTGTGATTCATTGCTGGACAATATCAGATCAATCATTTCAGTGTTCATTTGAATGACTGTCAAAGGTTGATTGAGTTCATGTGCCAGGCTTGCCACCAAAGCCCCCATGCCTGCAGTTTTATTAAATAAACTCAGTTGTCGAATGATTTCTTCTCTTTCCAGCAGTAGTTTTTTTAAACTCATGCTGTTCTTTTGCATGTAATCTGCACGCTCATTGGTAACCGCGAGTTCACTTGCGACTGCCAGTTTTTGTCTTTCAGCTATTTCAAGAAAAATACGAAGAAAAGCAATATTGCTCAGGGTAATAGCAACGAATTGACCGATGACCATCAGTGCCTGATGCCAACTCGGAGCATAAATATTATCAATAGTGCCTGATACCGCAACTCCTAGTGTTCTGACGGCAAGTGTCGAGGTCAAAATCAATCCTGCCCATATCAATAGCTTTGCACCGAGTGATTTTTCCAGTTGATTGAGTTTTAGTCCAATGCGAAAATAGTCAAAGCAGAGCAGGGCATAAAAACCGTTGAATAAAATCAGGGCTTCCCATTCAGCTTGTTTGAAATACATAAGGTAGCAAAAAATGATGAAGTAGCTCGAGTTTGCAATGTTATAAATAAGGTATATGCTTTGCTTTGGTTGGTGCGGCAGGTACATGCGTAATGCGACCATTCTTCCCCAATTGCCGATTAGCATTAAAAGTTGAGCAACGTATATAAATAAATATTCAGAAATGTTGCTCCGCATGGCCAGTAAGGCCACGGCAACCCCGCTGAATATGCCAGAGGCACACCATAATTTAACTTGATAACTCCGGTACTCCTGTAAAGCCAACCAGATAGCGCTGTGCAGAATCAGGTACACAAAACTGATCATGAAAATGGTGGTCTGCGTATCTAAGTTCATTATTTCTGAATGTAATCTATGTTGAATTTTCAACCTGAACTGAGCGCTGTTTTTATATGCCTAGAAATTATGAGTTGCGGGATAGGTATATCTTTATGGTTTTAGTCATTAGTGAAGATACCGTTAAGCCCTTCAAGTCTTTCTAAGGCCATACCGCAACCTCTCACTACGCAGGTCAATGGGTCTTCTGCCAAAGTAACCGGTAAGCCGGTTTCCTGAGCTATCAATGCGTCTAGGTGTTTGAGTAGTGCGCCGCCGCCAGTCAATGTAATGCCGTATTCAGCAATGTCAGAGCTGAGTTCAGGTGGTGTATTTTCCAAAGCGATTTTTATCGCCATCACCAACCCATTTAAAGGATCTGTCAAAGCTTCCAGAATTTCAGATGAAGAGACCATGAATGACTGGGGTATGCCTTGACTGATATTTCGCCCGGTAATGTGCATCTCCTTGTATTCGGCGCCCGGATAAGCAACGCCTATTTCTTTCTTAAGCATTTCAGCTGTTTGATCTCCAATCAGCATGCCGTAATTTCGGCGCAAGTAGTTAACTATGGCTTCATCAAACTTATCACCACCTATGCGCACACTGCCTTTGTATACCATGCCGCCTAATGAGATCACAGCTACCTCGGTGGTGCCACCGCCTATGTCTACGACCATTGAGCCGCAGGCATCCGCTACCGGCAGACCTGCACCTATGGCTGCTGCCATGGGTTCTTCAATCAAAAACACCTGAGATGCCCCGGCACCCAGTGCAGACTCGCGAATTGCGCGGCGTTCAACCTGAGTAGATCCGCAAGGAACACAAATGATGATGCGAGGGCTCGGGCGCAACAAGCCTCTGGGGTGGACCTGCCGGATGAAATATTTGAGCATTTGTTCGGTGGTGGTGAAGTCGGCAATCACACCGTCTTTCATCGGGCGGATTGTTTCAATATTGAAAGGCACTCGTCCCAACATCGTTTTTGCTTCCCGACCTACCGCCAGCAATGTTTTCTTGCTGCCTGGTCCGTTCCCGTGCTTTATGGCTACCACCGATGGCTCATCAAGTACTACACCTCTGTCTTTGGCATATATCAAAGTGTTGGCTGTACCCAGGTCAATGGCCAAATCAGTTGATAACCAATTGGTAAGAATATTCAGCATTTCTTAAACGGAGAAGCGTCTTTCTGCAAGAACGCTGGAATAAGTTGAGTATCTGAACCCATATCTGGTAATCGTTTGATATCGTTAAACATGAATTCAGGTAGATTTACGCTCAATTTCTTTGCATATAAACGGGCAAACCAAATCAGTGGTTGTGAAGCTTTTTTGAAATGCTCGTTGTTACCTTCTTCTATCGCTCGGATTTGATCTGGTCTCAAACCCATTTTTTTGCTCACTTCTTCGATCGACCATCCCTTTCGTTCACGCTCATGCTGCAACATGTGTCCAGCCTCGATCAGCTTTGAAGACCCTGTTTGCAATGACATGGTTAATACAACTGAGAATAGTCCATGCACTGAAATGTGGCATTGTTATCAATGCATGTATACCCCTAAATGGGGAATTCCGTATATTTTTCTTTATGAACATCATGTGATTTACTTCTTAAGTACTTATTTAATTTTCAAAAAATCTAAGTTTTCAGAGGAGACAATATCTAACATGATGATCAGATTTAATGTCGCCGTCATTATTTAGAATTTTTTTTCATGACTGCGAAGCAGTCTTTGTTAATTGGTCAAGGAAAGCAGATGAACAGCAAGGGACATGTTTTCGTGGTGGATGATGACCAAGATATACGCATTCACCTAGGCGATGTTTTGAAGCAATTGGGATACAGCGTGAGTGACTTCGGCAGTGCCATTGAGTTTTCGAAATCAGCCAGACAAATTTCCCCGGCCGTTTTGTTGCTAGACATGCGTATGCCTTCAATGAACGGACTGGATTTGCAGAAGAACTTAAGCGAACTGGGATGGCAATTGCCTGTGATCTATATGAGTGGTGAAAGCCATAATCAGGAAATCATCGATGCCATGAAAGGCGGAGCGATTGATTTTTTATGGAAACCGTTTGCTCAGTCACAACTGGTTCAAGCCATCGATAAAGGCATGTCGCTGGATGCTCACAACACCAAACAAAATCAGCGTTTGCAACAAGTTGCGTTTTTGCATCATTCCTTAAGCTTGCGTGAAAAACACATATTTGCGCTCATGCTGCGAGGTTACGGGAATAAAGCCATTGCTGCATTGACGGGCGTGATGGCTGATACCGTGAAGAAGCAACGTGCGCAAGTACTGGCCAAAATGCAGGTTCATAGCCTGGTGGATTTATTGGCTTTTTGCAAAGATTTTGTGCCTGAGATCCATTCAGACTGATTGGCCTGACTTTATTCAGCTGAAGTCTGATCTGACTCAAGAACGCTATGCATTGTATAAAAAAACAAAGCCAGTGAATCATAGAAAATGCCCCATTCGAGGCTGCATTGCGTAAGAAAGATTTAGAAATACACTCTCATTAATCAATACTACACTATCATGCCAGGGCATTAACACAGCAGCCCCTTGGCAATAAATGATTTTTAAAGCATCTCCACTAACAGAGGTTCCATTGAAATGAACAAGCGAGCAATATTCCTTACGGTTCTCATTCCGGTCTTTATGAGCGTATTGCCCGGTTGCTCCGGCAAACCCAATGTACCTGCAGCTGGCCCGGCCCAGGGGGCGGCGCCAGTCAGTGTGGTGCCAGTGGTGGAGAAAAGTTTCACCGACCGGGAGGAATTCAGCGGCCAGCTAGAAGCGGCTGAATATGTGGAGTTACGTTCGCGAGTGAATGGCGTGGTCGATCAAGTGCATTTCACTGATGGTGCCATGGTCTCACGCGGTCAGACGCTTTTCACCATCGATCCTCGACCTTTCGCTGCAGAGGTGGCCAGACTTGAATCTCAGCTCGTATCCGCTAAAGCCCGCGCGGAACTGGCTGGTACCGGCCTTGCGCGTGCTCAAAAACTGGTTGAAGCCAATTTCATCTCTAAACAGGAACTCGATCAGCTGACTGCAGTGTCTAAAACCAGCAGCAGCGACATACAAGCTGCTGAAGCTGCTTTGCGCAGTGCAAGGCTGAATCTTGAATTCACCACGGTTCGTGCGCCTATCAGCGGACGGGTTTCACGCGCCAATGTGACTGCTGGTAATTTGGTTGACGATAAAACGGTGCTCACCAGCATTGCCGGTGTGTCACGTGTTTATGCCTATTTCGATGGTAGCGAACAAACCTTTCTGCGTGTTCGTTCAGCCGGTAACAAAGCACCCTTGGTTCACATGGGACTGGCCGATGAAGAAGGCTATCCGCATACAGGCAAATTGGATTTTGTCGATAACCGCTTGAATCCGCAGACCGGTGCTGTGCGAATGCGCGCAAATTTTGATAACGCAAGAGGACAGTTTGTGCCCGGACTGGCCGTGCGCATTGTCATGGCCACCAGCGCTGCCTACAGCGCTGTTCTGGTGCCCGAGCGCGCCATTGGCACGGACCAGGCGCGCAAATTCGTGGTTGTGGTGGGTGCGGATGGTCAGCCGCAATTCAGGCCTGTGCAATTAGGCGCTTTGCAGGGCGGTATGCGTGTCATCGGTGGCGGCGCTGTCAAGCCCGGTGAAAACGTTGTCGTTGACGGTTTGCAGCGCATTATTCCCGGTGTGCCGGTGGCGCCCCAGGTTTTGAAGGTCGATGAAAACGGTATTCCTATCCCGCCGGCACCTCCTGCACCAGCTGCGGCTGATGCCAAGAAGAGCTGAGGCTGACCTTATGAACATTTCCAATTTTTTCATTGACCGGCCGCGCTTTGCCGGCGTTTTATCTATATTTATTTTTCTCATCGGTTTATTGTCAATTTTCCGGTTACCGATTTCAGAGTACCCTGAAGTTGCACCGCCTCAGGTCGTTGTCCGGGCGCAGTTTCCCGGTGCCAATCCGCGCGTGATCAGCGAAGCGGTTGCCATTCCTTTGGAAGAACAGGTTAACGGCATTGAAAACATGCTGTATTACGCCTCTCAGGCTACGGCTGACGGTGGATTGACGCTTACCGTCACCTTCAAAATAGGAACCAACCCCGACGCCGCCGAGACGGCAGTGCAAAACCGCATCAACCGTGCCTTGCCGCGGCTGCCTGAAATCGTGCGCCAGATCGGCGTGACGACTGAAAAATCCAGTCCTAATCTGACCATGGTGGTTCACCTGGTCAGCCCTGATAACAGCCGGGACGCGCTGTACTTGCGCAACTACGCTCAGATCAATGTGCGTGACGAATTACTGCGCCTCTCCGGAGCCGGCTCGGTGTTTGCGTTCGGCTCGGGTGATTACGCCATGCGAATTTGGCTGGATCCGGTCAAGTTGGCCACACGAAAGCTGACAACAGACGAAGTCGTGAATGCAATTCGCGAGCAAAACGTGCAAGTGGCCGCCGGTACAGTAGGTGCCCCACCGTCACCCAAGGGCACGGAATTTCAACTCGCAGTGAATGCCCAGGGTCGCTTGAGCACCGAGCAGGAGTTTGCAGACATCATTGTGCGTGCCGACCGTGCGACTGGTGGACTGGTGCGTATCCGGGATGTCGGGCGCGTCGAGCTGTCCTCGGGTTCTTATTCTTTGCGCAGCCTGCTAAATAACAAAGAGGCGATTGCTATTGCTATTTTTCAATCGCCCACAGCCAATGCACTTGCATTGTCAAACAATGTGCGCGAAAAAATGGAGAAATTAAAAGCCAGTTTCCCGCCAGGTGTCGAATACAGCATTGTTTACGACCCGACACGCTTCGTGAAGACTTCGATTGAGAAGGTGGTTGTCACGCTGCTGGAGGCTGTGCTGCTGGTGGTGCTGGTGGTGATTGTGTTTTTGCAGACCTGGCGCGCTTCGATCATTCCATTGCTGGCTGTGCCGGTATCTATCGTCGGTACCTTTGCCGTTCTGCTGTTGTTGGGCTATTCCATCAATACGCTTACTCTGTTCGGTCTGGTGCTGGCCATCGGTATTGTGGTGGACGATGCCATTGTGGTGGTTGAAAACGTCGAACGTAATATCGAGGCCGGACTCAATGCCAGGGATGCGACTGTCAAGGCCATGCAGGAAGTATCCGGCCCCATCATTGCCATTGCATTGGTCTTGTGTGCGGTTTTTGTGCCGCTGGCTTTTGTGCCGGGTCTGACCGGGCAGTTTTACAAGCAGTTTGCTGTCACCATCGCCATCAGCACGGTGATCTCGGCATTTAACTCGCTCACCTTAAGTCCTGCTTTGAGTGCCTTACTTTTGCGCTCGCATGATGCGCCTAAGGACAAACTGACCAAGTTGATTGATTCAGTGTTCGGTGGTTTTTTCAGAGTATTCAATCGCTTTTTCGGTCGATCAAGTGCAGCCTATGGGCGACGTGTCAGCGGCGTGGTTAGGCACAAATCAATGTCCGTGTTGGTGTATGCAGTGCTTCTGGGATTGGCTGCTCTTTTATTCACACGTATTCCGGTAGGTTTTGTACCCGCGCCTGACAAGCAGTACTTGATTGGTATCGCTCAGTTGCCGGCCGGAGCTTCGATAGATCGGACCGAGGAAGTTATTCGCAAGATGAGCGAAATTGCGCTCAAGGTACCTGGCATAGCTGATTCAATCGCTTTTCCCGGCTTATCGATTGCGGGCTTTTCTGCTTCACCCAACGAAGGCATTGTTTTCTTCGGCTTGGACAATTTTGAGAAACGTACTACGCCAGATTTGAGCAAGGGCGCAATTTTGGGTCGAGTTAACGGGGCTATTCAGCAGATCCAGGGCGCCCGCATGTTTGTTGTGCCGCCGCCGGCTGTTGATGGTCTGGGTAATGCCGGTGGTTTCAAGCTGCAGGTGCAAGACCGCGGCAGTCTGGGTGAGCAAGCCTTGTATGGCGGAGTTTGGGGGACATTGGGACAGGTATACGGCAATCCCAAGTCCAGTATAGGCACCCCGTTTTCGACCTACGACATCAACGTACCGCAGTTATTTGCAGACGTTGACCGTACGCGAGCCAAGCAAATGGGTGTGCGTCTTTCAGATATTTACGACACCATGCAGGTGAACCTTGGCTCTTTGTATGTCAATGACTTCACCAGGTTTGGCAAAACCTATCAGGTGGTGGTTCAGGCAGATGCGCCGTTTCGTGCAGATGCAAGTTCTATCACCGCGTTAAAGACACGCAACGCTTCGGGTGAAATGGTACCCCTCGGAGCCTTAATGAAAGTGACGCCGACCTTTGGTCCAACCCGAGTTACGCGTTACAACGGTTATCCGTCTGCAGATATTAATGGGGCTCCTAATTTTGGTTTTTCCAGCAGCCAAGCTGAAACTGAAATCGAAAACTTGCTGCAACGTACGCTGCCGCGTGGCATGACTTATGAATGGACTGAACTCAGCTACCAGGATCGCATGACGCGCGACTTTGTGATTCCAGGAACACAAATCGCTATTCCGACCATGGCAGCGGTACTGGCGATTTCGGTGCTGTTTGTGATTTTGGTGCTGGCTGCTCAATATGAGAGCTGGTCGCTGCCGCTGGTCATTGTGTTGATTGTGCCTATGGGTATTCTTTCAGCGCTGTTCGGTGTGTGGATATCAAGTTTTCCGCCATTTCTGCAGCCCGCCGATCTGAATATCTTCACGCAAGTCGCCTTGGTGGTGCTGGTGGGACTGGCGTGTAAAAACGCTATTTTGATTGTCGAGTTTGCACAGGAACTGGAAAAACACGGCGAGCGCACTATAGATGCGGTGACTCACGCATGCCGCATGCGACTCAGGCCCATTCTGATGACCTCTATTGCTTTTTGCGCCGGTGTGATACCTTTGATATTAAGCTCAGGCGCGGGCAGTGAAATGCGCCGCGCAATGGGTATCGCTGTTTTCTCAGGTATGGTCGGTGTGACGCTGTTCGGCATTTTCCTGACACCGGTTTTCTACGTGCTGATGCGACGTAACCGATCCGCTGTTCGCTGATAAATACCTTGCTGTATGTGTCGACCGCTTTTGTTGAAGAGGTCGATAATTAAGCGAATAGTCAGGGCGTCAGCTTATGAAAAGCTTCAACTTAACTCAGACTGCTCATATCAATGACAAACCGGTATTTCACATCGCTTTTGATCATGCGTTCATAAGCTTGGTTTATCTCATCTATTCTGATTAACTCAATCTCCGATGTAATTTTGTGTTTGCCACAAAAATCTAGCATCTCCTGGGTTTCTTTGATTCCACCGACCAGTGAACCGGCCACACTTCTGCGACCAAATATCAACGGCCCTGAGTTCAAGTCACCCGTAGGCCCGATTGCTCCCACAATACACATAGTGCCATCAACTTTCAGTAAGGGCATGTATTGATTAAAGTCATGCGCCACCGGAATGGTGTTGAGTAAAAAATCGAACTGATTAGCCATGGCATGCATAGCGTCTGCATCGCTAGAAATAAGCACTCCATCAGCGCCCAGTCTCTTGGCATCAGCTGCCTTGTTTGCCGATGTGGTGATCATCACTGTTTTGGCGCCCATGGCGTGAGATAGTTTGACACCCATGTGTCCTAAACCTCCCAGACCTATGACGCCAACGGTCATGCCGGGCTTAACACCCCAATGCACCAGTGGCGAGTAAGTGGTGATACCGGCGCACAGCAAAGGCGCGGCACCGGCGGGATCAAGTCCGTCGGGGATCTTCAAAACAAAGTGTTGATCAACCACTATGCTTTTGGAA
>Ga0192657_1019_pt1 | contig 33974 bp, 35 predicted proteins | sample LauGreFBDMM110DN_2_FD_133054 | JGI IMG/M metagenome (GOLD analysis project Ga0192657, IMG submission 133054) | reverse complement strand
CTCCATGCCCGCTGAGAGAAAACCGCCCGTGCCTGCCGTGGGGTCGTAAATGGTGCGGATGATGCCGGGCTTGGTGAGGGCTTCGTCGTCTTCCATGAACACCAGCGAGGTGGTGAGACGCACGATGTCGCGCGGGGTGAAGTGTTCGCCCGCCGTTTCGTTCGAGCTTTCGGCAAACTTGCGAATCAGCTCTTCAAACACAAGGCCCATGTCGTAGTTAGAAACTACTGTGGGGTGCAAGTCCATGGTGCGGACTTTTTGCACCACTTTGTAGAGCAGGTTGGCGTCGTTCAAAAGGCCAATGAATTCGGCGAACTTGAAGTGGTCAAAAATCTCGCTCGCGTCTCTGGAAAAGCACTGGATGTAGCGCTCCAGATTGGCCTTGATGCCCGACTCGCCCAGGGTGCTCAGGTCCATGGGCGAGGTGTTGAAAAAGCTTAAGCCCCCGGTAGCGCGCAGGAGCTTCTTGTCCTTGGCCTCTTCGGCAATGGCCATCTTCTCCACCTTAGCCGCTTCGACCAACACATCAGACTTGCTGCTTTCAAACACGCATTCCAGACGGCGCAGCAGGGCAAAAGGCAGGATGACGCGCCCGTATTGGCTCTGTTTGAAGTCACCGCGCAGCAGGTCGGCTAGCGCCCACAGGTCATCGGCGAGGTTGTTGGTTTCTTGGGTCATTTATTGCTAATAAAAGGTTGAATTTTCGACCATTTATAGCTCTAAGTAATGCATATGGTCAACGGGGAAATGACCACCCTATGCGCAGGCCTGCAAACAAAGAAGCTGTGATCGGTCACATCCACACCGGGTTTGTCGGCAGTAATTTCACCAATCATGTCGCCTGCATGCGTGCCGACGATGCCTTCGGTCATAGCGCGGGCTGAGACGGTTTTGGTTTTCAGCAGATGCAAGTCAAAGTGCGGCTAATTAAAATACTCGCTAAACTGTACAACTTAGCCAACTCAAGGAGTTAAGCCATGATCACAGTCACCTCCGTAGAGGCACAAAACCGATTCGGGCAGTTGCTTGATACCGTGCAGCGCGAGCCCGTAACCATCACGCGCCACGGACGCACAGCGGCGTTCATCGTTTCACCACAAGACATGCTGGAGCTGCAACAGTTGCGCGGCAAGCGCACCAGCGCGGTAGAAGCTTTTGAAGCGTTTTTTGCCCAAGCTGACCCCACACTTTTGCCAGCGACTACTGAACTGAGCGATGCGGCTACTTCCAAGCTCGTTAAAGCGTCACGATGAACCCTTTGGGGAACGTAGTCATCGACACCAGCACCTTGGTCGGTGCAGTACTGCGACCCGATTCCAAACCACGGCAAGCCTTCATGAAAGCGGTGTCAAATACTGTAATTTGCGTCAGCCAAAGCACTTTGCAAGAATTGCAAGTTGTGCTGAATCGGCGTAAGTTTGACCGCTATGCTCTCTTGCAAACCCGCATGGATTTTTTGGCTTTGGTTACCCAATGGGTCCGCTTGTGTGAGGTGGATGCAACCAGTACACAAACAGCGAAAGGCGTTTGCAGAGATCCCAAGGACGACATATTTCTCGCTTTGGCCTTGGCTTGTCAAGCTACGACCATCGTGTCTAGCGACGCTGACCTGCTAAGCCTCAGTTCATGGCAGAACATCAACATCGTTACATCTGCGGATTTTTTGTTGATAGAAAAGCGCTAGCTGCGCATTGAAGGTTCAAATAGCGGTCAGGTGATGAGCGATTCGGCCTTGCACCACTCAAGCGTTTACTTCCTCGCAGGCGGCAAATCCGTACAACTGCCATGCGCCACTTCCGCCGCCATGCCAATGCTCTCGCCCAAAGTGGGGTGCGGGTGAATCGTCTTACTGATATCGACGGCATCAGCACCCATCTCTATCGCCAATGCAATCTCACCAATCATGTCGCCTGCGTGCGTGCCGACCATGCCGCCACCCAAAATCTTGCCATGGCCATGCGCCGATTCGCTGTCGTCAAACAGCAGTTTGGTAAAGCCTTCGTCGCGTCCGTTGGCAATCGCGCGCCCGGATGCCGCCCAAGGGAATAGGCCTTTTTTCACCTTGATGCCTTGCGCTTTAGCTTGGTCTTCGGTCAGGCCCACCCAAGCCACTTCGGGGTCGGTGTACGCCACGCTCGGGATCACACGCGCGTTGAAAGCAGCGCTTGCCAGTTCGTGGTTTCCTTGCAATTCACCCGCGATCACTTCAGCCGCCACATGTCCTTCGTGCACCGCTTTGTGCGCCAACATCGGTTGCCCAACGATGTCGCCAATGGCGAAGATGTGCGGCGCGTTGGTACGCATTTGAATGTCCACATTGATGAAACCGCGATCGGTCACATCCACACCGGCTTTATCAGCGGCGATTTTTTTGCCGTTAGGTGTGCGGCCCACGGCTTGCAACACCAAGTCATACAACTGAGGCGTTGGCGCGCCCTCGCCTTCAAACGTCACTTCAATGCCTTTGGCCATGGCGCGTGCTGACACGGTTTTGGTTTTCAGCATGATGTTGTCAAAGCGCGGCGCGTTCATTTTTTGCCAGACTTTCACCAGATCGCGGTCCGCGCCTTGCATCAAGCCGTCCATCATTTCCACCACGTCCAAACGCGCGCCCAGCGTGCTGTACACCGTGCCCATTTCCAGACCAATGATGCCGCCGCCCAACACCAACATACGCTTTGGGACCTTGGCCAATTTCAAAGCGCCGGTGCTGTCGATGACACGCGGATCATCCGGCATAAATGGCAAATGCACGGCTTGACTACCCGCGGCGATGATGCAGTTTTTAAAACCCACCACTTTGTTCACACCAGTTTTGTCTTGAGCAGTGCCTGTGGTTTCTTCCACCACCACATGATGGCTGCCGACGAATGCGCCGTAACCGCGCAACACGGTGACCTTGCGCATTTTGGCCATCGCAGCCAAACCGCCAGTGAGTTTGTTGATGACTTTTTCTTTGTAGCCGCGCAATCCGTCTAAATTGACTTTGGCTTTGCCGAACTCCACGCCCATGCTGCTTAAGTGGCTGGCTTCATCAATCACCGCCGCCACATGCAACAGCGCTTTGGACGGAATGCATCCCACGTTCAAACACACGCCGCCGAGTTGCGCATAGCGCTCGACCAACACCACGTTCAAGCCTAAATCCGCTGCACGAAACGCCGCTGAGTAACCGCCGGGGCCGCCGCCTAAAACCAACAGATCGCATTGCACATCTACAGCGCCTGCATAACTGCTGGCGATAGATGCAGCGGGTTTTGCAGCAACCGGGGCCGTTGCCGCTACAGGCGCCGGTGAGGAAACCGCTGGCGCACTCACAACCGCTACAGCAGGAGCCGCTGTAGCGCCTGAAGCTTTCACTGTCAGCACGACTGAACCTTGCTTGACCTTGTCACCGAGTTTGACTTTCAACGCAGTCACCACACCGGCATGCGATGAAGGAATTTCCATAGACGCTTTGTCGCTCTCGACCGTGATCAAACTTTGATCTACGCTCACGGTGTCGCCAATTTTCACCAGCAATTCGATGACAGCAACTTCATCGAAGTCGCCAATATCCGGTACTTGTATATCAATCTGTGCCATGTCTTGATCCAGAGGGGTAGCGTCTGCGCTGTATGTGTAACAGCGTCTGCGCTGTGTGTTTAAAGAAGTATCCGGCGGAAGTCGGCCAAGATGTGTCCGAGGTGTGCGTTAAACCGCGCTGCGGCCGCGCCGTCAATCACGCGGTGGTCCCAGGCCAAGCTCAGTGGCAACATCAAACGCGGCTCAAATTCTTTGCCGTTCCATTTGGGCTCCATCTGGCTTTTGCAGACACCCAAAATAGCGACTTCGGGCGCATTGATGATGGGCGTGAAATAACGCCCACCAATGCCACCCAAACTGGAAATGGTGAATGTGGCACCGGACATTTCTGCGGGACTGAGTTTGCCGTCACGGGCTTTTTTCGCCAACTCGCCCATCTCGATGCTGATTTGCAAAATGCCTTTTTTGTCTGCATCTTTGAGTACGGGAACCATCAAACCGTTGGGCGTGTCTGCGGCAAAACCGATGTGCCAGTAATGTTTGTAAACCAGCGCATCGCCATCGAGCGAACTGTTGAATTGCGGGTATTTTTGTAAGGCATTGACACAGGCTTTGATGAGGAAAGCCAGCATGGTCACCTTAATGCTTGCGTTAATTCCAGCCTTTGCCGACTTTTCGTTTTCCAGGTTGGTCTGCACGCGAAACGCTTCAAGCTCGGTGATGTCGGCATCGTCATGGTTGGTGACGGCAGGAATCATCACCGCATTGCGCAACAGATTGGCGCCGCTGATCTTTTGTATGCGACCCAACTCTTTGCGCTCGATCGGACCGAATTTAGCGAAGTCCACTTTGGGCCAAGGAATCAAACCCAGGCCAGCGCCGTCACCTGCGGGTGCTTTGGCAGATTGCGCTTGGGTGCGCGTTTCGCCGGTCATGACAGCGCGGCTGAAAGATTGGATATCTTCTTGAGAGATACGGCCTTTGGGTCCGCTACCTTTGACTTCGCTCAAAGGCACGCCGAGCTCTCGCGCGAATTTGCGCACCGATGGAGACGCATGCGGCAAATGCCCGGACAGCGCACTGGCAGGATGATGTGCAGGAGAAGCGATAGCAACTGGCGTCATCACCGCAGCTACGCTGACAGCGGCAACAGATACCGTCGGCGCGGCAACCACTGGCGCAATTGCAGCCAGCGGTGCAACAACCGCAGCAGGAATAGCCGCAGCGGCTTCGACATCAGCCATTTCCAGCTTCAATAAAAGTGAGCCTTGCTTGACCTTGTCGCCGAGCTTGACCAGCAATTCTTTGACCACACCTGCGTGCGAGGAAGGAATTTCCATCGAAGCCTTGTCGGACTCCACCGTGATCAGCGACTGCTCGGCGCGTACTTTGTCGCCGGCCTTGACCAGCAATTCGATGACGGCGACTTCATCAAAGTCGCCGATGTCGGGAATAGTGACATCAATGATTGTCATGTTGTATGTGTCCTCTTGCTTTATGCGTTCAGCGGATTGATTTTGTCCGCTGACAGTTTGTATTGTTGGATCGCCTTGGCCACGGTAGCAACCGGCACAACACCTTGTTCGCTCAATGCTTTCAACGCGGCCACAACAATGTAATGCCGGTTTATTTCAAAATGCTCGCGCAGTTTGCTACGGAAATCGCTACGCCCGAAACCGTCGGTGCCCAAGACTTTGTAACTGCGACCTGCAGGAATGTAAGCACGGATCTGGTCTGCATAAGACTTCATGTAGTCGGTAGATGCAACAACGGGTCCTTCATGCGCGCCAAGTTGCTGCGCCACAAAAGACACGCGCGGCGTATCGGTCGGGTGCATCAGGTTCCAACGCTCGGCCTCAGCGCCGTTGCGCGCGAGTTCGTTAAAGCTGGGGCAACTCCAGACGTTGGCGGCCACGCCCCAATCAGTTGCCAGCAATTCACGCGCCGCCATGGATTCGCGCAATATGCTGCCCGAACCCAACAGGTTGACGCGCGGCATTTTCTTCTCGCCAACAGCTGCTTGCAGCAAATACATGCCTTGGATGATTTGCTCTTCGGTACCGGGTGTGAGTCCGGGCATGGCGTAGTTTTCGTTCAAGAGCGTCAGGTAATAAAACACGTTCTCTTGCTTTTCCACCATGCGCTTCAAACCGTGTTGCATGATGACCGCGACTTCGTGCGCAAACGTCGGGTCGTAGCTGATGCAATTCGGAATCGTGCCCGCCAGAATATGACTGTGACCGTCTTCGTGTTGCAAACCTTCGCCGTTCAATGTGGTGCGACCAGAGGTGCCGCCGAGCAAAAAGCCGCGCGCTTGCATATCGCCTGCCGCCCAGGCCAAATCGCCGACGCGCTGAAAACCGAACATGGAGTAATACACATAAAACGGAATCATGATGCGGTTGTTCGTCGAGTACGAGGTCGCTGCTGCGATCCAACTGCTCATGCCGCCGGCTTCGTTGATGCCTTCTTGCAATATCTGACCGGCCTTGTCTTCTTTGTAAAACATCACCTGGTCTTTGTCTACCGGCGTGTAAAGCTGACCGTCAGGGTTGTAAATGCCAATCTGGCGAAACAGCCCTTCCATGCCGAAGGTACGCGCTTCGTCCACCAAGATAGGCACCACGCGCTTGCCTAGCGACTGGTCACGCAGCAATTGCGTAAGAAATCGCACATAGGCTTGCGTTGTAGATATCTCGCGGCCTTCGGCCGTGGCTTCGGTGATAGGTTTAAACACATCCAGACTTGGCACAGTGAAATGTTCATCGGCCTTGGTGCGGCGATGCGGCAGGTAGCCGCCCAATGCCGCGCGGCGCTCGTGCAAATAGCGCATTTCAGGGGTATCTTCGGCCGGTTTGTAAAACGGTAACTTGGACAATTCGCTGTCAGGAATCGGAATATTGAAGCGGTCGCGAAACGCTTTGATGTCTTCGTCGGTCAATTTTTTGGTTTGGTGAACCGTGTTCTTGCCTTCGCCTGAAGAACCCATGCCGAAGCCTTTGACCGTCTTGATCAACAGCACCGTGGGTTGCCCTTTGTGTTTCACCGCAGCCGCATAAGCCGCATACACCTTTTGCGGATCGTGGCCGCCGCGACGCAAATTCCATATATCGTCATCGCTCAACTTGGCGACCATCTCGAGGGTGCGCGGGTCGCGACCAAAGAAATGCTTGCGTACATAAGCGCCGTCGTTGGCCTTGAAGGCTTGGTAGTCACCGTCCACGGTTTCCATCATGATGCGGCGCAGCGCGCCGTCTTTGTCTCGCGCAATCAGCGAGTCCCAGTTACTGCCCCAAATCAGCTTGAGCACATTCCAGCCTGCGCCTCTGAATTCGCTCTCCAACTCTTGAATGATTTTTCCGTTGCCTCGCACCGGTCCGTCCAAACGCTGCAAATTGCAGTTGATGACAAAAATCAGGTTGTCGAGTTTTTCGCGTGCAGCCAGACCGATAGCGCCCAGTGACTCGACCTCGTCCATTTCTCCATCGCCGCAAAACACCCAGACCTTGCGGTTTTCCGTGTTGGCGATGCCCCGCGCATGCAAATACTTTAAAAAACGGGCTTGGTAGATCGCCATCAACGGGCCTAAGCCCATAGACACGGTAGGAAATTGCCAAAACTCAGGCATGAGTTTGGGGTGCGGGTAACTGGACAGGCCTTTGCCGTCGACTTCCTGGCGGAAATTAAGCAATTGCTCTTCGGTCAAGCGACCTTCCAAAAAGGCACGTGCGTACACACCGGGAGACACATGGCCTTGTATATAAAGCAGGTCGCCGCCGTGGTTTTCGTTTTCAGCGTGCCAGAAATGGTTAAAGCCTGCGCCGAACATGTGGGCCAGCGAAGCAAATGAACCTATATGGCCGCCGAGGTCGCCGCCATCGGCGGGGTTGTGGCGGTTGGCCTTGACCACCATCGCCATCGCGTTCCAGCGCATGTAAGCGCGCAAACGCTCTTCAATTTCTATATTGCCGGGACACCGTTCTTCCTGGTCTGGCTCTAAGGTGTTGACATAACCCGTGTTGGCCGAGAAAGGCATGTCTATGCTGTTTTCTCTGGCGTGCTCTAACAGCTGCTCTAATAAAAAATGCGCTCTTTCAGGACCTTCGGATGCGATGACCGCCGACAGCGCATCCATCCATTCGCGGGTTTCCTGGGAGTCGCTGTCATTGGATGCAAACGTGTGCAAGTTGTCGGGCAATGCTGACATAGTGGTCTCCTCAAAATAGCCGTGTTTCGAATCATGACAAGATTAGGATATTTTGGCACAATTTCAAATTGCGCTATAGCATTTCATATCGTGAAATTTTAAAAGCAGTGTGGGTCATTCGCCTAAACTAGTCAACATGAAAAGCAAACTGCTAAGCGCAATTACCTCCCAATGGGTCAGCTGGTGGAAACAGCAAAGCCCCAGCCGCCAGGATCGGTTTGCGTTGCTGGCCCCTATTGCAGCCGTCGGTATTTTTTTGCTGACCATCGTCAGCAGCGTCGGTTACCTGCGCATAGAAGAGATGGAACGCGAACAGGAAAGCGTGCAACGCGACCTGGAATACGCACAACAGAAATTGCGTTTGCACTTGTTGGAGCAACAGGAACAAATGCTGCGTCTGGCACGTGATTTAAGCAACGACAAATTCACCGTCATCGAATTTGCGAGAGAAGCCATGGACCTGGCCAATCAATACCCTGAAGTGACCAGTATCAGTTGGATTGATCCCTTGCGCCGTGTACGCTCTCATTACGCTTCCAGCGCCGCCGACTTGCAAGCATTTTCCAAACAAGACAAATGGTTGCTTTATCCGCAAACCGAAGATTCATTTTTGCTTTCGCGGGAAATAAGGCGCTCGATTTATTCAACGCCTATTTTGATCAAATCCGAAGACGGCAGCAGCTTACAGGAAGCACATATTCAGTTGCACATTCCCATGTTCAACAAAGACAATTTCAAGGGTGTGGTGCTGGTTGAATATTCGCTGGACAATTTGTTGCGTTACGCCGTTCCCGCTGAAGTCACAGCCAGGCACGCTGTCTCGCTGGTAGATGCCAACAACATTTTATTGGCTGGTCAAAGCATCAAACCCCGCAGCGGCTTGTTTGATTACGCGCCCTTGGAAGCAAAGGCTTATGAATACAGCGTTCCTGTGTCTACGGTTGGCAACAGCCTGCAATTGCGCGCCCAGGCCTACCGTACTTCCCAGGTGTTGATAGGCAGCGGCTTGTTCTGGCTGGTTTTGCTGCTCAGCGGCATGACCACCTGGATGCTGATAGGCACCTGGCGGCATACGCGCAGGCGTTTGCATGCGCAACAAGCACTGGTGGCAGAAACCAATTTCCGCCGTGCCATGGAAAACTCCATTCTCACGGGCATGCGCGCCATGGACATGAACGGGCGCATCACCTATGTGAACGCCGCTTTTTGCCAGATGACCGGCTGGAACGACAAAGAACTTGTCGGATTACGCTCCCCCTTCCCTTATTGGCCAGAGGAAGACCGGCATTTGCTTAACGCAAAGCTTGAAGATCAGCTCAATGGACGTACCACTCTGAGCGGTTTTCAAATCCGCGTCAAGCGCAAAAACGGTACGCTCTTTGACGCGCGCTTGTATGTCTCGCCGCTGATTGACGCGCACGGTCAGCAAACCGGCTGGATGTCTTCCATGACCGACATCACCGAGCCAAATCGCATACGTGAACAATTGTCCGCATCTTATGAACGCTTCACCACTGTGCTTGAAGCGCTGGATGCTTCAGTCTCTGTGACGCCCCTAGGTAGTACTGAACTGTTGTTTGCCAACAAGCTTTATCGCCAATGGTTTGGCAACCAAAGCGAAGGCCACATGAACCTGGTGGCCCAAGCAGGCATGTCATCGCTGAATGCTTCAACCAATGACGAGACTATGGACGATTTCTCCGGCATGCCGGGCGTGACACTGACGCAGGCAAAGTCCGAGAATTCTGAAATTTATTTACCCAACTTGAACAAATGGCTAGAGGTCAGGTCGCGTTACCTGAACTGGGTGGACGGCCGTCTGGCGCAAATGGTGATATCCACCGACATCACCAGCCGGCGTCATGCCGAGGAACAAGCAGCTTTGCAGGCAGAGCGGGCGCAATCCGCAAGTAGATTGATCACCATGGGCGAAATGGCGTCCAGCGTTGCGCATGAACTCAATCAACCGTTGACTGCCATTTCAAATTATTGCAACGGTATGGTCACGCGTATTCAAGGCAAACAAATCACCGAGGAAGAATTGCTCAAGGCCTTGGAGAAAACCTCGCACCAAGCTCAACGCGCCGGGCAAATTATTCAACGCATACGAAGTTTTATACGGCGCAGTGAATCCAACCGCGTGCTGACCTTGATTGCCCCCATGGTGAGTGAAGTGGTTGAACTGGCGGAACTCGAAATGCGCCGCCGCCAAGTACGACTGAGTCTGTATGTGTCAGACCGTATTTCCAAAATACTGGTCGATCCCATATTGATAGAGCAGGTGCTGATCAATCTGCTTAAAAATGCAGCCGAGGCAATAGGCCATGCCAAACGTCCGATAGATGACCGGCATGTTGAATTGCAAATTGTGCCCAAGATCATCGAAGGCCAGCAGGTGGTCGCGTTTTCGGTGACTGACAACGGTAACGGCATGACTGATGAAGTGATGCATCGTGTGTTCGAGGCTTTCTACACCACCAAAAAAGAAGGCATGGGAATAGGGCTGAATTTATGCCGTTCCATCGTTGAGTCGCATCAGGGCCGGATGCAGGCAGAGAACATCTACAATGGAAACACGATAGTAGGTTGTCGATTTTCTTTCTGGTTACCTGCCAATCCTGTGATGGTCAATATTTGAGCTTTTTTATCGATAGCAATCTGGAGTGACTGATGAGTTTGATTCCTAAAAAAGGCAATGTTTACGTGGTGGATGACGACGAAGCAGTTCGCGATTCATTGCAATGGTTACTAGAGGGCAAAGACTACCGTGTCCGATGCTTTGACTCTGCCGAAACTTTTCTCAGCCGTTACGACCCTCGCGAGGTTGCCTGCCTGCTGGTCGATATACGCATGCCCGGCATCTCAGGTCTGGAATTGCAAGATCGCCTGATAGAACGTAAGTCGCCCTTACCTGTTGTGTTCATCACCGGCCACGGCGATGTACCCATGGCAGTGACTACCATGAAAAAAGGTGCCATGGACTTCATTCCTAAGCCTTTCAAAGAAGAAGAGTTGCTCAGCGTGGTCGAACGCATGCTGGATCAAGCGCGTGAAGCCTTTGCCGATTTCCAGCACGCCGCCAACCGCGACGCCTTGATGGGCAAACTCACCGCGCGGGAATCCCAGGTGCTCGAACGCATCGTCGCCGGTCGCTTAAACAAACAAATCGCCGACGACCTTGGCATCAGTATCAAAACCGTCGAAGCTCACCGTGCCAACATCATGGAAAAGCTGAATGCCAATACCGTGGCAGATTTGCTGAAAATTGCCTTGGGTCCTAACTCCACCAAATCCTAAGTAATATGACTGCCTCTATCATCGACGGCAACGCGCTGTCAGCGCTGTTGCGCCAACAAGTCTCCGACCGTGTCACTGCATTGAAGTCCCGGGGCATCAAAGCCGGTCTGGCCGTCATACTGGTCGGGGATAACCAGGCCAGCCAAGTTTATGTTCGCAATAAAGTCAAAGCCTGCGAACAAACCGGCATCCACTCGTTACTGGAAAAACACGATGCTGCTTTAAGCGAAGCTGATTTGCTCGCGCGTGTGCATGCCTTGAATCATGACGACAGCATCCACGGCATTTTGGTGCAACTGCCTTTACCGGCGCATATCGATGCTCAAAAAGTCATTGAAGCCATTGCTCCGGAAAAAGATGTCGACGGTTTTCATGTGGCCAGCGCCGGTGCATTGATGACCGGCCTGCCAGGCTTCTGGCCTTGCACACCGCACGGTTGTATGAAGATGCTGGAACATATTGGTTATTCACTGCGCGGCAAACATGCAGTGGTCATTGGTCGCAGCAATATCGTCGGTAAACCCATGGCCATGATGCTGTTGCAACAAAACGCGACAGTCACCATTTGCCACAGTGCTACCCCTGATTTAAAAGCACATACCTTGCAAGCCGACGTCATTGTGGCGGCTGTGGGCAAACGCAATGTATTGACCGCTGACATGGTCAAACCTGGCGCTGTTGTGCTTGATGTCGGTATGAACCGCGACGACGAAGGAAAGCTTTGCGGCGACGTCGACTTTGCCGGTGTCAGCCAGGTGGCTTCTTACATCACACCGGTGCCGGGCGGCGTCGGTCCCATGACCATCACCATGCTGCTGGTCAACACCCTTGAATCCGCAGAACGACACTCCACATAAACCGAATGAACAATCCTTTGCTTGAATTTTCCGGTCTGCCCTTGTTTGACCGCATCACACCCGCTGACGTCAATCTCGCTATCAGCGAACTCCTGGTAACTGCAGACGCCGCGCTGGCCGAAGTCACGCGTGCTGAATTTCCGGCTGACTGGGTACGCATCTCTCAGGTGCTCGACACAACCACTGAAAAACTCGGTCGCGCCTGGGGTGCCGTCAGTCATCTTCAAGCTGTGGTCGACACGCCAGAGTTGCGCGCCGCCTACAACGCGGAACTGCCGCGCATCACCGAATTCTGGACGCGCCTGGGTGCCGACGAAGCCTTGTACGCCAAATACAAAGCCATAGACCCCAACAAACTGAACCAGGAACAACAACACGCACGTGTACTCGCTCTGCGTAACTTTGTCTTGTCCGGCGCTGAACTCACCGGCGCGGACAAAGAGCGTTTCGCCGCCATTCAGGAACGCCAGGCGGAAATCAGTCAGTTGTTCAGCGAACACGTGCTTGATGCCACAGACGCCTGGTCGTTGATCGTCAGCAAAGACGAAACCACAGGCATTCCAGATGACGTTCTTCAAACAGCGCATGCCGGCGCACTAGCCGATGGCAAAGACGGTTTCAAGCTGACATTGAAAATGCCTTGTTATTTGCCGGTGATGCAATACGCACACAGCAGCGACTTGCGCGAAAAACTCTACCGCGCCTACGCTACCCGAGCGTCCGACCAATCCGAGCACTTGCAGTTCGATAACAGCGCTGTTTTGAAGGAAATCCTGCAATTGCGCCGCGAAGAAGCCGCACTGCTGGGTTATGCCAACCACGCGCAGGTGTCACTTGCCAGCAAAATGGCAGAGTCGCCTGAGCACGTCACCGGTTTTTTGCGCGATCTGGCTGAGCGCGCACGCCCTTATGCAGAGAAAGACCTGGCCGAGATGCGCGCATTTGCCGTTGACCAACTACATATCGCCGACCCTAAAGCCTGGGACTGGACTTTTATCGGTGAAAAACTCAAGGAGGCGCGTTACGCCTTCAGCGACCAGGAAGTCAAACCTTATTTCACCGCGCCCAAGGTGCTGGACGGTTTATTCAAAATTGTTGAAACCTTGTTTGAGGTCAGCATACGCAAAGACCAGGCGCCCGTGTGGCATCCCGGCGTGTTGTTTTACCGGATAGAGCGCCAAGGCGAATTGGTGGGCCAGTTTTACCTGGACCCGGGTGCCCGCCAAGGCAAACGCGGCGGCGCTTGGATGGACGATGTGCGCGCGCGCTGGCTGCGCCCGGACAATGGACAACTTCAAACCCCGGTCGCTCACATGGTGTGCAATTTCGCCGAAGGCGTCAACGGCCAGCCGCCGCTGCTCACACACGATGACGTCATCACTTTGTTTCATGAATGCGGCCACGGCCTGCACCACATGTTGACGCAGGTGAATGAACGAGATGTGTCAGGCATCAGCGGCGTGGAATGGGACGCAGTCGAGTTACCCAGCCAGTTCATGGAAAACTTCTGCTGGGAATGGGCTGTGCTCAAGCACATGACCGCACACGTAGACACGGGTGAGCCGTTGCCCCGGGCATTGTTTGACAAAATGCTGGCGGCAAAAAATTTCCAAAGCGGTTTACAAACATTGCGACAGATTGAATTTTCATTGCTTGATATGTACGTGCATTCGCATGCAGCTGATGATGTCGATGTCATGGCCGTGCTGCAACAAGTCCGCGACGAAGTCTCGGTCATGCACCCGCCGGCTTTCAACCGCATGCCGCATTCATTCAGCCATATTTTTGCCGGTGGTTATGCGGCTGGGTACTACAGCTACAAATGGGCTGAGGTGCTGAGCGCCGATGCTTATGCCGCTTTCGAAGAAACCGCTTCTGCCGACGGTGAACACAGCATAGAGACAGGTCGCCGTTACCGCCAATCTATTTTGGAAGCTGGCGGAAGCCGGCCTGCCATGGCATCGTTCAAGGCCTTTCGGGGCCGAGAGCCCACGCTTGACGCCTTGCTGCGCCACCAAGGCATGGCCGTCGCTCAATAAACAATGGTTTGCACGCCTTGTGCTGTGCCCAGCAGGCACACATGGGCGTGCTGGTGGGCGAATACGCCAACGGTGACCACACCGGGCCACTGGCTGACGGTGTTCTCGAAAGACCAAGCGTCGGCAATCTGCAAACCTTTCACGTCTAGTAAATACTGACCGTTGTCAGTAACCAAAGTTTGACCGTTCACGCTGCGCAATACCGCCACAGCGCCCATGGCCTTGAAACGACGCGTGATTTCAGGCGCTGCCATGGGAATGACTTCCACCGGCAGCGCAAAAGCGCCCAACACAGCGACATTCTTCGACGCATCAGCGATGCAAATAAATTTATCAGCCTGGGCTGCGACAATTTTTTCGCAAGTCAAAGCCGCGCCGCCGCCCTTGATCATGCAACCTTTGGGGTCTATCTCGTCGGCGCCATCTATGTAAACCGATATGCGCTCGACCAAGGCCAAGTCGATCACCAAAATACCCAGAGACTTCATGCGATTGGTAGAGGCCAGTGAGCTAGACACTGCACCTTTGATAGCGACACCGCTTGCCGCCAAAGCGTCTATGAACTTGTTGACGGTAGACCCTGTACCAACACCTAGGTATTCGCCGGGCACCACATACTTCAAGGCTGCGTGGGCAACAAGTGTTTTTAATTCGTCCTGGGAGGGTGGGGTCTGGCTCATCGGTGACAATTCCTAGTTCATCAATCAGGGATTATCCATGTCAGCGCTGCCCTACTCATTGCTTAGACCGTTGCTTTTCGCTGTGGACGCTGAAACCGTGCATGACCAAACCATGGCTATGCTGGCAGCGACTCAACACACCGTCTTGCGTCAGTTGTACAGCCAAGCACGCGTGAACGACCCGGTTCGCTTGTGCGGACTGAGCTTCCCCAACCGCATCGGTTTGGCCGCAGGTCTGGACAAAAACGCACGCTGCATAGACGCCTGGCAGGCCATGGGTTTCGGTTTTGTCGAGGTCGGTACGGTCACGCCCTTGGCGCAAGCCGGCAACCCCAAACCACGCATGTTCCGCCTGCCGCAGGCGCAGGCACTCATCAACCGGCTGGGCTTCAACAACCAAGGGCTGGAAAGTTTTTTAAACAACGTCAGCCGCGCAACATTTCGGCGACACAGCGAACAGCCCATGCTGCTGGGTTTGAACATAGGCAAAAACGCGGCTACCCCCATAGAAAATGCCAACGACGATTACCTGACTTGCCTGAACGCGGTTTACCCGCATGCCGACTATGTGACGGTGAATATCTCCAGCCCGAACACACAAAATTTGCGCCAATTGCAAACCGATGAGGCCTTCACCAGTCTGCTGAAAGTGTTGCAGCAACGCCGCTGCGAACTTGCGAACATGCACGGCAAGCAGGTGCCGGTGTTCATCAAAATTGCCCCTGATTTGGACGACCTGCAATTACAACAAGTCTGCGACAACTTGCGCAGTGTTTGCATGCAAGGCGACCAAGTGATAGACCAAGCCTGGGGTGTGATTGCCACCAACACCACCTTATCCAGAGATGCTGTTCAGGGCATGGCGCATGGCGAGCAAGCCGGCGGGCTGTCTGGCGCACCGGTGCGCGAAGCCAGCAACCGCGTGATTCGCCATTTGCGCCATGAACTAGGCGCCGGGTTTCCTATCATCGGGGTGGGGGGCGTGATGTCTGCAGCAGATGCAGTTGAAAAAATCCAGGCAGGCGCAGACCTGGTGCAAATTTATACAGGCTTGATTTACGCCGGTCCAGCACTCATCAGTGAATCCGCTTTGGCCATCAAGCAACACGCTTGAGCGTCACCTACTGTGGTTCCAGTGGGTTTGCCAGTTGGCCTTGTAACTGTCTGCCAGTCCTGCAGATTTCAACACCAGCAAATTTTCCGCGTTACGGGTTTGCGCTGAATTGGTGAAGTTAAAGCTGCCGGTGATCACCAGTTCCGCGTCGACCACAATGACTTTGTTATGCGCGATCGCATGGCTTGCATCCAGCCGCAATGGAATTTGCTGAGCCTGCAATAAATCGGTGACGTAGCGATTGCTGGTGTCGGTTTTGGCGTCAAGCAAGACCTTGACTGACACACCTCTGGCATGCGCTCTGAGCAAAGCCTGCGCAATACCGTTGTGGGTGAAGCCGTAGGCCTGCACCAGCACCTCGGTTTTGCTTTTGTCGATCACTTCGATGACGGCAGCAGCCACATCCGCGGGAGGAGTGAAATATAGACCAACGACCTCGGCCTGAGGCTGGGAGGGGTTGGCATTGGCCGACGAAGGTGTTTGCGCCATTGCCGTCAAATTGGCAGTGCTTATGCACCAGACCAAGATCAGCGGCAAACAAACCGCTACCGTGTTCATGCTCATGGTCTTATGAGCCGGTACAGGGCTTACACTGATAGATTGATGATATGAATTTTCCATACAAGCATTCTATGTACCTCCCCAAACCGTCAGACAGTGAAGCCGCAGAACTGGCGCGGCAACTGGAGCAACACCCCGGATACAAAGTGCTGCGTCGCCTCGTACCGCGACAGCAATTTGAAGCGCCCAGACCTGGATGTAGATTGCAAAAAGGCGTTGTGCTTGACACCGAAACCACAGGTTTAAGTGTTGACACAGACAAGCTGATTGAACTTGGTATGGTGTTCTTCGAATTTGACCCGGAAACTGGAACTATCCACGGCAACACCAGCGTTTTCGACCAGCTCGAAGACCCCGGCCGTCCCATACCCCCTGAAACCATTGCCATTCACCACATCACCAACGAGATGGTCAGCGGCAAACGCATAAATGATGATGACATCGAATCGCTGCTCAAAGATGTCTCAGTGGTGATTGCCCACAATGCGGCTTTTGACCGGCCTTTTGTCGAGCAACGCTGGCCACTGTTTGAAAACAAGCAATGGGCTTGCAGCATCAAAGACATAGACTGGAAAGCCGAGGGCGTGAGCTCTGCCAAATTGGAATATTTGCTGCAAACACAAGGTGTTTTTTATGAAGCGCACCGGGCTGAAACCGATTGCTGGGCGCTGCTGGAACTGTTGACCATGGTGCTGCCGCAAAGCCAGCAACCGGCGCTGTTGCAATTGCTGGAATCTTTGAACCAACCGCAAGTTCGTTTGTACGCCATAGGCTCTCCGTTTGACAGTAAAGACATGTTAAAAGCGCGCGGTTACAGGTGGGACGCTGAGAAACGCAGTTGGCACCGGAATATGTCAAGCGATAAAGCGCTGGAAGAAGAGATTGACTGGTTAAAACGCAAGATCTATACGGCAAAGAAAAGCAATCTGGTTCAGATCGAAACCCTGGGCGGCACCATCAGACACTCAAGCCGCCAAGGTGAAATTGTGAACCGGGAAATCTAAGCTTAATAGTTGACGATTTGCCAAGGCATGGTACAGATGGGTACTACTGGGTAGTATTGCTGACTGGCCTGACAAAAATAAGCAACCCGGACCGGGCTGTACTGCACCACCGGCGGCGACACAATGACTGTGACGGGCGGCTGGCTGGCCAAGGTGTTGGCAATATAAAAAGTGGTGCCAATGACCACCGCAGTCGCCAGTGGCGACCATCCTCTGTCGCCACGGTAATGGTGATGACCGCCTCTGTGCCTCCAGCCTTCGTGCGTTGAAATTCGAACCTCTGAATGACCGCGCGAATGCCAACGCTCAGTGTCAGCCCTTACCAGGCTGCTGGAAGTTACCAAGAGAATTAAAAGTGCAGGCAAGCAGCGGTTTTTCATGGATGTCCCCTTTTTCAAGCAAGCGTCCATCAAGGCGCTTTGTCATTTAACGCCGGTACCCCGCTGCCGGATGACAGCCAAATGGCATAAGATAGAAATCATGAACAAAGCAGTAAAAACAACATGGCTGGTGCTGGTCGCCGGTCTCGCCTTTTCGGCCTATGCCGAACCTTATGTTTACCCCGGCGTGCATTTGCACGATTTACCCGGACCCCTGCAAGAGGCTTACCGGAATGAAAAACCCAATTTGGGCGACATAGGCCGCTGCGTGGTCAGCTACGACAGTAGCATGGACCAGGAAAAAATGATATTTACTTGCTCGATTTACGTGAAGATGTCAGCCGTGGCTGAACGCAAGGCCATGGAGCGTTGCGAACAAATGAAGGAAAAGCGCGGCATCAAAGGCCCTTGCCGGGTGATCAAAGAATAAAGGCCTGTTTCGCTCAGCGGATCAGTAATTGCAGGTAAATGGCAATGCAACTGGCATAGCCCAGCAGCCAGCATAGGGTTCTGAAACTAGCGATGTCGGCCACATAAGCAATCAGGTACAGCACCCGGGCGGCCACAAAGATCAGGCAATAGCGGTCCAGCACGGCGGCATCGATTTGCAACACCAGTCCCAGCACCACCGCCGCAGCAAAAAACGGAAATGCCTCAAAAGCGTTGTGCTGTGCAGCATTGGCTCTGGCACGAAAGCCGGTTTGGCGGGACAGCCATTCGCGGGGATTGTGGTTATCAAATTGCGAAAAACCCCACTTGGCCACAGCGGTGCTGCAAACCGGCAGCACACCGGCAACCAACAATGAAAGTACGGGTATGTTCATCAAACTCCTCCCACCAAACCTTGAATCGCCAATGCATAACCTTGAATCCCGAGACCGACGACCACACCCTTGGCTACCGGCGAAACATACGAGTGATGCCTGAAAGCCTCGCGTGCATGAACATTGGAAATATGGATTTCAACCACCGGCAAGCCGGTGCCCTTGATAGCGTCATGCAAGGCCACCGAGGTATGGGTGAAGGCACCGGGATTGAACACCGCGCCCAGCGCCTGACCGTCACGGTGCAGACGGCCATAGGCATGTATTTGATCTATCAATTCGCCTTCGTGGTTGCTTTGAAAACATTCGACCTCATGACCCAATGCCTTGGCGGTGAGCTCACACAGGTGTTGAACATCGGCCAGCGTGGCATGGCCGTATTGCTCGGGTTCACGCGTGCCGAGCAGGTTTAAATTGGGGCCGTTCAAGACGAGTATCTTCATGAAATGAGTATACGATGCGGCTATGCGGGCACGCACAGAAGCACACGGGCCGGCCAAGCAGATTGACTGTCAAGGAGTACGCAAATGATTCGATTGGTGGTGTTTGACGCCTACGGAACCTTGTTTGACGTTTACTCCGTCGGTGCGCTGGCTGAAACGCTGTTTCCCGGCCAGGGATCCGCCTTGTCAGTGATGTGGCGGGACAAGCAAATCGAATACAGCCGACTGGTGTCTCTCAGCGACCCGCTCAACCCCATGGGCAGCCGACATTACCAGTCATTCTGGGATCTCACGCGTTTGGCCTTGCAATACGCCTGTCAACGGCTGCAACTTGAACTGACTCCAGCCAGACAAAAGCAGTTGATGGATCAGTATTCGCACCTGGAAGCTTTTCCGGAAAACCTGGAAGTGCTGCAAACTTTGCAAAGCAACGGTATGCGCTGCGCTATTTTGTCTAACGGCAGCCCGGACATGTTGCATTCAGCGGTCAGCAGCGCCGGCATGACCGGCCTGATTGACAAAGTGTTGTCGGTTGATGAGGTGCGCCAGTTCAAAACATCGCCGCAGAGTTACGGCATGGTGGCCGACCACTACCCGGTGGATGTGCGTGAAGTGCTTTTCGTATCCAGCAACAGCTGGGACGCGCTGGGTGCAACCTGGTTTGGGTTCAAAAGCTTTTGGGTTAACCGACAGGGCCTGCCGTTTGAAACACTGGGTCCGCGCCCGAGCTACAGCGGCAGCAGCCTCAAGGACATCCTGCCCCTCCTATAACCGCTTTTGTCCTTAAAATCCGTTCCCATGCGGAAAAGCAGTAAGCGTTTCAAGCCCGCACTGACAGGGTTTTTGTTGGGTCTGTGCTGTACGGCACAGGTTCAAGCCATGGCTTGGTTTTCCAGTGCCCCACCCTTAAAACAGTCCGAATTAACACCTGCAGAACTCAAGCAAGTCGAGATGCAGTCAGGCTGGTCAAACGACGATCCCAGTTTGATGCTGTTTGAAATCAATAACCACCTGAATGCTCCCTTGTTTTGTATAGGCGCAAATTTTGAGTTCAAGGATGGTAAAAAACGCAGCCAGGGTTTTGACCCCAAGCTGTATGTGCCCGCAAATGCAGTGAGGCGAACCAGCATCCGGGGCATAGAGAAAAAAAACGTGAAGTCTTACAACTTCAGTTGCCTGTGCATGAAAGCTTCAGCACAGGGGGCTTGCGAAAAAAATATCAATTAGCTTCTTTGCCGGGAATCGCAGCGGCTGGTTTTGGCGCAGCCATTGCTGTGGATCCGGCAGGGTAAACAGGAGGTGCGCCGACTTGTTGCATTTCGCCGCGGAATTCGCCGCCACGCTCAATCTGAATTTGCGAATATTCGAGCTTGCCGGAGACCTTGCCGGAGGCACGGATGTGCAAATGGTCACGGCAATGGATCACCTGGTGCAACTCGCCTTCGACTTCAATACTGCGGGCCGTGACTTTGCCGGTGATCTTGCCGGACTGGCCAATAAATATTTCCTCAGCGGTCAATTCGCCATCGACCGTGCCGTAAATCGTGGCTTTTTTCGGCACATTCAAGGTTCCCTTGAATGTCACGCCATTACCGATCACGAGGTTGTTGGATTGATCCATATTGGTTGCCATAAAAATCTTTCAGTAGGGAAGTTTCAGAAAAAGAGGAAAAAACCGTTGAGCGTAGACACACAGCCAATAGTTCCCAGCAGGAATGATACATAAGCCATGGAGTGTCTTTCGGTGATGATGCCGACCGAGGTCAGCACGATAGCCAGTTGCAGCAAGCCCTCTGCGTAATCAAACCAGGGGTCTTTTTTCAAAGCAATATCGCGGTCCAGTTCGTACGCCTTGGCCTTTGCCATCAATTCTTTTTTGCCTTCACCGTTTTCAGGCTCGGACTCATAGCGTTCTATGGTTTTTTTGTAGGCGGCCACCTTGTCCTGCAGTAACTGTTTGGATGCAAGGGTCAGCTTACCAGCCGTCAATTGAATTTCCAGGTCATCGACCGCCAGTTTGTACTGGGTCTGACGCACATTTTTGGCCTGGTAAAAAGAATACATGTTAGAGGCCAGGATGTTATTCATCATGGCATCCTTACCGGTATTGCTGCCGCCGAGATTGCACACCGCCAAAACCATGGCAAGTATAGACACCAGCAAAGCACAATAAGTTTTAAAAGGGCTGAGCGCGGTCTCGGCGATTTCAGAGGGATCAGAGGTTTGCATACAACTTCAAAAAATCAACAACCCCTATTGTAGGTCAGCGTTTGACCGGCTTAGTCTCATACGGCGCAACGCTGACAGCCTCCAGCAAATAACCGCTGACGCCCTGCCCGGTGCTGACGCGGCCTTCTTTTAACTCGCCTTCCACCCACAACACGTCCATGGATTCGGGCATTTTTTTGATCTTGCTTTGCGCGGTTGGTCGCACCAGTACGATTTGATTGGCGGGCGGCGGCGGGGTATGTATGCATGCACCGAAATAAGGCACCAGCAAAAATTCGCGTTTGTCGGAGCGCTCTGCGTCCAAGGGAACGGCATAACCCGGAATACGCACTTTTTTATTGACCTGTGTTTTCACAATCGGAGCTTCATCTAATTTTTTGCGGATGGCGCTCATGGCCTTGGTGGCTTCGTCACTGGAATCCTGCAAATAAGACAGCTTGCTCATGGCGGCCATGTCCTTGGTCATTTCCTTGACCCAGGGGTCGGGCATCAGGTCATTCCAATCTATGGTTTTGTAAATCTCTGTTTCAGCGCGAGACAACCCAGCGCCGGCCAGTGCAGCCAGCATGAACAAGGCTTGACGACGCGCAAGTAAAGCTTGAAAAGTGAACATGTGTATCTCCTGATTCAAAGAGCCGGCGGATGCAAACCATCCATCAGCGACAAGCGGTAAGCCCGCCAGGCGGGCATCAGACTGGCCAAGACGGCTACGCTGAACAATGCAGCCAGACTGACCAGACTCTCGCCAGAGGGTAAGCCGGGTTGCACCATGACGCCGAAACCGGTGCGCAGCACATCCTGAGCGCCCCACATCAGCAATTGGCTGACAGCGTATCCACAGACTATACCCAGCAGACACACCAGAACCGACTCGAGCAAAACAAAACCCAACAAAGCGCGGGGGGCGGCACCCATGGCGCGCAATATGGCGAGTTCCTTGCGGCGTCCACTCATGGCTACCAGAAGCACGGCTGCCACACTAAGCATGGCGCTGACCGCCACCAGCATGCCTATGAGCACCAGGCTGTTTTCTACCACTTTGACGACTTGCCAGAGTTCGTCCAAGGCAACACCCGGCAACACCGCCATCAAGGGATCACGGTTAAAGCTTTCAATTTTTCGGCGTACCGAGAATACTTCGGCGCGATTGTGCAAACCTACCCAAACAGCCGATAGGCTGACCGGCTGCAGGTCTTGGGGGTTGGCCACCTGCGGTAATGCCGCCGCGGCTGATTTCAATGATTTGGGCGAAATGCCCATGCCCCAACCCTGGTGCATGGCTTCAAAGCCCTCCAGGTTGACCAGCACAGTGCGGTCAATGGGCGCACCCGTGGCGGCAAGAATGCCGACGATGGTCAAAGGATGATCATCATGGTCTGTGTCCTCGGGGCCGCCGCCGGCACCGTGTGTCAGCACCAGTTTATCGCCAACGCGATGACCGAAACGTCTGGCGACCTCGGCCCCCAGCACCACTTCAGACATGGCATCGCCATTGTCCGCAGGGTTGCCAAAGGCGCGCCCCTGAGTCCATTGCAAGCCTTTACCTTGGCTTTTGAATTCAGTGAACAAAGTTGCAGTCGTGCCCAGCACCGGGTGCCCGTTGTAAGAGTCTCCCAGCTGTATCGGCACCGCCCATCGAACCTGGGGCATGCGGCGGATTTCCTCATACCCGCTGATGCCCATGTTGCGCGACGGCCGGCCGATTTGAAACACGCTGTAGAGCATCAATTCGGTGGCGCTGCCGCGCGGGCCGACGATCAAGTCAACACCGCTCAGTGCGTTGGAAAAACTGCGTCTGGCGTCTTCCCGCAATTGCTGTACACCGAGCAAAATCAAGACCGATACGCTGACAGAAACTGTTACCAAGGCCAAAGCAAAACGGCGCGACCAGGCGCTGTGCCAGGCAAGAGAGATCCACAAACTCATGAGTGGCCTCCGGCGTGCATTTCAAACACCTGGTCAAAGCGATGCGCCAGCCGCGCGTTGTGGCTCACCATGATGACGCTGGTGTTTTGCTTTTCAGCGGTGTGCAAAAGCAGATCCAGGAATTCGAGTTGCCGCGCGTCATCCAGCGCTGAAGTCGGCTCGTCAGCAATCACCAGTTCCGGCGCACCCATCAAAGCACGCACGGCTGCCACGCGCTGCTGCTGACCAACCGACAACTGGTTGATCGGTTGACGCCACATTTTTTCTGCCAGACCCAGGGCTTGAGCCAGCGCTTTGGCTTGATCAGCGGGGCTACCCCATGCACGAGAGGATGCAGCGGCCCGGCTTGGAAAGAGACGCGTGGGCATCAACACATTGGCTTGCACGTCCAGGTAAGACAACAAATTGAACTGCTGAAAAATGACGCCCATTTGCTCACCGCGCAAGCGGTCGCGTTGCACCGCAGTCAAGGCAGCCATGTCCTGACCCAGCACCTGACAGACACCGTTTTGCACCGCTTGCACACCGGCAAGCAAAGACAGCAGCGTACTTTTGCCGCAACCGCTAGGGCCTTGAATGAACAAATGTTTGCCCTGAGTCACAGTCAGTTCTTCGATTTGGAACAACGGCGGCTGGCCGGTCCAAGCGTGGGTTAACGCACGAAGGTGAATCGCAGACTTGCTCACCAGCGCAACACCGGGTCTTTGGTCTTGACTGTCACTGACTTTTGGCCTTTGGGGCTGACCATGTCGACTTTCAAGCTGCCCAGGCGCGGGTGTTTGGCAAACAGCGGAAATTCGATTTGGGTCAAGGCCTCAGGCTTGGCGCACTCAAATTCAAGCTCGGCATCCAAGTCTGCGTGCTCGGATTTTTTACCTTCAAACATGACAGATTCAGTTTTCATTGATTTTTCCTGGCACTGTGCGGCAGCAGGAAAGCTCATGAAATAAGCAGCCTTGGCCACGCCTGCCTTCAAATTGGCCATGGCCTTTTTTTCCGCAGCACTGCGGGGAAGGTATTCATGACCGAGCAGGCTTTCCATGGGAATCTCAAACGTTGCTTTAACGGTCTTACCTTGAATGACGAGTTCAAGCATACCCATTCCGTGGCTGTGGGCGGCGTGTCCTTGCTGATCCGCTGCGTGAAGAAGCGCAGCAGACATCAGCAAAGGTAAAACTAACAAGGAATGAAGGGATTTCATCGGTTTTTTACTCAACAAGTCCATTTAACTGACTGAATTATGCGCTTTAGCCATGCCAAAAATGACCGACATTTGCATTTTGACTACCGCAAAATGGTGAGGCAAGCCAATCAGTCGCCCGCCACTTTCAACATGATTTTTCCGATGTGTGTGGATGACTCCATCAATGCATGGGCTTGAGTTGCCTGGTCAAGATCAAACACCTGGTGAATCACTGGAAGACACTTACCCTGCTCCATCATGGGCCAGACGTTTTGCTTGAGTTCAGCCGCCATTTGCGCCTTGTCGGCTAAGCTGCGTGGGCGCAAAGTCGAGCCGGTGAATGTGAGACGCTTGACCATCAAGCCTATCCAGTCAACCTCGGTTTTAGAAGGTTGCAAAAATGCAATCTGTACCAGGCGACCGTCAACCGACAAGGCCTTGAGATTGCGTTGCATATAGTCGCCGCCGACCATGTCCAAAATGATGTTGACGCCTTGCTGCGCGGTTGCTGCCAGGGCTTCATCGACAAAGTCCTGAGTACGGTAATTGATAGCCACATCCGCACCGGCTTTCAAACAAGCCTGCACTTTGTCTGCATTACCGACGGTACACAAGACGCGCGCGCCAAAAGCCTTGGCCAGTTGAATCGCCGTCAAGCCTATGCCGGAAGATCCGCCGTGCACCAGGAATGTTTCGCCCGACTGCAAACGACCGCGCTGAAAGACATTGGTCCAGACGGTGAAATAGTTTTCCGGCAAAGCCGCGGCTTGCAACAAGTTCAATCCTTTAGGCACTGACAAGACCTGGCCTTGAGGAATGGCCACGTACTCTGCGTAGGCACCGCCGTTGGCCAAGCCGCAGACTGCATCGCCAACGCGCCACTGCGTCACACCTTCGCCCACGGCAACCACATGGCCTGAGGCCTCCAGACCCAAAATGGGGGAAGCACCGGGAGGCGGCGGATAGCGTCCACTGCGTTGCAGGCAATCCGGCCGGTTGACACCTGCGTAAGCCACTTTGATCAGCACGTCGCCGGGACCGGCCTGGGGCGCGCCGGTTTGCGCCGGGTGCATCACCTCGGGGGCACCGCCAGTGCCGTGTTCTATGTAGCGCATGGAAGATGTCATGGTCAGCCTTTAATCAAACAGTTTCGGTCAATCAACGAGGATAGCACCGCTCAAACGCAAGGCCTGCCACTGAAGCGCCCATCATCTTTTGTTGACAGGCCCTCACAACCAGACAACTGGCTCGAAATGCACGCTGCCGCGGCTGGAACTCAAGGTCATCCCTGCTTCCTGAATCGTGACTTGTAATTGCATGCTGCGTTCAGCCATGGCCGCCATGTCTTGCGCAGCTTGGTGTGGAATTCTCACCACCCCCAGTTTTTGCTGCCGCTGCAATTTGTTTTCAATGCCACGCCACCAGATATCTGCCGAGGATGAAAACGCATAGACCAACACCCGATCCGATTTGCTACCGGCGCGTTGCAAGACTTTGTCGTCAGGTTGACCGACCTCTATCCACAAACGTTTACGTCCAGTGAAATCGGTCAGCGATACATCCGGGTCGTCGGGGTCGGACAAGCCCGCGCCAAAAGCCAGAACGCCGTCGCCATTGCAAACGCTTTGTAACTGATAGGCGTTGAGCGACAAGGCGGCCAATCTGACCATCATGCGCTCGTCGGTTTCGCTAGGATGCCTGGCCAGCGTCAGTGCGTGGTCGGCGTAATATGAGTTATCAATATCGGCAATTTGTAATTGCGCTTTGTAAACAGTAGATTTAAGTGCCATGGCGAATCATAGTCGCCGACGCCCGGTAAAGCGCTAACTTAAGGCTTAACTGCTCTCAAGCTGGAGTACAAACGGGACACAGGGCGGCTTTTTTGCTCTGCTTCCTGTGCCAACTGGGTACGGATACGTTCGAAGGTATTGCGAATAGGTGTGTGCTCTGAGGGTACATACTGGTAGCGACGGTCTATTTCGACGCTGCTGCTGTCGGTTTGCAGATGGAGAGGCTTGTACATGAATGATCCGTTAATAATCTTGAGACTGATAACGGATCAAGTGCAAAACCGGATGACAGGTTTTGCATAAAAAATAATTAAGCTTATGATTAAATATAAATTAATTATAAAATACAATAAAATTAAATTTTCGTATTATTTTTAATGGCTTGCACATTTTGAGGGTTATTGCTAATTTTGGCGTTTGCATGCTGAACCATAGTGCCCTTGAACTGACCGCCGCGCTCGATTTCGATATCAGAATAATCCAATTGACCGGAAACGCTACCGGTACGGTGTATCAAAATATGGTCGTGGCAGACAATATCGTCAGACAGAAGTCCATGCACATCAATGACTTTGGCTTCTATCTTGCCTGCCACATTGCCTTTGGGCCCGATTTGCAAATCGGACACGTTGACTTCCCCCTTGACGGTGCCATTGATGCTGGCAGTTCCAGGCGCATAGATGGTGCCGGTGAAAAACACGCCTTCTCCAATGATCAAACTGCTTTGGGTGACTTGATCGGCCATGTTATTCCTCAATAGTAAACATTCATGCTAAGGTACCTATTCTAAATCAACTTTGGTAATATTTTTCTTTTATAAATTACATCACATATGCAAATAAAGGAAGTTTCATTACTTCAATAAACTACGAATTGCAGCTGATGTCGCACAAAGCTGCTCAAGTACAGGCATGATCAGCCGATCCAAGTAATGCAAGAATGGCTTGCAAACCGTGGTCAATATTGACTATTTCACTTTCCCCTATGTCCAACCTGAGTAAATACCTGATCATGGCGATATTGATGACTGCCATCAATGTGCCTATGTATTTTTATTCGAAAGCGCTCCTTAAAGGACCGCAGCCTGATGCTGCGCCGCAACAAAATATGGCAAATCCGCCACAGGACGCGCAGGGCAACGACCATGCATCATCCACAGATCACGGTTCTGACGATGCTGCTGCCCCGGTGGAAAGATCGAACTTGCAAGAGGAGCTTGCCGCTCAGGAGAGACCTAAACGCTTTCAGCCCTTGGCCGGCCTCTACAAACCCCCATTGCTGGGCAAATGCAAAAAACTGTTCGAAAGATTTAACCGTAAAAAATTTCCCGACAAACCCTACAAGGCGTTTGTCTACAGCTTTGATGGCGAAGCCGCTTACTGCGCAGATGCATACACCGACAAAAGTCAGGAAGCCGCAGAAGAAATCGTGATCAGAGATTGTGAAGAACACCACGCAGGCTCAGGTAAATACTCCCCGTGCCGAATTTATTCATCTGAATGAAAGACACAGGTAACACCATGGAATGCGGCGCTTGCGGAAAACCCATCTCACTGACTGCGAAATTTTGCGGCAAATGCGGCGCGCCCGTTAAACGTCCTGCCCCTGTTGTAGCCGAAGAAACAAGCGATGCCCCTTTGCTACAAGCCACCTTAGCAGAATTGCCTGTCAGCACAGAAAGCGTTGGCGACACAGGCAAAGAGGTTCAAGACCTGGTCTTGAGTCTGGAAACGCCTCAACCTCCCGCCCAGCACACATCTATGTTGAATATCGACCTGGATCTCATGGTTAAGGCACAGGATGAAACCATCCATCATGTAAATGAGGACAAGCCGGTAGCGGTTGAACACGAAACAGTCAGTACTGCGCAAGCCTTGTCCATCGATTCATCAGCCGTGAATGGCCTGGCGATTGCGCCGGAGTGGTTGGCAGCACGCGAGCAATCGGAAAACGATATAAAACAGTTGCTTGAAAAAAACTCGCAATTGTTGGATTTCATCTCCTTAAATTCCCAGCAGCTGAGTCATTTCCAATCTTTACCTAATCCGACAGAACAACTGCTGCGCGAGATGATGGAGCGGCAAACACAACTTGCCACTCAACTCCATACATTGCAAGAGCAATTGCGCATACCCCCAGAACCTGTTGTCATCAAATTGCCGGATGAGTTCAAACTCACGCTGGAAAAGCAAAGAATCGAATTGCAAAAATCATTCGGTCAGAATATTGCGCAAAACGCCACCAATGTAGAGGCCGCCAACCAGCAGACCTTGGCGCGCATTGAAGAGTTGATGGCAGAAAACACGCAAGCAGCCAAAGCACTGGAAAGTAATCTGACGCCCTTAAGTACGTCGGTCAATGAACTCAAAGCCAAACTGCAAGCCATTGGTAAAAAAGTTGATGAAACAGCTGCCAAAACAGCCAAAGCTACCAGCCTTAAACAAGAAGACAGCACCGAAGGCAGCGGGGGATTCATTATTTTCATCATCGGTTTGCTCTGCGGACTGACCGTGGTCTTGAGTTCTCTGGCCATCTACAACTTCCTGAGCCGGGAAACCGCACCTGCATCCAAAGCAGGTCACGAAGCTTCAGCGGCTGGTGCCGGCCACGATGCCCCTGCCCACGGCGAACCGGCACATGACTCAACGGCCAAAGAAGATACCGGCCACGGTTCAACTTCATCGCACGACAAACCCGCCTCAGACAGCAGCAGCAAAGCTAAGAGTCATTGACAGTGATGGACATCGAAAGCCAGCCATGATTTGCACCAGCTGCTATTTCATCAATCCCAGCGAAAATGTGTTTTGCCAAAATTGCGGCTCACATCTGCCGCATGTGGAGAGCCATAAACCCAGCATTTCACCGCTGATTCTGGCCAATACGCTGGATAACAGTTCGCTGTTGATTTCGCGCGGCCCGTGGCAAATGCGCATGGACTTGTGGATGCCGTTCATCTGGCTGGCCATGCTGGTGTTTATCCTCACGCTGAACAACAATTACGCGCTGGGTATTCTGGGCATCGGACTGGCTTTTGCTCTGTACAAATCTCATGACACTCAGCAAATCATTCAGCAAAACATACCGGTCGAGTTGATCAATAAGACCATCATTGCCTATGGTCCGGCCAATACCACCAGTCGGTTTTCATTGCCCACCGGGGTGTTGTATCTGCTGTCGGATGGCTTGTATTTCAAATCCTTTGACAGCAACGAAGAGATTTCATTTATTCACATTGAAATCTCATTCACCGACACTGCGGTGCGCAAAGGCGGTTTGTCTATTTTTTCAAACTGGCATGAAATAGAAATGAACAACGGCATGAAAGAACGCTTCACCTTCACCGTGCAAAACGGTGGCGAATGGATGCTATTGATGAAAGTGATTCGCAGCGAGCTGAGCAAACGTTGATGCGACGTGTGTCAGGTCTTGAACAGGGTTTCCATTTCGCGGCGAACCTTGTAAGCCGGTAATCCGGTGTCCATGGCGACATCGTCCCAACACAAAGACTGTCCTTTTTTCACCGGCCGTATCAGCTTGACCTGGTGCGCCAAGCCCAGCGGCAAACCTCCCATGCGTGCCGATGTGTGTGCAGGCAGCAATTTGCCCCAAACCGTGTAACCGCCCTCGCCGTCCAGTATTTCACCGGCTTGCAAATCACGTTTGGCAGTCGCCACGACATCGGCATGCCAGCCTTGGGCCACACCTGTCGCTTCGCCGCGCAGAGCGACGCTGGCCACCGACATACCGACTTCCAGTCCGATCAGGTGCCAGCGCTTGTACAGCGTGAAATAGCGTCCGCTCGGGTCAGTGTGGGCGTTGTATTCCTCGAAGCAATGTTTGATGTAGTCGGTTTCGGCTTCCACTGTCACCCACACGCCCATGCGTATGTCATAAGGAATGACGCGACCATCGGCTTCTAGCGAGGAAATCACTTCGACCATGCCCTTGCGCTCGAGCACACCGCCTTCGCTGACGGGCCGGGTGACGAAAGGAATGTCTTCAACGCTGGCCGGTGGATACAACAAACCATTAGACGGCACATGCAAACCAGTGGCGTTGGCTACGGCAGTGCATTCAATCGAAGGTTTGGAGCCATCCAAAAAGCTGTTGAACATTTTGGGATTCAAACCGCCACGCGCGGCTTGCTCAGGCGTTAAACCGTAATTGCCCCAAACTGTTTCAGGTGTGGACTCGCTGAAATGCGGCAGCCATTTGTGGCCGCGACCAGCAGCCGTGACCGGAAAGCCGCAGGTGCGCGCCCAATCCACCAAATCGCAAATGAGCGCAGGCTGATCGCCAAAAGCCAAGGAATACACCAGACCTGCGTCAGCCGCTTTGCGAGCCAGAAGCGGTCCACAGAAAGCATCTGCCTCCACCGTGACATTCACCACGTGTTTACCGTGGGCGAACGCAGACAGGCAATGCTCTACCGCGGCAATCGGGTTGCCGGTGCATTCGACAACCACATCGACCAGCGGGTGCGATACCAGCGCCTGCCAGTCTTGGGTCAAGTAGGTCAGGCCTTGCTTAAACGCATCATCCAGACTCTGGGCCGAGGCCTGGTGCGCCGGCCAGCCGACACGCGCCAAGTTGGCACGCGCGTTATCAATCGACAAATCAGCAATGCCGACCAGATGAACACCGGGGGTACGCGGCACTTGCGCCAAGTACATGGCGCCGAACTTGCCAGCGCCAATCAGCGCGACCCGTATGGGCTTGTTGTCAGCGGCGCGTTGTTGAAGTTGTTGGTACAGGCTCATGCAGCAGTTTTGGTCTGGTCAATCGGTACATCCGTGGTGACCAGCGCACTGGCAGGCAAGCCCTTGGCCCAAGGCAAATCAACAGGGTATGACTTTGTCAGGCAATCGTCGGGCAGGCATTCGATGGGTGTGAAATCGCGGTGAGCGATGAACTCGGGCCGCTTATGGCGGCGGATGTGGTTGGAGACGGCGCACAGGCTAAGGTAAACGCTGACCCGGTTCCAAGGCGACAGGTTGCTGGCCGAGGCATGAACCAAACAACTGTGGAACAAAATCATGGAACCCGCCGGACCAGTGGGGCTGACGATGCCGCCTTGTTTGCCGCCGGCACGCTCCACCAGTTGGGAGATGAGATCGTTGTCCACGGTCCACAGTGGGTAGCTGGTGGTGGTCAAGTCATGTTTGGCGTCGACCACGCCTTTTTTATGGCTGCCGGGAATGAACATCAGCGGGCCGTTGAACTCATTGACATCGTCGAGAAAAATAGCCACGTTCATGGCGCGCTCGGTGGGCATCATGTCGTCGTTCAGCCAAGTGCCGTAGTCTTGGTGCCATTGCCAGACATCGCCTTCAAAAGCCATCTTACCGTTGATTTTGAACTGGTGCATGTACAGCTTTTCGCCGAACAAGTCCTCGACCGGATCGATCATGCGCGGGTGGCGGGCCAATTTGGCAAACGGCTCAGAATACATGTGCGCCGCGAAATTGGTACGCACCGCGTCCTTGCCTTTTTCACGCACGTTGTAAGCCTCGTGACGGCTGTACAAGTTGGGGACTTCATCCACCAGGTTTTTGGTTTCCTCTGGGGTAAACAAGCCGGGGAAAAACAAATAACCTTCGCGGTCGAATTCGGCGTGTTGTTCAGGCGTCAATTTCATGGGAACTCCAGTTGCAAATCTAACAATATCCAATCATTATCTAACCAACTGACGGCCCCTACTGTCAACTTGGTGCCAACTCTGCATAATGCTGCCATTTCCGCTTCTCGGCCCCTTGAAAGAAAACCATGACCAAACACCTGTTAATTGCTGCCTTGCTCGGCTTAAATTTTCACGTCGCCCAAGCTGCCGACGTGTCCGGACCTTCAGCCGCCGGCTCAGACCTGGGCAACGCCAAGGCGCAGATCGAGAAAAAAGACTGGCCCGGTGCCATCTCCACGCTGGAGAAATTCGTCAAGGCCAACCCTAACGATGCCGACGGCTACAACCTCCTCGGTTACAGCCTGCGCAATGCCAAACGCTTCCCGGAAGCCGTCTTCAATTACAAGGAAGCCTTGCGCATAGACCCGCAGCATCGGGGCGCGCTTGAATACCTGGGCATGGCCTATGTGCAAACCAAAGAGATCACCAAAGCCAAAGAGTTACTGGCCTCGCTGGAAAAAATCTGCGGCCTCAAGTGCGAGGAATACGTGGATTTAAAAAAGGCGATTGATAAAGCGCCCAAATAATATTGATTAAATACCGCTTCTCAAGTTATTCAAAAAAACTGCCACCAAGGCTTCTTTTTCCAAGCTGAACACGTGTAAGTAATAGGTTCAGCTTGCCCTTGCCCTGAAATACTGGTTAATTCCATCATTTCTTTAGAAAACCTGAGTGTTGACACCACATCTTGTGATAAATCGCCAATTGCCTGCGAATTCGGCGTGATTTCTTTGCGGATTATTTCCAACTCCACCGCATCAGTTAACAATTTAGCCCGATAACGCAACTCCGTACGTAAGCCTGTGGCTTGGTTTACTGATTCAGAAGAAGCAGTGTCTTTTCCAAATACTCCGCAGTAAGGAGAATCTGGCGACCAGGTGACGCATATCTGCCGTGTATTCAATTGAACAATATATTGACGTATAAATCCATTCCATTGATGTGATTGACGTGCTTCGCAAAAATATTCTGCTGTATTCCGATCAGAGCAAGCCTGAAGACAAAGTAAACATAATATGAAAAAATACCGCATGGCTGCTAAAACCAGTCATTAGAGCACTGCCCAAGGAATGAAGAGTTTTCTTGAATCAGTCCATTTTTTCCTTCAATGAGTCCTGCCCCTATTGACTGAATATCAATTCTGAGTTGCTGGCGAACCTTATCGTATTCAAAGGTATAGCGTGTTTTGTTAATAGCCTGGTCGATATAACTGCCTTTTATCCAAGTTGGTGAAACAAGCGCAAAGTTTGTTTTTGGACTCAACTCTTTGTAGTAAGGGAACCGCTGACCGTCTACCCATAACTGCGTCTGACTGAATTTTATTTTGTGAGAAAAAGGAAGTGATGCTTCTTGTATCAGAACAGCATCGCCGTATTCCGGCATCCAGTTTCTTTCAGCGTGACCCAGCCCTGAGCATGTTTGAGTCGGATAAATAATACCTTTGGCAAGTATGCCTAACGGCATACAAATAACCATGAAGGCAATAGCCCATATTTTCTTATCATTCTTTATAAAAGAAGGCGGCTTTTGAACTGTGGTTGTCGCTGATTTTGTGTCAGAGAATGATTCAGTCATTAAATTCACATCCGGATTTTCAAGTATCTGATCTGATTCTTCAAAGTCTGTTATTGCATTTGTATCCGATTCAGTCAACTCTTCAAATTGAAGACTGACTTTGGCTTGAACGTCGGCATCAGATTCAGACTTCTTAGCACTGAATGGCACTTGCTTTAAATTAGAATATACCGAAGTACTCGCGATTGAACTCAGAACTTTGTGTAATTTAATTGGAACGAGTTTGTCCAAATTGGAATGAACTAAAGCAATTTTGCTTTGTAAGTTCAAAACAAGCTGGGCATCTATCAATTTCAACTTGTGATCTTCGCTTTTGATAACAGGAATATCTGAGGCTTTTGAGCTTTGGCTGAGAGAGACAAAGTCAGTGTTGAAATCAATCGAAGAAGTGTCTAGCGCTAGGGTTTGGCTGGTTAATTTGTCAACGCCGCCCGACTGTTTATTGGTAACCGGCATCAATGCGCCGACTTTCTGGCGATTGGAGATCGCAGCCGATGCTTCAATTTGCTGAATATTTGCTGTGAGTGCGTCGGCTACAGTTTTCTGCCGGTTTGCAGATTCAGCAGAAATTTCAATTTGCTGAATATGCGCTGTGAGTGCGTCGGCTACAGTTTTCTGCCGGTTTGCAGATTCAGCAGAAATTTCAATTTGCTGAATATT
>Ga0192657_1070_pt1 | contig 37914 bp, 32 predicted proteins | sample LauGreFBDMM110DN_2_FD_133054 | JGI IMG/M metagenome (GOLD analysis project Ga0192657, IMG submission 133054) | reverse complement strand
TCTGACTTGATCCACACATGGTGATTCGCACCGAACAAACGGTTGATGCGTATATGCGGCGTGTGGCCGATGGTTTCCAGAATAGTGTGGGCTTTCATGTATGTACTCCATATTAGTTTGTGGGATTTTGCAACAGTTGTGTGGCGAGCGCTTCACCCAGCTTGATGCCGTCAACAGCAGCAGACAAAATGCCGCCCGCATAACCTGCGCCTTCGCCACCGGGGTACAGGCCGCGCATGGTCGGACTTTGCAAACCGATATCGCGTTCAATCCGCAATGGCGATGAAGTGCGGGTTTCTACCCCTGTCAACACCGCGTCTGAGCGGTCAAAGCCTTTGATTTTTTTGCCAAACACAGGCAAGGCTTCACGCATGGCGTCTGTCGCAAAAGCCGGCAGCACCTTGTGAAAACTCGTCATGTGCACGCCGGGTTTATAGGACGGCTCAATATCTCTTAAAGCTGTTGACGACTTTCCCGCCAGCAAATCGCCCACCAGTTGCGCCGGGGCTTGGTAATTGCTGCCACCGGCCACATACGCTGCTGATTCGAGTTGGCGTTGCAACACCATACCGGCCAACGGATGAAAACCGTCTGCGGTATCCAAGGTGTCTAAACGCACGGCGTTGCCGAGCTCCTGGCCCAGTGTGGCTTCAAACGATACCGCATCAGTCGGATAGTCACTCGGGTCAATGCCAACGACGATACCTGCATTCGCATTTCGTTCGTTGCGCGAATATTGGCTCATGCCATTGGTGACTACACGCCCAGTTTCGCTGGTGGCCGCGACCACGGTGCCACCGGGGCACATGCAAAAGCTATAGACCGCGCGACCGTTGGCCGCGTGGTGCACCAACTTGTAATCAGCCGCGCCCAGCATGGGATGCCCGGCATGCATGCCCCAGCGTGCTTTGTCGATCACACTTTGCGGATGCTCGATGCGCACGCCTATGGAAAACGCTTTGGCAGTCATCGCGACACCGTGTCTGTGCAACATGGTGAAGCTGTCGCGCGCGCTGTGCCCGAGCGCCATCACCACGTGTTGCGCGTGCAAGGTGTAACGCTCGCCACTGTCTTGTTGAACGATGTGTAGTGTTTTTAAGTGGCGTTGCGCGTTGTGTGTCTCAAACTCCAAATCCACCACACGTTGGTTGAACCGCACCTCACCGCCGAGCCGGATGATGTGCTCGCGCAAACCTTCCACCACTTTGACCAGTTTGAATGTGCCTATGTGCGGATGCGCCGCCCACAATATTTCTTCGGGCGCGCCGAAATTCACAAACTCTTGCATCACCTTGCGACCCAGATGGCGCGGGTCCTTGATCTGGCTGTAGAGCTTGCCGTCGGAAAACGTGCCCGCGCCGCCTTCGCCGAATTGCACATTGCTCTCGGGTTTGAGCACCGACTTGCGCCATAAGCCCCAGGTGTCCTTCGTGCGCTGGCGCACCGGCGGCCCGCGCTCGATGACGATCGGCTTCAAGCCCATTTGCGCGAGCACCAGCGCAGCAAACATGCCGCAGGGCCCGAAGCCGACCACCACGGGGCGCTGGCCGTCTAGAGGGCTCCAATTCGCAGGCGCTTGCACAGGCGCGCGCCACACCATGTCTGGCGTGGCTTGTATGTGCGGGTGCGCGGCGCGTTGTTGCAGCAGTTGCGTTTCTTGCGCTGCGTTATGCAGTGAGATGTCAACGATGTAGACCACCAACAAGTTTTGTTTGCGCGCATCGAAACTGCGTTTGAACACATTCAATGTGGCGATATCTTCTTTAGGGATGTCTAGTGCTTGGGCAACCAGTTCGCACAACACAGCATCAGGGTGCGGCGGCAGATGCCGGTCGGCATCGGTTTCGGCGGGGGCGTCGGCGGCGCGCGGCGTCAGCACAGGCAGTGCTGACAAAGGCAGTTTGAGTTCAGACAGGCGGATCATGTGCGGGGCCCGTGGTTATCGGGCAGTGACGATGCGAAGTGGAGATTTTAGGCGGGCTGACTTGGCAGGCACATTTTGCAGCCGCACTAGGCTGCCCAAGGAAAGTGTCTTGCGCTTGATTTTAAAATGTCATAACATACAAGCATTGTTACTTCAGAAGACTCACCATGAGCCTGAACACCTATTCCAGCCGCGAATTCACCCGGGACGTCAGCGCAGCCAAACGTGCCGCCGAGCGCAGTCCGGTCATCATCACCGATCGTGGCAAACCGTCTTACGCATTGCTCAATATCCGTGACTATTACCAGCTGTGTGGTCAGCAAGATGTGACTTTGTTGACTTGCATGGACGCCATCCAAGGCAGCGAGTGTTTGGACTTTGAGCCAACGCGTGTTGACATTCGCATACCTGATGCAGACTTGGGTTGATGCACTGTGTACTTGCTGGATACCAACGTCATTTCAGAACTGCGTCACGGCAAACCCCAACAATCGCAAGCAGTGCGCGCTTGGGCCGCCGATAAGGAAATGAGCCGCTTGTTTTTGTCGGCTATCACTGTGCTCGAATTGGAAAAAGGGGTTCAAGCTTTAGAGAGAAAACTGCCGCCGCAAGGCAGTGCCTTGCGCGATTGGTTGAACCGCGTGAAAACAGCATTTGCAGACCGCATACTGCCGTTCACCCAAGACACTGCAGTTTTGTGCGCTTGCTTGCATTTTCCTAATCCCAAACCCGAACGCGACGCCATGGTCGCTGCTACCGCCTTGCAACACCGCATGACTTTGGTCACGCGCAATACGGTGGATTTTGAAAATACAGGGGTTGCATTGATCAATCCTTTTGTCCAAGCAGCAGTAGCGTCGCGCTAGAGTTAAAGCTGATAATGCCTGTGTGAAGCTCGCTAGGCCGTCGCTGGTGCAATCTGGGAAACCAGGCACTGGAGGAACGTCCGGACTGCACAGGACAGCGCAGGAGGTAACACCTCTCCACCGTGAGGTGAGGATCAGAGCAACAGAGACGAGCCGATTAAGTTCGGGTGAAACGGGCAATCTCTGCGCGCAGCAATACCAAGTAGGCCAACGTTGAGGCGGTCCGCTGAGTTGGCGGGTAGGTAGCACCGAGCCGGGCAGGCGACTCCCGGCCCAGAGGAATGACGGTCACGCGCCGGGCAACCGGCGTGCACAGAATCCGGCGTATCGGTGAGCTTCACACTTTTATTGGCCCTGGATGTACGCCACATGCGCCAACAGCGAGCGCATGGCCACTGGCCACAACTGCGGCGGCACATCGTCATAAGCCAGCGGCAGCCAACTGTCGGGGTTGCCATCCGGCATGGCTTGCATGACACGGCGCACCTTGGCGTCACGCGTCAACCGGTGTGCTTTCAAACGCGCAATGCAATCTATCGCGCTGTAAGCCTCACCCCATTCGTTGCCTAATACATAGCCGTGCGCGGGCAGTATGAATTCCACTTGGTACTGCGTACACAGCGCAGACAACTTATTCAATGAAGCCAGGTAGTCGCCCATGTGGCCGTCCGGCGGGTCTATCACTGTGGTGCTGCCGTTGAGTATGTGGTCGCCGCTGATCAGCAAGCCGTCTTCTTCCAAAATCAAACACACATGGTTCGCGGCATGCCCGGGCGTGTGCACCACGCGCAGCGTGTGCGTGTCTTGACCGCTGTGCAGCACCAGCCTATCTCCATCATGCAGCGCATGGTCAGGCACAAACCGGCTGTGCGCGCGCGCTGTGTCGGCTGACGCCATGCCCATGATGCGAACGTTCACGCCGTTTTGGGCGCAAAGCTTTTTCAAAAGCGCCGCACCTGGTGAATGGTCGGGGTGTGAATGTGTGCACACAATGAATCGCAGATCGCCGCCGCAGGCTTGCCACAGTCGTTGTATGTGTTCGCGGTCCGGCGGACCCGGGTCGATGACGATGAATCCGCTGTCGGCGTCGCCAATCACATAGCTGTTGGTGCCGGGGCCGGTCATCATGCCGGGGTTGGGCGCGGTCAAGCGTTGCACATGCGCGAGCAAACGCACCGGTGCGTCCGTTTGCCAATCCAATGAATGCAAGATTTGCCCGTCGCGGCAGGTCAAAGCCAGTTCACCGAAAGGCGGTTCGTGTTCCATGTGGCGGGAATCTTTGCCCTTCATCCATCCGGCGCGCGGACAACTGTGAAACCAGGGTTGCTCGCTCGCGCAAGCAGCCAGCACCGCGTCCACGCTGTCAAACGCCTGCATACGCTCCAGCGTTCGTATGGTCGGAAAGATGATGAAAAAGTCATTGTCGCGGTGGCGTTGTAACGCATCTTGCGGGCGTATCCACAAGGGTTCGAACTGTTCTTTGTCGTCAGCCACCGGAGTTTGTCCCTCGGGCATGCGAGACACCAGAAACGGCACATCAAAGCGGCGCTTTAAATCGCGGTCGGTCACCCAATGCGCCAACACATACACCTGATCCGCTGCGATTTGCATACCGCGCGATTGAATTTGCGGCGACAGTGGTTGCAAGCGGTCAAAACCTTGTATGTCATTCATGTCGGCCATGCGACCGTCCGGGTGCGTGGCCAGCAGCACGCCGAGTTCTTCAAAACTCTCACGGATCGCGGCTATGGCTTGCGTCAATCGCAAATCCGCTTGGGTGCTACGGCGTTTGGCCAGCGCATGCACCTTGGCATCCGCCGCTTCTATGCCGCCGCCCGGAAACACATAAGCGCCCGGCGCAAAACTCGCGCTCATGGATCGGCGTGTCATCAACACTTCTATGCCTTGCGCACCGTCGCGCAGCAGCAAAACAGTGGCAGCGGGTAGCGGCGTGGCGGGGGGGCGTTGGGTATGCAGTTGTAAATGAGGGCGGACCATATAAAGGTTAAGTAGTTGGTCAGGCATGATAATCGGCACATGCGTATCCGATTTACCAAAATGCAAGGCGCGGGCAATGATTTTGTGGTGCTCGACGAAACCCGGGGCTTGTTAGGCCTGACCGCCGCCGATTACCGTTTTCTGGCTGACCGGCATTTCGGCGTCGGTGCCGACCAAATTCTGAGCGTGCGCGCCGCACCCACACCGGATGTGGATTTTGAATATGTGATTCACAACGCCGACGGCGGCGAGGTCGAGCAATGTGGCAATGGTTCGCGTTGCTTTGTGCGCTTTGTGCTTGAACAGGGTTTGACGCAAAAAAACACGGTGCGCGTGAAAGTGCACGGCGGCGTCATCACTTTGCATGAATTGCCTGACGGACAAGTGAAAGTGGACATGGGCGAACCGGTGCTGGATTTGCAACGCATTCCATTCAACCCGGCGCATGCATCGTCGGTGAATGAACAAGCCTTGCTCTGGCGCTTGGCTTTAGGTGAACAACATGCGGCAGTGGCTGTGGTCTCCATGGGCAACCCGCACGCAGTCATGGCGGTGGCCGATGTGGAGCAAGCGCCTGTTGCAAGCCTTGGCCCGTTGATCGAACACCATGCTGCGTTTCCTAACCGCGTGAACGCAGGGTTTATGCAAATCGTGTCACGTTCGCAAATCAAATTGCGTGTGTTCGAGCGCGGCTCAGGCGAGACGCTGGCTTGCGGCACCGGAGCTTGTGCTGCCGTGGTCGCAGGCATTCGCTTGGGCTTGCTTGACAGCCAAGTACAAGTGCAAACACGCGGCGGCGTGTTGATGATTGAATGGCAGGGCGCAGGACAACCGGTGTTCATGACCGGTCCTGCCAACACAGTTTTTAGCGGCGAGATGGAGATAACAAGATGAACAACCCGATTAACCCGATCACCGAAGACGACATCGCCAATTTTTTGGTGAACACACCGGATTTTTTTGACCGCCACGCGCAGTTACTGTCCACGGTGCGTATCGTCAACCCGCATGGCCAGCGCGCCGTCAGTTTGCAAGAACGCCAAGCCGATATGTTGCGTGAAAAAATCCGCGCCCTTGAGCAACGCATGATGGAGATGATTCGCAACGGCAGCGACAACGCCGTGCTGGCAGACCGTTTGCACCGCTGGGCGCAAAGTTTGATGATTCTTCAGCAGCCGGCTGATTTGCCTGGCGCCATCGTCACCGAAATCCAGCACCATTTCATGGTGCCGCAAGTGGCTTTGCGGGTCTGGCGAGTCGCTGACAAGTTTCAGAAAAAAACGTTTGCACAAAACATCAGTGAAGATGTGAAAAGCTTTACCCAAGGTTTGAAGGTGCCTTACTGCGGCGCCAACAACGACTTTGAAGCCGTGCAATGGCTGGCGCATCCGCATGAGGCCAAGTCCGTGGCCTTACTCCCGTTGCGTAACAACGCTAAGCCGTGGACAGATGCCCTCGACAGCACGCCTACAGGCGACTGCATAGGTTTGCTGGTGTTAGCTTCGCCGGACCCGCAGCGTTTTCACCCGTCCATGGGTACCGATGTGCTGAGTCGCATCGCCGAGCTCGCCGCCGCAGCGCTCACGCGTTTGCAATAAAAAGCTGACGCGCAAACCATGGCCGAAGACGCTGAACTGGTGCAACGCTATTTGGCGCATGCGAAGTTTGAAAAACGTCTGGCCGCTCGCACCGTCACTTTGTACACCGGCGATTTACAGCGCTTACAAGCCCTGGCCGACAAAGACAAAGTGGCGTTGACAGCGGTGCAAGCCCACCACATGCGGCGTTGGATGGCGCAAATGCACAGCAGTGGCCGCACGCCGCGCGGCATCTCTTTAATCACTTCAGGTTGGCGCGGTTTTTACGCCTGGCTGGGACGCGAAGGTTTGGTCAGTGCCAACCCGCTCGCTGGTATGCGCGCGCCCAAAGCGGCCAAGCCATTGCCCAAAGCTTTGAATGTGGACGACGCGGTGCAACTGGCCTCGCACCACAACGACAAGCAAGACCCTTGGTTGCAAGCGCGGGATATTGCGATGGTGGAGTTGCTCTACAGCAGTGGTTTGCGCGTGGCCGAGCTCACCGGTTTGGATGTGCAGGCCAGCGGCACGGCACGTGGTTGGATAGACATGGACAGCGCCGAAGCGCATGTGCTGGGCAAAGGATCGAAGCGCCGCAGCGTGCCTGTCGGTGAAAAAGCTATCGCTGCGTTGCGCGAATGGCTGCAAATACGCACACCACCATTGCCTGAACACGCGCAATCGCAAACCGCATTGTTTGTCGGCATACGCGGCACCCGATTGACCTCACAAGCGATTTGGCAGCGTTTGCGCGCGCGCGGTGTGCAAGCCGGTATCAACACGCCGGTGCATCCGCACATGTTGCGCCATTCATTCGCCAGCCATGTGTTGCAGTCCAGCGGCGACTTGCGTGCAGTGCAGGAAATGCTGGGCCACGCCAACATCGGCACCACCCAAATTTACACACGGCTGGATTACCAGCACTTGGCCAAGGCCTACGATGCGGCGCACCCGCGCGCACGACGAAAAACCCCATGAAAACTCTCACACTCAAAGCCGGTAAAGAACGCTCTGCTTTGCGCTATCACCCCTGGGTGTTTGACAGCGCGATTGCCAAAGGCGGCGGCGACCCCGGCGAAACCGTGCGGGTCGAATCACAGACCGGTCAGTTTTTGGGATGGGCTGCGTACAGCCCGACCTCGCGCATACGCGCACGCATTTGGAGCTTCCAAAGCGATGAACGGATTGACGCTGCGTTTTTTGAAAAACAAGTGGCAGCGGCCGTGGCTATGCGCGCGCGTTTGCAAGTGCCGAGCAACGGCGTGCGACTGATTCACGGCGAAGCCGATGGATTGCCGGGTCTGATTGTGGACAGCTATGACGACACGCTGGTAGCGCAGTTTTTGTCTGCCGGAACCGAGCGTTTCAAAGCCGACATCGTCAAGGCCTTGGTGCTGCACACGGGCGCCAAGCGCGTGTTCGAGCGTTCAGATTCAGGCGTGCGCTCGCTCGAAGGATTGGGTCCGGTCACCGGTTGGTTGTACCGTGCCGAGGGCAGCAGCGACGACACACAAATTGTGATTCAGGAAAACCAGTGGACGCTGGCGCTGGATATTTTGGAAGGCCATAAAACAGGTTTTTACCTGGACCAGCGCGACAGCCGTTTGAAGTTCGCCGAGTATGCGCAGCGATTGAATTTGCGCCAAGTGTTGAACTGCTATTGCTATACCGGCGGCTTCAGCGTCGCAGCTTTGAGCGGCATGCGGCAAAGCGGCGCTTTGAGCGATGGCGCGCAAGTCACTTCCATTGATTCATCCGCACCGGCGATTGCCAAAGCGCAAGCCAACGTGAGCCGCAGCGGTTTTGATGCAGAACGACAAGTGTTCATGGACGCAGACGTGAACGCGAGTTTGCGCAGCCTGCACAAAGAAGGCAAACAGTTTGACGGCATCGTGCTGGACCCGCCGAAATTCGCGCCCAGTGCCGCGCATGCGGAGCGCGCTGCGCGCGCCTACAAAGACATCAACCGCTGGGCATTCAAGCTGCTTGCACCCGGCGGCGTGCTGTTCACTTACAGCTGTTCAGGCGGCATTCCGCCCGAGTTGTTTCACAAGATCGTCGCATCCGCAGGGACTGATTCAGGTGTAGACGCTTACATACTGGAGCGTGTGCAGGCCGCGCCAGACCACCCGATGACGGTGAATTTCCCCGAGGGTGAGTATTTAAAAGGTCTGATTCTGATGAAGAAGTGAGCCACTGTCTTGAATCATGGCTACACTGCCCCACCTTTGAACATTGTTTTAATTAAGGTTGATGTCTCATGTTGATCCCTGCTACTGTCTTGACCGGTTTTTTAGGCGCCGGCAAAACCACACTTTTAAAGCGCGTGCTCAGCGAAGACCACGGCCACAAAATCGCCATCATTGAAAACGAGTTCGGCGAAGAAAACATAGACAACGACATATTGGTGTCTGACACCAAAGAACACATTGTGCAAATGAGCAATGGCTGCGTCTGTTGCACCATCCGCGAAGACTTGCGCACCACTTTGCAGGAACTGGCCGAGAAAAAACGCAAAGGCGAACTCGACTTTGACCGTGTAGTGATCGAGACCACCGGTTTGGCAGACCCCGGCCCGGTGGCGCAAACATTTTTCATGGACGATGAAATTGCCGAGAGTTTTTTGTTGGACTCCGTGCTGACCTTGGTGGACGCCAAGCACGCGGCACAAACCTTGAACGACCGCCAGGAAGCGCGGCGTCAAATCGGTTTTGCCGACCAGATTTTCATCAGCAAAAGCGAGTTGGTCGCCAAAGATGAACTCGATGCCTTGCAACACCGGCTCAAACACATGAATCCGCGTGCGCCGCAGCATATCGTGCATTTTGGCGAGATCGGCATTGACAAGGTGTTTGATCTGCGCGGCTTCAACCTGAACACTACGCTCGAGATTGACCCGGACTTTTTGAACGAAGGCCATGACCACCACCAGCACGACGCCGAGCATTGCGACCATCCTTCACACGCACATGACCACCACGGCGACCATGACCACGTGCCGGGCCACGGGCACCATCACCACCATGATGACGACGTGAAAAGCTTTGTGTTCAAGTCCGAGCGGGCTCTGGACCCGGCCAAGCTGGAGGATTTTCTGGGCGCCATCGTCAATATTTATGGCCCGCGCATGCTGCGTTACAAAGGCGTGTTGCACATGAAGGGCACCGAGCGCAAAGTCATTTTCCAAGGCGTGCACCAGTTGATGGGCAGCGATTTAGGCCAGCCTTGGGAGAAAAATGAGAAGCGAATGAGCAAAATGGTATTCATTGGCATCGATTTGCCCAGAGATATTTTCATGCAGGGCCTGGAACAATGCTTATGCTGAGTACAATCCGCGCGCCAAAGGCTTGCAAGTGGAAACACCTGCCGGCATGAACAAGATGGTAAATATGTAAAAAAAATAACAGCAGTCGGGGAGTTTCAATCGATTCCCCGGGCCCGGCTGACAGGAGATATGCAGTGAAATCTACCCAACACAAAGCCAGTGCCAAAGCCAAGTTGAAAACCAGCGCCAAGGCGCCAGCCAAAAAAGCACCGGTCAAAAAAACCGCACAGGCAGCCAAGCTGGCGGTGAAAAAAACGGTTGCCAAAAAACCTGTTGCTGTGAAAAAACCAGTAGTTGCTCCCAAGAAAGCAGTGGCTAAAAAACCGGTTGCCAAAAAAGCTGTTCCTGCCAAAAAAGCTGTGGCTGTGAAAAAACCGGTGGTTGCCGCCAAGAAGGCGGCAGTAAAAAAACCGGTCGCTAAAAAAGCGACACCCGTCAAGAAAGTAGCCCCTGTCAAAAAAACAGTGGCTAAAAAACCGGCGAGTTCACCCGTCGGCAAAAAAGTTGTACCCGTCAAAAAAGCAGTAATCACATCTTCAACAGCCTCCCGACAAGGCCAAGTGTCCAAGACTCCGGTCAAGACTCCGCCTTCCGCCAAAAAACCTTCCAACGCAAAAACTGCTCCCCTATCCGTGACCAGCGCTACCAAATCCTCTCCCGGCAAATCTGCTTCTGCCAAATCTGCACCCGTCAAAGCTGTTGCTGCACCAGCAACAGCCGACGTGGCCAAAAAGTCGCCGCGCGCCGCCAAGGCCATGGCCATGATGCCGCCGCCGCCCGGACAAAGCGTGGCTTCAACCACCGCCAAATCCAGCTATGGCCCGATAGCCATACCTTCACTGCCTGCCGTGGTACCTGTGGTTCCTGTCAAAGACCCCAAACTGGTCAATAACTGGAAAAGCAAAACCGCCGACACCATCAGCGATGCTGAAATCATTGCCATGCCCGATGAGGAGTACATGAACAGCCTACAAATGGCATTCTTTCGTCACAAGCTGGTGCAACTTAAGACTGAAATCCTGGTCAACGCCGGTGAAACCACCGAGCATTTGCGCGAAGACACGGTCATCGTGCCAGATCCCGCAGACCGCGCCACCATCGAGGAAGAACACGCCCTCGAATTGCGCACCCGCGACCGCGAACGCAAGCTGCTGAAAAAAATCGAACAATCGATTGGACGCATAGACAGCGGTGATTACGGTTATTGCGATGAAACCGGCGAGCCCATAGGTGTGGGCCGTTTGATCGCACGTCCCACCGCCACCTTGTCCCTCGAAGCGCAGCAACGCCGCGAGCTCAAGCAAAAAATGTTCGGCGACTGAGCATCGTCTGCTTTTAGCACACAACAAGCAGGCCGCAAGGCCTGCTTTTTTTTATCAAAAAAGCTGATATTTCACTTTCAGATACTTTTCTAAGTGCTTGATACGTATCGAAATTTTTCTTAGCAAAAAATTCAAATTGCGGTCTAAGTTGTTGATTTTATTTACAAAACTTCATTTTCAGTTGGTAATCGCTTAAATCTCTGGTAAAGTGCAAACTAGTGGTAATTAGTGGAAAAATGTGAGATTCTCCGTTTTTCTGCCGCTGTTTGTTTTTTTAAGGGGTTGATTGCCGTGTTCCAAGGTGCATCGTCGCTGAGTCTGGATGTCAAAGGCCGTTTGTCGGTGCCGACTAGGCACCGCGATGTGCTGAGCGCAACCGCGGCCGGACAACTCACCATCACGCGTCATCCGCATGGTTGCCTGATGCTGTTTCCCCGCAGCGAATGGGAAAAGTTCCGCGAGCGGGTTGCCGGCTTGCCCATGACCGCACATTGGTGGAAGCGCATTTTTCTGGGCAATGCCATGGACGTAGACATGGACAGCACCGGGCGCATTCTGATATCGCCGGAACTGCGCGCGGCCACACACATCAACAAAGAAACGATTCTGTTGGGCATGGGTAGCCACTTTGAACTCTGGGACAAGGGCACCTATGACGCACAGGAAGCCCAGGCCATGCAAGGCGACATGCCTGATGTGCTGCGTGATTTTTCGATTTAACGTGGAATGGCAACAACTGAATGGGCACACACCACCGTCATGTTGAAGGAGGCGGTCGAGGCGCTGGACGTCCAGGCCGAAGCCACTTATGTCGACACAACCTTTGGCCGAGGCGGGCATGCAAAGCGCATCTTGGCGCAGTTATCGGCGCAGGGACAACTGATTGCCTTCGACAAGGATCCGCAAGCAGTGGCCAGTGCACAAGTCCTGAACGATCCGCGCCTGCAGATACGGCACCAGGGCTTTGCGGCTCTGAGCCAGCTGCCACCGGCCAGTGTGAGGGGGGTGTTGATGGATCTGGGAGTGAGCTCGCCGCAAATCGACAACCCAGAAAGAGGCTTCTCGTTTCGCAACGACGGCCCGCTGGACATGCGGATGGACAGCAGCCGAGGCCAAAGCGTGCACGAGTGGCTGGCAGAGGCAAAAACCGAACAAATCGCACAGGTGATACGTGAACTCGGTGAAGAACGATTTGCCAACGGCATTGCCAAAGCCATCACTGCCAAGCGCGACGCCGGGCTATTGCCTGACACCACGCTGGGGATGGCTGCACTTGTGGCTGAAGTGGTCAAAACCCGTGAACCCGGGCAAAACCCGGCGACCCGCACCTTTCAAGCGTTTCGCATCTTCATCAACGGCGAGCTCGACGAATTGCAGCAGGCCTTGGACGCCAGCTTGCAAGTGCTTGAACCGGGAGGCCGTCTGGTGGTGATCAGTTTTCATTCGCTGGAAGACCGCATGGTTAAACAATTCATCGCCAAACATTCGCGCGAGGTGTACGACCGGCGCACGCCGTTTGCAGCCGCGCCTGAATTGCCATTGCGCGCCCTCAGCCGCCAGCGACCAACAGATGAAGAAATCAAAGCCAACCCGCGCAGCCGCAGCGCCATCATGCGGGTGGCCGAGCGATTGCCCCTGGCACAGGAGCGCGCATGACACGGGTGAATGCCTTGTTACTGATGGCTGTCATGCTGAGCGCGCTGTACCTGGTGCGCACCCAGTATGAGTCACGCCGTCTGTACACCGAGCTCGATCGCGCCAAAGCTCAGACGCAACGTCTGGAAAACGAATACGACCGCCTGGATATTGAAAGAGGCGCGCAAGCCACGCCCTTGCGGGTGGAAAAACTCGCGCACGAGCAGTTGCATATGCGCACCATTTCACCGGCCATCACGCAGTATGCAGCGCCTGCCAACACATCGCTGGAAAGCGCTGCCGCAGCGTCACAAAAGGTTCAGCCGTGAGCAGCCGCAGCGTTCAATATTCCACCAACCCCTTGCTGGCCAGCAAGACGCCGATCTGGCGCAGCCAGTTCATCGTCGCTTGCATTGCGCTGGGTTTCATCGGGCTGGTGGTGCGTGCCGCTTATGTGCAAGTGGTCGGCAATGCGTTTTTCCGCAAGCAAGGTATTGTGCGTTTTGAAAGACAGCTGGATATTCCCGCCAACCGCGGCCGCATCCTGGACCGCAACGGCTTGATACTCGCGTCCAGCGTGCCCATGCCCAGCATCTGGGCCTGTCCCGAAGAGATGGAAGCCAATGTCTCGCAACTCAAGGCACTGGCGCAGTTGCTGGATATGCCTTTGGCCGAGCTGCAAACCAAGGTCGGCGACACGCGCCGCAAACACGTGTGGCTGCGCCGTCAACTCGACGATGTCGCAGGTAAAAAAATCAAAGAACTCGGTATCCATGGCATCTACACCACCATGGAATACAAGCGCATGTACCCGCAGGGGGAAGCCGCTGCCCATGTGGTTGGTTTCACCAATGTGGAAAACCTCGGCCAGGAAGGCGTGGAACTGACCTTCAACACCCACTTGGGCGGCAAGAACGGCACCCGCCGCGTCATCAAAAACGGTCAAGGCCACGTGGTTGAAGGTGTGGGCGACATGGTGCCTCCTGTTGAAGGCAAGGACTTGCAACTCAGCATAGACAGCAAGGTGCAGTACTTCGCCTACCAGCGTCTGCGCGAAGCTGTGTTGGAGAACAAAGCGGTGGCAGGCAGCGTGGTAGTCCTGGATGCGCAAACCGGTGACATCCTGGCGCTGGCCAATTACCCGAGTTACACGCCTGACAAGCGCAGCAACCTGAGCGGCGCGCAATTGCGCAACCGCGCTTTGACCGATACCTTTGAGCCGGGCTCGACCATGAAGCCGTTCATCATTGGACTGGCCATGGAAAAAGGCCTGATCAAGCCGGAGACCTTAATTGATACCGCGCCGGGCAAGCTGAATATGTACGGTATGACCATCACCGACGCGCACCCGCACGGAACGCTGAGCGTGTCCGAGGTGATTCAAAAGTCCAGCAACATAGGCACCGTCAAAATCGCCATGCGCATGCCGCCCAAGGACATGTGGGAGATGTACACACAGGTCGGTTTCGGCCAGAAGCCGCAAGTGCCTTTCCCCGGCGCTGTCACCGGCAGATTGCGTCCCTATAAGAGCTGGCGGCCGATGGAGCAGGCGACCATGAGTTACGGCTACGGTTTGTCGACCAGTTTGTTTCAACTGGCGCAGGCCTACAGCATGTTTGCGCGCGACGGTGAAATGGCGCCGGTCAGTCTGCTCAAACGCCAGGACAAGGTCTCCGGTGTGCGCGTCATTTCCACTGAGCATGCGCTGCAAGTGCGCAATATGTTGCATATGGTGACAGGGGCAGGCGGTACCGCACCCAAGGCGCAAACCATGGGTTATTCGGTAGGCGGCAAAACCGGCACTGCGCACAAGCTAGATGGAAAAAGCTACGCCGAGAAAAAATACCGGGGCTTTTTTGTCGGTATGGCGCCCATAGACAACCCGCGCATCGTGGTCGCCGTCATGATTGATGAGCCCACCAACGGTCGCTATTTCGGCGGAGATGTGGCAGCACCGGTGTTCAGCCAGACCGTACAACAAACCTTGCGCATGCTTGAAGTGCAACCCGACATGGCGGTCAAACCGCAGGTGGTGGCCAAGGCCGAGGCGGAGTCGTTCTGATGCAGCATTTGCACACGCCCGTCGAAGCTGCGCGTTGGTTGCGTGCCCATGTGACAGCGCAGCTCACCTCGGACAGCAGACGCGTACAAGCCGGTGACGGATTTTTTGCCTGGGTTGGTCAAAGCAATGACGCCAGGCAGCATGTGGTGCAGGCTTTGCAGCAAGGGGCGAGCGCCTGTCTGGTCGAGGCGATCGGGCTCGAGACCTTTGAAGCGGTCAACGACCTGGCTTTGCACGATGCGCCCATCAGCAGTTACACCGGTTTGAAAGCTGCCAGCGGTGCCATAGCCGACGCGTATTTCGATTCACCCAGCGCAGCTATGAACGTGCAGGCTGTGACGGGTACCAACGGTAAAACTTCTACCGCCTGGTGGCTGGCACAGGCCTTCAGCCGACTGGGGCAACGCTGCACCGTGGTCGGCACATTGGGCTTGGGTGAACCGGGGCAAATGCACAGCACCGGTTTGACCACGCCCGATCCTTTGCAATTGCAGACCCAGTTGCGCCGTTGGGTGAATGACGGTGTACAGGTTTGCGCGCTTGAAGCTTCTTCCATCGGTCTGGTGGAGAACCGTTTGTCCGGTTGCCGTATCCGCACCGCCATCTTCACTAATTTCACACAAGATCACCTGGACTACCACGGCAGCATGCAGACTTACTGGCAGGCCAAGCAAAGCCTGTTTGAATGGCCGGATTTGACAGCCGCTGTGATCAACATAGACGATGCCAAAGGACGAGAACTGGTGCAGCGTTTGCAGCGCTCGACGCTGAAGTTATGGACTGTGTCCATGCAAGCTACAGCCGATATTTACGCTCGCCATGTACGCACCACCGCCCAAGGCATGTGCTTTGACGTATGCGAAGCCGCTGAAAGCATCAGTCTGACCACCGCTGCGTTGGGTGACTTTAATGTGATGAATCTGCTCGGCGTGATCGCCGGCTTGCGCCAGGCCGGTCATTCCTTGGCAGAAGCGGTAGCAGCGTGCCACGATTTGCAAGCCGTGCCCGGTCGCATGCAGCAACTCGGTCAAGCCGGCACACCTGCGGTGGTGGTCGACTATGCGCACACGCCGGATGCGGTGGCCCAGGCTTTGCAGGCATTGCGCCCGTGGGCGCACGCACGCGGCGGGCGTTTGCATTGCGTGCTCGGTTGCGGCGGCGACCGCGACAGCAGCAAACGCGCACCCATGGCGCGTTGCGCCGAAGACTATGCCGATGTGGTTTGCCTGACCAGCGACAACCCGCGCAGCGAAGACCCGCAACACATACTGCAACAGATGTTGCAAGGCATGCGCGAACCGCACAGCGCTGTGCAGCAACTCGATCGCGGTCTGGCCATAGCCGACAGCATCAGCCAGGCTGATGTGAAAGACGTGGTGTTGATCGCCGGTAAAGGCCATGAAACCTACCAGGAAGTCAAAGGCCAGAAACTGCCGTTTTCGGATGTAGACCATGCCTTGCTGGCCTTGCAAAACCGGGGGCAGGCATGACACAAGCCATGCAACTGAGCTTGCAGCAAATACACCAATGGCTGCCCGGCAGCCACTTGGTCGGTGACGGTAATTTGAAGATTACCAGAGTACACACCGACAGCCGCAGCTTGCAAGCGCAGGACTTGTTTGTCGCCTTGCAAGGCGAGCGTTTTGATGCCCACGATTTTCTGGCGCAGTTACCAGCGCTGGGCGTGCGGGCGGCGATAGCCAAGCGCGGTTTGGCGCAAGCCGGTTTGTCCGGTCTTGAGGTGGACGACTCATTGCAAGCTTTGCAAACACTGGCCAAGGCATGGCGTGCGCAATTTGACTTGCCATTGATTGCAGTGACCGGCAGCAACGGCAAAACCACGGTGACGCAAATGCTGGCGTCCATATTGCATGCATGGCAGGGTGATGATGCGCTGGCTACGCAAGGTAATTTCAATAACCACATCGGCGTGCCGTTGACTTTGCTGCGCTTGCGCGCGCACCACCGTGTCGCCGTGCTGGAGTTGGGCATGAACCACCCGGGCGAAATTGCCCGGCTTGCCGCTTGCGCTGATCCCACGGTGGCGCTGGTCAACAACGCCCAGCGTGAACACCAGGAATTCATGCACAGCGTGCAAGCGGTGGCCGAAGAAAACGGCGCTGTTATTCAAGCCTTGTCAGACCACGGTGTGGCAGTGCTTCCTGTCACCGATGAGCACCACAGGCTGTGGCGTGACTTCGCCGGTTCGCGCCGCGTGGTCGATTTCGGCAACAGCACGGCCGCAGTGCATGTGAAGCACGCACTATGGTTGAACACGCATTGGCAACTCAACTTACAAACCCCTCAGGGCCTGCTAACAACACAGCTGCATTTGCCTGGACAACACAATCTGCACAATGCCATGGCGGCAGTCGCCGCAGCGCTGGCCGTCGGTGTGCCTATGAGCGCGATTGAACAAGGTTTGACGCAGTTTCAGCCGGTCAACGGCCGCTCTAAGGTCAGTGTGTTGCAACACGTTGGCCGCAGCATCACTTTGATTGACGACAGTTACAACGCCAACCCGGATTCAGTGCGCGCCGCCACAGACATGCTGGCGCAATCAGCCGCGCCGCGTTTGCTGGTGTTGGGCGACATGGGCGAAGTCGGCACGCAAGGCGCAGCGTTTCACGCCGAGGCGGGCGAGTACGCGCAACAACAACACATTGAGCATGTGCTGACGTTGGGCGAACTCAGCCTGCATACCGCCAGTGTGTGTGCTAACGCTGTGCACTGCCACAGCATGGATGAATTGCTGCAACGGCTGAATACTTTGTTGCCCAATCTCTCGAGCGTACTGGTCAAAGGATCGCGCTTTATGCGCATGGAGCGTGTGGTGCAGGCATTGCAAAACCCAGAACAACAAGCGGCCTCGTTGCCTCGCAAGGAGGCTTCATGCTGCTGACCCTGGCCCAATGGCTGCAATCCATCTCGCCGGAGTACGGTTATTTGCGCGTTTTCCAGTACCTGACATTTCGCGCCGTCATGGCTGCGCTCACCGCATTGTTGATCGGCTTGATGGCCGGGCCGGCTGTCATACGCAAACTCGCTGAATTGAAAATCGGGCAACCCATACGCGGCTACGGTGTGGAATCGCACCTGAGCAAATCCGGCACGCCCACCATGGGCGGTGTATTGATACTGTTGTCGATTGCGTTTTCCACATTGATGTGGGTGGACTTGTCCAACCGCTTTGTCTGGATTGTCTTGGCCGTCACACTGGGTTTTGGTGCCATAGGTTGGGTGGATGACTGGCGCAAGGTGGTGAACAAAGACCCTGAGGGCATGCCTTCGCGCGAAAAATACCTGTGGCAATCCCTCATCGGTTTGCTGGCTGCTTTGTACCTGGTGTTCAGTATTTCCGAGGTCAGCAACTTGCGCGTGCTTGAATTGTTTTACAGCTGGGTGCGTTCAGGTTTTGATGTGAACCTGCCGCCCAAGGCCGGTTTGCTGTTGCCATTCTTCAAGGAAATCAGCTACCCGCTGGGCGTGCTGGGTTTTGTCATCCTGACTTATCTGGTGATCGTCGGTTCAAGCAACGCGGTCAATCTGACAGATGGCCTTGACGGTCTGGCCATCATGCCGGTGGTCATGGTCGGCTCAGCCCTGGGCGTGTTTGCCTATGTGGCCGGCAGCGCTGTGTATTCCAAGTATTTATTTTTCCCGCACATTCCAGGCGCCGGTGAATTGCTGGTGTTTTGTGCGGCGATTGCAGGCGCGGGTTTGGCCTTTTTATGGTTTAACACGCACCCGGCGCAGGTGTTCATGGGTGACGTAGGTGCGCTCGGTTTGGGCGCGGCGCTGGGCACCATAGCGGTCATCGTACGTCAAGAAATTGTGCTGGCCATCATGGGCGGTATTTTTGTCGCCGAGGCTTTGTCGGTGATGTTGCAAGTCATGTATTTCAAATACACCAAACGCAAATATGGCGAAGGCAGACGCATTTTGAAGATGGCGCCTTTGCACCACCATTTTGAAAAATCCGGCTGGAAAGAAACACAGGTGGTGGTCCGTTTCTGGATCATCACCATGTTGCTGTGTCTGGTCGGTTTGTCCACCTTGAAGTTGCGTTGAACATGAACCTGTTGCAAGACCAACATATCCTCATCCTGGGTCTGGGCAACTCCGGGTTGGCGATGCTGCGCTGGTGTTTGTTGCAAGGCGCTCGCGTCACAGTAGTCGATACGCGCGAGACACCGCCCAGTTTGCAGAAGTTGCAAGAAGAAAAACTGCATGCTGATTTTGTGCATTCAACATTTGATGCAGCGCTGCTGGAAGGCAATGACATACGCGCGGTGTTCAAAAGCCCGGGCTTGTCACCGGTTGAAGTCGCAGGTGTCTGGCAGGCGGCTCAGGCCAAGGGATTGTGGTGCGGTACCGAGTTGACATTGTTTGCACACGCACTTGAGCATCTGAAAAACAGCGAAGTGTCTTACCAGCCCAAGGTGCTGGCCATCACCGGCACCAACGGCAAAACCACGGTCACTCGACTCACGGGCTTGCTGCTCGAGCGGGCCGGCATGAAAGTAGCAGTGGCAGGCAATATCGGTCCCACCTTGCTCGACACCTTGACGCAGCGCTTGGACGATTTGCCGCAAGTCTGGGTGTTGGAGTTGTCGAGTTTTCAACTTGACGGCGTGGACAACTTTGAAGCCACCGCCGCCTGCGTGCTCAATCTGACGCAAGACCACCTGGACTGGCACGGCGATATGGCCGCTTACGGAAAAGCCAAGGCACATATTTACGGACAACACGCAGTTGGCGTGCTACCGCGCAACGATGCGGCAGTCATGGGTTTGTGGCCGGCAGACAGCGGTCGAAAAAAAGAAGTGCCGCGTGCGCGCCTGCATTTCGGCGCAGATCTACCGCAACAGCCGGGCGATTTCGGTTTGTCAACAGACAACGGCATGACCTGGCTGGTACGTGCACATTCTGCTGAAGACAACGGCAGCAAGCGCGGCCGGGTGGCGGAAGAGGAATTGCAAATTCAGCGTTTGATGCCAGCCGATGCGCTGCGCATACGCGGACGACACAACGCCTTGAATGCACTGGCGGCGTTGGCGCTGGCAGGCACCTGCAGCAACGGTTTGGCGCAAATGCTGCACGGTTTGCGCGAATACACCGGCGAGCCGCACCGCATGTCCTCAGTGGCGGTGCTCAATGACATCGAGTATTTTGACGACAGCAAAGGGACGAATGTTGGTGCCACGGTGGCCGCCGTCAACAGCCTGGGCGCTGAACGCAAACTGGTCGTCATTTTGGGCGGCGACGGCAAGGGGCAGGACTTCAGTCCGCTGGATGACCCGCTCAAACGCCATGCCCGCGCATTGGTATTGATAGGCCGGGATGCAGAGTTAATGGCTGAGGCTTTGCATAGCCAAGGGCTGGACATGCACCGCGCCAAGAACATGGAAGAGGCCGTCGAACTGGCCACGCAAGCGGCGCACACAGGGGATGCAGTGCTATTGTCGCCCGCTTGCGCCAGTCTGGACATGTACAACAACTATGTCGCCAGGGCGCAAGCTTTTGTGCAAGCGGTGCAGCAGTTGGCCATGCTGGAAGGTCAGCCATGAGCCAGATCACCCTCAGCGATCGCATTGGCCGCTGGTTCGGTAACCCGCCCAAAGAGGGCATGGACGCATTGCCTGTGCGTGTGCACGGGCGTGAATTTGCCCGCACCGGCGCAGCGCCAGGCAGTATCAAAGGTTTTGATCAGGCCTTGATCTGGGCGATTACCGGACTGTTGCTGTGGGGTCTGGTGATGGTGTATTCGGCGTCAATCGCATTGAATGACGGTGCCCAGGACAGCAGCGTCTGGCAGGCGCAGTTTCTGGCGCGCCACACTCTGTCGTTATTCATTGGTTTTGTAGCTGCCTTGCTGGTGTTTCAGGTGTCCATGGACCGCTGGGAAAAAGTCGCGCCCTGGGTGTTCATCGTGTCAATTGTTTTGCTGATTGCCGTGTTGCTGCCGTTCATCGGCAAAAGCGTCAACGGTGCGCGCCGCTGGATCGGTCTGGGCTTGTTGAATTTTCAGCCCTCCGAGCTGGCCAAACTCGGCACGCTGTTGTACGCCGCCAATTACATGGTGCGCAAAATGGATGTAAAAGAAAAATTCTTTGCTGCGGTGACGCCGATGGGGGTGGCGATTGCCATCGTCGGTTCTTTGCTGCTGGCTGAACCCGATATGGGCGCATTCCTGGTGATTGCTGTGATCGCCATGGGTATTTTGTTTTTAGGCGGTGTCAATGCCCGCATGTTTTTGTTGATCACCGGCATTCTGTTGATCGCCTTCGGCTTGATGATTGCTCTGTCGCCCTGGCGGCGCGAACGCATTTTTGCTTACCTGGACCCGTTCGGCGCGGAACACGCACTTGGCAAGGGTTACCAGTTGTCACATTCATTGATTGCCATCGGGCGCGGAGAAATATTCGGCGTCGGTCTGGGTGGTAGCGTAGAAAAATTGCATTGGCTGCCTGAAGCGCACACCGATTTTTTGCTGGCGGTGCTGGGTGAAGAATTCGGACTTGTCGGCGTGGTCACCGTGATCGCGGTGTTCATGTGGTTGACACGGCGCATCATGTTCATCGGCCGCCAAGCCATCGCCATGGACCGCGTGTTCTCCGGCCTGGTTGCACAAGGCGTCGGTGTGTGGATAGGTTTTCAGGCCTTCATCAACATGGGCGTGAACCTAGGCGCATTGCCGACCAAAGGCTTGACATTGCCTTTAATGAGTTACGGCGGTTCAGCCATTTTGCTCAACCTGATCGCCTTGGCTATTGTGTTGCGCGTCGACTATGAAAACCGTTTGTTGATGCACGGAGGCCGTGTATGACGACACGCACCGCATTGGTCATGGCCGGTGGTACCGGCGGGCATATTTTTCCGGGATTGGCTGTGGCCGATTTGTTGCGCAGTCGCGGTTGGAACGTTTACTGGCTGGGTGCCCCGGCACCGAGCATGGAAAGCCAACTGGTGCCGGCCAAAGGTTTTGTGTTAGAAGCTGTGCGTTTCGGCGGACTGCGCGGCAAAGGCCTGGTAACCATGGCCTTGTTGCCCGTGCGTTTACTGCAAGCTTTCTGGCAAAGCCTGCGGGTAGTGCGGCGTTTGCGTCCTGATGTGTTGATAGGCATGGGCGGCTACATCAGTTTCCCCGGCGGCATGATGGGCGTGCTGTGCGGCAAGCCGCTGGTGCTGCATGAACAAAATTCGGTTGCTGGTCTTGCCAACAAAGTGCTGGCGCAGATCGCCGACAAAGTCTTGTCCGCGTTTCCTGGCGTACTGCCCAAAGCCCAATGGGTGGGCAACCCCATGCGAGCCGCATTTCTTGAGCAAGCGCCACCTGCGCAACGGTTTGAAGCTCGCAGCGGCGTTTTGCGTGTGTTGGTGGTCGGCGGCAGTTTGGGGGCGCAGGCATTGAACAGTCTGGTGCCGCAAGCCCTGGCGTTGATACCGGTTGATCAACGCCCTCAAGTCATTCATCAAGGCGGCGCCAAACACCTGAATAACTTACAAGACAATTATTCAAAAGCAGGCGTACAAGCAGAGTTGCTGGCTTTCATTGACGATACTGCGTCTGCATTTGCCGAAGCTGACTTGGTGATTTGTCGCGCCGGGGCCAGCACTGTGAGCGAAATTGCAGCCGTGGGCGCAGCCGCTTTGTTCGTGCCGTTTCCGCATGCGGTGGATGACCATCAAACAGTGAACGCAGAATTTCTGGTGTCACAACAAGCGGCTTGGTTGATGCCACAAAGTCATTTGAAACCTACAGCTTTGGCTGAATTTATACAAAGCATCAACCGCGGGCAATTGCTGCAAGCAGCGGTCAACGCTTATGCATTGCGCAAAACCGGTGCGGCACACGATGTGGTGACAGCCTGCGAAGAGGTAACCGCATGAAGCACGCCATCAGCCATGTACATTTCGTCGGCATAGGCGGCTCGGGCATGAGCGGCATCGCCGAAATTTTGCACAACCTGGGCTATACCGTGTCAGGTTCGGACATGGCTGACGGTCCAGTGCTGCGCCGCTTGCAAGCCATGGGCATACGCACCAGCGTCGGTCACGATGCCATGCACATTGCAGACGCCGGTGCCGTGGTCACTTCAACAGCGGTGCATGCAGACAACCCGGAAGTCGTCGCCGCGCACAGCAAACTCATACCGGTGGTGCCGCGCGCCGTCATGCTGGCCGAGTTGATGCGTTTGAAACAAGGCATCGCCATCGCCGGTACGCATGGAAAAACCACCACCACCAGCCTGGTCGCCAGTGTGCTGGCGCAAGCCGGCATGGACCCGACTTTCGTCATCGGCGGGCGACTCATTAGCGCGGGCGCCAACGCCAAACTGGGATCCGGCGATTACATCGTGGTCGAGGCTGATGAATCGGACGCATCATTTTTGAATTTGAACCCGATCATGTCGGTGGTGACCAATATTGACGCCGACCACATGGAAACCTATGGACACGATTTCAACAAACTGAAAAACGCCTTTATTGAGTTTTTGCACCGCATGCCGTTTTACGGCGCCGCGGTGCTGTGTGCTGACGACCCGGTGTTGCACAGCATATTTCCCGAAGTGTCGCGCCCCATCACCAGCTACGGTTTGTCTGATCGTGCGCAGGTCAGGGCGCACGATGTCAAAGCTATTGGTTCGCGCATGCAGTTTCGCGTGACTCGCAGCAACGGCATCACCTTGCCGGATATGCAGATTGACCTTAACCTCCCCGGCTTGCACAACGTGCGCAACGCCTTAGCCGCCATTTCGATTGCAGTGGAGTTGAATATTCCGGATACAGCCGTGGTGCAGGCATTGGCTGGATTCAAAGGCGTGGGCAGGCGTTTCCAGAACCACGGTTTATGCGCTGCCAAGGGCGGCGGTCATTACACATTAGTCGAAGACTACGGACACCATCCGGTGGAATTGGCCGCCACGCTGGAGGCCGCGCGTGGAGCTTTTCCCGGGCGCCGTTTGGTGCTGGCCTTTCAGCCGCACCGTTATACACGCACGCGCGACTGTTTTGAAGATTTTGTGCAAGTGCTGCGACTCGCCGATGTGGTCTGGTTGACCGAGGTGTATGCCGCCGGTGAAACGCCGATTGCAGCCGCTGACGGTCGCGCTTTGGCGCATGCGCTGCGCGTGGCCGGGCAGCATGAACTGGTGTTTGCGCAGGACCTGACTCAATTGGAAGAACTGGTGCGTCAGCAAGCGCATGACGGCGATGTGGTGATGTGCATGGGTGCCGGCTCCATCGGTCAATTGCCGGTGCGCTTGCAAAACGCAAACAGCACCGATAAACCTGTGCTCAAGGTGGTGAAGTCATGACGACGTTTGACAAACACAGTGCCAAAGTGGCTGTGCTCATGGGCGGTCATTCGGCCGAACGCGAGGTCTCGTTGATGTCCGGCAAAGGCGTGCTTGAAGCGTTGCAGTCGCTGGGTGTGAATGCGCACGCTTTTGATCCGGCAGAGCAGCCTTTATTAATTTTGCGCGATCAGCACTTCACCCATGTGTTCATTGCCTTACATGGCCGGCACGGCGAGGACGGCACCGTACAAGGCGCGTTGGAATTGATGGGCATTCCCTACACCGGCTCCGGCGTGATGGCGTCTGCCATTGCCATGGACAAGCACATGACCAAACGCATTTGGGTGGCCGAAGGTTTGTCCACACCTGAGTCGGTGTGGCTGACACCGTCACAACAAACCGCACAAGCGTTGGCAGCCATACCTGAGCAACTTGGCTTGCCGTTGATCGTCAAACCGCCGCATGAAGGTTCGTCCATCGGCGTGAGCAAAGTCATGCAAGCGGATCAACTGCAAGCGGCTGTGACGCTGGCCACCGGCTACGACCCGGACTTGTTGTGCGAAGCATTTATTCAAGGAGAAGAAGTTACTTGTCCGTTACTCGGTGAAGGTGACAACACCAAAGCCTTGCCAGTGGTGCGCATCGCCGCACCAGCCGGGGCTTATGACTACCAAAACAAATACTTCACAGATGAAGTGAAGTACCACTGCCCCAGCGGTTTGCCGCCGGCAGAAGAACAAGCGATTCAGGTCATGAGTGTGGCGGCGTACCGAGCCTTGGGTTGCAGGGGTTGGGGCCGTGCCGATGTGATGATCCGCGCCAGCGACCGCAAAGCCTTTTTGCTGGAGATGAACACCAGCCCGGGCATGACTGGTCACTCGCTAGTACCCATGTCGGCCAAGGCCGCCGACGTGTCTTATGCCGATTTATGCCTGCACATCCTGAGCACTGCGCGCTTGGATACACCCATGGGGGTGCGCCAGTCATGAAAGCACGCGACGCCATGCACATACGCACCGACACCAGACCTGAGCTCGCGCTGGATGTGCGTTTGATGAACATCACCAGTGCCTTGATGTTCACTGCCGTCGCAGTGCTGTGTGTGGTGATGTTGCTATGGTGGGCGGTGCGGCATCCGGCGTTTGCCATTACCGGCATCAGCGTGCACGGTGACATCCGGCACAACAACGAAGTCACGCTGCGGGCCAATGTGGTTCCGCGTTTGCAAGGCAGTTTCTTCACTGTGGATTTGGGCAAGGCGCGCGCTACTTTTGAAAACGTGCCTTGGGTGCGTCAGGCCACTGTGCGGCGCGAGTTTCCTGACCGTTTGCGGGTGGACATTGATGAACACGAACCGGTGGCTTATTGGGGCGCAGAAGCAGATTCACGTCTGCTCAATACCCAAGGCGAGGTGTTCAGCGCCAACTTCGGTGAACTCGACAACGAAAACCTGCCGCATTTGTCCGGACCCGACAGCGAGTCCGCCAAAGTTTGGCAGATGTTTCTCACCTTGGGCCCGGTGTTCAGTCAATTGGAATTGAACATCGATGGTTTGGAATTGACCGGCCGCGGCAGTTGGCGCGCTCAATTCAAAAACGGGGCTCGCATAGAACTCGGACGCGGCTCTCAAGAGGAAGTGATGGCGCGTGTCAATCGTCTGACGCAAACACTGGCACAAGTCAGCCAGCGTTACGGCAGACAGACACAGGCGCTGGAGTCGGCGGATTTGCGGCATGTGAACGGCTATGCACTGCGTTTACGCGGTGTCAGCACATTGGATACAACGGCAATAAGGTAAGCACAAAGAGGTTGGCATGGCAAAAGAATACAAAGACCTGGTCGTAGGCCTGGACATCGGCACCAGCAAAGTGATGGTGGTGGTGGCCGAGGTGTTGCCTGGCGCCGAGCTCAAACTGGCGGGCTTTGGCATTGCACCCAGCACCGGCCTCAAGCGCGGAGTGGTGGTCAACATAGACGCGACGGTGCAAAGCATACAAATGGCTTTGAAGGAAGCCGAATTGATGGCCGACTGCAAGATCACCCGGGTCTATACCGGCATCACCGGCAGCCACATCAGAGGCATGAATTCGCACGGCATGGTGGCGGTCAAAGACCGCGAAGTCACCGCCGCCGATGTGGCAAGAGTGGTTGAAACTGCCAAGGCCGTGAACATATCTAATGACCAGCGTTTGTTACTGGTCGAACCGCAGGAATTCATCATCGATGGCCAGGATGTGAAAGAGCCTATCGGCATGAGCGGCATACGGCTGGAGGCCAAGATACACATCGTCACCGGTGCGCAAAGCGCGGCGGAAAACATCATCAAATGTGTGCGCCGCTGCGGCCTGGATGTAGAGCAATTGATGCTCAATCCGCTGGCTTCCAGTTATTCCGTGTTGACCGCAGATGAAAAAGAACTCGGCGTGGCCCTGGTTGACATAGGCGCAGGCAGCACTGATGTGGCCATCTTCACGGGAGGTGCCATACGCCACACGGCGGTGATTCCTATTGCCGGGGACTTAATCACCAGCGACATCGCCATGGCGCTGCGCACCCCGACTAAGGACGCTGAAGAAATCAAAGTGGAGTCCGGTTTTGCCAAGCAGTTACTCGCCGATCCGAATGTGCAGGTTGAAGTGCCGGGTCTGGGCGACCGTGGTCCGCGCATGCTCAGCCGCCAGGCACTGGCCGGTGTGATCGAGCCGCGTGTCGAAGAAATTTATGCATTGGTACAGCAGGTTTTGCGCGAGTCGGGCTTCGAGGAAGTGCTGTCCTCCGGCATTGTGTTGACTGGCGGCAGCGCCATGATGCCGGGAATGATTGAACTCGGCGAAGACATTTTTTTGAAGGCGGTGCGCCGTGGCGTACCGCGTTACAGCAGTGCGCTGTCGGACATGGTGTCGCACCCGCGTGCCGCCACTGTCATGGGCTTGCTCGAGGAAGCGCGCATGGCGCGACTGCGCGGTTTTCGCGTGGCGCAGAAAAACGGTTCGGTCAAGACCGCCATGGGGCGGGTCAAAGACTGGTTTGTGGGGAACTTCTGACCATGCATACCTTGACTTTTCATGCCTCAGCAGTTGACACCCTGCACCGCTTTAAAAGCCGGCGATGGCGCCCTTGCACCCGGGGAGCGCCGCCCAGTTGAACAAAGAAAAGCATCACATCAAACATTCATTCAAGGCAACTGCACAACACATTCGGAGAGATACATGAAGATAGAAATGATTGAACACAGCGAATTCAACCCTGAGACACAAATCCGTGTCATTGGTGTGGGCGGCGGCGGCGGTAACGCAGTCGAGCACATGATCACAAGCGGTGTGCGCGGCGTGGAATTCATTTGCGCCAACACCGACGCGCAAGCCCTGCGGGTCAGCTCCGCCAACCGCGTTATTCAATTGGGCGACAGTGGCCTGGGCGCAGGCAGCAAGCCAGAGCGCGGCCAGGCAGCAGCCGAAGCTGCGGTAGACAGCATCCGTGAAGTGCTGCAAGGCGCGAACATGGTATTCATCACCGCCGGCATGGGCGGCGGCACCGGCACCGGTGCCGCCCCGGTGGTGGCTCGCATTGCACGTGAAATGGGCATTCTCACCGTAGGTGTGGTGACCAAGCCTTTCGACTGGGAAGGCGGTCGTCGCATGACCAATGCCGAGGCCGGGCTGGCTGAACTCGAAGCCAATGTGGATTCGCTGATCGTGGTGTTGAACGAGAAACTGCTGGAAGTGCTAGGCGACGATGTCAGCCAGGATCAGGCGTTTTCATTTGCCAACGATGTATTGAAAAACTCGGTCGGCGGTATTGCTGAGATCATCAATGTCGAAGCCTTGGTGAACGTCGACTTTGAAGACGTGCGCACCGTGATGAGCGAGCAAGGCAAGGCCATGATGGGCACGGCCACCGCCAGCGGTCCGGATCGCGCTCGAATTGCCGCCGAACAAGCCGTGGCCTGCCCGTTGCTTGAAGGCGTGGACATGACCGGCGCCAAAGGCGTGCTGGTGTTGATCACTGCGGCCAAAGGCGCTTTGAAATTGTCCGAGTCGCGCGAAGCCATGAACACCATACGCGCGTTTGCTTCCCCAGAAGCGCATGTGATTTACGGTACCGCTTATGACGAAACCCTGTGTGAGCAGATCCGCGTGACCGTAGTGGCTACCGGATTGGCTCAGGCGGGTCGGCGCGTCGCACCGCCTTTGTCGGTGATTCGCACCGGCACCGACAACGTGGCTTACTCCCAGACCACCGAGCCCATGGCCGTGCAAGCAGCGACTGCCACCGCACCGGACGCCGGCATGAGTCGCCCTGGCATGTCCGGCAGCGACATGGCCAATGTGAATGTGCCCAGCGTCTGGCGCACCAACCGCACCCAGGCGGCTGCCAAAGTGGACGCCTTATCTTCAGGCGGCATGGACAATTACGAGATACCGGCGTTTCTGCGTAAACAGGCTGACTAAAATCAATCTGTGCTGAAACAAAGAACGCTTCAAACCCTGACCCGCGCGGTCGGTGTCGGTTTGCACAGCGGGCAGCGTGTCGAATTGACACTGCGTCCCGCCGGGCCCGACACCGGCATCGTGTTTCGACGGGTCGATCTGGCTCACCCGGTGGACATACCTGTGGGCGCGCTGGCCGTCACCGATACGCGCATGGCTTCCACCATTGAAGCCCACGGCACCAAGGTACACACGGTCGAGCATCTCATGTCTGCGTGCAGCGGACTCGGTCTGGATAATTTATACATAGACATATCGGCCGAAGAGGTTCCAATTCTTGACGGCTCCTCCTCCTCCTTTGTGTTTTTGTTGCAAAGCGCAGGCATTGCTTTGCAAAACGCGCCCAAGCGTTTTGTGCGAATCCTCAAAGAGGTGGTGGTGCGCGAAGGCGAGGGTGATAAGGAAAAATGGGCGGGTCTGTATCCCCATCAGGGGTTCAAGCTGAGTTTCGAAATTGATTTCAAACACCCGGCGGTAGATTCCACCGGCCAGGAAGTCACGTTTGACATGGACACTGGACATTACGGTCGCGATATTGCGCGCGCCCGCACTTTCGGCTTCACCCGCGACGTGGAACATTTGCGCGCTAACGGCCTAGCGCTGGGCGGCGGTCTGGACAACGCCATCGTCATGGACGATTACAAAGTGCTCAACAGCGACGGTTTGCGCTACGACGACGAGTTTGTCAAACACAAAATCCTAGACGCCATGGGCGATTTGTATTTGCTGGGCAAGCCGCTGCTGGCGCATTACCGTGCATTCCGCTCTGGCCACGCCATGAACAACCGGCTGCTGCGCGAATTGCTCAGCCGCCCCGATGCCTACGAACTGGTGACTTTCGATGATGAGAAGCTTGCGCCCAAAGGTTTGGCGCAATTAGCGCCTGCTTGGTAAACCCTTGCGAATATTGATGCAACTGATTTAACAGTCAAGCCTAACCGCCACGCCCGCCGCGCAACATGCCACTGGATTTGGCGCGTCCCATACCCGCGTCTTGCATCAACGCCATGCTGCGCGCCGCATGCGCATGGGTGATGGCCAGGCCGAGTGCGTCGGCCGCATCCGACCCGGGCAACCCGGGTAGATTCAATAAACGCTTGACCATTTCCTGCACCTGAGCCTTGGCGGCTTTGCCATGACCGGCAATGGCCTTTTTCATTTGCAAAGCGGTGTATTCGGCCACGCTCAATTGTTGATGAACCAGTGCCGCCAGACAGGCGCCACGGGCCTGACCCAGCAGCAGCGTGGCTTGCGGATTCACGTTGACAAATACAATCTCTAGCGCTGCGCAGTCCGCCTGGTAGCGTTGCGCGACTTCGCCGATACCGTCAAACAGCACGCCTATGCGGGCCGGGATATCTGCACGCGGTAAGTGTGTGGTGCTGATGGTGCCGCTGGCCACATAACTGAGTTGACCGCCAGTGAAATCGACCACGCCGAAACCGGTGGTTTGCAAGCCCGGGTCTATGCCCAGTACTTTCACGGCAGCACCGCCGCGCCCATGCGCCCTAGGATCACCTGAGAGCGATCTGTCAGGTAAGGCGACTGCGGCAGTTTCTCAAAATACTTGGGACGCGGCAGCATTACCGCCAGGCGCGCTGAATCCCAAGGCGTCAATTGCGCAGCACGTTTAGAAAAATAATGCTTTGCAGCAGCCTCGGCGCCGAACACACCTTTGCCCCATTCGACATGGTTCAAATAAATTTCCAAAATACGCTGTTTGCTCAAACAGCTTTCCAGCGCCAGCGTGATCAGCAGTTCCTGGCCTTTGCGTAAAAAATTACGCTCGCCGGATAAAAACAGATTCTTTGCCAATTGCTGGGTAATGGTCGAACCACCCACTACTTTAGGCGTCTTGCCGTTTGTGGACGCGCGGGTTTGCGCTTTTTCATTGCGTTGCCAAGCCTTTTCAATCGCCTGCCATTGCACGCCGTCGTGGTTGGCGAACATATCGTCCTCGGACGCTATCACCGCGCGGCTGAGATTGGTGTTGATGCGTGAGGCCGGCATCCATTCCTGGCGCCAGCGCAAACCTTGCTGATTGCGCAGTAATTGTGAGATTTGCGAACGTTCAAATGCAGTCGAGCCCGGGTCTATGTACCGCAGCATGATTACGCGAGCCAAAAAATACAATTGCAAACCAACACCGGCGAGCAAAAGCAACAACACAAAACGACGCCATGCGCGCCAGCCGGTCTTGCGTTTCACATCCATGCCCATGTCATTGTTCCGGGTTATCTGCTTGCACCGTCAGGTTGCGCTTAAAGGTATAGCGCGAGACCATGGCCAGCTGATCGAATTCGCGTTTCATCTCGGCGCTGAATGTGCCGAAAGGGCCAGCGTTTTCGGCCAATGTCAGCGCCAGTTTATCGAGCTCTGGCTGACCTGAACTTTTCACTACTTGCGAGGCAATGACGCGGCCTTGCGCGTTTATCGTCAGTACCAGGGTCAGGCTACCGTAAAGCTTACGGCCTTGGATTTGCGGAAAAAAACGTGTGCCGTGTTCTTCGATCAAACGCCGCATATGGTCGTGGTAGAGCGCATAACTGACCTCGCGTGTGGACGGGCTGACGTAACGTGTGCGCGGTCTGGCGTTTTGTTCGTTGATACGTTGCTCTATTTCAGCCAGTGTGTCGAGCAACTGGCGCCGCTGTTGATCAATCGCCGCGGCCTCTGCCGCGTTGGCCGACTGTTGCGAGCTGTTGATGCTGAGTTGTTGTTTGACCTGAGCCAGTAAAGCGCTTTGCTGTTGTTTCAATTGGCGTAATTTGGCTGTCGCCGCATCGTTGGCCTGGCCGCTTTGCCGGCGCTCGGACATGGGCAGCGGCGACTGAGCGCGACCCTGGGCCACATCACCGCCGCCTTGCAAATTGGCTTGCGCCAGTGCTTGCGGTTTGTCTGGCGCACCGGCGTTGCTGCGCGCATTCACCAGAATAATGTCCAGCGGCATTTGCGTCATCAAGCGGTCAAAGCCTTGCGGATCCGCCCATCTGAAGACCAGCAAACCGGCATGCAACAGCAATGACACAACAATCGCTATCTGCATGGGCGTCAAGCGTAGCGGCATGCTAAGGGCCATCTTCATTAAGCGGCAGACTCAGACCCACCGGTGGCTGCGGGCGCATCGCCTTCAGTGGCATCATCCAGGTCCATGGCAATGGTCAGCGGCCCGGCACTCATTTCTTCATCGGCGTTGTCTTCTTCAGGTGCCGACGGTGCATCCAGCAGTGCCAGGAAGGTGGCAGACACGTCCAACGCCATGCTGTCGACATGACCAAGCCGCACGCGCACCAGCGCGCCTCTCTCCAATGGCGGGGCCGCATGCAGACTGAGCACCAGTGGCAGGGCGACGGCGCGCACCACCGGTGCTTCGCCAGGAAACGACTTGATGACCGTGGCGTCAATTTCTTGCAACTGCTGTTGTTGCAGGTATTGCAGTGTCCAGTAACGCTCCATGGTGCCTTGGTTGCTGTTGTAGGCCGAATAAGCATCTTCAAACGAAGAGACGATGGACATCAGGCTGGCGTCTTTGGGTTTGAAAGGCGCGGCCAGCGCTGCCGTGGCCCCATGGCGCACACAGGCGACCAGTTGCCATTGATTGACCAGATCGGTGTAACGGCGCAGCGGCGACGTACTCCATGCATAACAGGGAACACCGATGCCTGCGTGCGGCAAAGCCCGCGTGCCCATGCGCACCTTGATACCGGGTGCCAGACTGGCCTGACTGCGGTACAGGCCCGGCACACCCAGATCGGCCAGCCATTGGCCCCAGCTGCTGTTGGCCAGAATCATGGCTTCAGCGACGATCAAATCAAGTGCCGCGCCGCGCGGGCGAATGCTCAAGTGCACAGGCTCGTCGCCGCGCGGACCGTTGTCTCCGACACTGTCGACGCGGAAATTGAAATCCGGCCGGTTGAATTGCTCGGGCTTGCCGCGTACCAGTTCGCGTTTGGCTTTGAGGTGACGCGCCAAGCGGTGCATGAAACGCAGTTCTGCACGCGGCAGGCCGGCATCCAGTGTGGCGTCTTCATGCGAGAAAGCCGCATCGTTCAGCCAAGCTTCGGTGACGATATGGTCGAGTTTGTCGTGGCGCAAATTGGCGACGATCGGCACTTGCTCTAACCGCGTCACCGTGCTTTGCACTTCCAGCGTGTCCTCATTGAAGCTGACATACAAGGACAGCGCAGGACAAGCTTTGCCTGCATCCAGCGTATAAGTTTGCACCACGCTGTCGGGCAGCATGGTGATTTTGTGGCCCGGCATGTACACGGTGGACAAACGCTGGCGCGCGACCTGATCGATGGCGTCGCCTGGCTGCAAAGCCAGTGCAGGCGCCGCGATGTGAATGCCCATCACCACCGTGCCGCTGCCCAAGCCTTGTACCGACAAGGCGTCGTCGATTTCGGTGGTTTGTGAGTCGTCGATGGAATAGGCTTGTGCATCGGTCAGTGGCAGGTCTTGCGGCAGCGCCGGGGCTTGCAAGGCAGCAAAGCCGATGCCCTTGGGGAAATGCTCGAACAAAAAACGCTGCCAATGAAAGTCGTATGCGCTTTTGATGGCACCGGCTTGTTGCAACAGCGTCAGCGGCGGGCGCTGACTTTGCTTGGCGGCCAGTACCACAGCTTTGTACTCGGGCGCATTTTTGTCCGGCTTGAACAGGATTTTGTAAAGCTGGGTTTGCACCGGCGCCGGACATTGGCCGTCAACCAGGTGTTGCGCCCAGCTTTCAATTTGCGCTTGCAATTCTTTTTTCTTTTCAATCGCGGCCAGCGCTTGCGCGATGATGTCGGCCGGCGCTTTTTTGAACCGGCCTTTGCCGGCGCGACGGAAATAATGCGGCGCTTCAGACAGTTTGAGCAGGCAGGCGACTTGTTCGGTCAGCGTGGCTTTGTCGCTGAAATACTCAGCCGCGAGTTCTCCGAAAGCAAACTCATCCGGCGGCGCAAACTCCCAGGCCAGTTCCAGTTCCATGGTGTCAGCCAATGCGGCAGCAGCTTGCAGCAACTCGGGCGGTTGGGGTTTGTCAAAGCGCAGCAAAACCTGCGCGGTTTTCACTTTCACCCGTTTGCCGGATGCCAGCTCCATTTGCGCCGATGTGTCTGCTTCGGACAGCACCCGACCACTCTGGAGTTTGCCGGCTTCTTCAAATAATGCATACATGCGTGTGATTCTCCCATGCTGACATCAGTACAGAGTACCTAGAAGATTGCGTTGATAATTCCCATATGGCTATCAGCTTTGAAAAACCCTATGCCCTGCGCCAGTTCACGCATGTTTTGCGCGGCTTTGACGGCCAACTGACATTGGCAGTCGCCTTTCTGGCAGCTGCCGGTTTAATAACCATGTTTGCTTCCGGCTACGCCAACGGCATGCGTTTCTGGGACCACGCGCGCAACCTAACGCTGGCTTTCGGCATCATGTTTGTGGTGGCGCAAATCCCGCCGCAGCGTTTGATGACGCTGGCCGTGCCCTTGTATACGGTCGGACTGGCTTTGCTGGTGGCGGTGGCCTTGTTTGGCTTGACCAAAAACGGTGCCAAACGTTGGTTAAATGTAGGCATAGTGATTCAACCCAGCGAGATCATGAAAATCGGTATGCCGCTGATGCTGGCTTGGTGGTTCCAAAAACGCGAAGGGCAGTTACGACCGCTGGACTTTCTGGTAGCCACGCTGCTGCTGGCCATGCCGGTGGGTTTGATTGCCAAGCAACCCGATCTGGGCACCGCGATTCTGGTGCTCGCTGCCGGTCTGTATGTGTTGTATTTTGCCGGGCTCGGCTGGAAATGGATAGTCCCGCCCTTGGTCTTGGGGCTGGTAGGTGCTGTTTTGCTGGTGGTGTTTGAACCGACTTTGTGCGCGGATGGTATGAAATGGCCGCTGATGCGCGAGTACCAACGCCAGCGCGTTTGCACCTTGCTCGACCCCTGGCGCGATCCACTGGGCAAGGGTTTTCACATCATCCAGGGCATGATTGCCATCGGCTCGGGCGGTTTTTTCGGCAAGGGTTTTATGCAGGGCACACAAACCCACCTGGACTTCATCCCTGAGCGCACCACCGATTTTATTTTTGCGGCTTACGGCGAAGAGTTCGGTCTACTCGGCAATCTGTTGCTGATGGGAGGCTTTGTGTTTCTGGTGCTGCGCGGCCTGGCCATTTCATTGGAGGGGCCGACGCTGTTTGCCCGACTGCTGGCCGGTAGCGTGACATTGATTTTTTTCACCTATGCCTTCGTCAACATGGGCATGGTCAGTGGCATATTGCCGGTGGTCGGCGTGCCCTTGCCATTCATCAGTTACGGCGGTACGGCCATGGTCACGCTGGGTTTCGGTATCGGTATATTGTTATCGATCGCGAAAGCCAAACAATTGGTGCAATCATGAGCAAACACACAGGAATCGTAGGAGTAGGCAACATGGGCGGCGGCATGGCCAGGCGCTTGCTTAGCGTGGGCTGGCCAGTGCATGTTCACGACAAAGAAGCGGCTACGCAACAAGTCTTGCAGGCCGCCGGTGCGCATGGCTGCGACAGTCCTGCTGCTATTGCCAAAGCAGCGGAATCTGTGATAGTTTGCGTGATTGACGCGGTGCAAGTGCAAGAGGTGTTGGACGGACCGGCCGGTCTGCTGGCCCATTTGCAAGCCGGGCAGACGGTCATCATGTGCCCGACCTTGGCACCGGCGCAAACCGAGGATTTCGCCCGTCAATTGCAAACCATCGGCGTGCACATGGTCGACGCGCCCATGTCCGGCGGCCCGATACGCGCCGCCAACGGCAGCATGAGTTTGATGACGGCTGCGCCCGCTGAGGTATTGGCGGCGCAAAACGAATTGCTCACCACCTTGTCCGAGCAGTGTGTCTTCATCAGCCACAAGGTCGGTGACGGTACCCGGGTCAAGCTGGTCAACAACATGCTGGCCGGTATCAATTTGGTCGGTGCTTGCGAAGCCATGGTGCTGGCCGAAAAACTCGGCCTTGACAAAGAAGTCACGCTGTCTTTGATTGAGCGTTCCAGCGGCCAGAACTGGATAGGCTCAGACCGTTTGCGCCGGGTGTTTGCAGGTGACACCAGCGCTGGTTCACACATGCGTTTGCTGGCTAAGGACACGCGCCTGGCCATAGAGTCGGCGCAACAAGTCGGCTACAGCGGTTGGCTGGGTGCAGCAGCCGCCCAGGCCTTTGCCATGGCTTGCGAACAAGGCATGGGCGTGATGGACGACAGCAAGATGCTGGAATTCATACGCCATAACGAGCGTTCATAAGCGCCCGGGCTTGCGCGCCCGGGAAACGACCCGGGTTTTGCTGCTGTTTATAGGCAATGCCCTGAGAGTTTCAAGGCTGTGATTCGGCTTCTACAATGGCCGCATGATTGCACACGAACCTACCCTCGAACGCCTGGCTATCGCGCAAAGCCTGTTGCTGACGCCTTACGGCTTGGACGAAAGCCATTTGACGCAAGCTTTGTCGGCCATACGCGCGCACCGCATTGACGATGCTGATTTGTATTTTCAGTACACCCGATCCGAGGGCTGGAGCCTGGAAGAGGGCATCGTCAAAACCGGTTCGTTCAGCATAGACCAGGGTGTGGGCGTGCGCGCGGTCAGCGGCGAAAAAACTGCTTTCGCTTATTCAGATGATATTTCCATGGCCTCGTTGATGGACGCGGCCCACACGGTGCGCAGCATTGCCGCGGCAGGCAACAACGCCAGCACCAAGGTGCCCGGGCGTCGTATCGCCGGGGCGCGCAGCCTGTACCGCGACGACGACCCGATCGCCAGTTTGGACAGCACCGCCAAAGTGAATCTGCTTGAACGTTTGGAGCAGCAGGCGCGTGCCAAAGACCCGCGCGTGGTGCAAGTCATGGCCGGTCTGGCCAGCGAATACGACGTGGTGCTGGTCGCTCGTGCCGACGGCACTTTGGCTGCTGATGTACGGCCCTTGGTGCGTTTATCGCTCAGCGTGATCGTGGAAGAAAAAGGCCGCCGTGAAAGCGGATCGGCCGGCGGCGGTGGCCGCTTCGGTCTGGCGCATTTTGATGTCGATTGCCTAACCCGTTATGTGGACGAGGCAGTCGGCGCCGCTTTGACCAATTTGCAGGCGCAAGCCGCGCCTGCCGGTGAAATGACCGTGGTGCTGGGCGCGGGTTGGCCTGGCATTTTGTTGCACGAAGCCATTGGCCATGGTTTGGAAGGCGACTTCAACCGAAAAGGCTCCAGCGCCTTCAGCGGCCGCATCGGCCAGCGCGTAGCAGCCAAAGGCGTCACGGTGTTGGATGACGGCACCATTGCCGACCGTCGCGGCTCACTCAATGTGGACGATGAAGGCAACGCCAGCCAACGCAATGTGCTGATTGAAGACGGCATCTTGAAAGCTTACATACAAGACAGCATGAATGCACGCTTGATGGGCGTGGCGCCCACCGGCAACGGCAGACGCGAAAGTTACGCCCACGTACCCATGCCGCGCATGACCAACACTTATATGTTGGGCGGTGACAAACACCCGGAAGAAATCGTTGCCAGCATCAAAAAAGGTTTGTACGCCACCAATTTCGGCGGTGGCCAGGTGGACATCACTTCGGGCAAGTTTGTGTTTTCCGCCAGCCAGGCGTATTGGGTGGAAAAAGGAAAAATCAAATACCCGGTCAAAGGTGCGACGCTGGTGGGCAACGGCCCTGACGCGCTTACCCGCGTGAGCATGATCGGTAACGACATGGCGCTAGACCCCGGCGTCGGTACTTGCGGCAAAGAAGGTCAAAGCGTGCCGGTCGGCGTTGGCCAACCCACCCTGCGGATTGACGGCTTGACGGTGGGCGGCACGGCCTGAAAACGGCCGCAGCGCCTGTGCTACATTTCAAACCATGAATTCAGTGCTGTTTCACTTTGCTTATTTTTATTTCTCACGCCCCACCGGCGGTCGAGAGGTCTGAACGCAAACAACGCTCTGAACTCCCCAACCTACCGCCGACTTCCGGCGGTTTTTTTTTGTTCCCAAACTTGTCTTTCTCAGAGTTGCAGCCTTCCAGGAGCCTTCCATGAAATCCCATCCCAAAGATGCTTATGCACCGATCGATGACCAGACCAGCCAGACTGACGACCAACGCATCAAGGACATCACCGTGTTGCCGCCACCCGAACATTTGATCCGCTTCTTTCCGATTGCTGGAACGGCTGTCGAAAAATTGATCAGCGATACGCGCCAGCGCATTGCCAAAATCATGGCCGGCAAGGACGACCGCCTGCTGGTGGTGATGGGCCCTTGCTCTATCCACGACCCAGCGGCTGCATTGGACTATGCGCGTCACTTGCAAGTTGAGCGCGAAAAATACAAGGACACATTGGAAATCGTCATGCGCGTGTATTTTGAGAAACCGCGCACTACGGTAGGCTGGAAAGGCTTGATCAACGACCCTTACCT
>Ga0192657_1162_pt1 | contig 38162 bp, 29 predicted proteins | sample LauGreFBDMM110DN_2_FD_133054 | JGI IMG/M metagenome (GOLD analysis project Ga0192657, IMG submission 133054) | reverse complement strand
TTTGCGCTTTGGCGAATTCCTGGCGAATCGCCATCAGGCCGGGCATTTCGGTTTCGGCGATTTTGATTTCTTTGCGGCCCCAATCGGCCAGGCTCATGTCGGCGACATGAAAATCGGTGGTCTGTGCGGGTTTGAGAGATGCGTTCATGGTGTGGCTCCAAAAAGGTTCAGGGCCACTGACGCGCAAGATGAAACACAGGATTAACCGAGGTGCTCACCTCACGTTGTCAGTGGGTGAGCGCAGTTGGACAGGGTTCCGAGCCTCACATCAAAAGATGCTGCAGCGCTCCTCGGTCTGCATATTCTATTTCAAAATAGCGTCAAGGGTCTTTAGACGCAACAGCAATTGCCTTTGCCCCTAGCGCGAGGCAAAAACCACAAAAGCAGCTGCGGCGAGCGGGCTATGATCCCGTCTTATCCCCCAAATACACCATGACCACAGCCTTAGAGGAAGTGCGCAGACGCCGCACTTTTGCCATCATTTCCCACCCGGACGCGGGTAAAACCACGCTCACCGAGAAGTTGCTGCTGTTCTCCGGCGCGATTCAAATCGCCGGTTCGGTCAAAGCCCGCAAAGCCTCGCGCCATGCCACCAGCGACTGGATGGAGATTGAAAAGCAACGCGGCATCTCGGTGGCCTCATCAGTGATGCAAATGCTTTACCGCGACCACGTCATCAATTTGCTGGACACGCCGGGGCACAAAGATTTCTCAGAAGACACCTACCGTGTGTTGACTGCGGTGGACTCGGCCTTGATGGTGATTGACGCAGCCAACGGTGTGGAAGCCCAAACCCGCCGCTTGATTGAAGTTTGCCGCCAGCGTGACACGCCCATCATCACCTTTGTCAACAAAATGGACCGCGAGGTGCGCGACCCGTTGGATATTTTGGACGAGGTCGAACGTGAACTCGGCATGCCTTGCGTGCCCATGACCTGGCCAGTCGGTCAAGGCAAAAGTTTCGGCGGCATCATCAATTTGCGCACCCAAGCGATGACGGTGTTCGAGTCGGGCAGCGAACGCTTGCCGCAGGATTTCGAAACCATTGCACTCACCGAACAAGCCGATTTGTCCGGCCGCTTCGGTTTGGAGTGGGCCGCCGCCATGGACAGCATGGAACTGGCCACCGGTGCATCGCCGACATTTGACCGCGAAGCTTTTTTACTAGGCAAACAAACGCCGGTGTTCTTCGGCTCAGGCGTGAACAATTTTGGTGTGATGGAAGTGCTGGACGCATTGGTCGATTTGGCACCTTTCCCGCAAGCACGGCAAAGCTCGCTGCTGGTCAACAAACAAATGGTGGAAAAAACCGTGCAGCCCGAAGACAGCGGTTTCTCCGGCGTGGTGTTCAAAGTGCAGGCCAACATGGACGCCAACCACCGCGACCGCATCGCGTTTGTGCGCGTGGCCTCGGGCAAATACGCGCCGGGCATGAAGCTCAAAGTGCAACGCAGCGCCAAAGAATTGCGCCCCACTTCAGTGGTGACATTCCTGAGCCAGCGGCGCGAAGCGGTGGAAGAAGCCTTCGCGGGCGACATCATCGGCTTCACAACGCATGGTGGTGTGCAACTCGGCGACACCATCACCGACGGCAGCAGTTTGCAATTCACCGGCTTGCCCTTTTTTGCGCCCGAATTGTTCATGACCGTGCTGCTGAAAAACCCGCTGCGCACCAAGCAACTGCAAACCGGTTTGGAGCAACTCGGCGAAGAAGGCGCGATCCAAGTGTTCAAGCCCGAAATCGGCGGACCCATGCTGCTCGGCGCCATTGGTCAATTGCAATTTGAAGTGGTGCAACACCGCCTTAAAGCCGAGTACGACTGCGATGTGCGGTTAGAGCCCTGCCAATACACCGGCGCGCGCTGGATCACTGCCGACACCCCGGCGCAATTGCGTGAATTCAACAACGCCTACCCGCAGCGCATGGCGCTGGACGCGGCCAACACTCTGGCTTACCTGTGTACCTCTCCTTACGATGTAAGACTGGCACAAGAACGCTTTCCACTGATTCATTTCCATCCTTTGCGCGAACACGCCGGCCTGTCGCTGGGTTCGGCAGGTTGAGCCCGACGCATGCGCAAGACACTGTTGCCAGCATCTCTTGCGCCGCTGCTGTGGCTGGCCTTGGGGGTACTGGTGGCGACAGGCTTGCTGCTGACCTCGTCACCGATGGCTGTTCGCCGACCTGCGGCCTTGCCGGAAGCCGCGAACAGCTTGGCTGCGTCGACCGCTGCGCCAACCGAACTTGAATTTGAAGCTCGCGGTTCGATACCGCAACCGCCGAATGCGCCAGCGGCCCACGCCAGCAATCTGCTGGCCCTGCCGCACGACCCGGAATACGCCTTGGCTGCCTTTTGGTTTGCCGGCAGCAAAGAAGCCGCGCTTGACGTAGGCATTGCCATGTCCTTGTGGTCGCGCTCGCTCAACGCCTGGACACCGGCGGCGCGGGTGGTTGACAGGCATCAAGTTGGCGCAGCCTTGGGCAAGGGCATTTTGCGCATCGGTAATCCGGTGGCTTGGCTGGACAGTCAACACCGTTTGCATGTGTTTGTGGTGGGGACGGGTCTGGGCGGTTGGGCGGCCTCGCGCGTGCTGCATTTGCGCCAATCTCAGGCGCAAACATCCATGGACGCTTCTCAGCCCGGCCTGGAAGTTGTGGGTCAGTTGCCGCTGGGCTGGCTATGGAACCTCAGCCATCTGGTCAGACATGCGCCTTTGCCGCTGGCCGATGGCGGCATGGTGCTGCCCGTCTATTTTGAATTGGGCGCCAAGTACCCGGTGTTCGCCTGGTTCAATGCCGACGGTAAGTTTCAAGGCATGCGTAAATTCACCGGCATCAAGCAGGCATTGCAACCGGCCTTGCTGGCGCTGGACGGCGACCATTGGCTGGCCTTGCTGCGCAGCCGAAACCAGGACGGGCAGATTGGTGTTATTGCGAGCAGCGACGGCGGTAAGGTCTGGCAAAGACAAGCTGCTTTGCCCCTGAGTAACGACGACTCGGCGGTGGCAGCCATGCGATTGCCTGACGGCAGCTTTGTCATGCTGCGCAACCCTTCTGAACGCGGCCGCAGCCAATTGCTGATGCATATGAGCCAGAACGGGCAAACCTGGTCCGCGCCGCAAATTCTAGAAGACGGCAGCGAAGGCAGCGAATACTCCTACCCGGCCATGAGCTGGAGCGACGACCGCTTGTGGCTGAGCTATACCTCTTTACGCCAAGGCATAGCCTGGCAACGCTGGCGCATACGCGCTAGCCAACAGGGGCAGCCATGAACGATTGGTTGCCTTGGTTGTCAAACACCTCCCCCCTGCCGGCGTTGGCTGTTCAGCAGTTGTTTCACGCGGCTGGCTGGCTGGCGCTGTTGAGCTGGGCCAGCGTGTCTTTTGTGCCGGTGCAAGACCGGCGCTGGCGCTGGCTGGTATGCACTGTGTTTTGGACAGTCATGATGTTGAGCTGGGACGGGCTTTTGTCAGGCCTGGGTCTGGCTTTTCAAACCCCCGGACTGCTGACCTTGTGTCTGTGTGTGTCGGCGGCTTGGCGCGACACGCGCAGCTCACCGGCCAGGCTTTTCTACACCACCCGGCCGACGCCGGTGAACGCCTTGGTGTGGCTGATCATCGCTGCGCTAGGGTGGTTGCTTGTGACGGACAACTTCGGCTGGCTGCCGCTGAATATCTATCCCACCGGTTTTTCGCCCGGCATTGTCTGGTTGGCCTGGGCCTTAGCCATGCTTTGGCTGTTCTTGGCTTACTGGCTGGATACAGGCGAATGGCATGTACAGGCGGCCGGTTGCTGGTTGCTGGCCACTGGCCTCTTTGTCTTCACTCGGGCGCCAGACGGCAATGCATGGGTTGCCTGGTTGGACCCCTGGCTGTGGTTATTTGCCCATGTCAAGCTGCTGCGTCTTTGGTGGCATCAACGCAGCCGCAGCAACCATTCCTGACGCCATAACCATTCGCCCGGCCTGGCGATATTGCCTGCATTCACTTGACCGGGTTTCAAGCGTTGCTCTATGTCCCAGCGCATGGCGATGCGCTCACAGCGCAGCTGAGTTTCGCAAGGCAGTTCAGCCGCGCCGGGCGAACGCGCAACAATGAACCAGGTGCCCGGGGATATGTCAGTTCCTTCGCTGAACGCATTCACCCTGGCCTGATCAGGCACAAAGCGGTTGTTGCCCGGCAGTAAAAATTGGAAGCGGTCGAATTCACCATTAAAGCCTTCGGGAACCCAGACAGTCTCTGACAGCGGTCGCGGCAAAGCCTGCCCCTGAAAAGCCACACGTTCGCCGTACAGGCCGTGCAGCAAGGTATTCAAGCCCATAAAAGCCAGCAATGCGCACAGTAAGCCGGTGTAGGCATGCGAGTGTTTAGACAGAAAAATGGAGAAGCAAAGGACGAGTGTGGCAAACAGGCACAAGCCCAGCCACACTGCCCAGACATCCGGCAGCAAACCCAGCGGCCAGGCATGCCAGCCCAGCCAGGCAAGCACCGACAACATCAGCAGCGACAAGATGCCGACGGCCAGCGACGTGGTTTTGGAAACCGACTGAATATGCAAGCCCATCAGCACGGCCAGCGCCGGCATCAGCGGCAACAAATACCGGCTGGAGCGCTGGCTCGGCAAAATAAAAACCACACACCACACCAGCATCCACACCAGCAAAGCTGCGTTCAGCGGCTTACTTGTCGAGCGCTCAGCAAGTCTGCGCTGCCGCCAGAGCAGACCTGGCAATGCAAGCAGCACAGGAAACAGCAAGCCGGTGTTTTGCAAAGGCGCGCTCAGGTAATCACCTGAACCGCGCCAGCTGAACAAATATGACCAATAACCTTGCGCATCATTCATCTTGCCGGCGTTTTCACGCTGCACAAACTCACGCCAGACTTCCTGCGGTTGCGGATCAATCAGCAACCAAACCGCAAACAGGCCCAGCGCCAGCACACTCATCCATGCGGTTTGCGCTGTGCAGACGGCCACGGCCCGCCAGGAACGGCGGGGTTCAATCAGCAAACGCAGCAAGCAAACACCGGCTGCCACCGGCAGCACCAGCGCAAACGATTTATAGGCCAGCCCAAGACCTGTGAGCAAGCCGAGTAATGTCCACCACAACCATTCGACCGGCGTATTTCTGATGTGACGTTGACTGGTATCTGCAGCACGCCACAGCACAAAACCCGGCGCCAGACTGAACCAGAACATTTCCGGTGCCGTGGTGAGATAAGGTCTGCCATAACGGAACGTGCCCCAAGACAACAGCAGGCACAGCACTGCAAGGGCCGCAGTTCGCCACTCGCCCAGCCAGCGGTGCAACAACAAGCTCATGCCTGCGCTCACCAGTGTCAGGTAGATCAGGCTGGGCAAACGCAACAACCACAACTGCCAGTCCTGGCCCCAGCCGGTGATCACCATGCTTTGCCAAAACAACAGCGGCGGCTTGGTGTTGCGCATGTCATTCAAATCAGAGACCAGCGGCAGCCACTGGCCACTGGCCGCTGTCAGCCTAGCGATATGGTTGTAGACCATCTCATCGCCATTACTCGGCATGTACAAGTTATCCATGCCCCAGGCATAAAGCACAGCGACCAGCAATACCGTCAACCACAGTATCCGGGTGGAAGGCAGCAGTTGCTCGGATGCCGGAGTTTTCATTCCCGGGGCGTGACTGGCTTTTGACGGAAAGTCCACCAATCGTTGGTCAGGTAATTGCTGACACTGGCTACCAAAATGGACAAGACATTGGCAAGCAGGTAATAGATGTAAGCCGACAAAAACAAGGTCAAACCATATTGAATCAACATGCCCAACCAGCAGGACAGCGCGTATTTCACAAAACGTTTGCCGGTTGACCGGTCCATGGCCAGTCGCGCAACCGGTTCGTCAAGCAAACGGTCAGCCCAGGTCCACAAGCTGTTCCAAGCGAAGTTATTTAACGTGGCCACGGCAATGGCAAATACCAGCGCCAGCGACAAACGCCATGATTTGTCAGCAATCAACAGCGGCAACACCCATTCCTGCATGGCAAACAGAACGGCGATATTGACCACGGTGCCAGATGCGCCGACAGTGGCAAATCGCAGGTAACGCCATCTGAAGATACGTTGCAACAGCGGTTCGGCACGACGCAGCCATGCAGGCAGAACGACAGGCAAAGGCATGTCAGACATAGGCGGCATCCCGGGGCTCACACAACTCAAGCTGTGTCAAAGCCAGATCAAGCACCTGTGCCGGCAGAATTTGCTTTAAGCATTGGTTGTCACCATCGCAAGGCGTGGCCCGGTGGTTGTAGGCAGTCACACAGGGTGAGCAGGCAACATGGCTTTCCAACGCAATCGCCCGGGGTGTCAATGGCCCGTACAAAACGCTGGTTTCGGGACCGAAAAACATCAAGGTGCGTATCGGCGTCAGGCTGGCGAAATGACCAGGGCCGCCGTCGTTGGTTATAAGTAAATCACTGTGAAAAAACAAGCGTGTCAAAGCTTCCAGATTTTTGGTGTAGCCAACAAAGTTCAAACAAAGCACATGGCCGCATTCCGCTTGAATGGTGTGCGCCAGCACCTGGTCTTCAGGCAAACCAATGATGCCTACGGCGTATCCCAATTCGCACAAGGCTTTGGCCAGCGCCGTGTAGTACGCCACCGGCCAGGCGCGTATGGGCAACAGGCCGCCGCCTGCATAAAACAAAATTCTTTTTTCTGCTTTCATGAACAACGGGTAATCGCGGCGCAAGTCGCGGGTGAAGGAAGCCATGTCGCCGCCGCTGAAATGCACTTGCAAGCCAGAGTCCTGCGGTTTGAGGGTCAAGGGCATGGCTTTGGTGCGCGGCACGCTAGCGCCGGACAAGGCGTAGACCAGCGCCATGAATTGCAGGGTGATATGCCGGTACGGGTTGTAGGGAATCGCTGCGTTGAAAAAGGATCCACGGTACAAACCTTCCTGGGTATGCGGCGTGAAACCGGCGCGCAATCTGGCACCGCATCCATAGGCCAGCAAAGCGCTGATGCGTGAAAACAGTTCGCAATCTATCACTGCGTCCAATTTCAAACCGCGCAATCGCCAAAGCACGCGTCCCAAATCCCCTAACAAGCTGAACAAGCCGCTGTCGTCAATGCCGTGCAAATGGGTTTCAGGCGCCAGGCCCAGCAAGCGAACCACTGACTGGTTGCGCTTGAGTTGCAAAATATGGATTTCCGCGCTCGGGTGGTTTTTGCGGATCTGGGTAAACATGGGGCCGGCCAGCACCATGCTGCCCATTTCGGACAACATGATGACCAGTACTTTTTGAATTGGCTCAGACGGGTTCGGCGTGCGGCCAAAGCACTTGTCCCACAGCGACACCATGCCACATAAGAGAGGTCCGGCCCAGGCGTCGATTCGGCGTTGCGTATGTATATTCATAGTCAGCAGCGGGGATTGTAGTCAGCCCGCTGCGGCGCAACGCGCTTGAATCATTGACGCGCCAGAACCGCTTGCAAGGCATGGCCTGTGTGCGTGCCCAGCTTCACCAGTGCCTCGGGCGTATCAGCAGCCACCACGCGCCCACCGCCGTCACCCCCTTCAGGCCCCAGGTCAATCACCCAGTCAGCTTCGGCGATCACATCCAAATCGTGCTCGATCACCACGACGCTGTGGCCGCCGTCAACCAAGCGGTGCAACACACGGATCAATTTGTCCACATCGGCCATGTGCAAACCCACCGTCGGTTCATCCAACACATACAAAGTATGCGGTGCCTGCTGACCGCGCCGGGTGATGTCGTCGCGCACCTTGGACAACTCGGTCACCAGTTTGATGCGCTGGGCTTCGCCGCCGCTCAATGTAGGCGACGGCTGCCCAAGCGTCAAATAACCCAAGCCCACATCTTTGAGCAATTGCAAAGGGTGGCTGATTTGCGTCATGGCAGCGAAAAAATCGACAGCCTCATCGACTTCCATTTGCAACACATCGCCTATGCTTTTGCCGCGCCAGCGCACCGCCAGCGTTTCCGGGTTAAAGCGTGCGCCCTTACAAACCTCGCACAACACTTTCACATCCGGCAGAAAACTCATTTCAATGGTGCGCATGCCCTGGCCTTCGCAACCCGGGCAACGGCCTTCGCCGGTGTTGAAACTGAAGCGCCCGGGACCGTAGCCGCGCGCTCTGGCTTCCAGCGTTTCAGCAAACAACTTGCGTACCGTGTCCCAGAAACCGATGTAAGTGGCCGGGCAACTGCGCGGTGTTTTGCCTATGGGCGTTTGATCGACTTCCAACACGCGGTCTATGCTTTCATAACCGCTGACCGCGATACAACCCACCCACGACGGGTGTTTGCCTGCCTCATTCGCTTTGCGTCCGGCTTGAGTGGAGCGTTGTGCCACCACCGCGTGCACATTGGTCAACAACACATCACGCGCAATCGTCGATTTGCCCGAACCGCTGACGCCGGTGACAGCAACCAGGCGCTGTAAGGGCACATCGATGGTGATTTTGTTCAGGTTATGCAAAAACGCACCGGCGACTCTGAGCATGTCTTTTTTCGGCGTCACCAGCCGCCGCAATTGCATGGGATGCTGCATGGCGTGCTTGAGGTAACGCCCGGTTTGCGAATCGGGTGCGGCCATCAAATCGGCGACCGAGCCTTGCGCCACCAAATGCCCGCCGCGCTTACCGGCACTCGGCCCGATGTCGATGATGTGGTCAGCGCGGCGTATGGTGTCTTCGTCATGTTCCACCACCACCAGCGTATTGCCTTTGTCGCTCAATATTTTCAATGCATCAAGCAGTATGCGGTTGTCGCGCGCATGCAAGCCTATGGTGGGTTCGTCCAGCACATAACACACGCCTTGCAAATGGCTGCCGAGTTGCGCCGCCAATCGAATGCGTTGCGCTTCACCGCCGCTGAGTGTGGGCGCGCCTCTGTCTAGCGTCAAATAACCTAAGCCGACACTTTCCAAAAACTCCAAACGGCTTTGGATTTCAGGCAACAGGTCACGCGCAATCTCGGCTTCACGACCACTCAATGTCAATTCCGCAGCCCATGCGCGAATACGCTGCACGCTCATGCGCGCCAACTCTGTGATGGACACACCAGCAAATTTGACGGCGCGCGCCGTCGGGTTCAAGCGGGTGCCTTGACATGCACTGCAAGCCTGATCCGCCACATCTTCCAGTTCAGGTTCAGCAAAACTTTTTTCACGTCCGCGGTCTTGCGGGTCTTGCACAGAGTCGTCCAGCGCAGCTCGCTGCTCGCGTGTCAACGCCGTGCCGGTGCCGACACATGAAGTGCACCAACCATGTTTGCTGTTGTAGGAGAACAAGCGTGGGTCAAGCTCGGCGTACGAGGTGTCGCACACCGGGCAGGCGCGCCGAGTGGAAAAGGCTTGCAAGCGACCGATGTGAGTGGTGTCTTCGCCTTGTTCCATGGCTTGGTGCAAACCATCGAGGTCGCTCAACACATGCAACACGCCTTTGCCGTGCTCTAAGGCCGTCATCAAGGCTTGTCTCAGCTCAGCTTCTTTCGCTGGCTCGACTGTCAAACTGGCCACGGGCAATTCAATGGTGTGTTCTTTGAATCTGTCTAATCTCGGAAAACCGGTGGTCGGCAAAAACTGACCATCCACCCGCAAATGTGTGAAGCCGCGCGGGCGCGCCCAATCGGCGAGTTCGGTATACACACCTTTGCGGTTCATCACCAAGGGACTCAGCAAGCCAATGTGATGGCCGCGAAACTGCTTCATCAACAAAGCCGCCAAACGGTCCGGGGTTTGCGGTTGTAATGCGGCATCGTCGTGTATGCAATGCTGCGTGCCCAATTTCACATAGAGCAAGCGCAAGAAATGCCAGACCTCGGTGGTGGTGCCGACGGTCGACTTACGACCGCCCCGGCTGAGCCGCTGCTCTATGGCCACGGTCGGTGGAATGCCGTACACCGCATCCACTTCCGGTCGACCTGCCGGCTGCACAATGCTGCGCGCGTAAGCGTTCAAGCTTTCCAAATAACGCCGCTGGCCTTCGTTAAACAAAATATCAAACGCCAGTGTCGATTTGCCTGAACCGCTGACGCCAGTGACCACGTTGAATTGCCCGCGCGGGATGTCCACGCTCAGATTTTTCAAATTGTGTTCTTTGGCGTTGATGATGCGTATGTTGTTATTGAGGACTTGGCCCAGGTATTTGGCTGAGGGCTCGGCTACTTGAAGCGCTTTCCTTGATGCGACCGGGTTGACGGCGCGCTCCTCATATGCTTTCTTTGATGCGACCGGGTTTACGCCGGGCTCCTCATGCGGCAAGCCAAAATCGTCGCCCGGCGCAAACCCGTTCGCTTTGGCAGCACCTTTGGCTAAGGATTTGCTTGGCTGAACAGTTGTTTTTGCAGATGCGCTTGGGGACAGGCCGGGCGACGATGTTGGCTTGCCGTCTGAGGAGTCCGGCCTGTCCGCAAGCGCGTCCACACCAGAACCTGAAGCACCAACCTCGTCCTCACCCAAAACGGAAGAAACAAGCAACTGGCCCATGGCCTCCACATACTCACGCAAAGCCAAACCGGTGTGCGATGTCGGATGCTCACGCAATTGTTCAGGCGTACCCTCAGCTACCAGCAAACCACCACCCTCGCCGCCTTCGGGTCCAAGGTCAATCAACCAATCACTGGCGCGGATCACGTCCAAGTTGTGCTCAATGACGATCAACGAATGTCCAGCATCCAGCAAGCGACGCAAAGCGCGCATCAGCTTGGCGATGTCATCGAAATGCAAACCCGTGGTCGGCTCATCAAATAAAAACAGCACACCTTTGCGGGCCGCAAGTTGACGACTCGACGACGCGGTCTTAGCGGCCTCGGCCAGAAAACCAGCGAGCTTCAAACGCTGGGCTTCACCGCCGCTGAGCGTGGGCACCGGTTGACCTAATCGCACATATTCCAAACCCACATCGACGATGGGCTGCAAGGCGCGAATCACGTCCCGGTCATTGGCAAATATTTGCACCGCTTCACTGACGGTCAGGTTCAACACATCAGCCACATTCAAATACAAGGTCTGACCTGTGCCGGGGTGTTTGCGCTCTATCTTGACTTCCAAAATCTCCGGGCGGTAACGCTGGCCGTCGCAATCCGGACAACGCAAATACACATCGCTCAAAAATTGCATTTCCACATGCTCAAAACCGGAGCCGCCGCAAGTCGGGCAACGTCCGTCGCCACCGTTGAAGCTGAATTTGGACGCGGTGTAACTGCGTTGTCTGGACATGGCCGTGTTGGCAAACAACTCGCGCACCGCATCCCATGCGCCGACATAACTCGCCGGATTCGAACGTGCAGTTTTGCCAATCGGCGACTGATCGACAAACACCACATCGCTCAAATGATCCGCACCCAGCAAGCGGTCATGGACGCCCGCACCTTCCGTGCTTTTGCCGAAATGCCGCAACAATGCCGGGGCCAGTATGTCTTGAATCAAAGTGGATTTGCCCGAGCCGCTGACACCGGTGACGGTGACCCAGCGTTGCAAAGGAAATTCAATGTTCAGATCGCGCAAATTGTGTTCGCGCGCGCCCTCCAAAATCAAACGTGGCGTGGCGTCTGTGACCATTCGCTTCAAACCCAGACCCACTTGTTTGCGCGCGCCGAGGTAAGCACCGGTCAAGGTGTCTGCATGTTTCAAATCTGCAGGTGTGCCGTCAAACACAACTTGGCCACCGCGTTCGCCCGGACCCGGACCCATGTCCACAATCCGGTCGGCTGCCAGCATCACCGCAGGATCGTGTTCGACCACTACCAAGGTGTTGCCTGCATCACGCAAACGCAACATGGCTTGCGTGATGCGGTGCATGTCGCGCGGATGCAAACCGATGCTGGGCTCATCCAGCACAAACAAGGTGTTGACCAGCGATGTGCCCAAGGCCGTGGTCAGGTTGATGCGCTGCACCTCGCCGCCACTGAGGGTGCGGCTTTGTCTGTCCAAACTCAAATAGCCTATGCCGACATCGCACAAATATTTCAAGCGGGTGCGGATTTCGTCCAGCAACAAATGCAAAGCTTGTTGTTCAGCTTGCGCATGCGCAGTCAAGGATGCATCCGACGCCATGTAGTCAAAGAACAAGCGCAAGCGGTCTATAGGCAGCAACATCATGTCGTGCAAACACAAGCCCGGCAAGGTTTCTAGTTGATGGCGAGACCAGTTCACACCGCTGGGCAAAAAGCGTTTGCCCGCCGGCATGGCCGCGTCTGCACCGGCCAAGCTGCCTATGCGCCACAACAGGCTTTCGGTTTGCAAACGCGCGCCATTGCACTCGCCGCACAAGGTGTAAGAGCGGTACTTGGAGAGCAGCACACGGATGTGCATTTTGTAAGACTTGGTTTCTAGGTATTCAAAGAAACGCTTCACGCCATACCACTGCTGGTTCCATTTGCCGTTCCAGTTCGGCGAGCCATGGACGACCCAATGTTGTTGTTCGGTGGTCAACTTGTACCAGGCGGTGTCGCGCGGGATACCTGCGCTTTCAGCGTGCCGCATCAAATCGTCTTGACACTCTTGCCAGGCCGGTGTTTGCATGGGTTTGATGGCTCCCATGCGCAAGGTGAGTTTGTCATTTGGAATCACCAAACCGTAGTCGACACCGATGACCCGGCCAAAGCCTTTGCACACCGGACACGCACCCGCCGGTGAATTGAATGAAAACATGGACGGCACGGGTTCGCTGTAACGCAAATCGCTGTCCGGGCAATGCAAGCCGGTGGAAAAACGAAAGGCCTCACCCAAGCTGTCTGTATCTGCCTCTGCTGGCATGCGGTAAGCCGTCATGCGGCCGCTGCCGCGCTGCAAAGCCAGTTCAATCGCCTCCATGGCGCGCACGTGTTCGACATTTTGCAAACGGAAGCGATCGGCCACCACGTCCAGCACCTGGCGTTTAACGTCTATTTCCGGCTTGAGTTTGGCGGTTTTTTTGGCAGCCGTGGTTTTTTTTGCGGCAGTGGTTTTTTTCCCGGTTACCGGCGCGGTATCAGCCACATAAGTCACTTCGCGTTGCGCGTGTATGCGGGTGAAGCCACTGGCACTCAGCCATGCCTGCAATTCATCGGCACTGGTATTGGCCGGTAACTCCACCGGGAAGGTGATCACCCAGCGCGGGTCGGCGTCGCTCAAAGCCATGAGCTTTTTGAAAATGCTGTCCGCGCTGTCATGCGCCACCGCCTGCGCGGTTTGTTTGTCAAACAACTGCCCGGCGCGGGCGAACAACAACTTTAAATGGTCGTTCAACTCGGTCATGGTGCCGACGGTGGAACGTGAACTGCGCACCGGGTTGGTCTGGTCAATCGCAATAGCGGGCGGCACGCCTTCGACCTTATCCACTGCCGGGCGGTCCATCCGATCCAGAAACTGGCGCGCATAAGCGCTGAATGTTTCTACATAGCGACGCTGGCCTTCGGCGTACAAAGTATCGAACACCAGACTGGATTTACCGGAACCGCTGGGGCCGGTGAACACCGTCAACTCGTTGGTGCGGATGTCTATGTCTATGTTTTTGAGATTGTGCTGACGGGCACCCCGAATGCAAATAAAACCTTGGCTCATACCGCCATTATTCACCGAGGTAGGCGGCGCGTACTTTCGGGTCATGCAGCAGGGCTTTGGCCTCGCCTTGCATGCTGATTTCGCCGGATTCCATGACGTAGGCGCGCTGCGCCATTTTCAAAGCCCGGCTGGCGTTTTGCTCGACCAGCAGCAAGGTCACGCCCAAACCTGCCACATCGGCAATCACCTCAAAAATTTTGTCGACCATGAGCGGGGACAAGCCCATGGAGGGTTCGTCCAGCAGCAGCAAACGCGGGCGGCTGAGCAAAGCACGCCCCATGGCCAGCATTTGCTGCTCGCCGCCGGACAAGGTACCGGCCAACTGCAAACTGCGTTCTTGCAAGCGCGGAAACAAATGGAACACGCGCTCTATGTCTGTTTGTATGCCTGCTTTGTCGCGGCGCAAATACGCGCCCATTTGCAGGTTTTCCAAAATGCTCATGCGGGTGAACACGCCGCGTCCCTCGGGCACCATGACCAAGCCTTGCTTGACCAGGTCCCAGCTGCCTTGGCCGCGTATGTCACGGCCTAAGTATTCGATACGCCCAGCGGTTGGCAACAAAGAACCTGTGATGGCCTTCATGGTCGTGGTTTTACCTGCGCCGTTCGAGCCGATCAGCGACACCAATTCACCTTCGTTGACTTGAAAGCTGACGCCTTTGACGGCTTGAATGCCGCCATAAGCAACCCGCAAATCGGTGACTTGCAACAAGGCACTCATTCAATGCTCTCCCGTGCCAAGGTAGGCTTCGATGACCTTTGAATCGGCTTGCACCTGCGCTGGTGTGCCTTGTGCGATTTGCTTGCCGTAGTCCAGCACAGTGACTGCGTCGCACAAACCCATAACCAGTTTCACATCATGCTCGATCAACAAAATGGTGCGCCCGTCATGGCGGATGCGGTCTATCAATTCACGCAGCTGAACTTTTTCCGTGGCGTTCATGCCGGCCGCTGGTTCGTCCAGCGCCATCAACTGCGGATCGGTCGCCAGTGCACGCGCAATTTCCAGACGGCGCTGATCACCGTAGCTGAGAGTGCGCGCTTTGTAATCAGCCAAGTCGGCAATGCCTACATAGGCCAGCAACTCGTGGGCACGCAGTTCGATAGCCGCTTCTTCAGCGACAAAAGCTTTGCTGCGGAAAATGGCTCCAAGTAAGCCGGAGCTGGTGCGCACATGCCGCCCGACCATGACATTTTCCAACGCCGTCATTTCAGCGAACAAGCGGATGTTTTGAAATGTGCGGGCAATGCCGGCCTTGGCCACTTCATGCACCTCAGTCGGCTGATAGGCTTTGCCAGCCAACTCGAAACTGCCGGTATCTGGCGCATACAAACCAGTGATCACATTGAAGAACGTGGTTTTGCCCGCGCCATTGGGGCCGATCAAGCCATACACCTGACCGCGCTGAATCGTCATGCCGACGTCACTGAGCGCTTGCAAGCCACCAAAGCGTTTGGAGATACCTTGCACATTCAACACAGGTGTATTCATGCAGACCTCTTATCTGCAGACAGTGCCTTACCGTTTTCAGGTGCAGGCCACAAACCTCGCGGGCGCCACAGCATGATGAGAATCATGGCCAATGCAATCAGCAACTGGCGCAAGATAGCGGCGTCCAACCGGCCGCCGGTTAACTCCTGCAAGGGGCTGGCCACATAGCGCAACACTTCCGGCAACGCAGACAACAACACCGCGCCCAAAATCACCCCGGGCAAATGACCCAAGCCGCCCAAGACCACCATGGCGACGATCATGACTGACTCCATCAAGCTGAATGACTCGGGTGAGACAAAGCCCTGGAACGAAGAAAACAAGACACCGGCAACGCCGCCGAATGCCGCGCCCATGCCGAACGCCATGAGTTTGAGATCGCGGGTATTCAAGCCCATGGCCTTGGCAGCGATTTCATCTTCGCGAATCGCCATCCAGGCGCGCCCTATGCGCGAACGCTCCAAACGGTAACAAATGAGTGCACTGACAATCACAACCGACAAAAACAAGTAGTAATACAAGGTGACGCCGGGCAACTCGATAAAGCCTAAATCCAGTTTGCGCGACAGCGGATGACCCATGACTGTCAAGGCATCTATCTGCCCCAGGCCCTTGGGGCCGTTGGTGATGTTGACCGGGTTGTCCAAGTTGTTCATGAACACCCGGATGATTTCACCAAAGCCCAAAGTGACAATGGCGAGGTAGTCGCCACGCAACTTCAAAGTAGGCGCGCCCAGCAGCACGCCAAACAAACCGGCAAGACCCGCGCCCAATGGAATCACTGCCCACAAAGGCGTGTGCAAACCATGGGGGAACATGGCGGCAATGGCGGGAAATGTATCCGTCAAATGCGGCGAGGCCAGCAGGCCGAACATATACGCGCCGACCGCGAAAAAGGCCACAAAGCCCAAGTCGAGCAACCCGGCGTAACCGACCACAATATTCAAACCCAAAGCCAGCAACACATACAACAAAGCCATGTCGGCAATACGCACCCAGCCATTGCCTATGGTTTGCAACAACAATGGCAAGACCAGCAAGACGATGGCCCACAGCATGTAGCGCTTGTAAGCGATTGTCTGAGCGTCTTTCATACGGTCATGACCTGTCCGCCACACGTTCACCCAACAGCCCGGAAGGCCGCAAGGTCAGCACAATGATCAACACCACGAAAGCAAAAATATCCGCGTAATGGCTGCCCAACACGCCACCGGTCAGGTCGCCGATATAACCCGAGGCAATCGCTTCGATCAGACCGAGCAAAATGCCGCCGACCACGGCACCGGCCAGGTTGCCGATGCCACCGAAGACTGCTGCCGTGAATGCTTTAAGACCTGGCAGAAAACCCATGCCGTGCTGCACGGTGCCGTAGTTAGAAGCCCACATCACACCAGCCAGCGCCGCCAGCACTGCGCCGATGATAAAAGTAGCTGAGATCACCATGTCAGGCTTCACGCCCATCAACGTAGCGACGCGCGGGTTCTCGGCAGTCGCACGCATGGCGCGACCCAGGCGCGTGCCGTTGACCAGCCACATCAGCACAGCCAAGGCCATCGCAGTGACCGCCAAAATCAGAATCTGTGTCGGCGTGATCACGGCACCACCAATGGGAATCGGGTCACTGGGCAGCAATGTAGGAAAGGATTTGTAGTTTGGCTTCCAAATCACCATGGCCAATGTTTGCAACAAAATAGACATGCCTATGGCCGTGATCAGCGGCGCCAGTTTGGGCGCGCCGCGCAAAGGGCGGTATGCAATTTTTTCAATCGCAAAATTCAAAGCCGCAGCCACCACGCAGGCGCATATGAGAGCGATTAAGAGAATCAGCCATCCGGGCAGACCGGGTGCATATTCCTGCAACACACCGATCACCGTCCAACTGGTCAAGGCACCGACCATCAGTACTTCGCCGTGGGCAAAGTTGATCAGGTTGATGATGCCGTAAACCATGGTGTAGCCCAATGCAACCAGGGCGTACATGCTGCCGAGCACCAGGCCGTTGATGATTTGTTGCAACAGAATATCGATGGCGACTCTCCTCAGAGGTGGGCGATTGTAGGTAAAAAAAAGCCCTCCACGAAGGGAGGGCTTGCTGTTTCAGCACACTTTATTCATCAATCATTGGCGTAGATGTCGACATCCTTGGTTTCCTTGATGAACAAGGTACCGATGATAAAGGTCGCACCTGCAATGATGATGGGATACCACAAACCGTTATACATATTGCCAGTTTGCGCCACGATGGCAAACGCCGTGGTCGGCAACAAGCCGCCAAACCAGCCGTTACCGATGTGGTATGGCAAGGACATGGAGGTGTAGCGGATACGTGTAGGGAACATCTCTACCAGCATGGCGGCGATCGGGCCGTAGACCATGGTCACCAGCAACACCAGGTAAGTCAGAATCAGAATAACCATCAGCTTGTTGACCTTCATCGGATCTGCCTTGGTCGGATAACCTGCCGTTTTCAGGGTTGCGTTCAGGTTGGCAGTGATAACCGCGTCACGGCTTTTCTTTTCATCCGTCAGATTTTTCAAAGCATCTTCTGCTTTTTTCACTGCCTTGGGATCGACCACATCGGAGGCCTTGAGGTCTTCCAGTTTTTTCTCAGCAGCTTGCTTGGCTGCAGCCACGTCTTCAGGCGTGACGACCGTAGAGATCACGGTTTCGCCGACCTTGATGATGGCCGGGGTGCCGGGCGGTGCGATTTCATTGGAATAGCTGACCGAGTTGCTGGCCAGTTTTTGTTTGGCAATATCGCATGAAGAAGTGAATTTCACCGTGCCAGTAGGGTTGAACTGGAATGAACATTCGCCCGGGTCGGCAACCACCACCACTTTATTGGCCTGCTGGGCAGCGTGCAAATCAGGGTTAGCCGCCTTGGTCAATTGCTCGAACGCAAAGAAGTAGCTGACCACCGCCAGCAAACAACCCATCATGATGATGGGCTTTCGACCTATCTTGTCGGACAGAACGCCGAAGAGAATAAAGAAAGGTGTGCCAATGATGAGGGATGCGGCCACAAACAAGTTGGCGGTTGGCCCGTCAACTTTGAGCGACTGGGTCAGGAAAAACAGCGCATAGAACTGGCCGGTATACCAGACCACAGCCTGGCCAGCGGTCAAGCCGACCAGGGCCAGAATCACAATCTTCAAGTTTTTCCATTGGCCGAAAGACTCGGACAAGGGTGCCTTGGAGGTTTTGCCTTCGGCTTTCATTTTGGTGAAAGCAGGTGACTCGTTCATAGACAAACGGATATAAACCGACACGGCCAGCAAAGCGATGGAGACCAGGAAAGGAATGCGCCAGCCCCAAGCTTCAAAAGCTTCTTCGCCGATAGCGGTACGTGTACCCAGGATGACCAGCAGCGACAAAAACAGACCGAGCGTCGCCGTGGTTTGAATCCAAGAGGTGTAAGCACCGCGCTTGCCGTGCGGCGCGTGTTCAGCCACATAGGTGGCAGCACCACCATATTCACCGCCTAACGCCAAACCTTGCAGCAAACGCAAGGCAATCAAGATCACCGGAGCAGCAACACCAATACTTGCATAGGTCGGCAAAATGCCCACAATAAAAGTCGACAAACCCATGATCAAAATAGTGACCAGGAAAGTGTATTTGCGACCGATCATGTCCCCCAGACGGCCAAAGAAAATCGCACCAAAAGGACGCACGATAAAGCCTGCGGCAAAGGCCAGCAAGGCGAAAATGAAGGCCGAGCCTTGGTCCAAACCGCTGAAAAATTGTTTGGCAATGATGGCGGCTAAAGAGCCGTAAAGATAAAAGTCATACCACTCGAACACCGTACCCAGTGATGAGGCAAAAATAACTTTCTTTTCTTCCGACGTCATTGGTCGGTCTTCATGCACTATGGCCATGGTGTCTCCTTGTGTTTATCCGCAAAATAGGGATCTGTGAGTATTTTGGTAGGCAGTACTTGCCAGCGACTGACACTAAACTGAACATGGGCTGACAATCCTAGGGCTAACCCTCGGGCTTCATTTCATAATGCGGACTTCTCAACGCTTGCGCACAATGCCTACCGGCAGTTTGGCCGCGTCTGTCCAAGCAGGGTCTTTGAACCAAGCATCGCCCTCAAGATACTGCCGCAACATAGGAAGCGAATCAAAGCCCCAGAAAATCTGGTCATCCGCCTGAATCGCAGGCACGCCGAAGACACCATTTGCGATCGCTTCTTCGGTGAATGAGCGCAATTGCGCTTTCACATCATCTGCCTGCGGCGAACGGGCCGGCTTGAGCAATGCGCTTAACTCCGCCAAATGTGCCGGGTCAGACACATTCTTGCCGCTGGCCCAGACGAACTTAAAAAGTGTGTCGCAGACAAAACGGTTCGGATAGCCTTGCGCATCGGTGGCAATGGCCAAACGCAACAGCGGCAATGGATTGAAAGGATGGGCGGCGGGCAATTGCAAATCTATACCAAGTTGCCGTCCCAGCCACAAAGACTGTCGGTAAGTCCACGCGCGCTTGCCGACAACTTCTACCGGACCGAGTTGACCGTGGTGTTGTAACAGCCCGCCGAACAACACCGGCTGGTACCGCACCTGGTAGCTCAAGCCTTGCAATACTTGCGGCAATTGATGAAAGGCAAAATACGCATAAGGACTGATCACATCGAAATAAAAAATCAGTTGCTTCATCTCAGACCTCTTTGAAGTGTTGCTGTATGCGTTGCCCCAGCCGCTGCCAGACGGCGCGTTGCTCTTGCGGAGAACTCATTGCCCAGCGGGTGATTTCATCCAAGCTGCGCAGACATCCATGGCATTCGTCGGCGTCTGTTTTCATGATGCACACAGACATACAAGGCGACGCCAGTGACTGTCCCTCAGGCGCACGTTCGACGTGCTGCCAGCATTGGCGCAAACTCTGCCACGGCGTGATTGGCAGCGTCATGTCAGCCCACCGACAGTCGTAACAAAGGTGCACCTTCTGCCACTTGGTCCCCTGGCGCATACAACAATTCAGCCACGGTTCCGGCGGTAGGGGAGGCAACTGTATGCTCCATTTTCATAGCTTCCATCACGGCCAGCGACTGACCTGCCGCAACCTTATCGCCGACAGCGACCGCGAAAGAAAGCAATTTACCCGGCATAGGCGCTGCGAGATTACCGCTGGCGGCAGCTCCTTCGGCAGCATGCGCCAAGGGATCAATCAGCGTCAGACTGCATTCGCCTGCATCGGCAAATACATGACTTTCATTTCCGCTTGAATACACATGACAACGCCAACTCTGTGCACCCCATGTCACTTGCAATTGCCCGCCGACATCGCACCAGCTGAAGTCGGCTTCTTCGTCAGCAATGCGTAAACGCATACCACCGCGTACGGCGCTGATGAGGCTCGCTTTCAGCGTGGCGGCATTGCGCGTGAACTCGAATGTTCGTGTAGCCAGTCCTTGCATCAACCAGTTGTTGCGCGCTGCCCAGGGGTCGGGCCAGCCCTCAAGTTCGGCTTGTTCCACCCGCAACAGCGCTGCAACAGCAGCAGCAAGCGCGTGAGGAACAGGCAGGCTTTGCAGATGAAACAACAATGCTTTTTCACGTTCAATCAACCCGGTATCCAGATGCGCTTTGGCAAATGAATCTGTGCGAATCACATGCCGAATAAATGCCACATTGTTTTGCACACCGACGATATGCAATTGCGCCAGCGCCTGATCGAGTCGGGCCAGCGCCTGCTCGCGTGTATCGCCGTGCACGATGAGCTTGGCAATCATCGAGTCGTAATACGGACTGATGCTGTCGCCTTCACGCACTCCGCTGTCGAACCGCACAGCAGACACCGAGAAGCGACTTGCTTGCGGTATTTGAATCACGTGCAAGCGGCCGATGGCCGGCAAAAAATCGTGATCCGGTGTTTCAGCGCAGATACGCGCTTCAATAGCGTGTCCCTGAACGGTCACTTGCGCTTGCGTCAAAGGCAAGGGCTCGCCGCTGGCGATGCGTAACTGCCATTCAACCAAGTCCAGTCCTGTGACGGCTTCAGTCACCGGGTGCTCTACCTGCAAGCGGGTGTTCATTTCCATGAAGAAAAAATCCATGCCGCTATCGGACTGCTCGACAATGAATTCCACCGTACCTGCACCGACATAGTTCACGGCTTTGGCCGCAGCCACCGCAGCAGCACCCATGCGCTCGCGCATGTCATGCGTCAAACCCGGCGCAGGTGATTCTTCCAACACCTTTTGGTGTCTGCGTTGCACAGAGCAATCACGCTCATGCAAATGAATCACATTGCCGTGTGTGTCGCCAAACACTTGTATTTCAATGTGGCGCGGGCGTTGCACATACTTTTCAATCAACACCGCGTCATCGCCAAAACTGTTTTTCGCTTCGCGCTGACAAGAAGACAAAGCGTCTGAGAAATCGCTGTCTTTGTGCACGATGCGCATGCCTTTGCCGCCGCCGCCGGCGCTGGCTTTGATCAACACAGGGAAACCGATGCGCCGGGCTTCACTGGCCAACAACGCAGGCGACTGGTCGGCCTCGTGGTAACCCGGCACCAAGGGCACACCGGCTTTGGCCATTAATTGTTTGGATGCCGCTTTCAGACCCATGGCTTCAATGGCCGCCACACCGGGACCGATGAACACCAGACCGGCGCGGGCGCATGCGTTAGCGAAAGCTGCGTTCTCGCTCAAAAAACCGTAGCCTGGATGCACCGCTTGCGCACCGGTTTGCAAAGCAGCGTCCAAAATGCGTTGCCATTGCAAATAACTGTCTTGCACAGAAGCGCCGCCTATGTGCACCGCTTCATCACAGGCCTGCACATGGGCGGCCTGCGCGTCCGCGTCGGAATACACAGCGACGGTACGCACGCCCATGCGCTTAGCCGTGGCGGCGACGCGGCAGGCGATTTCGCCCCGGTTGGCAATCAGTATTTTGTGAAACATGGCATCAGTAACGCTTGGCGACTTCTTCGAGCATGACCTCGGTGGCACCGCCGCCAATGGCCAGCACGCGCGCATCGCGCCACAAGCGCTCAATCGGTGCTTCGCGCATATAGCCCATGCCGCCCCAAAATTGCAAACAGCCACCGACCACTTCGTTCACCAGTTCGCCGGTCAATGCCTTGAGCATAGAAACTTCCTGCACGATGTCGTGTTCCTGGGTGACAGACCAGGCGCAGTGGTACATGAACTGACGCGCCGAGCGGGTTTTGGCGTCCAGCATGGCGATGCGCTGACGGATATGCTGCATGTCCCACAAGCTCTTACCGAATGCCTGACGCTGACGCACATAGTCCAGCGTGAGTTCAATAGCTCTCTGGCAATGACCTACCGCCATGGCGGCCAGGGCAATACGCTCGGTCTGCAAATTTTTCATCAATGCATAAAAGCCTTTGTCCTGCTCACCCAGCAAAGCCTCGGGGCCGAGACGCACGTTGTCCAACACCAATTCTGCGGTATCCGAACACAGCCAGCCGGTTTTATCCAATGAACGACCGACGCTGAAACCCGGCGTGCCTTTTTCCACAATGAACATGGACATCTGGTGTTTACCGATGCCGGTTTTGGCAGCGACGAAATACACATCGGCGTGCACGCCGTTGGTGATGAACATTTTGGTGCCGTTCAGCACCCAAGCATCACCATCGCGTTTGGCGATGCTGCGCATGCCCGACAAATCCGAGCCCGCACCCGGTTCGGTCATGGCCACCGCGCTGATGGTCTCGCCTGTGATGATGCGAGGTAAATATTTGGCTTTTTGCGCAGCCGTACCGGCGTGGTGCATATGCGGACTGGCCATGTCTGTGTGCACCAGCACGCTGACGATAAAACCGGCGAATGTTGATTGAGACAAGCCTTCAGCAAACACCAGATTGGTCAAAGCATCCGCTTCGGCGCCGCCGTATTCGCTGTCATACATCAAGCCGAAAAATCCAGCCTCGCCCATTTTGCGCAACACCTCGCGCGGCACCTTGCCGGTCTTTTCCCACTCCAGTCCGTAAGGCTCTACTTCTCGTTCAAGAAAACGCGCCATCTGGTCGCGCAGTGTTTGGTGTTCAGGTAAATGGTAAATGTGGTTCATGTTGGTCATTTCAAAAAAATCACATGCGAAACACACCGAAGCGTGTTTCCGGAATCGGTGCATTCAATGATGCGGATAAGGCCAAAGCCAACACCTGGCGCGTGTCTGCGGGATCGATCACGCCGTCGTCCCACAAGCGGGCGCTGGCGTAATAAGGGTGGGATTGGTGGGCGAATTGATCGAGCAACGGTTGTTTGAATGTGGCTTCTTCTTCAGCGCTCCAACTGCCGCCTTTGGCTTCAATGCCGTCTCGCTTGACGGTTGCCAACACGCTGGCCGCCTGCTCGCCGCCCATGACGCAAATGCGTGCGTTCGGCCACATCCACAAAAAACGCGGATTGAACGCGCGACCACACATGCCGTAGTTGCCTGCGCCGTAACTGCCGCCGATGATGAGGGTGAATTTAGGCACCTGCGCGGTAGCAACAGCGGTGACCATCTTGGCACCGTGACGGGCAATGCCTTCGTTTTCATATTTGCGACCAACCATGAAGCCGGTGATGTTTTGCAAAAACACCAGCGGTATTTTTCGCTGGCAACACAGCTCAATGAAGTGCGCGCCCTTTTGCGCCGACTCGGAAAACAACACGCCGTTGTTCGCCACGATGCCGACCGGCATGCCTTCGATATGCGCAAAACCGCAAACCAAGGTGCTGCCGAAACGCGCTTTGAACTCGTGAAACTCAGAGCCGTCAACCACACGGGCAATGATGTCGCGCACGTCGTAAGGCTTGCGCGTGTCCACAGGAATCACGCCGTATATTTCTTGCACGTCATACAAAGGCGGACGTGCAGGCATCACTTCGGTATCAAATGTTTTGCGATGGTTCAAACGAGACACGGCTTGACGCGCCAAGGCCAACGCATGCGCGTCATTGTCTGCCAGATGATCCGCTACGCCGGACAAACGCGTGTGCACGTCGCCGCCGCCTAAATCTTCGGCGCTGACGATTTCTCCGATCGCAGCTTTGACCAAAGGCGGGCCGCCTAAAAAGATGGTGCCCTGGTTTTTCACGATGATGGTTTCATCACTCATCGCAGGCACATACGCGCCACCGGCCGTACAACTGCCCATGACGACCGCGATTTGCGCAATGCCTTGCGCACTCATATTGGCCTGGTTGTAAAAAATGCGGCCAAAATGTTCTTTGTCGGGGAACACATCGTCTTGGTTCGGCAAATTAGCACCGCCTGAATCCACCAGGTAAATACAGGGCAAACGATTTTGCTGCGCTATCTCTTGCGCGCGCAAGTGTTTTTTCACCGTCATCGGATAGTAAGTACCACCCTTGACCGTCGCGTCATTGCAGACGATCACACAGTCCACACCGCTGACCCGACCGATACCTGCGATCACACCAGCGCCCGGTGCATCGCCGTTGTACATGCCGTGCGCAGCCAATGGGCTGAACTCCAGAAACGGCGTGCCCGGGTCGAGCAGCAGAGCCACGCGTTCGCGCGGCGGCAACTTGCCGCGCGCCACGTGCTTGGCACGCGCAGTCTCACCGCCACCCTGGGCGCTGAGCGCCATTTGCACACGCAAATCGTCAACTGCCGCCTGCATGGCCTGCGCATTGGCAACAAACCCGGCGGAGCGGGTTGACAGGTTGGAGGTGAGTGCGCTCATGCTGCTTCAGTCTCAGATCAACTCAAACGCCATGGCCGTGCCTTCGCCGCCGCCAATACACAAGGTAGCCAGGCCTTTTTTCAAACCTCTGGCTTGCAAGGCATGCAGCAATGTGACGATGATGCGAGCGCCGGATGCACCTATGGGGTGACCGAGCGCACAAGCGCCACCGTTGACATTGACGATTTCATGCGGAACCTTGAGTTCATGCATCAACGCCATGGGCACCACGGCAAATGCTTCGTTGACTTCCCACAACTGCACATCGCTGACTTGCCAGCCGGCCTTGGTCAAGGCGCGTTGCGTCGCGCCTATAGGTGCTGTGGTGAACCATTCCGGCTCTTGCGCAAACGTAGCGTGGCTGACCACGCGCGCTAACGGCGTGCAACCGAGTTTTTTAGCCGTGCTTTCGCGCATCATGACCAATGCAGCTGCGCCGTCGTTAATGGACGAGCTGGACGCAGCAGTGATGGTGCCGTCTTTTTTGAACGCGGGCTTTAAGCTGGTGACTTTATCGAGCTTGACTTTGCCAGGGCCTTCGTCCAAGGTCACCACACGCTCGCCACTGCGGTCTTTGACTGTGACAGACGCGATTTCTTTACTGAACGCGCCATTGGCCGTCGCGTCTTTGGCGCGCTGCACACTGGTCATGGCGAAATGGTCTTGCGCTTCGCGGGTGAACTGGAATTTGGCTGCACAGTCCTCGCCGAAAGTACCCATGGAGCGTCCGGCTTCATAAGCGTCTTCTAGGCCGTCAAGCATCATGTGGTCATAAATTTTGTCGTGACCCATGCGGTAACCGCCTCGGCCTTTCAACATCAGGTAAGGCGCGTTGGTCATGCTTTCCATGCCACCGGCCACCATCACGTCCTGCGAGCCTGCGCTCAAAATATCGTGCGCGAACATGGCTGCGCGCATACCTGAGCCGCACATTTTTGACAAAGTGACAGCGCCAGCGCTTTTAGGCAAACCGCCTTTGAACGCAGCCTGACGCGCCGGGGCCTGGCCTTGACCGGCAATCAGGCAATTGCCGAACAACACCTCGGTGACTGCGTCCGGCGCAATACCGGCGCGCGCTACCGCGGCTGCAATTGCCGCGCCGCCTAAGTCATGGGCGGCAAGGGACGCGAAGTCACCCTGAAAACTGCCCATAGGCGTACGGGCTGCACTGACAATGACAATCGGATCTGACATGGATAACTCCTTAAAAAAAATTCACATGGATTGGTTCAAAGCTGCGCGCTGAACCACGAATCGCTTGTCTGCTTCATACGGGAACACATCGTGGACATGGCCTTGGCTGATTTTTTCTTTGTGCCCTTGCCAGAAACTCGCGTCCAGCAAATCGGCATGGTGCTTCATGAACACTTCGCGCACCGACGGGTTGCCCAGCAAAAAAGGTCCGAAGGTTTCAGGGAACACATCGCGCGGGCCGACGTGATACCAGATCTCGCCTGACATTTCATCCTCCTCATTGCGCGGCGCGGGTACCCGGCGGAAATTGCAATCGGTGATGTATTCAATCTCATCGTAATCGTAGAACACGACTTTGCCGTGGCGCGTGATGCCGAAATTTTTCCACAGCATATCGCCGGGGAAAATATTGGCAGCCACCAAATCTTTGATGGCATTGCCGTATTCAATCACGGCACGTTCCATTTGCGCTTTGGCGCGCGGCTCGTCCAAACCTGCGTCAAACGACTCCTGCAAATAAATATTCAACGGGATCATGCGCCTTTCAATATAGGCATGCTTGATCACCACCTCTTGTTTGCCGTTATCTGACCGGGTATTGATCTCTATTTGGCTTGGTGCAAATTTTTGAATTTCTTCAATCAATTCGTCTTCAAAACGCTCTCGCGGAAATGCGACATTGCTGTACTCCAGCGTATCCGCCATGCGCCCCACCCTGTCGTGCTGTTTAACCAACATGTACTTACCTTGGATTTGCTCGCGCGAGGTGTCTTTTTGCGGCGGGTAAAAATCCTTGATGACTTTGAAGACAAACGGAAAAGACGGCTGATCAAACACAAGCATCACCATGCCCTTGATGCCGGGTGCGATGCGGAATTTGTCGGTGCTGTGGCGCTGGTGGTAAAGCAGATCTCGGTAAAACAAGGTCTTGCCCTGCTTAGCCAGACCAAGCGCGTTGTAAATTTCAGCGCGCGGTTTGCGCGGCATCAGACTGCGCAAAAACTGCACATAGGCAGAAGGAATATCCATGTCCACCAGGAAATAAGCGCGGGCAAAACTGAAAAGCATCAAAAAATCATCTTCGCCGAACAAAGCAGCATCAATCACCAACTGGTCTTTGCTGTTGTGCAATACGGGTAAGGCAAAGGGAATTTCCACAAAACCGTTGATCACCTTGCCGACGATGTATGCAGCCTTGTTCCGGAAAAAAAGGCTGTTGAGTACTTGTATTTGAAAGTTAGCCCTTAATTTCGATTGGTCGAGTCGGGCGCGAACGTTGCGCAAAATATCTTCCGCATCTCGCGCAAGATCGGCAAACGGACAAGCCAGATTGAAATGCTCCACGATGCGAACAATAATGTCCACCAGATTGTTCTTGTCCGGGTACCAGGCTTGGTAAGTCGGCAAGGCTTCAGGCTCATCGCTTTCTATGTACTCGGTGCTGACGGCCGGACGAACAAAGATAAATTCATTTTGAAAATAACTTCGATCCAAGATTTTAGTGGTCACCGAATTGAAAAAAGTTTCGGCCAACTCCGGCTGAAAATGGTCAACCAGCAATCCTATGTAATGCAATTTCACTTGTTGCCAAATGTCAGGCGGCTGTAGTGCGGCTTGAAATTCGTTTTCAAGCACAGCAGAACATTCTTTGACCCGCAAATCGTAAAACTCTATGCGTTCGCGTTGTGCGCGTTGCTGACCGTGCCAATCCTGGTTTTCAAAACGCTGTTTGGCTTTGGCAGACTCTTGACGAAACAACTGGTAATGCCGGTTGAATCCATCCATCATGGCCTGCGCAATGCCATAAGCAACCGTGGAATCGAGTCGTTGCGGAAACATAGGGCGCCGTCCTCAAGAAGTTTCGCGCGGGTAGCGCTTAAAGCCATGGCGAAACACTTCGACGACTTCTTCTGAATTGCTCATGGTGACTTGTAAATCCTTGACCAACCCGTCGCTCAGGCCGTAGACCCAGCCATGTACGCTGATTTTCTGACCGCGTGTCCAGGCGTCCTGCAAGACATTGGACAAAGCGACGTTGCCCACTTGCTCAATCACATTCATCTCGCACAACACGTTTTCCATCTCTGCTTGCGGCAAATGTTTGAGACGCTGGCGGTGGCGTAAATGCACATCCTGCACATGGCGCAACCAGTTATCCGCCAGTCCTATGCGCAAACCGCGCGCCGCAGCCATCACACCACCGCAGCCGTAATGCCCAACCACCATGATGTGCTCAACACGCAAATGCTCGACTGCAAATTGAATCACTGACAAAGCATTCAAATCCGAGTGCACCACCAGATTGGCCACGTTGCGATGCACGAACACCTCGCCGGGATCCAGACCTATGATTTCATTGGCAGGCACTCGACTGTCTGAACACCCAATCCACAAATACTTAGGTGACTGTTGCTTAGCCAGCTTTTCAAAAAAACCGGGGCGCTCACGGCACATGCGATCCGCCCAGGCGCGGTTGTTATCAAATAACGAGTTCAGCTTTGTTTGCATAGTTCAGGCCTTGGCTTTTAGACTGTGTTTGTTCAGCAATTGTCTGGCTTCTTTTTCGTGTTGTTTGACTTCGTCCAGGTTGGCCTGGATTTCACGCATCTGGTTTTCGAGTTGCTGGCGATGTTCCCCCAGCACAGAGATGAATTTTTTCAACTGAGGCACGGTGTCACGCGGGCTGTCGTACATGTCAATGATGTCCTTGGCCTCCATCAAAGAAAGGCCTAGCCGTTTGGCGCGCAAGGTCAGACGCAAGCGGGCACGCTCGCGCGAGCTGTAAATGCGGTTTCTGCCACCCGGTCCCAGCCGCTCCGGGCGCAGCAAACCCATGTCTTCGTAAAAACGAATGGCACGGGTGGTCAAATCAAATTCTTTGGCCAGATCTCGGATCGTGAATTGCGTCGCCATGAGGACAGGGAAATCAATTAACGTTTACGTAAACGTCAATTATCAAGCAAAATACGACCGCATGAACTTGCTCGAAAAAGAATTGACCTATCCGCTGGGTGATACCTTGCCCGAAACGGGCAAAAAGCTGGAACTCAACCCCGGTGTTTACTGGATACGTATGGCTTTGCCATTTGCCCTGAATCACATCAACCTGTGGTTACTGCGCGACCATTTCAACGGGGTTGACGGCTGGTGCATTGTGGATTGCTGCTTGGACAGCCCGGACTCGCGCGCCCATTGGGAACAAATTTTTGACCACTCACTGGAAGGCTTGCCAGTGGTGCGCGTGCTGGCCACACACATGCACCCGGATCACTTGGGACTGGCGCACTGGCTGTGCAAACGCTGGCAAGTGCCTTTGTTCATCAGCGCAACCGACTACCACACGGCTCGTACTTTGGTGGCTACGCCCGACGAACGCCACAGTGATCAGGCCGTGGCTTTTTTCAAGGCACACGGCCTGGTGGATCCGGTAGTGTTTGAAGCTTTAGGCGACCGCAAATTGCAATTCGGCTACATGGTGCCGACCTTACCTTCTCAATTTGTGCGCATCATGGATACACAGGTATTGCGTATCGGTGACAACGATTGGCATTGCATCAGCGGCTACGGCCACGCCCCGGAACACATTGCCTTGCATTGCCCCGCATTGAATGTATTGATAAGCGGCGACATGGTACTACCGCGTATCTCCAGCAACATCAGTGTTTACGATTCTGAACCGCTCGCCGACCCCTTGCGTTTGTTTTTAAGTTCATTGACCAGATACGCTCACCTGCCAGCAGATTGCCTGACTTTGCCTTCTCACGGCAAGCCTTTTACCGGCTTGCATCAGCGTATTGCTCAGTTGATGGATCACCATGACAATCGCTTACAGGAGCTCAAAGCCGCGCTGACAGCCAATAACCTGTCGGCATTAGAAGCGATGGCTATATTGTTCACGCGCCAACTCGATGCGCATCAAACCACTTTTGCCATCGGCGAAGCGCTGGCACATCTTCATTACCTGTGGTTCGGGCGGCAAATAGAACGCTACCAGGATGATCAGCACATCTACCGCTTTAAGCCCACTGCGGCAATGACTCGTCCCTGAGCTGAGCGCGTCGCTGCGCATAGTCGGGAACGACATGACGCACCGTCTCCCAGAACATGGGGCTGTGGTCCATGACACGCAAGTGGCTGAGTTCATGCACCACCACGTAGTCGATGATGTCTAGTTTGAAATGGATTAAGCGCCAGTTCAAACGAATACAGCCATCAGAGGTGGCGCTGCCCCAACGGGTGCTGGCATTGCTTAAAGACAGTTTTTTCCACTGCACCCCCAGCGCCGGTGCGAAATGGTTTAATCTTTGTGCAAACAACTGCTTGGCCTGTTGCATCAACCAGGCTTGCACGGCGTCCCTGATTTGCGCGGCATCGGCCGTCTGCGCTACCGATACTTTCAAGATACGGCTTATGCCTGGATTCGCCGTTGTGCCGCTGTCTTCTAAGCGCGCACCCGCGCCTTTGAAAAGATGCGATGAATCTAACTGCAATAGAACTTGCTCGCCCAGAAAAGGCAAGCTGATGCCATCGCGCCATTCAATCACACTGGCTTGCATGTGTTTTTGCCGCTCTTGCATTTCCTGCAATTTGAGCAAAATCCATTTACCTTTTTCATGTAAAGCAGTTTCAATGGCGCCGATGCTGGCCCAGCGCGGTGCTCTGACATCCAGACCATCCGGCCCGACACTCATACCTATGGTCTTACGTTTGCTGCGGGTCAATCGGTAGTCTGCACTGCCTATGCCTAAATGTATATGCCGGTTGGCGCGTGGATGGTGAAACCTGGCGATGCCACTGGCAAGCGCCAAGCTTTGTGTCGGCAGTTGTGTTTCACGTGATTGCTCTGTGTTGTCAATTTGCACCTTGGCGGGTATATCCAGCCAATCGAGTGCCAGTTGAACAAATGACTTCATGCCCTGCTCATACCCTGAGCGTAAGCTGTCGGGTCCAAGCGTTGCATTTCTGTTTCTATCCAACGCTGAACTTCAGCCATGAGTTCATCAGCCTGACGCCCCTGGCTGCTGATCATCGGTCCAATCGACACAGTGACAGTGCCCGGGTATTTGACAAAGGCTTTGCGCGGCCAGCACACCCCTGAATTCACCGCCACCGGAATGACCGGCACGCCGGCTTCTATGGCCAGTCTTGCGCCGCCGGATTTGTATTTACCTGCTTGCCCGCGTGGTATGCGCGTACCCTCCGGAAACATGATGACCCAGATGCCGCGCGACAGCAATTCACATCCTTGCTGCACCACTTTATTGAAGGCTTGCGACTTCAATTTGCGGTCAATATGCACCATATCCAGTCGACCTATGGCCCAGCCGAAAAACGGCACAAACAGCAACTCGCGCTTAAACACATAGGCCAGATCGCTGGGCATGATCACCGGCATTAAAAATGTTTCATAGGTAGATTGATGCTTGACCAGCAACACCGCCGGTTGATCTTTGGCAAGCAGGTTTTCTCTGCCCTCAACCACATAGCGTATGCCCAGTATGTACTTGGCGCCGCTGATGGCCAAGCCCAACCAAAAAGCTGCAATTCGGTAAAGCCGGGGACCACGGAAACGCAAGCCGGCAGCTGCCAGCAAGACCAGCGCGCAAGGTATGACTGTGAGCAGCATCCACAACATATGCAGCAATGAGCGCAGCAGTGCCATTACTTGCTCTTATGGTTATTTGCTTGCAAGGTATTGACTGGACGGCTCAACATCCAATCGGCAAAAGCGGCCAGGTCTTCATGCACTAAGGTGTCAGTCGGAAACCCTTGCGGCAAACCCGGTCCCTTCCAGCCCTCGCTTTTGCCTGTGCACACCAGATGCGGCAGGCATCCCACAGCTGCGGCAGCCTGGGCATCACGCAAAGTGTCTCCGACAGCGTTCACCTGATCCAGTTGAGCGCCGAAACGGTCGCCGATTTGTTCGAACAAACCGGGTAATGGTTTTCTGCAACCGCACTGGTCTTGGGGCACATGCGGACAATAAAAAATAGCGTCTATGCGACCGCCTGTCGCTGACAACATTTTGTTCATCTTGTCGTGCACTTGGTTCAAAGTAGCCACATCAAACAGACCACGACCCAAGCCGGACTGGTTGCTGGCAATCACCAGATGCCAGCCGGCTTGGCTCAATCTGGCGATGGCTTCCAGCGCGCCGGGTAATGGCTGCCACTCTTCCGGGGATTTGATGTAGTCGTCGCTGTCGCGATTGATGGTGCCGTCGCGGTCCAGGATGATGATTTTGTTGTTCATAACAATTTTAATGAGCCAGGCGCGACAGATCCGCGACCTGATTCATCTGCGCATGCAGCAGTTTTAACAAGCCCAAACGGTTTTGCCTCAATGCTGCATCTTCAGCATTAACCATGACATCTTTGAAAAATCCGTCTACGGCATCACGCAAGCCAGCCAAAATTTGCAAATGCTCTGTAAATTCATTTCTCTCGTAAAAAGCTTGTGCGCGCATTCCAGTGCTTAGCATTTGTTTATGCAATGTCATTTCTGCAGATTCGACCAGCAACACCTGATCAACTATTGCATTGATAGGCTCTTGTGTTTTTTTCAATATATTTGAGATGCGCTTGTTTGCAGCGGCTAGGGCTTGACTCTCAATCAAAGATGAAAAATGTGCAACGGCTTCCAACCGCTCCCTGATCTTGCTCCAGTCCTGCAAGTTATCAGCGCCGAGAACAGCCATAATGTGATTGACAGGATAACTATCAGCCTCAAGGTAATTAATGAGCCTGTCTTGAAAAAATAATTCCAACTTGCTTTTGTCAAAAATTACCACGGATTTTGCATCGAACGCGGCCAAAGACAAATCAAGCAAACTGCTCACGCTGACTGGCAAACTTTCTTCAACCAATATACGCGTGACCCCGAGGGCATGGCGTCTGAGCGCAAACGGGTCTTTGTCGCCTGTAGGCAAATTTCCGATGCCAAACATGCCAACCAATGTCTCCAACTTATCGGCCATGGCGACTACCCAACCGACCACATTGTCTGGCAATTCATCACCTGCAAATTTGGGTTTGTAATGGTCGGCAATGGCTTGGGCCACAAGATTGTCCTCGCCATCATTGATGGCGTAATAACGCCCCATGATGCCTTGTAGCTCAGGAAATTCACCGACCATTTCTGTCAGTAAATCGGTCTTTGATAAACGTGCCGCACGCAAACTCATCTGCACCAGCTTTTCTGCGTCGTTTGGCCAAGGATTCAAGCCTTTTTTAGACAACACTCGCGCTATAGATTCCGCAATAGCGCAGACTCGAAGCATGCGATCGCCTTGTGTCCCCAACTGGTTGTGATACACCACTTTGTCCAAACCAGATACTCTGGATTCAAGTGTTTTTTTGCGGTCCTGGTGATAAAAGAATTTCGCGTCAGATAAACGCGGACGCACCACGCGTTCATTGCCGCCAATCACAGCGCTGGCGTCTGCCGGATTGATATTGCTGACAATCAAAAAGCTGTTGCTCAGCTTCCCGGTTTTATCTAACAAGGGGAAATACTTTTGATTCGCCTTCATGGTCAAAATCAAACACTCAGGCGGCACTTGCAAAAACGCTTCTTCAAACCGGCACACCATGACCGTCGGACGCTCAACCAATGATGTAACTTCTTGTACCAATTCATTGTTTAGCAAAAATGTTTCTGCCTCTTCATCTGTCAATACCGCAGGCTCAACCTCTAGGCGTGACCCCAGTTTTTTTGCTTCTGATCTGAGCGCACGCAGCATGACAAGGCTTCTGTCTTCAAACCCTGCGATAACCGCGCCGTCGTCGGTCATGGTTTGAGCGTATTCATCTGCATGCCTAATCGCAACCGGCGTTTTTGCAGCTTCAAAACGATGGCCTGATGTGGTGTTACCTGCCTTCAAACCTAAAACCGTGATATTCACCACTTCATCGCCATACAAAGCGATCAAGCCATGTGCCGGCCGGATAAAACTCACGCTACTCCAACCGGGCATGTCGCAATCTTTGTGCAGCTGGTATTGCATCACTTTAGGTATAGGTAATTTATGCAATGCTTCATCCAGCGCTTTTTGCAAGCCCTGTTGCAAACTGGCACCCTTGATTGTGCTGTTGAAAAATAGCACTTCAGTCTTGCCGTCAGCAGTTCGGTGTATTTGTTTCAACAAATCTTCATGGTCATCACACACCACGCCTTGCGCTTGCATTTTTTTGACCAGCGCGGTTGTGGGCTTGCCTTGTGCGTCTAAGCCGACACTGACTGGCATGAGTTTTTGCTTTACTTCTTTGTCGTCAGCTTGAGCATTTACATTTTTAATCCACACTGCCAGACGGCGAGGGGAAGCATATGCGATTAGATTTTTACCGATTTCTATATTGTCATAAGAGATTAGATTTTGATCACGCAAGCTCAACCAAATTTCTGATGAAAAAGCATCTCCGATTTTTTTCAATGCTTTAGGCGGCAGTTCTTCAACCAGTAATTCAACCAATAAATTATGTGCGCTCATGCTGTTGCATCCTTGGCCATGTATTCAGCCACCCAAGCAGCCGGTGCCATCGGAAATCCAAGCCGTTTTCTGCTCTCAAGATAACTTTGTGCCACGCTTCTTGCCATATTGCGTATACGACCTATATAGGCAGCGCGTTCTGTCACACTGATTGCGCCTCTGGCATCCAGCAAATTGAACGAATGTGCTGCTTTCAAAACCTGCTCATAAGCCGGCAAAGCCAATTCCTGTGTCATCAGGTACTTCGACTGTTTTTCATATGCGCTGAATGCCGTGAAAAGAAATTCCGCATCACTGTGCTCGAAGTTGTACGCTGATTGTTCTTTTTCATTTTGCAAGTACACATCGCCATAACTTAGACCTGCTGTCCATTTCAGGTCGTACACGTTGTCAACACCTTGCAGATACATGGCCAGACGTTCAAGCCCGTAAGTTATTTCACCGGTGATGGGTTTGCAATCTATTCCTCCGACTTGCTGAAAATAGGTGAACTGCGTAACTTCCATACCGTTCAACCATACTTCCCAGCCCAAACCCCAAGCTCCTAAAGTGGGATTTTCCCAATCATCTTCAACAAATCGTATATCGTTGTTTTGCAGGTTAAAGCCCAATGCTTTCAATGAACCTAGGTACAAATCGAGAATATTTGAAGGTGCCGGTTTGAGCACCACCTGGTATTGGTAATAGTGCTGCAAACGGTTTGGGTTCTCGCCATAACGCCCGTCTTTTGGTCGACGCGACGGCTGTACATAGGCAGCTTTCCAAGGCTCAGGGCCGATAGCTCGCAAAAAAGTAGCTGTATGCGAGGTTCCAGCGCCGACTTCCATGTCGTAGGGTTGCAGTAAAGCACAACCTTGTGCGTCCCAGTAGTTTTGTAATTGCAGAATGATTTGTTGAAATGTCAGCATTTTTTTATTTTACAGATGCTGATTGATCTTTTCTGTTCTGCTTTTATACAAAGCGAGGCTCATGAAAAATAAACATACGAGCCAAAGCGGCATCAATCCCCAATGTCCGGCCCAGTACGCAAAAGGTGTGATTGCACTGTCTTTGCTCAGCACTTGTCCTTGCAATTTTCCACGCACAAATGCTGGAAGTTGCTGAATAATTTTTCCTTCAGCTGAAATGATGGCGGTACCACCGGTATTGGTGGCCCTGACTGTGGGTATATCAAATTCAAGGCTTCGCATTCTGGCTATATCCAGATGCTGATTCACCACCATGCTATCGCCAAACCAGGCGATGTTGCTTATGTTGACAAACACTGTTGGTATATTGGTAGTATTTACGAATCTGACCGCAAGTTCCTCACCAAATAAATCTTCATAACAAATGGTCATGCTTAAGTTGTGACCTCGCCATACAAATGGCGCTTGTTTGACAGAACCTCGATTGAAGTCACCTAGGTCATTAACCATTAATCGGGTAAACCATTTCATGCTTTCAGGCGTGAACTCGCCAAATGGCACAAGATGGTATTTGTCGTACTGCCTCTCAACGCCAAAACCCAGACCTACCGCTGAATTACCGTACCCTTTTTCTTTGTCCAGTGTTGGAATTCCTAGCAAAACAATTTGTTTTTCCTCCTCGAATTTTCCGGTCAATGAGTCCCAGTAACCAGTTGGTAATTCATGTTGAAAATAGGGAATAGCTATTTCTGGAAGAACAGTTAAATCTGCGCGGCTGTTTTCTACTTGTTCTGCATACCAATCCAATGCTTGTTGTCTGCCGCTGTTAAATTTTGTTGTTTGACTGATATTTGCTTGCAACAAGTTGACATTCAAAACTATACCTTGTCGATTTTCATCTCTGACGGCAGGGAGACTCAGCATCAACAGCACCACCACTACTTTAATTTTTAAAATTATGGTTTTTTCTTGACTTAGCATTTGAATTGCTAGCCATGATGAAGCAAAAGCAGCTAAAAATCCAATACCATACACACCCACCCAAGGAGCCGCAAAGGAAAGTAAACCATTCACATGTGCATACCCAATCGCACCCCAAGGAAATCCCGTAAACCATTGTGCACGTGCTAGCTCAGCCGCCATCCAACAAGATGCAAACAAAGCATGCATCAACCAAGGATTCAATTTTTTATGTGTGTATATAAATAACTTCAAAGCAGCAGCGTAGTAAAACCCCAAGCCCGCGCACAACAGTAAGATAGCCAACACACTTATCACTGATGGCATGCCTCCTACTTCATGCAATGCTATGTACAACCACCACACTGAAACGCTTAACCAAGTGACTGCGAAAGCCCAAGATAAAGTTAATGTTTTTTCAGGGTTCTTGTATATGATGGTTAGTAGAAAAGATAAGCCTATGACTTGCAATAAGCTATTTAAATAGCCATTAAATAAGTTTAAGCCAACCCATGCCATACCTACAGCTGCTAAAAAGACTAACAGCCACTTATTTATGCCCAATACCTTCACGTAGTTCAATTGCCTGTGCGTTTAACGCGATACCACTTGACCACACCGCTTTTTGAATGCATGACCTCAAAACGCAGTCCCTGTATGTCGTAATGTTCGCCTTTGCCAGGAACATGCCCCATTAAGTGAGCAATCAAACCGCCTATAGTCTCGAATTGTTCTTGCTGTTCATCAGTATTTAAGTGAACATTAAACGATTCATTGATTTTGGACACATCTGTATGCCCGGCGACTCTGAAAGATTTGTCAACAAGACTGTAAATTTCACCATCGTCAGTCTCAGTGTCAAATTCGTCTTCTATTTCACCAACAATTTCTTCCAGCAAGTCTTCAAAGGTTACTAAACCAGAAATACGACCGAATTCATCGATAACCATGGCCATATGATTACGATTTTTTTTAAAGTCTCTTAATAAATCCGTCAAATTTTTTGTTTCAGGTACAAAGACAGCTGTGCGTAACAACACCTTTAAATTTATTTCGGGTGCTCTTTGCCATTTCAATACATCCTTGGTCATCAATACGCCGATGATGTTTTCCTTGTCATCTTCGAAGACAGGGTAGCGTGAATGACCGATGTCTATGATCATTTCCATCATTTCATCTATGTTCATCCCGATATCAAGCATATCCATTTTTGGTGCTGGAATCATGATTTCAGCGACATGCATTCTGCTGATTTTCAGCACACCCTCGAGCATGATGCGGCTTTCTGTCCCAATCAGATTTCTTTGTTCTGCGATACCAATCAGATCAAGCAGGTGCTGCCGTGTTTTCACAGAGGGCAATAGCTTTTCTACAGAATGCCTCAGTCTCTGACTCAGAGATCGTCTGTTTTTGATAACTTTATTCAATTCATCCACACTTTTTCAATTTATTCTCAATGATTACATTATGTTCAATTTATGTTGTCAAAAGTGAAGCTCTAGATTTTTTTTCGGATTATGTCTGTATTTTTCTGAAATTTAATTCATAGAAACTTTAGATTTTGAAATGGCTAAAGAAAAATCATAGAGCAGTGAAGATACAACCTACTTTCTATGGCAATGCTGATTGACAGGATAGAAGCTAATACATATCTGCTTCAAATGAATTCAAAAAACAATATTGCACAATAACGCTACTAATCGCATTAATAGATTCGCAAAGACAAAAAGCCCGACTCCTTCGAGTCGGGCTTTTTGCGGCTGTAATAGCCTGACGATGTCCTACTTTCACACGGGGATCCGCACTATCATCGGCGCTGACGCGTTTCACTGTCCTGTTCGGGATGGGAAGGAGTGGTACCACGTCGCTATGGTCATCAGGCATAACTTGTTCTCAT
>Ga0192657_1154_pt1 | contig 38243 bp, 36 predicted proteins | sample LauGreFBDMM110DN_2_FD_133054 | JGI IMG/M metagenome (GOLD analysis project Ga0192657, IMG submission 133054) | reverse complement strand
TCTGCATCCTCACAAGCGTAATGAGAGGCCTTTTCCACATCGACTTGCGCGAAGGAAATCTGGTGCGCGCCTTTGCCGCACATGTCTTCATAAGACAAACCTTTGCGCCCCAGATGCCTGTCCGCCAGACTCTCCAGCCCATGCGGCTTGTGAACTTCCAGCACATAACTTTGCAACATGGTGTCGTGTACATAGCCTTGCACTTCAACACCGTGATTGGCAAACACATGCCGGTCGTATTTCACGTGCTGCCCGAGTTTGGCTTTGCTGCCGTCTTGCAGCCATGGCTTGAGCTTTTGCAACACCTCTTGCAGCGGCAGTTGTGCGGGCGCGTCGGCGGCGTTGTGCGCCAGCGGTATGTAAGCCGCGTCGCCTGCGGACACACACACACTGATGCCCACCAGTTGCGCCTGCATTTCCACCAACGACGTGGTTTCAGTATCAAGTGCCACCAGTTCGGCCTGCGTTATTTTGGTCAACCATTTGTCAAAACTGTCCCAGTCCAACACGGTGTCGTAAGTCACCTCAGTCGACACCTCGGGGGCGGGCGTGTCAAACAACACACCCACTTCACCGACACCACCGCCTTGGTGCGCGTTGTTTTTGCCTGTAGGCGCGTCAGACGACAAAGAGCTGACCAAGCCCTTGAAGCCGTATTGCTTGTAAAAATTCAGCAAGCCTGCTTCATCCACCGCTTGCACCAAAATGCCGTCAAGTGAAGGCCAGCCGCTCACATAAGCGCTGAGGTCGCAATCGGTTTTCATGGTGACCAATTGACGGCCTGTGGCCAGCCAGTCTTTGGCCTGACGCAGGTTTTCACCGGCCACGCCTTTGATCTCATCGGCGCGCGCCATCAACGCGTCCAATGAGCCATATTCGGCCAGCCATTTGGCCGCAGTTTTCGGACCGACCTTGGGAACGCCGGGCACGTTGTCCACCGTGTCGCCGACCAATGTTTGGAAATCGATCATCAATGAAGGTGGCACGCCGAATTCTTCCGTGACCCCGGTGATATCGCGCTTTTTGCCGTTCATGGTGTCGATGATGGTGATGCGCTCGTTGACCAACTGGCTCAAGTCTTTGTCGCCGCTGGAGACGATGACGTTCAAGCCTTGGGTAGCAGCCACATGCGCCAGCGTGGCAATCACATCATCAGCTTCCACACCCGGCACGTCCAGCAGCGGCCAGCCCATCATCCGCACCAAGCGGTGAATCGGCTCGATCTGGCTGCGCAAATCGTCCGGCATGGGAGAACGCGTGGCCTTGTAGTCCGGGTAAATTTCATCGCGAAACGTCGGTCCCTTGGCGTCAAACACGCAGACCGCGTGGGCCGTCGGCCATTCGCGCCTCAAGCTTTGCAGCATATTGACCATGCCGCGAATGGCACCGGTGGCCTGGCTGTTCGGGTCGTTGCGGTCGGCGCGCAAATCGGGCATGGCGTGGAAAGCGCGGTACAGGTAGCTGGAGCCGTCGACCAGCAGTAAAGTGGGTGTGTCTTGCATAACAGGGATTGTGCCTACAATCACACCATCCTTTAGCTAGCGCTGTTCGCATCCTCTCCATGGCCGTTTTCACTGAAGTTTCCGAGCAGCAAGCCACAGAATTGTTGACCCAGCTGTCCATCGGCGAACTGGTCAGCCTGCAAGGCATCAACAGCGGCATAGAAAACACTAACTATTTTCTGACAACCGACCAGGGCGAATACGTGCTGACAGTGTTCGAGCGCTTAAACCACACCCAGCTGCCGTTTTACCTTTACCTGATGAAACACCTGGCCTCGCGTGGAGTTGCCGTGCCGGATCCGCAGTCCAACCACCAAGGCGATATTTTGTTGACGCTGCTGGACAAACCCGCAGCCGTGGTCAATCGGCTGCCCGGCGCCTGCCTGGTCGAGCCGGCCGCTGTGCATTGCGCCGCCATGGGCCAGACCCTGGCGCACATGCACTTGGCCGCCAAAGACTACGACCGGCATCAAATCAATCTGCGCGGCCTGAACTGGTGGAACGAGACTGTGCCGCAAATCCTGCCGTTTTTGTCTCAACACCAATGGCAGTTGTTGACACACGAACTGGCGTTTCAAAACCACCTGACCGGCTTGTCTGCCTATGAAGCCATGCCGGGTGGCGCGGTACACGCAGACGCCTTCCGCAACAACGTGCTGTTTGACGGCGAAGCGCTCAGCGGTGTGTTTGATTTTTATTTCGCTGGTGTCGACCGCTGGCTGTTTGACCTGGGCGTGTGCATCAACGACTGGTGCGTAGACCTGGACACCGGCGTACTCGACCATTTGCGCTTTGAGGCTATGCTGCACGCTTACCAGCAGGTGCGTCCACTGAGCGCTGCCGAACGTTCCTTGTTAAACCCCATGTTGCGCGCTGCTGCGCTGCGTTTCTGGATTTCGCGCTTGTGGGATTTCCACTTACCGCGCGAGGCCAGTTTGTTGCAACCCCATGACCCAGCGCACTTTGAACGTGTGTTGGTACAAAGGCTGTATGACCCTGTCACACTCTGAGCCATGAAACTTAATGTCGTCAAAGCCCGTCAAGGCTCAACCTGGGTGCGCCAAGGCATACGCACTTTCTGGCGTCAGCCGTTGGCGCTCAGCGGACTTTTTTTGCTGTTCATGGCGCTGGCCTCGATCTCGTCCATGCTCCCCTATGGAGGCACGTTTCTGGGCTTGATGTTCATACCGGCAGCTTCTCTGGGTCTGATGGCGGCTGCGCGCGAAGCCGATCTGAAACGCTTTCCCATGCCCTCCATGCTCATCATCGGTTTCAAGCAAGGTGCGGCGCAAAGCAAGCAAATGGTTTTATTGGGCTTTTTCTACGCATTGTTGTTTTGCCTTGTGCTGGCCATGTCTACCTTGTTTGACAACGGCGACTTTGCCCGCATGTACATGGCGGGCGGCAACCTGAGCGAAGAACATATATTGAACGAGCATTTTCAAACGGCCGCTTTGTTTTCCATGTTGTTGTACCTGCCTTTGTCTTCTTTGTTCTGGCACGCGCCTGCGCTGATGCATTGGCATGCGCAGCCGCTGGTCAAAAGCATATTTTTCAGCTTCATGGCTTGCTGGGCCAACTGGCGGGCATTTGCTGTTTTCGGTCTGACCTGGCTGAGCATATTTTTGATGACCAGCGTCTTGCTCAGCCTGATCAGCATGGTGTTTGATGAAGGTCAGTTGTCCTTGACCCTGATGTTGCCGGCCATGCTGATGCTGGCCAGCATGTTTTTCACTTCCAGCTATTACAGTTTCCGCGACTGCTTTGTCAGCGAACCGGTGCTGGCCTGAACGCTTTTAAACAGGCGTTAATTTAGCGACCGAGAGCGCCAGCCATTTCACACCGTGGCGGTTGAATTTCACTTGCGCGCGTGCGTCGTCGCCTATGCCTTCCATAGACACCACGGTGCCTTCGCCGAATTTGGTGTGAAACACTTGTAAACCGCTGCGTACCCAGGCATTCGGGCCGCTGGCGGTAGCCGGATTTGCACGTTGCGGAATAGAGGGCGGCGTCGATGTGAAAAAACCGGCTCGTCCTGAGTCGTTGTTGCCGAAGCCCGAAGGTCTGCTGCCCCATATGGGCTGTGCCTGCAAACCGGTTTTAGGTGTCAGCCACTTCATAGTGTGTTCGGGCATTTCGTCAAAGAACCGGCTTTTGATGTTGTAACGGGTTTGTCCGTGCAACATGCGGGTTTGCGAATGGCTGAGGTACAAGCGTTTGCGTGCACGCGTGATGGCCACGTACATCAAACGGCGTTCTTCTTCCAGGCCTTCGAAATCACTCATGGCGTTTTCATGCGGAAACAGGCCTTCTTCCAAACCGGTGATGAACACGCAATCAAATTCCAAACCTTTGGCCGCGTGCACCGTCATGAGTTGCACCGCGTCCTGTCCGGCCTGCGCCTGGTTGTCGCCCGCTTCCAAAGCCGCGTGACTGAGAAAGGCAGCCAACGGGGACAAGGTTTCACCGGTGTCAGCATCCGGTTGCAAGGGCGCGCCGTCTGCTGCCGCTTGCGAAGCGGCAAAGTCGGCCTGGCTTTGCAAAGCCTCATCCACCGGCAAGGCTACGGCGTCTTTGCCAAAACCTTCTTGCGTGACAAAACTCTCGGCCGCGTTGACCAACTCTTGCAAGTTCTCCACCCGGTCTGCGCCTTCGCGTTCGGCCTGGTAGTGTTCTATCAACTGGCTGTGCTCTAGCAAGAGTTCAATGATTTGTTTGAGCGTTTGGCCTTGGGTTTGCTCGCGCAGCACATCAAGTTTGGCGACAAACGCAGAAATATTCGCCCCCGCTTTGCCGCTGATGCTGCTCACCGCGTCGTGCAAAGCGCAGCCACTGGCGCGGGCCGCATCTTGCAATTGCTCGATGCTGCGCGCGCCTATGCCGCGCGGCGGAAAATTGACCACGCGCATGAAACTGGTGTCGTCGCGCGGGTTCTCGAGCAAACGCAAATACGCCAGCGCGTGTTTGATTTCGGCGCGCTCAAAAAAACGCAATCCGCCATACACGCGGTAAGGCATGGCGGCGTTGAACAACGCGGTTTCAATCACTCGGCTTTGCGCGTTGCTGCGGTAAAGAATGGCAACTTCGCTGCGCGCAGTCACGCCTTTTTCTCCATCACCGTCGCGCCCGTCGCGCAGCAGTTGTTTGATCTCTTCCACCATCCAATTGGCCTCGGCCAAATCGCCGGGCGACTCCATCACCCGCACAGGTTCACCCGCACCTTGGGTGGTGTGCAGGTTTTTGCCGAGCCGGGTTTTGTTGTGCTTGATCAGTTCGTTGGCTGTGTCCAGAATATGGCTGTGGCTGCGGTAGTTTTGCTCCAGCTTGATCTGGTGTTGCACCTCGAACTCGCGCACAAAATCGGCCATATTGCCAACGCGGGCGCCGCGAAACGCGTAAATGCTTTGGTCATCGTCACCCACCGCCAGCACCGCACTGCCCGCGCCGCTGAGTAATTTGATCCAAGCGTATTGCAGCTTGTTGGTGTCTTGAAACTCGTCTATCAATATATGCGTGAAGCGCTGACGGTAATGCTCGCGCAGGGGCTCGTTATCCCGCAGCAACTCATAACTGCGCAACATCAATTCACCGAAATCCACCACGCCTTCGCGCTGGCACTGGTCTTCGTACAACTGGTAAAGCTCAACTTTTTGGCGGGTTTCGGGGTCACGCACCATGACATCCTTGGGCCGCTGGCCTTCTTCTTTGCAGCCGGAGATAAACCATTGAACTTGCTTGGGCGGAAAACGTTCATCGTCGATATTGAATTGCTTGAGTAAACGCTTGACCGCCGACAACTGGTCTTGCGTGTCCAAAATTTGAAAAGCCTGAGGCAGATTCGCCAGCTTCCAATGCGCCCGCAAAAAACGGTTGCACAAGCCGTGGAAAGTACCAATCCACATACCGCGCACGTTCACCGGCAGCATGGCGCTCAAGCGGGTCAGCATTTCCTTGGCCGCTTTGTTGGTGAAGGTGACCGCCATCAGACCGCCGGGAGTGACCTGACGGGTTTGCAGCAACCAGGCGATGCGCGTGGTCAACACCCGCGTCTTGCCAGAACCGGCGCCGGCCAATATCAGCGCGTGTTGCCCCGGCAAAGTAACGGCGGCTTGTTGTTCGGGGTTGAGGCCTTGCAACAAAGGGGAATGCAAAGCGAAGTCTGGCACGGAGCCCGAGCTGTTAGGTGATGACATGTGCTCGATTGTAGGCAGTCAAACCTGTCGGCCAAGGTGCATGGAATCAAGCACTGGGCACAAGTTTCTTGCGTCTGGTTCGTTTAACCGGCCAAGCCAAGCGCTCTCCTTTTTTGTCTTTGGAGCTTGGTTCATAGAAATTTTTGATTACGACAATAGTCTTTTGCTGCCGCGTAAATACTGGGGAATCTAAGCCATGACAACCAACTTGGTCCGTAATTCTTTGTATAAATTTCAGGCATAAAAAAACGGCCCCACCGTTCCGAGGAGCAGGGCCGTTAAACCGGGAAACCCGGGGACTTTTTTACTTCTTGGGGAGTTTGTAAATCATCAAAGTTCCGCCCTGAGGAACCAGGGTGGTGGTGCCTTTGACATTGTCAATCGCACCGGCCAGACGCTGGGCATCCACGCCCCAACCAGCTTGCACAGCAATGTATTGCTCACCGTCGACTTCATAGGAACTTGGCACACCGATCACGCCGGAAGGCGCATTGGTTTCCCATAGCAATTTGCCTGTTTTGGCATTGAAAGCACGGAATTTACGGTCAGGTGTACCGCCCGCAAACACCAGACCGCCGCCGGTTGCCATCAAAGGCGTCCACAACTGGTCTTTGAAGTTATGAGTCCATGCCAGCTTGCCGGTTTTGATGTCCCATGCCTGCAGTTCACCGATGTGGTCTTTGGCGCCGGGTGCCAGACGTGTATTGGTAATCACTTCAGCAATAGGGAAGCCGATGTACAACTCGCCAGCCTTGTAAGGTATGACTTCGCCTTTAGGCAGGGTAGAGCACATGTTGTTGTTCGCAGGGATATAGAACAAACCTGTTTTCGGGCTGTAGGCCTCAGGAGACCAGTCTTTGCCGCCCCACAGACCGGGACAGAAATCCGCGCCGTTTTTCAGGCTGGGTTTTCTGGACATGTCATAGGTTGGACGGCCAGTGACCGGGTCTACGCTCTTGAACACGTTGTTGCCCACATAAGGCCAGGCGTTGACGAACTTGATAGCTCCGCCAGAGCGCTCGAGCACCCACAGGTAGCCGTTACGGCCGGCGTGCACAGCAGCAGACACTTTGCGACCCTTGATTTCGGTGTCGATCAGCAGCGGCGGTGTGACCTCGTCCCAGTCCCATGAATCATTGGGCGCGTACTGGTGGTGGCCTTTGATGTCGCCGGTGTCCACGTCAATCGCCAACACGGAACTGGCGTACAAGTTGTCGCCTTCGCGCATGTCAGGTGTCCATGGGCCTGGGTTGCCGGTGCCCCAATAAGCGATATTGGTTTTAGCGTCATACGTGCCGGTCACCCAGACACTGCCGCCGCCGGTTTTGTAAGAGCCGTTATCAGGCCATGTGTTGCCGCCTGGTTCGTTAGGTGCAGGAATGGTATGACGCTTCCACACTTGTTTGCCGGTGTTGGCATCTACTGCGGCAATAAAGCCGCGCACACCGTATTCGCCGCCGGACACGCCGACCATGATCTTGCCTTTGACAGCCAAAGGTGCCAGGGTCATGTAGTAGCCGGTTTTCCAGTCTTCAATCGCAACAGTCCACAGCACTTTGCCGGTCTTGGCGTCCAGTGCCACCAGATTGCAATCGGTGGTGGCGACATAAAGCTTGTCACCATAGAGCGCGACACCACGGTTGGTCGGGTGCAACTGGAACAGCTCAGGTGCTATTTCCTTTTTGTAGCGCCACAGTTCCATGCCGGTTTTGGCATCCAGGGCGATGACCTGGTTTTGCGGTGTGGTGATGTACATATAACCATCATTGACGATAGGAGGCGCCTGGTGACCTTCTTGCACGCCGGTCGAAAACGACCAGGCTTGTTGCAGCTTGCCTACGTTAGCTGTATTGATTTTTTCCAACGGGCTATAGCCCCAGCCCTGGTAGTTACCACGGGTGGACAGCCAGTTACGTGGCTCCGGGTTTTGCAGACGCGCGTCTGTCACCGGGTTGTAAGGACCGGCGGCCTGAACGGCTACCGATACCAACAACAGTGCCATGGCGGCTGCCACAGGTTTGAATGTCAACTTCATATTGTCTCCTTGATCTCAATGAAAACCCCTTGGGGTTTGGATAACGCCGCTCAGTGCCGGTCGTCAACTTATCACCCGGTCTTAAGCGCCGGGTTTCGCAGAAAAACTGCTGTTGATAATCAGCACATCGCCGTCACTGGTAAGACCTATCCAGGGCAGACTTTTGGAGGCAGGCCCTTTGACCACGGAGCCGGTTTGTAAAGGATTGAACTTAGATAAATGGCAAAAGCACAACAGGCTTTTGTCATTCTTAGACCACTCGGTGACCTCGCAGCCCTGATGGGTGCAAATGGCCGAAAACGCCAACACTCCCGAGACCGCAATGGCCTTGGTCTGCGGCGTCAGGTCGGCTTCGTCAAAACGCAGCAACAGCAATTTGTCCATGCGTGTGGCATCGCGCAGTTTTTGCGTCGCCGGATCCATGGCATACGCCAGCACCGGCTTGACACCTATGGGTATGTCTTGCACTTTCAAAGGCTGCTTGATATCGCCTTTGGCGGACATGAGCAAATCGCCTTTTTGAATGTCGCTGACCACGCCTTGGGCCCAAACCGAAATACCGCACACACCGGCAGCGCCTGCACTGGCAATTTGAATGATCTGACGTCTGCTGGGATTCATAAGCTCTGTTGTACATGTTTTACACAGGCTTAGAATAGGTGTTTCAAGCTAGAGAGGACTGTTTCTGTGGCTCTGAAAAATGTTCGCGCAAGCGCCTGTGTACGATTTTTCCTGTGGCAGTGCGAGGCATGTCAGCAGCCGACACAAAACGTATCTCTTTGGGCAATTTGTAGCCCGCCAGTGTGTGTTTACACCATTGCTTTAATTCATCCGCCTGGCAATCGGCATCGGGTTTGAGCACCACCACCGCTTGCACGGTTTCGCCCCATTTGTCATGCGGCACACCGATAACAGCCGCTTCCTGTACCGCGGGGTGCGCGGCCAGCACAGCCTCGACCTCGGACGGGTAAACGTTTTCGCCGCCACTGATGATCATGTTGCTCTTGCGGTCCATCAGCCAGATGAAACCGTCGGCGTCGCGTCGCGCCATGTCACCGACGGAGCACCAAGCGCCGGCATAGGCTTGTTCGGTTTTCTCAGGCGCATTCCAATAACCTTCGAATGCATACGAGGTACAGGAATACAACTCACCCACCTCGCCGTCAGCCACTTCGCGCCGGTTTTCATCCAGTATGCGTATCGGGCCGCTGCCAGCCCATTCGCGGCCAACCGAGCCCAGCTTGGTCAATTGTTCTTCGGGGCGCAATATCGTCACCCAACCGGCTTCAGTGGAGCCATACAACTCGTACAACTGACCGTTAGGAAACAGTTTTTGGATATCGCGCTTTAGGCTTTCATTGGCCGGTGCCGATGAAATCAACAACCGCGCCACACTGCCTGTGGCGAATTGCGCGCTGGCTTCTGCCGACAAACCCAACATCATGATGTAGTGCGTCGGGACCAAGGAAGTAAAGGTGATGCCGTTATTGCACAGTAACTCCATGACACGCGCCGGATCGAAACTGGCGCTGTCGTCAATGCAAATGCAAGCGCCTAAATGCATGAAGGTATTGGCAAAGTAAAGTGAATTGGCGTGACACAAGGGCATGACCAGCAAAGCTTTGTCGCGCCGGGTGAATCCCATTTCCATGGCCGTGGCGTAGGCGATCAAACTGCTGGCCTCGTGGCTGCGAATGGCTCCCTTGGGCTTACCGGTGGTACCGGACGTGTACATCAAGGCGCAGGTGTCCGACGGTTTGACCTCAGGCCAGCGCGCAGGCACGACAGCCTGATGTATCAATTTTTCGTAATCCAGCCAGCCGTCTTGCGTATCGCCGCCGATTTGCACGTGGGCGCGCAATGCCAGCGCAGGCATGACCTCTTGCACCCGATCCTGCAAAACACGCGTACACAAAAGCGCAGCGGCTTTGGCGTCTTGCAGGATGTAAGCGATTTCATGGCCGGTCAGCCGGAAGTTCAGCGGCAACGCGACCAGACCGGCGCGCGCCAGCCCCACATAAATTTCCAGCCACTCAATACAGTTGTGCGCCAGCACTGCCACCCGGTCGCCATGATTCAAACCCTGGGCCAGCAACGCAGCGGCCAAGCCGTCGGCGCGCCGGTCCCAATGATCAAAACTTAGGCTGCGGCGCGAATCCATGGCGCCGGTGTCGTTTGGTCGCAGACGCGCGTGCGAACGCACCATGTCGGAAATATTCAATAACTGTTTCAAAGCACCATCCCTAGGTTAAACACCGATTTTTGTCACACGAGCAATGGAATATAGTATTCTGAATTCAGAATTCACTAAGTATAATCCCGAACAACTGATGCCGCAAATCCTGACAATCCGGAGCAAAAGACCTGAAGATGAGTACCCATCCCCCCGCCAGTGACGACCTGAAAGTCGCCGATCTGATCGCCCGATTCATCAAAAACCAAGGCGTACAAAGGGTTTACGGCCTGTGCGGCGGCCACATCATGCCCGTCTGGATGGCCTTGGACGCCCACGGCATACGCATCATCGATGTGCGCGACGAACGCGCCGCTGTTTATATGGCACATGCCGAGTCCGAGTTGACCGGCACTTTGGGCGTTGCGCTGGTAACCGCCGGACCGGGTGTCACCAATGCCATGACCGGCATAGCCAATGCGCATGTAGCGCGTGCTTCGGTGCTGGTGCTGTCCGGCACGCCGCCGCTGGCGCAGGAACACCGCGGCGCTTTGCAGGACATGGTGCACACCGAGTTGGTGGCCTCCATCACCCGCATGGCGCGCACGGTGCGCCACCCGGCGCTGGTGTTGTCCACCTTGAATGAAGCTGCTGCCCGGGCCATGGGCCACGGCGGCGAGCCTGGCCCGGTCTATCTGGATTTCCCGGTCGATGTGCTGCGCGCTTCACCTCCGGCGGCGGTGTTGTTGCACGAGTTTTTCAAGCCGGTTCAAGCCCGTGCCGCCGTTCCTCTGCCAGCCGATGTGCTGGCCGCGGCAGACCTGCTGTGGCAGGCCAAGCGGCCTTTGTTTATTTCGGGGCGAGGTGCCAAAGGCGCCTCAGCCCCATTGCAAAAACTGTTGGCCCTGTTGGGCGCGGCCTATCTTGACACCGGCGAAAGCCGCGGTCTGGTGCCGCCCGACCACGACAGCGTGGTGGCCGCCATGCGCGGCGGCGTCATGGGCCAGGCCGATGTGGTGGTTACGCTCGGGCGCAAGCTGGATTTCCAACTGGCCTTTGGCTCCCCGGCTATTTTTGGCCAAGCCAAGTTCATACGCCTGGCCGACAACGCTGCCGAACTGCGCGACAACCGGCGCGGTGAAGTGGAATTGCTGGCCGATGTGGCCCACAGCCTGCAAGCTTTGTGCGATGCCGGTGCCGGTCGCGAAGCCGCCAGCGATACCGCCTGGCTCAGCGGTTTGCGCCAGCAACACCTGGCGCGCGCCGCCAAATTGCAAGTCAGCATGCAACAGGCTCCACCCGGTAGCGATGGCCTGATGCACCCCAACCGCCTGCTGGCCGAATTACAAAACCAATTGCCCACCGACGCGATTCTGGTGGCCGACGGCGGCGATTTCCTGAGCTTTGCGCGGGTGGGTTTGCAAGCGGAAACCTACCTGGATCCAGGCCCCTTGGGCTGCATAGGCGTGGGCACACCGTTTGGCGTGGCCGCCAGCCTGGCCTGTCCTGACCGCACCGTGGTGGTCGCCACCGGTGACGGCGCCTTCGGCTTCAACGCCATGGAAATCGATACCGCCGTCAGACACAAAGCGCCCTTGCTGGTGGTGGTGGCCAATAATGGCTCCTGGGCCATCGAAGTGCGTGACCAGCAGCAAACCCATGGCCGGGTGGTTGGCACCCGGCTGCAATTTGCCGACCACGCCGCCATGGCCCGGGCCTTTGGCATGCATGCGCAACGGGTTGAAAAAGCTGAAGATTTACCGGCAGCCATCGCGCTGGCCCTGCAAAACCGGCCGGCGCTGCTGGATGTGCTGGTCACGCCCGAGGCTGAGTCGTCTGACGCAAAGTCGGGACTTGCCTGGGTACCGGATTTGCAAGCGCTCACGGCATGGGATGATGCAGAACGTCAGTGGCGCAACCATTACGAATGAAGCCGCAAGTTTTATAAGTAGAAGCTGTCAAAGGTAGATGATGAAAATTCTGTCTGTGCAACCCAACCTGGTCGAGCAGGTACACGAGGCCATACTGCTGGAGATTTCGGTCGGCAAACTCACGCCCGGTACTCGCATCATCCAGGAACAGATTGCCAGCGAACTCGGGGTTTCCCGCCAACCGGTGCAACAGGCTTTACTGCTGCTGCGCAACCAGGGCTTGCTGCGCGACGCACCAGGGCGCGGGCTGATCGTCGCGCCGCTGGATCCGGACCACATACGCCAGATGTACGAGGTACGTGCCGTGCTTGAAGGCCTGGCATTTCGCAAAGCTGCAACGAACAATGCAGAAACCGCCCGCAGTCAGGGTCCTTTGTTGATTAAACAGGGCCGCCAAGCCGTGAAAAGCGGCCAAGTGCCGCAACTCATCAACGCCGACATGGCGTTTCACCATTTTGTTTACGGTCTGTCAGACAACCTGCTGGTCGCGCCCACCATGGACGCGCACTGGACTTACACGCAGCGCGTCATGGGCGAGGTGTTGATGCGCGACGAAAAACCGCGCGACATCTGGGACCAGCATGAAGACTTGCTGCAATCAGTGGTCGACGGAGATCCTGTAGCAGCGGAACAAAAAGCCCGCCAGCACATCATGGAAACCGCCAACTTCATCATTGAGCGCTTGTCTGCGCTCTAAAGCTGCCGCACTCACCACTTGTTGCGAAGTTCACGCAACTTAGTGAATACGGTTTCATCATCTAACTGCCCTGTCAATTCAGCAAACGAAGCGCGCAACTGCGCTTGCACACTGCGGCTATCAAGCCGGAAAAACGTGTTGATCTCGCGCTCGGCTTGCAAGGTGGTGACCAACGGCTTGTTCACATCCTGAGCGCTGACTTGTTTTAAAAGCGTTGCGGCTTTGTCGTTGTCGGGTTCGCGGTTGAGCGTGAAACGCAAATTGTTTTCTATGTAATCGTGACCGGGGTAAATCAAGGTGTTGTCAGGCAAGCGGTTCAATTGCTGACTGAAGGTCTGGAACATAGACTGCACATTGCCACCGTTGTGGCAATTGCCTGCACCGGCGTTGAACAACGTGTCCCCGGAAAACAGCGCGGGCTGATCGGTGTGCGAGCGCAGGCAAATATGGCACATGGTGTGCCCCGGTGTGTCCATGGCTTGAAGTTCCACGGTCTTACCGACTTTGATGATGTCGCCTGCAATCAGGCCGCGAAACATACCCGGTATGGCGTGACCGGCCTTGGCATGCGCCAGCACCTTGGCACCGGTGGCATCAACCACGGCTTGGTTACCGCCGGTGTGGTCATGGTGTTCATGCGTGTTCAATATTTGCGTGATCTGCCAACCGGCCTGTTTGGCTGACTGCAAACATTTATCGCTGTCCAGCGGATCTATGGCCAAGGCTTCACCAGTTTCGCTGCAAGCAATCAGGTAATTGAAATTACGGTAAGGATTGGCAGTCCATATTTGTTTGACGATCATGGCCATGTTTTCTATGTTCCCTGTGAAATAAGCCGTATTGCAACAACAGTCTATTGTTTCATCATTCAGTCACACTGCGTTCTTAAGCTATGGTACATACAGACGCACCAGCTGCTCTGTGAATCTCAGTCATCCTTTGGGGAATGCATGCATTACAGAGCAGTATTTATCTCTGACCTGCACCTGGGTACACCGGGCTGTCAGGCCGAAGCACTGTTGGATTTTTTAAAGTCCCACACCAGCGATAGTTTGTACCTTATCGGCGATATCGTCGACGGCTGGCAACTCAGACGCAAATGGTATTGGCCTCAGGCGCATAACGACGTGGTGCAAAAACTTCTGCGCCGGGTGCGCAAAGGCAGTCGCGTGATTTACATACCCGGCAACCACGACGAGTTTGCGCGTGAATTTGTGGAACACCATTTCGGCGGTATAGAAGTGATGGAAGAAGCCACGCACACATTGCTCGACGGTCGTAAACTCTGGTTGATTCACGGCGATTACTTTGACGCCGTGGTGCAATACGCCAAGTGGCTAGCCTATGTCGGCGACACTTTGTACGAATGGACATTGCGCTTGAACAGGCACTTTAACCGTTTGCGCGCCAGACTGGGCATGCGTTACTGGTCACTGTCTGCGTACCTCAAAGGCAAGGTCAAGAAAGCATTGAACTTTGTCACTGACTTTGAAAATGCGGTGGCCCACGAAGCACAGAAACGCGGCTACCAGGGCGTGGTCTGCGGCCATATTCACCGCGCTGAAATCCGCATGATCAACGGTATTTTGTATTGCAACGACGGCGACTGGGTGGAAAGCCGCTCGGCCCTGGTTGAACATGTAGACGGTCATTTGGAATTGATCTTCTGGGATCAGGAACTGGACTTCATACCCGCCAAAGTACGTTCATTACCTGAATCTGTCCTAGAGCCTGAGCCCGCCAGCCTGATGTCCTGATCCGCTCAAAGTGGCTTCACACAAGCGTGGTTTTTATTTTTTAATCAGTGCCCAATTTGCTTCAGCATTGGCCGACAACGCCATGTTGCTGCTGGTCATTGCGGTATTGCAAGCTCAAGGGCAAGCGGCTTTCTGGATACCGCTGATCAAGGTGATGTTCACCTTGTCCTATGTGCTGTCAGGCCCGTGGGTAGGCGCATGGTCTGACAGTCGGCCCAAACACAGCGTGATGATGCGCGCCAACGGTTTGAAAATTCTTGCCTGTGTGGCACTGCTGGCAGGTGTGGATCCGATCGCCGCATTCGCGCTGACCGGCCTGGGCGCTGCGGTGTACGCACCGGCTAAGTACGGCCTGGTCACTGAACTCGTGCCTGCAGAAGAATTGGTACACGCCAATGCCTGGATAGAAGTCACTGCCGTGTGCGCTGCTTTGTTCGGCGTCATGCTGGGCGGCGCACTGGTCGCCGATGCATGGTTGAACTCTCAACTGTGCCTCTTCCTCACAGATTGGTTGCCGTTGAATCCACTCTATGCAGTTTCCATGTCAGCTGTCGGCATGCTGTATTTGCTGGCTGCGCTGCTCAATATTTTTATTCCTGACAGCGGCAAACGTTATGAAGCCACCGCTTGGAACATAGCCTCGGTCTGGCGACATTTTTGCCAAGACCAGCGCCGCTTATGGCGCGACCCCTTGGGCGGTATCAGTTTGTCGGTCACGAGTTTGTTTTGGGGCGTGGGCGCGAGCATGCAGTTACTGGTGCTGGCCTGGGCCCAAGCCATGCTGGATTTGAATTTGACCCAAGCCGCTTACCTGCAAGCCGGTACCGCCATCGGTGTGATGGCAGGTGCGGTACTGGCAGCACGCTGTGTGTCTTTGGCCAATGCGCCCAAGGTCTTGAGCGCCGGCATAGGTTTGGGTCTGGCTTTGCCCTTGATGACACTGGTTCACACTTGGCCTTGGGCGCTGGCTTTGACATTGGCTCTGGGCATGCTGGGCGGATTTTTTGTCGTGCCCATGAATGCCATGTTGCAGGCACGCGGCGTGAAACTGTTGAGCGCCGGGCGTTCTATCTCGGTACAAAACACATGCGAAAACAGCAGCGTGTTGCTGCTATTAAGCGCTTACAGCCTACTGGTGTTTTTGCATGTACCGGTGCAAGGTTTGATTTGGGCACTGGCCGTCCTCATCACCACCGGCATGTGCGCCATGACCTGGCGCTACCGGCATATCTCACGCGGCGCGCTTATCACCGGGTAAGCGCATCAGCGCTTCGCCCATTTTCAATACACGGCCTTCGTGTATGCCTTCAGCAAAGTTGAATGACTCAGGCACAAATATAAGAATCGTCGAACCGTGCTGAAACCAGCCGAGTTCATCGCCCTTGTCAAACGCTGCATCACACTGCACATCCAAGGGGCCGTGGCAGACATCGCGCAACAGTCCGTCGAGCGCGTGTAAGCGAATGCTGGCCACCAGCACCGCCGCCACCGGCACCAATGCCACCGGGTAAGCCTGCGGCCCTATTTCAGTCTCCAGCAAGGCCCGCTCGTTTTTGCAAAACAGTTTTTCAACCCGCTTCAAAGCAATCGGGTTGACGTTCCAAGTATCGCCAGAAAAATACTGAACCCGCTTTAACTTGCCTTGGTAAGGTGCGTGGAACCGGTGGTACATGGACGAGGTGATACGTATGGTCATGAACCAGCCGTTGTGCCAATGACCGGCACTGGCTTGCTCACCCAGCAAGTCTTTGAGCGTATAGGGAAAGCCTTTGGCCTGAAACACTTGGCCATCTTGCACCCTGCCCATGACGCCGACGATGCCGTCACACGGGCTGGTGAATACATCGGGCGACATATCCACGGCTCTGGCGGCGGGTTTGAGTTCGCGGATGAAACAGTCGTGCAAGCTGTCGAAATGCGTTTTGCGGGCTTCGGACAAGTCCAGATCGGCAAAACTCCGCCAGACGGCAATGGATGCATCCCGCACCCAAGGATGGCGTATTTGGCTGAACCAGCCTATGAAACGGGTCAATGCCGCCCTGGGAATACGGTTAGTCAACAAAAAATTTAAATCTTCGTTGGCACCTATTTTTTGAAATACATCACGAATAGTCATCATTTTTTAACCCGATCGTCATACAAAGGAGGTTTTGAAAGGAAACGCTTGATGGAGTTGCTCAATACATTGACCCTGACTGCAAGTGCACTGGCTTGCGCGGTGCTGCTGAAAAAAATGCACCAACGCCTGCAATTGTCTTTGGCTAAGCACCCGTCGCTGGGCGGTCATTTGCGCATGTCCAAACGTGTGGCTGCATGGATTCCGGCTTACGGCTACCGGGATCAGCAGTGGTTTGCCGCCGATCAAGCACCACAGAGCCTGGTGTTGCAGCGCCAACAAGGCTTGCAAGCATTGGCGCACCGTTTGCAATCGCGCAGCCCGAACACACTGGCCATGTCGGCCCAGGTCAAACCCATGATTTCGGATTTGCAATTGATCAGCCAATACCGTGTGCCCTACCAGTTTCGCGAACAACTCAGCCAGCACATACAACTGGGCAGTTTCTGGCGTGAAAGCGAGGGGGTTTACCTGACCGACATGGACGGTAACCGTTTCTTTGATGTCACCGGCTCGTACGGTGTCAACCTGTTCGGTCTGGACTTTTACAAAGCCTGCATCGCAGAAGGCGTGTCCCGTGCACAAGCGCTGGGCCCGGTGCTCGGTTCTTACCACCCATGTGTGCTGGACAACGTCAAACGCTTGTGCGAAATATCCGGTATGCAAGAAGTGTCGTTTCACATGTCGGGTACCGAGGCTGTCATGCAAGCCGTGCGGCTGGCGCGCTACCACAGCCGCAAACGCAAGATTGTTCGCTTCACCGGCGCCTACCACGGTTGGTGGGACGATGTGCAACCCGGCCCCGGCAATCCCATGCCGCCTTCGTCGGACACGCTGACCTTGAACGACATGCACGCCAACACCTTGCGCGTGTTGCGCAACCGCAATGACATCGCTTGTGTGCTGGTCAACCCCTTGCAAGCCATGCACCCGAACAAGGCTGCACCAACTGATTCGACCCTGGTCGATGGCGGACGCAGCATCCACTACGACCGCCAAGCCTACACAGATTGGCTGCAACAACTGCGTCAGGTCTGCACCGACAAAGGCATTGCACTCATCATGGACGAGGTGTTTCTGGGCTTCAGGCTCGCGCCCGGGGGCGCGCAGGAGTATTTCAACGTCAAAGCCGATCTGGTGACTTACGGCAAAACACTGGGCGGCGGTTTGCCGGTCGGTGTGATTTGCGGCATGTCCAAATGGATGAAACGATTTGATGAACAGCGTCCGGGTAACTTGTGTTTTGCACGCGGCACCTTCAACGCCCATCCGTATGTCATGACCACCATGCAAGTGTTTTTGGAGCAGCTGCAAACCGATGAAGTGCAAGCCATGTACGCCGATAGCAGCCGCACCTGGTCTGAACGCATGCAGGCGCTGAACACGCGCTTGCAGCAAGCCGACGTGCCGGTGCAAGTGGCAGGCATGGAAAGCGTCTGGTCTATTTTGTACACGGTGGCAGGCCGCTACAACTGGTTGCTGCAGTTTTATATGAGAGACCAAGGGATTGCGCTCAGTTGGGTAGGCTCAGGACGCATGATCTTCAGCTTGAACATCAGCGACGCTGACTTTGAAATATTCGCACAGCGCTTTGTGCGGGCCGCGCAGCAAATGCAAAACGACGGTTGGTTCTGGGTACAAGCCGAGCAAACCAACCGTCGAATTCGTAGAAGCCTGTTGAAAGAAATGCTGAATAAGAAATGGAATTTGGCTTAATGCACTGAGGTTCTGACATGGTCCATGGGATCAATCCATTCGCCGCGCAACAGATAAAAAGGTGACTTGTAGTACATCTTGATATCGTGCACCGGGTCGGTGATGATCTTCATGGCCCAGGCCAGACCGGCCAGCAAGCTATCCTGGTGCCAGAGTTGGAAGACGCGGAACATCAAACCGGCGATGCCCAGAAACAACCACAGCATGCCGGTGATGCGCACCGGTGTGTCTTCATAAGCGGCAGGCACGGCCCAGGTGAGGTACTGCGGCATCCAGTAGGCCAGCACGGGAATCATGGCGCAGATGGTGAGCAGCACGATTTTGCGTCTCAAGTTGTAGCCGACCTTGATTTCTTCTTTGTATTCGTGGGTGGCCAGGTTGATCTCGTCAAAGCCTTTGGGCTCAAAAAAGAAATGACCGATCTGGCGCGTGCTCATAGAAAACAACCAGGCGATCAAGGCGGAGACCACCGGATCAATGAACAAATAAACGTAGGCCACCAGAAAAGAAAGGGCGCTGATCAGGTGCAGTGACTGATTCACCCGGCTGTGGTGGTAGTAGCGGTGATCGTCCCAGCGCTGGGTTTCCAGTGTTTTCAATAAATGCTTCATGCTTTCTCCTGTGAGTGAAGGGTTCCGGTCAGACATATCAAACAATCCGACTTGCAACTGTCACGTTTTTGAATGAAATTTTCATGACATTGCCAAGTCTTTTGCATGTCATGTTTCTGACACATGAATTTCATCAAATTGTTTTAATTAAGCGTCACAGTAGAGGGATGAATACACACATACACGTAGAGCGTTTCGGTCATGCCCGCCGGGCATTGAACATTTCCGTGGTCACCGAAACATTTCCACCTGACATCAACGGCGTGGCGCACACACTGTCAAAAATGGTCAGCGGCTTGCAAGCCAACGGCCACGACATCTGGCTGGTGCGTCCACGTCAGCAAAAAACACAGTTAGCGCAAAGCGGCCAGGGCTTTAACGAATTGCTGGTCAAGGGCATGCCGATTCCTTTTTACAAGCAATTGCGCATGGGCTTACCTGCCAAAAAAGAATTACACCGCCTGTGGTCATTCAAACGCCCTGATGTGGTTCATATCGCCACCGAAGGTCCATTGGGCTGGTCGGCTTTGCAAGTCGCACGCAAATTACGTATTCCCGTTAGCACCGATTTTCGAACCAACTTCCATGCCTACAGCAGCCACTACGGCATAGGCTGGTTAAGCGGTGCCATTCTTTCTTATATGCGTAAATTCCATAACGCAGCAGATGCCACCATGGTGCCCACACAACAACTCGCCGACAGCTTGCACAACAGCGGCTTTGAGCGTTTGCAGGTGGTGCCGCGCGGCATAGACACGCTGCTTTTTTCTCCGGCCAAGCGCAGCCATTTCTTGCGTGATAGTTGGAAGGCCACTGAAAACCAGATTGTCATGCTGTATGTGGGCAGACTGGCGGCGGAAAAAAACCTCAAGCTGGTGTTGCAAACCTATGCCATGGCCAAACAACGTACACCTGACATCAAGCTGGTGTTGGTAGGCGACGGGCCGATGCGCGCCGAGCTTGAACAAGCACACACTGATGTGATTTTTGCCGGCTTTAGAACCGGTGAAGATTTGGCGGCACATTACGCCAGCGCAGACATGTTTGTGTTTGCCAGCCAGACCGAAACTTTCGGTAACGTCACGCTCGAAGCCATGGCTTCAGGCCTGGCCGTGGTGGCCTTCAAACACGCCGCAGCCGGTGAATTGATCCATAGCGGCATCAACGGCATGCTGGCATCGCATGACTCCGGCGTGCATTTCGAAATGGCAGCACAAGCCTTGCTGAACAATCCTGAGTTAATGACTTATGTCAGACAACAAGCTTGTGTGACTGCAAACGCCATGGGTTGGGACATGATTGTGGAAAAAACAGAGTCGGTCATGTACGACGTACTGCGGCAACGCGAACAACACTACACCGGGTCTTCAGCCATGGCTGTGCCTGTCGGCCTGGTCTGAAAGGAAAACATATGCAAGACAAATCTTCTATAGAAAAACACTTGTTGCAACGTGTGCGTGAAGACATGCTGGACAACCTGGACGAAGAATACGAATTGGAAATGGACGATCGCCCCGACGATGAGGGCCAGGCGTCTTTACAGGATCGCCAGCAACGATTGCAGTACTTTAAAAATCTGCTGCGCTTGCAAGGTGAATTGGTCAAATTACAGGATTGGGTGGTTGCCACCAAGCACCGGGTGGTGATTTTGTTTGAAGGCCGGGATGCAGCCGGCAAAGGCGGCGTCATCAAACGCATCACGCAACGCTTGAACCCGCGTATCTGCCGCGTTGCCGCCCTGCCCGCCCCTAACGACCGCGAACGCACCCAATGGTATTTCCAGCGTTATGTGGCGCATTTACCTGCCGCCGGTGAAATTGTTTTGTTCGACCGCAGCTGGTACAACCGCGCCGGTGTAGAACGCGTCATGGGTTTTTGTTCCGATGAGGAATATGAAGAATTTTTCCGCTCGGTGCCTGAATTTGAAAAAATGTTGACCCGCAGCGGCATACAAGTGGTGAAGTACTGGTTCTCCATCACTGACGATGAACAGCATGCACGCTTTCTGGGGCGCATACACGACCCTTTAAAGCAATGGAAACTCAGTCCCATGGACTTGGAAAGCCGCAAGCGCTGGGAAGCCTATACGCACGCCAAAGAATCCATGATTGAGCGCACCCACATACCTGAGTCGCCTTGGTGGGTGATTCAAGCTGTTGATAAAAAGAAAGCCCGTCTCAATTGCATAGACCATTTGCTGTCGCTGATGCCTTACAGTGAAATTGAACACCCGGCGATTGAATTGCCTGCACGTGTGCGAAATCCGGATTACATCCGCCATCCGGTACCCGCAGACATGTATGTGCCTGACAGGTATTGAGAATCAACGGCCTATGCCTTTGTAAATAAACCCTTTTTCACGCATGCGGGCCGGGTCGAACAAATTGCGGCCATCAAATATCAGCGGTTGCTTGAGCGTCTTTTTAAGCAATTCAAAATCCGGCGCCTTGAACTGACGCCATTCGGTCATGATGACCAGCGCGTCAGCGCCGTGCAGCGCGGCTTCCTTGGTACCGCACAATTGCAGCAATGGCTGCTGGCCGTAAATATGCTGGGTTTCTTCCATGGCTGCCGGGTCAAAAGCCTGAACTTTGGCGCCCGCTTTCCATAAAGCTTCCATCAACACTCGGCTGGGTGCTTCACGCATGTCATCCGTGTTCGGCTTGAAAGACAATCCCCATAAGGCAATCGTCTTGCCGGCCAGACCTTCCACAAAATGACCGGCGATCTTGTCAAAGATGACGCGTTTTTGCGCTTGATTGCGCGCTTCCACCGCATTCAATATCAAAGGCTCATAGCCCATTTGCTGCGCAGTTTTCACCAATGCGCTGACATCTTTGGGGAAACAGCTGCCGCCGTAACCGGCGCCTGCATAGATAAAGTGATAACCGATGCGCTGGTCACTGCCTATGCCTTGCCGCACTGACTCAATATCTGCGCCTACGGCTTCTGCCAGATTGGCCAGTTCGTTCATGTAACTGATTTTGGTGGCCAGCATGCAGTTGGCTGCGTACTTGGTCATCTCCGCGCTGCGTATGCCCATGACAATGATTTTGTCGTGGTTGCGGTTAAACGGCTCATACAGTTCGCGCAGCACTTTTTCAGCACGTGGGCTGTCGGTGCCGATGACAATGCGGTCCGGCCGTTGGCAATCGGCCACGGCAGCACCTTCTTTCAAAAACTCGGGGTTGGACACCACGTCAAATTCGACGCTGCTGCCGCGTTGACTCAGCGCTTGCGTGATCGCATGGCTGACCTTATCAGCGGTTCCCACCGGCACCGTGGATTTGTTCACCACCACCGCATAAGCATTTAAATGTTTGCCTATGGTGTCAGCCACTTTCAATACGTGTTTCAAATCAGCGCTGCCGTCCTCATCCGGCGGCGTGCCGACCGCGATAAAAACAACGTCAGCCTGCTGCAATGAAGCAGCTGCATCAGAGGTAAATATCAATCTGTCTTCAGCGTAATTGTTTTTAACAATAGATTCCAAACCCGGCTCGAAGATAGGCATGTCGCCGTCTTTTAAGCGCGCCAGTTTGGCTTCATCAATATCCACGCAGGTAACAGTGTGACCGGCGTCTGCCAGCACCGCACCTTGCACCAAACCTACATAACCTGTTCCAAATACAGTGATCTTCATCTGCTTGCTTCCTGTTTGTGAAGATCCTAGGAAATTTGCGTGACAAAGTCTTGTCGTTTTCATGAAGGTTTGATGAAAGCTTGTCACCAAACAGTCACGGCTGATTTGTATATTCTTGAAAAACAATAGCGTTCTAATCAACCTGCATGAATACACACAGTTATGGATTTGATTTTCTGGCGTCATGCGGAAACCACGGAAGCACTGGATGGGCAAGCTGATGCCGAGCGGCCTTTGACCGCTCGTGGCGAGCGTCAGGCATTGCGCATGGCGCACTGGCTGGAACGTCAATTACCGGAAAGCACCAAGATCTTGTGTTGCCCCAGCGTGCGCGCCGAGCAAACCGTGATTCCCTTGGGTCGCAAATACAAGCTGCGCGAAGAACTGTCACCGAACGCCTCTATTGACGATGTGTTGACGCTGGCGCAATGGCCGCTGAATAAAAACAGCATCTTGCTGGTTACCCATCAGCCTTTGATAGGCGAAATCATTTCTCAATTAATGCAGATTCAACTGCAGGAACTGGTGGTGAGAAAAGGGTCTGTGTGGTGGTTGCGTTCACGCTTCAAGGACGAAAAACCGCAAACCATGCTGGTCACCGTGCAAACACCAGAGTTGCTATGAGTAGTCGCTCAGACAGCGCTTCCGTCTTTTTTCAGTAAGGTGTAGCACGCTGCAACCAACAAACCGGCAGCGCATTGCGCCAGCACAAAGCCCGGCGCATCCGCAGGCTGTATACCTGCAAACGTATTGCTCATCATGCGGCCAAACACCGCGGCTGGATTTGCAAACGAGGTGCTGGCGGTAAACCAATACGCCCCGCCTATGTAACAAGCCACGAGACCGGCAGCACGCCCGGGTAGCGCCAAAAGAATCACCGATAACAAACCCGCGGTTGCCACTGCCTCGGCCAGCCATTGCGCCGGACCGGTTCTCACCTTGGTTGACCATTGCAGGATGTCCAGCTCAAACATGGCATTTGCCAGCCAGGCACCACAGGCGGCACCGGCGAGTTGTGCCAGCACACAAGCCAAGGTCAACGCCACTGGCCAGCGATCCCGCCAAGCCATGAACGCGGTAACTACCGGATTGAAATGTGCGCCGCTGACCGGGCCCAGGGTTTCTATCAACACATACAAGACGAACACCGTCGCCAATGTGTTGGCCAGCAAGGCCACCGCAGTATTGCCTTGAGAAAGTTGCTCGGCCATGATGCCCGAGCCAATGACTGCACACAACAAGACGGCGGTACCCGCAAACTCCGCCAGCAGGTGCTTGACTTTGCTCATGGCTTGGCCAGTTCTCTGGCGCTTTGCTGCAAAGCCATTTTGCTCAAACTGGCGACTGGCAGATGAATGAAAATCTCAAGTCGACGACGGATCATGTGCAGCGTTTTCAGGAAAGCGATGCGCTTCTCATCTTCACTGCCCTCGCCAGCCGACGGGTCTTCGTAACCCCAATGCGCGGTCGCCGGTTGGCCCGGCCAATACGGACATACCTCACCGGCGGCGTTGTCGCAGACAGTGATCACCAGGTCCATGTGCGGTGCATCTGCCAAGGCAAACACATCCCAACTTTTGCTATGTAAACCATCAATAGCAATGCCTTCTTTTTGCAACACTTCCAAGGCCAGAGGATTGGGCTGCTGCTTGTCACGCGGGCTGCTGCCGGCGGAAAAGCCCTTGAACCGGCCACGCCCCATATGGGTGAGCAAGGCCTCGGCCAGAATGCTGCGCGCCGAATTGTGGGTGCATAAAAACAATACATTCAATATTTTTTGCTGATTCATGAGATTTTTCCTTTGTTCAACAAGCAGCGCACTGCGTGACGTCTTGCAATTCACATGACTGGCCTTGACAGCAGTTGGCTGTCAAATAGCCCATCACGGCATTCATTTGGGCAAAACCGGCGCGGTATATCAAGCGGCGACCATCGCGTTGCTGGGTCACCAGACCGGCGTTCATCAACTCTTTCAAATGAAACGACAAAGTGTTGGGCAACACCTGTAACTGCTCGGCTAATTCGCCGGGGCTCATGCCGGTGTCACCCGCCACCACCAGGGCACGGAAAATCTGCAAGCGGCTGGCTTGCGCAAGAGCGGATAAGGCTTTGATGACAGCGTCTGATTCCATATTTCCATGGTAATGGAAGTATTTGACAATTCAATGACATGCTGTGTGTGCGATGGTTCTTGAGCTTGAAATGCGTCAGGGATTTGAGTTTGCAGGCCTGTCACCGCTATGCTTACCGACTGACGATGGCGCTTTTGCTGATCAACGGGGAATCCGATTGTTTACAACCACCTTGCCCCTTTTTTTCATCGACCTGATTTTGGGCTTCACTTTGCTAGAAGCTGTCTTTCTTGTGTGGCGTTACCGCGCCAGCGGTCTGGGTTTGTCAGACAAAGACATATGCATGGGCTTACTGCCCGGGTTTTGTCTGATGCTGGGTTTGCGTTTTGCGGCGCAAGCTGAGGTGCCGCTGTCTGTGTTTGCCTGCCTGTTAGCAGCCGGTGTGGCGCATGCGCTGGATTTTTACAGCAGGTACAGGCTGGCTGGCGAGTCGTCAAACCAAGATTGACCCCGGATCCATGGCGCATTGTTTGGCTTGTCCGCACAAAGGGCACGCGCAAATATCGAGTGTGGCGGACATGTTCAAAACGGCTTGAGGGATTCAGGCGAATCCGCTGTCGGTTCGGAGTAGCCGGTGAAATCAGGCGACATGTCCATGGGGTCAGTCTCAACGCCCATGACCTCCGTGTCAGAGCAGGTGTCACAGCGCTTGGCCAGTGGCTTAGCGTCTTCCATCATAGCGTGCCCAGCTTTGTTCGGGCAGACATCGCAATCCCGATAAGTTTCACCTGAAACTTCCGCAGGGGACATGCTTGCATTAAATGTATTCATGTCAAGCGTTTGCGCGCTACAGACCATAGGCAGCGCCATGACAAGCGCACTCATCATGCAGATGGCGTTAAAGCTGATGAAATGTCTTTTCATATTAGCCAGCCTCAAAGGAACTTGAAAAATAAAAATTGGGGGTTTGCTCTTTCATTGCATCATCCTGCCGGGGTGGCGCAGGCCCAGCGCGCCGCCATACCGCTGCATCAGCACAGCGTGTATGCCGAGCACGTCGGCCACGGTCAGGTAATCGTGCGACATGGTTTACTTGGCCAGTTCGCGGTAGAGGCTGTCGAACTCATCCAGACTGGACGCGAGAGAAACCATCACTTGGCGGCGGGGGAGATCCTTCTGTTGGCGTTCGATGTAGTCGCGCAAAGCCTCGTCGAGCACCGCCTGGAACTGGCGACATTGGCTTTCTGCGATCTGGCGCATTGCGGCCAGCACATCCGGTGCGATTTGGGAGGAAAACTTTTCGCGAACAGGGGTTGTTATGGCCATCTCCATCATGATTCATCTTGACATTTCATGATATGGCAAGATCGACCTGATCACCACCATCGATTCGGTATTCGAGGGTCAACTGGCCACCTCCGAGGCCAATGAAGCTCCAAAGCACCGTCTTTGGTCTGTGCAACATTTGTACACAGCTTCTTTTTATCGGGTTTTGTGCACATTCAGCGGCATGACTGCCCCGGCGTTATGGCCCCAAGCATTTCGAACATAAGTCGCAACGGCAGCAATCTCTGAGTCCGAGAGGGAATGCCCAAAGGGGGGCATGCCATAGGGACGCGGATTACCCTTGGTTGTGGGTGCGAAACCACCGCTGAGAATGATCCGGACAAGGTTGACGCTTGAATGCATGATGACCGTGCGATTGTCGGCAAGAGACGGATAGCTCCCACGCCCCTCCCCATTGTCGCCATGGCACGAAGCGCATTGGTTGAGATAGAGGTTTTGACCGATTTGCAGGCTCTCAGCATTGGCAAGCTTAGTATCTGCTTTTGCACTTTCTTGTCGCGGTAACTCCTTTAAATAATGAGCAATGGCTTTCAAGTCCTTTTGATTCAGATGCTGTGTGCTGCTAAAAACAACCTCTGCCATTGGCCCTAAAGTTGAACTGCTGGCAGTCATGCCAATCTTTAGCAATTGCATGATTTCCTCTATGGTCCAGTCTTGAAGGCCTGCCTCGGCTGGCGAGGAAAGAGACGGGGCGTACCAGTTTTGCATGGGGATCAAGCCGCCACTCAAGCCGCTGTTAGCCTGGGTGGCACCGAACATATTGCGAGGCGCGTGACAGGCTTGGCAGTGCCCTAGACCTTTCACCAAATACGCGCCCCGGTTCCATTCATCGCTCTGCTGCTTCACGGGTTCGAATGGCTCTGGCGAAAAGAACAACGCTCGCCAAACCGCCAAAGCTGCCTGCGTGTTGTAGGGAAACTGCAAGGCATGTGGCCGATTGGTTTGTTGGACTGGCTGCACACTGCGCAGATAAGCAAATAGCGCGTCCGTGTCGTCTCTGGTGATGCGGGTGTACTCCGTGTAAGGAAAGGCGGGGTAGAGCAGCCTGCCATCTTTTGAGCGGCCATGGTGCATTGCTTGCCAGAAGTCGGCGGCGGTCCAAGCACCTATCCCTGTCAGTCTGTCCGGGGTTATATTTGAGGTGACAACGCTGCCAAAGGGTGTGTCAATGTTTTTGCCCCCGGCAAACGGCAGGCCTCCTCGCGCGGTATGGCAAGCAGCACAGTTTCCGACCTGGGCCAAATAGGCACCACGCTGTGCCAACTGCGCTGCCGGTACCTCCACAGAAGAACCTTCATCATCGGGTCTGCCATCTTGGCCGTTCATCGACACAAACAACACCAAGCCTCCCATACATACGACCATGACCAAGGCCAAGGTCTTGGCTAATCGCAAACGCATGGCTTTCATCGGAATCCACTCCCGCATTCCATGGTTGGTTTAGCAGGCAGGCTCACCGCAGGTAAGCCCTGCTTGACTGACTGCGAAGACAGCCAAGTCGCAACAGCCACAACGTCCTGCGGCGACAGTCGGCGCGTGATTTCTCCCATGCAGTCTGGCGCGGCTGCACGCCGCAAGCCGGCGCTCCACGCACCCAACTGCGCAAGAAGGTAATCGTGCGGAAGACCAAGCAGTCCTGGCATGGCGGGAGCCACGCCCGTCATGGCCGCGCCATGGCAACTCGCGCAGGCAGGTAGGCTGCGGCTTGCGTCACCGTGACGGACCAGTTGCTCGCCACGAGCTAGCAACGCTGAAGGCGCTTTCGTGGTCTGCGCAGGTGGATAGGGAAGGTCCAATGATGCGAAATGCTTCGCGATTTCCATCAGGTACTGGTCGGACATGTGGTCCAGCAGGTAAGTCATGGTCGCGTTCTGTCGTCTGCCTTCTCGAAAGTTGATCAGCTGGTTGTACAAATAACCTGCGGGCTTGCCCGCAATCCGTGGGAAATAACCGCTGTTCGTCGCCCGCCCCTCTTTGCCATGGCATGTGGCGCATGCCTTCATCCGTTCCTGCATGGTGTCAGGAGGTTCAGCCGCCCAGGCTGCGGCTTGGTTCAGGCCAATAACAAGCAGCCAACACGTCAGATGGCACGATACGGATGAAGATGAAGAAGCATTTGCACTCATGTTCGGGGAACTCTTAAACGGTTGGGAGCAGTGTCGCAAACAATATCTGATACCGCCAGACTCAGTTATTCTTTAAAATACCATATCAGTTTGCTCAGACCTCTGACTACGACCTGCCTATGAAAAAGTACGAATTACTTGCCGAGGACATGGAGGCCCTGATCACCTCAGGGACGATCAAGCCCGGCGAGAGGCTGCCATCTGTGCGCCAGACCATCACCGCCCGGAACCTGAGTCCTTCCACTGTGTTTGAGGCCTATTACCTGCTGGAGGCAAGAGGACTGATAGAGGCACGGCCACGCTCGGGCTACTTTGTGAAGAATCGGCCCACCTTGCGCAAAGAGCCACAGGCCGCCGACCCTGCCCCCGAGCCAAAAGAGGTGGTCGTCAACGACTTGGTGCTGGAAGTCTTGGGCGCGGGTCACGGGCGCGATGTGGTGCCTCTCGGATCCGCTTTCCCCAACCCACATTTGTTTCCAGTTGCCCGACTTGGACGCAGCATGGGTGCGGCACTGCGGGACATGTCGCCGACCCAACTGCTTGAAGACCTGGCACCGGGTAACGCGGATTTGCGACGCCAAATTGCGCTGCGCTACATGGGAAACGGCGTCATCGCCAGCTCAGATGAAATTGTTATCACCAGCGGTGCGATGGAGGCGTTGAACATGTGCCTGCAAGCCGTCACGCAAGCCGGTGATGCCGTGGCCATTGAGTCACCAGCCTTCTATGGCTGCCTACAGGCACTCGAACGGTTGAAGCTGCGCGCGGTGGAGGTTGCTACCCACCCACGCGATGGCATTCAACTTGATTCGCTAGAAGCCGTACTCAAACGCGAGCCCGTCAAGGCCTGCTGGTTCATGCCCAACTTCCAGAACCCTTTAGGTGCACTGATGCCATTGGAGAACAAGCGCAAATTGGTGCACTTTCTGGCGCAAAAGGGTATCCCGCTGATCGAGGACGATGTGTATGGTGAGATGTACTTTGGCGTACGCAGGCCGCCACCGGCCAAATGCTTTGACAAGGACGGTTGGGTTCTGCACTGCAGCTCTTTCTCCAAGAGTCTGGCACCCGGATACCGGCTGGGATGGACAGCAGCAGGCCGCTTTGCGCGCACCGTTGAGCGGCTCAAGCTTTCAAGCACCTTGTCTGTCTCAGTGCCTGTGCAATTGGGCATCCTGCACTACCTACAGGAGGGGGGTTACGACAAGCACTTGCGCATATTGCGCGGGACACTCAGCGCGCAGCGGGACGTGGCGCTTGAGGCTATTGCCAAGCATTTTCCAAAAGGCGTGCGGATTACTCAGCCCGAGGGCGGCTACTTTTTGTGGGTGGAGTTACCGCCGGGATTAAATGCGCTGGTGCTGCAGCGACTGGCCTTATCTCAAAACATCGGCATCGCTCCGGGACAATTGTTCTCTGCAGACCAGCGATTCAGCCACTGCATTCGGCTCAATTTTGGACACCCCTCGGCGCAACAGCTTGAGCCGGCGCTCAAGGCGCTGGGGAAACTGGTTCACGGTTTGGCAATATAGAAGGCATTGACGCAGACAAGGCATTTGCATTAACTTCGATAACAAGCCCGCTTGCGATTCGGAGAACACCATGCACCCTTGCCTTGAACTGACACCGGACGGACGCCTTTGGGCCCGTCAATTGACTGAAACCCCGGAAGGTCTTCGCGAGAAGATCACTGATTTCACTGCTCAAGCACACCACCGGCTGGGCGACACAATCATCATCCAAGCAGGCACGCGCTTGTCCGCCATTTTCGAGTTACTCATGGCCAATGAGGCCTTGAAGGAAATCTACACGCGCAACTGGGTGCATGACTATGTGGCTCGCTACCAGGCCATCCGGTCCGGTGAGGCAGTGGCCACCGGGATCGAGCATGCAGGCTCGCAGGAGCCTGTAATTCAAGCATTGGTGTTGTCGCAGCATCAAGAGCTTAGCTTGCCTAAAAGTCTGCTTTCGCAGATAGCCGCTGCCAGCGAAGTCCCGTCAGAGTCTCACCGGGGATTTCTGAATTTAGTACCAGACAGAGCCGGGCAACAAGTCGAAGGTGACAGCGTAGCAAATATCCATGCCGTAAAAGAGTCTTCAAGCTATTGGGATGTGAGTGGCCGATCCGTACCGTTCACACAGGACACCGAACTCTGGGGCGTGAAGTACAAAGCGGGAAGTTACATTGACTATTCGGTCAGTTTCAGTTTTGACCGCTGTATCGAACTTCCGCTGATCATCGGCGCTGGCGTGTTGACCCTGCACTTCGTCGGTAAGCGCCGAAAGGACAGGTTGACGGTACAACTGCCGTTGGGCACAGATCACGCACCACCTTCCATCACACTGCATGAATTGATCGAGGCTATCACCCACGACTTTTCGTTCCACGGCGGGCCTCAGGAAACACAAGCTGCCGAAGATGTTCTTCGCCAAACCATCGCCGAATCAGACGATGAGCGTCTTGCTGGAAATTTGAGTTATGGCCTGCCCCACATGTTTTGTCCAGACAATGCGTATCAACTTCGTGAAGCGCATGCCCAAGCACTGCAAGACCGCGTACGTTACTGGGACCGCGACTTGGTCATTGAGCACCCCGGCTGGACAGAAGCTGAACTGAAGTCACGGCGCAACCAGGGGCGTCTGCTCGAGCTAAGCGCCCCGGCAACCAAGACCACTCCGCACCGCAAGGCCTATCCGGCTGAGCAATTCACGCCGGGGTTTGACACCGAACTGTTCCGATTTTTGAACTGGCTGGCCAGCTGTTCATGCTCAGAGTGGGCCACTCATCGGTTCCTATCAGGTTGGACAACCCTGAATAAGCAAGGTGAGTTGATCACCGGCTGGTCAGTGCTGGCATTGCCTGATGTCCCCTTGGATCATGAACCCTTGACAGATCCGGTGTTCGCGAGCGTTGGCAATCGCCCCGGGCTGATGCGGCCGGTGTACGCGCCACACACGCCAAAGCTCGCGCTGGTCGACGCTTTTGAGGCCTTTGCGGCGCAACGCCGCCGGGATTATGAACAGCGTGACGAACTCGAGAACGATGAGTGATCGCCAAGAATCCAGCCTTCACCCTGAACGATTCTGAGCAGCGAGATCTTTTTGCTCGGGAATACAAAAATCCTCTGGGCTTTACTACCAAGGACAGCCGGATTTCGATCAGCTACTTAACCGCATCGGCAAACATCTGAATTCAATGTGATGCAGTGTCGGTACCGATACAGATCAAACGCCGCAGCGGGCGCAAACAAATGACTCTGCCCAACGGGCAATCAGGGCAACCGGGAAAACTGCTGAGACCTTGGGACGTGGCGGCCACACCGCTGCAACTGGCGCTGGCCAGGGGCCACCGGTGGCTGGCCATGCTGGAGTCTGGCAAGGTAAAGAACCTAACTGAAATTGCAGCGCTGGAGGGTGTCGACAACAGCTATGTCAGCCGGATGGTGAACCTGACCACGCTGGCTCCGGACATCGTCGAGGCGATTTTGGAGGATGCGCTGCCGGACCACCTGACGCTGTTTGATATTGCGGTGGATCCGCCTGCGCTTTGGGAGGAGCAGCGGGAGCGGGTTTGCATGAACAGTCGTTCAAGTTTGCAACATCTTTGACACCGTCGACTTGTTAATTTCAGCTTCCAACAACCGGAGTCGACCGATAATTTGATCAAAAACTGGGGGCGCACCAATAAACATACCTGCGTCGATCATGCGTTGAAAGTCTTGCGCCAAGGACACCAGTACGACTTCGTCGGGTAGCAAACGTAATTGACCAACCAGGCAGGCGTCATAGTTGGCGTAACTGGTGTGGTAGAAAACTTTCTTGTGCTTGACGACGTCGACCAACATGTCCCGGTTTTCCAATGCGGCTTTCCCGATATTCATGCCGGCAAGCATAGACAAGTCGTACCAATGACGTGACAGGCGGTCAGCGTTGGGTCGAAACATCCCTCGTTGGGATTCGACATGCATCAGCGTGGCCTTCTCCCAGAAGGTACGCGCTGGCGACAGTACGCTGACGCGAGAATGAGGGAACACCAGCTCAGGGACGAACTCAGCAATGTCCGGGCTGACCTCGTGCTCTTCATTAGGCTCAGTGATGTTGCGCCCACCAAACTCGATTAGCACGCTGTTGGCCATATAGTCGCCAGGGACCTCCAGCACTGTGGGGTAGTGCACGCGCAACAGTTCACCGTCGGCACTGACCTCGATTCGGTAGCCATCGTTACCAAACTCGGCAGCCAGTATTTTTTCAAAGTGTGGTGCCACCACGCTGTGCGCGTGATCTCGCACAAAAGATTTCAGCCCTTCGCTGAATTTTTTCAACTGGGTCTTGGATGCGCCCTCAGTGAAAGGATCAAAGGATGTGTCGAGACCACGGTAATCGAGAGTGACGTCCACGTCCTCGGAGAATCGGTTGATAGCGCCAAATACTTTTGACAGTGAAGTGCCGCCCTTGAAGGCCATGGGCAAGCGTCCTGGCATGGTAAATAAGGTCTGCAATACCCAGCAAACCCAGACATCCTTTTCCAAGACGGCAGGCGATCGCGATAGTTACGGCGATAGCGCCCGGTAAATTTCAGATTGCTCTTTGGCTTGGAGCTGCAGGAATGACTCAGCCATGCGCACTCACTGCCGACGCTGATCGCACGTGCTTAAACAGTGCGTCACTCATCCAAGACGGCATAGCGCTGGTCACAGATTTCAGGGCTTCAAATTCGGTGACAGAAAGTTTCTGTTGAATTTTCCCAATCAACAATGGCGTCACTTCATTCTTGCCCATGTACCACAGCGCCGCCAAGGCGAGCCCAGCAGGCCGTCCAGCCAGCGCCAACTTGCGCTGGCAAACGTGTTGAAGACGGATCTCCATCTTGCCGACACGAATACGTTTTGAAGGGCCAGAGGTCGAAAACACAGGTTGTGTGGGAGTCTGCGTGGTCAGCCCGAACTGACGAGCCGCCTCAGCACCATGCACTTGAACAATAGACCCAGTGGTTTTGGCTATCGTTTCGGCCACCTTGATCGGAGCTGGCATCACCTTGCCGACAAAACGGCTCATTTCTGGGCGGACAAATAGTCCTCGCGTCACGCGCGTGATGGCACCTGCCTTGACCATCCGAGACAAGGCTTGATCCACAGACGCACGTGTTCCGCACTCCAAGAACGCCGTCGGGGTGAATGGCTCCCCGATCGGCAACTCCTGGATGCGCTGGCGGATCTGTTCAGCATTTGTCATGGCGGAATTCATGGATGAAAATATAGCAGAGTTTCTGACACATTGCAAACACAAAACACCATGTTATCCCCTCAGCCTACCAATGCCAGAAAATAAACCGCTTGATTCGTCCGCGCGTAAGTCATTGATTTATATAGGGGTGACGGGTGTGCCTTCCGGACTTCACCCTGTGCTGGGTGGGGCGGGTCGGAGAGAGAATACGAAAACGGAGAGTAAAACCTGCCGGTTGCTGGCAGAGATGACTCTCTCCGCAGTCCGCAAGAACCCGCAGGAACCCGCGCAAACACACGGTAGTAGGAAAAAAAAAGCCAACCCCGAAGGGTTGGTTTTTCCTTTATTGGTGGAGCTGGGGGGATTTGAACCCCCGTCCACAAGCCTTTTTCGGACAGTTCTACATGTGTAGTCGTCTGGTTTGTGTCTTATCCGTTATGCCGCACAGCGACACGCTGCATCCCGGACCAGTGCCCTATTGTCTCGTCCCTCGCCAAGGCACCCGGCGAAGGACCAGCCCATATGAATTACCTTGCAGCCTGGACAGTCTTGCGACCGCCCTTGCCCAGCCTATCGGCCAACTGTTGCAAGGCTCACGGGTTTAAGCCGCGAGTGCGAAACGTTCGTCGTTTGCAGTTAGTTTTTTTCTGCGGATTTACGAGGTAACAGAACCTCGACATGCCCTGCGCCGCGTCCGAACCCATGTCGAAACCAATGCAGCCCCAAAAAACGTCATTCTACGCGCCCGGGGGTTAATGCGCAACGGCAGGCTTGGCCGAGTAACTTATAAAAAGTCCATGGAGATTGGCGGTCATAAAAAAAAGCAAACTTCCTTAATAAAAGAGTTGCTGATGCTGTCTGCGGGAGAATTATTTGCCCTATCAAGCTATTTTTGAACGCAAACCAGGTCTAGCAATACTTCGGCGATAGAGTCGGGCCTGATTCCATTCCAATTTTTATCTTCGCCCGTCGTTTCAAGTACCGTGCCGCCAGCCATAGGCTCTGTATGAGCGTAGATGGCGAGATTTCTCCAGCGCGCTTTGCTACAGTCGTATTCACGCAGAATCCTAAGTGATGCAGTGCCGTTTTGCATGCTCCGCCCCAAGTTTTGTAACTGCCAAACCTGACGCATATTTCCATCTTTAAGAATGGCGGCTGGATCATAGTACTGAGTGACTTTTTCGCTCTTTTGATAGATCACCCACTCTGCCCAAGCAGAGCCGGCCAGCATCATCAGACCGAACAGAAATAGCTTCTTCATACCATAGACCTTCCTTTAATTATTTACCAAAAATTGAGGGGCTCAGCCCATCCCCTGAGGTCAGGGGCGGATACAAATGCCGCTACATGATGCCACTGTCATTGGGCGTTTGATCAAATTGATTATGCACATTTGCTCTAAGACTCAAGCTTCCCAGTTTCAAAGTTTACTCGGCAACAACACGATGCTCAGGTATTCTGAAAATGATGGTCAGAAATCCTGTGCAATGTGATGCGAATCGTATATTTTATGAAATAGCTATATTATTATAAAAATTAATTATTCTGCAACAAATCTGAATTAATATAATTAAGTTTTAATTTAACAAGGACATTTATCGTGAATACTGAAAACACAACTGAAATCTTTTTTTTAAAAATCTTTAAGTTTGTAATTCTTGCCATTATGGGCCTAGCATTGCTGACAACAATTGGTGCTTTGATATACGCAGCAATCGAGTATTCACAAAAACCCAAAGAACCTGTTGCTGCTAAAACCGCACCGGCAGAATCAGTAAACATTGATGAGTTCTTAAAGAAAATTCAACAAGTAAAGAAAGTTGAACCTACGCCTGAAGAGGATTCTCCAGAACCAACACCAGAACAACCTAAACAGGAGAAACCTGCTGAAAAAAAGTATCTAAATGAGGCAAGGCAACTTCTTGCTTGTACTAAAGATTTTGAAGTGAAAGCAAAGCAAAATTCTGCTGTAGATGAAGAAGGTATCAGACAGTGGTTACAACGCAATGCTGATGACCGAAAGCATGAAAGAGGTCAACCATGGGTTACCGATAGTGTTAAATTTAATTGTTCAGTACTTGCAAATCAACAAGTTATTGAATTTATAAAAAAGAACCCTGATATTAAATTGCTTATGGAATCAACCTTCTACCATTTGGCGAAATGGGATGAAATCAAAAATAATATTGCAGAATTTAATCGTAATGAGGAAGAAAGAATAGAGTCGGAACGCAGAGAAGAAGAAGCTAGAGTTTTTGCAGCAAAATCAAGAGCATTTTTTATACTTGCTATTGCGGGTGGCGCCTTTGGAATATTCATGCTACTTGCGCTTTACCTAATCTTTTCTGCAATAGAATCAAACCTCAGAAAAATTAGCGATAATATAGAAAAATTCAAAACCGATTCAACCTCAGAAACAAATATTCAAATTAATTAAAACATTTATATACATTGTTTTGAAAAGACCCATATGATGGGTCTTTTTTTTAATTTACCACTAGTCATCGACGGTTTTAATAAGTTATAAATACCATTGACATATTCAAATTATCACGATCAGTGTTTACAATAACCGTGTAGCTTTAAATAGTTCTGCTTGCAAATGAAACAGAGATAATTCAATATAAGTCGCTCTTGATTATGTTCATGGGCAACTTAATCAGTTAGTACATTTTTAGAAACTCTATTTTATTTCATGCAATTGGCATAGTAGGTAGTCGTAGCTGGCCAATCTGAGAAAACTCCAATGACGCCGACATCTCGTGCCAACACGTCCAGAGCCTCGTAAATATCACCCTCACTTTTAATGACTGAATTGACAGATTGGTAATACCACCCGCCCTTCTGTTCGGCCATGATGCCAGACCTCTCAAGTGACCAAGTGATGATATCCAAACCCGCCTCATTCGCATCCTTTGCATAGCGCGATGGAACCATTCGGTTGTCTTTGACATCTAACAATGCGAATATCGGTGGAGCAACGATTCGAATGCCTTGTTTTTTGTAGCGCTTGAGTTTTTCAAAATCCGGTAAATCCTTCGGCTTCTCAGCTGCATCTAAGAACACAGCTTGCTTTGCAAATTCGGATTCATGTTGAATCCAATACAAGATGTCTGCATGGTGGAAGGATTGAGGGAACACATCAGTCGGCTTGACATTTAGAGCTTTGTACTCATCAAGCATTTTTTGAGCATAGTCAGACTGACTAAAGCCATCAAAGGGCATTTGAACAACTGCCTCTTTCAACTCAGGGGTCATTTTAACGCCTAGTTTCGCGAATAAAGCAATAGATTCTTGGTGTGTCATCAGCGTACCGCTACTTGGACCACTGTATAAATCAGTTCGCCAATTTGAGGTTCCTTTCACAAATTCATCAACAGTTAAAGCCAGTGGATTGAAAGCGTCCATCTTGCCGCGCAATGATTTGAATTCGACAAGAGTGATATCGCTTGTTCTGCACTCAGCCGAAGCAGGAGTTTTATTAATAGGATCGTAGGGTTTGAAGGCCGAAATACATTTTGTGGCCAAGGGTGTGAGCAAAATATTTGTGGTTGTGTGTAGATCATTTTGCGCATGACGACATACCAAGGCTTTATCCTTTGTAAATGTCACATCACATTCAATGACACCTGCACCCATTCGTGCTGCTGCCTGATAAGACTCTAATGTGTGCTCGGGAAACATCAAGGCAGCGCCACGATGTCCTATAGAGAATTCATTCTTTAGCAATTTTTTATTAGCGCAACTCTCCAATTTAGATTTCAAAGCAGATGGCTTCATTTGCGAAATGAGAAAATAGGGTCGCGGGCCTACTTGAACATTGAAATCTTCAGCCTTGCCAATGAATGGCATCAGACAAAAAGAGATAAGCAATAGTTTTTGTTTCATGGCGATGGTTTATCAAGGAATGCCCCAGATGACTGAGAAATGTTGTTCATTTAAAGGAATTTGAACTGCATTGATGTGACTATTGGGTAGTGCAGATAGCTTGCGTAAATTCCCATTCAGGACTGTCTGAAGTCAATGCCACACGGTAACCACCCTGAGGAGAATGGGTAACAAGCACTCCATATTCAGTCATTTGCCGAGCTTGAGCAGCTTGGCTAGCTAAACTCCATATTCGACTTAAATCCTCAGTGGTACCTATCCAACTGGATTTTAATTTGGGATTCAAATCTGATTTAAGGCGCACCAAATGCACGTGTAACTGATTTTGAGAACGCTTTGATTTGGGATTTACTGCCAAAGCAATTTCCTGAATTGGCATGCGTTGCTCAGCAACATTCCATGCGAATTGCCAGATTTCATCTGAGCGGCGATCGTCCTCAATACCAGTCACCACAGATTTCGGAAGTACTAATCCGTGTACAAAATCTGATGGACAACCACACATCTTGATATCGCGAATTGCAACAAAATCGTCATTTTCAGCCCATACCTCTATCGAAGATGAGCAGGATGAAATACCTGGGCAATTTGCAGATAGTTGGGGCGCTCTACATTGTTGGCAATAATTTGTAGTTTTAATGTTCAAACAATTTTGAACAATTTCTAAAAGTATGTCACTTTTTTTGGTTGCTAGACTTGTCTCAGAGTACAGCAAAAATAGCACGCAAAGGTATGTATATGTTGAGATTTTCAGAATCTCAAAAAAATGGATTAATCTGCGGTTTGTCATGTGTATCTTTCCAAATAAATTCAAAATTTATTTAATTGACTTTATAAATGAAATATGTCGATTGAGCAATAAACAAGACAGATATTGTGTCTTAGCGTGTTTCTTAAATGCACTCGATTCACTCGCAGGTCCAGCCCCAAGTCCTCGTCCACGTAAAGCTTGCGGGCGCGCCGGATCAGAACCGCGGCCGAGTCGGCCCAGATACGCCAGTTTCGAGATTCGTTGGCATCGGCCAAGGTGGAGCGGTGCACGCTGTGGCGAAAGCCCATGGCGTGCAGCTTGCTCGCTTCGGGACGAACTCCATGATCTACGCAAACAAAGTCTTGCCAAAGTTCATAGGAAACCTCCAAGGGGCTTAAGCTTTGGAAATTACACAAGATTGGGGAAACAAGTTTCAAATCGGCACCAAAAAAATGGACTGCT
>Ga0192657_1106_pt1 | contig 43808 bp, 44 predicted proteins | sample LauGreFBDMM110DN_2_FD_133054 | JGI IMG/M metagenome (GOLD analysis project Ga0192657, IMG submission 133054) | reverse complement strand
TCACCACACACGTAATCCGGCACAGGCGCGTGCAATGCCACGCTGTCATCTGCATCTGCGCCTGCGATCAAGCCCAGCATGTGGCCGCAGTCCATGGCGGTGCGCGCCATCGGCCCGATATGGTCAAGGGACGCAGCCAATTCAAACGCACCATGAACCGGCACACGCGCCCAAGTGGGCTTGAGACCGGTCACACCATTCGCGGCTGAAGGAAAACGGATGGAGCCGCCGGTGTCTGTGCCAATGGCTGCAAAACACAATCCCGCCGCGACAGCCACACCGGAGCCGCTAGAGGATGCGCCCGACCAATGGTCGTCATGCCAAGGGTTGATGGGCGGCGGCACATCCGGATGGTGATCGGCGAAAGCCGCTTCGGTCATGGTAAGTTTGCCGAGCAACACCGTGCCTGCTTGGCGCAAGCGTTTCACTACCGTGCCGTCGTAGGCGGGTTTGAAGTCGCGCATCATCGGCATACCAGCAGCGGTGACGATGTCTTTGGTGTAGCACAGGTCTTTCAATGCAATCGGCACGCCGTGCAAAGGACTGAGTATTTGGCGGCGCATGATCATGGCGTCTGCGTCACGCGCCTGCTTTAAAGCGATGTCATGCGAGACGGTGGCGTAGGACAACAAACGTTTGTCGACACGCTCAATCCGGTTGAGCATCATCTGCGTGAGTTCGACAGAAGACAGTTTTTTGCTGTGCAGCAGTCCTGCCAGTGTGTGTGCGTCCAGAAAAGCCAGTTGGTCGTCAGTCACTGTGTGCTCTCTGTCGTCACTGCTTAAGCGGTTTGCGGTGAACGCAAACCGAGTTCATTCACCATGCTTTGACGCATCTGGAATTTTTGCGGCTTGCCGGTGGCTGTAAGTGGAAATTCGCGCACGATGCGCAGATAACGCGGTGTTTTGTAATGCGCCATGCGCGAGCGGCAAAACTCAATGAACTCTTCTGCTTCAGCAGTTTGCCCGGCTTGCAATATCACCCATGCAGCGATTTCTTCGCCGTATTTCGCATCCGGCACGCCAAACACTTGCACATCCAGCACCTTGGGGTGTTGCATCAACTGGTTTTCAATTTCACGCGGAAACACGTTTTCTCCACCACGAATCAACATGTCTTTGACGCGACCCACGATATTGCAATAGCCTTGTGCGTCGATGGTGGCCAAGTCGCCGGTGTGCATCCAGCCTGCATCGTCAATGGCCTCGGCGGTTTGCTGCGCGTCTTCCCAATAGGATCGCATCACCAAATAACCGCGCACACACAACTCACCCGGCACGCCCACCGGCACCATGCGGCCATGCTCGTCAATCACCTTGGCTTGCACATGCGGTTGTATGCGACCGACCGTGGACACCCGCCGCTCCACCGGATCAGACACATGCGATTGGAAAGACAGCGGCGAGGTTTCGGTCATGCCGTAGCCGATGGTGATTTGCTTCATGTTGAGCGTACGCATCACGGCTTGCATGGTCTCAACCGGACAAGGCGCACCGGCCATGATGCCGGTACGCAATAAACTGAAATCCATGTTCGCCACGCCCGGTTCGGCCAGCATTGAGACAAACATGGTGGGCACACCGTGCAAGGCGGTGCAGCGTTGTTTCAACACCGCTTTGAGTGTGGCGGCGGCATCAAAACCTTCGCCGGGAAACACCATGGCCGCGCCTGCTGCGGTGCAGGTCAACACACCCAACACCATGCCAAAGCAATGGTAGAGCGGCACGGGTATGCACATGCGGTCTTCGTGGGTCAAGGCCATGGACTTGGCCGCAAAACGCGCGTTGTTGACGATATTGAAATGCGACAGCGTGGCGCCTTTGGGGTTGCCCGTGGTGCCGCTGGTGAATTGGATGTTGATGGCGTCGTCCGGGTCGAGCGCGGCAGACAAGTCTTTCAAACGCGCGTGTTGCGCAGGACCGGCTTGTTGCAAAAAATCTTTGAAGCGCATCGCGCGCGCAGGCACCGGTTGCTTGGCAGCTTCATGGGCGGGCAATGAAAGTTCATCCAGCACAATGACGTGCTTTAAATGTTCTAGCCGCAATGAAGTCAAGTCGCCTGCCGGCCCAGGTCTGTCGATTTCAGGGGCGAGTTGACGCAAAGTGTCCAAGTAGTCATTGGATTTGTAAGCACGCGCCATCACCAGCATGCGGCAACGCACTTTGTTCAAGGCGTATTCGAGTTCACTGCTTTTGTAAGCGGGGTTGATATTGACCAATACCGCGCCGATACGCGCTGTCGCAAACTGGGTCAGCAACCATTCCAAGCGATTCGGTGACCAGATGCCGACCCGGTTACCCCGGCGTATGCCCATGGCCAGCAATGCGGCTGCCATGTTGTCGGCCTGTTGTTGCAAGTCGTACCAACTCAATCGCTGGTTTTGTGCGACAAACACGGCCGCGTCCCGCGACCCGTGACGCGCCACCGCGCGGTCGAGCAACTGCGGAATCGTCATGAAATGCAAAGACGCATCGGTGGGACCGGCGACAAAAGACAGTGATCCCGGCGGACTCAACTTGTGGTCCGCACCGCCTTTGACCCAGTCTGACAAAAATGGATTGTGGGACACCTTATCTGTTACCTGCTGTCTGATGCTTTGTGAGGCTTAGAAATTGCGCCAGTCACCGGCTTGCTCGAACGCATGGGCAGCGCGGTAAATGGTGGACTCGTCCCAGTGCTTGGCGACCAGTTGTACGCCGATAGGCAAACCGTTGGACATACCGCAAGGCACGCTCATAGCCGGGTGGCCAGTGACATCCAGCGGACAGGTATTGCCCAGCATTTCCAAGGCGCGTTGCACATAGAGTTTGAGCGACGCATTGGCGGGCGGCAACGGTGTGGCCTTCATAGGTACGGTAGGCAACAACAGCAAGTCATAACGCGACAAAGCGTCGTCATAAGCTTTAGCAAGTACGCGGCTCAGGTTTTGCGCCTTGGCGTAAAAATGGCCACGGTAATTTTTGATGAAATATTCACCCGCCATCATGGAGACTTTGAGTGAGGGGGACAATTCATCGGCACGCGCGCGCCAGGCGGAATGCGCGTCCAGCAAACTGGTGGTGTACAAACCTTTCCAGTTGAATCCCATGCCGTTGCCGTTCATCATTTGAGCTTGCAAACCTTCGACTGCAATCGCGGTCCAGATGGCTGGGCCGTCCATGTGCATAGGCACAGACACGTCTTCGACAATGGCGCCCATAGCGCGGAACCGGTCTGCTGCCTGGCGCACTTTGTGATCGACATCGGATTCGCTGTCGGTGCGGTTAAAGCCTTCAAGCAACACGCCAATACGCAAACCGGAGACACCGCGTCCTAATGCTGCGGTGTATCTGTCCACGCGCGGGCTGTATTGGCGCGGGTCCAAACCGTCAGCACCTGCAATCACCTCTAACAACAAAGCGTTGTCCGCCACATTGGCTGTCATGGGTCCTGCATGGTCAATGGTGGCTTCGATAGGCATGACACCGGTGTAAGGCACCAAGCCGTGGGTGGGTTTCATGCCGTAAATGCCACACCATGAAGCAGGCATGCGGATAGAGCCGCCTTGGTCACCGCCAATAGCCAAATCGAGTTCACCTGCACCGACCAAGGCAGCCGAGCCGGATGAAGAACCGCCTGCGGAGTAGCCATAGCGGTAGGGGTTGTGTACCGGACCTGCGGCATTGGTGTGGCTGCCGCCGGACAAACAAAAATACTCGCAATGCGCTTTACCCGCAATGGTGCCACCGGCGTCCAAAATACGTGTGACCAACGTGGCGTCTACATCGGGCACATAGCCTTCCAGAGATGACGCGCCATTCATCATGGGCACGCCCGCCAGACACACGTTGTCTTTGAGCACCACGCGTTTGCCGCTTAAGGGGCCATGCGCGGCACCGCGCACTTCACTTTTGACGGCCCAGCCGTTCAAAGGGTTATCTGCGGGGCTGGGTTTGATGCCGGGAGTGCGCGGGTAGCGAACTGGAGGCAGGTTATCAGGCAACTGCGTCAATCGGTCGTAAGACTGGAAAGTGCCTTCCATGATTTCAAGGTATTCAGCTACTTCGCGGGATGACATGTTCATATGCAGCGATTCGACGATGGCGTGCATTTGATCAACAGTAGGACGTTTGACAGTAGACATGATTCCCCCGGGGCCGGTGGCCTTAGATTCGATGGCGGTTGAATGCGACCGCTTGTTGGTAGAAGAAGATTTGACCGATGGACGACTGTCCGCACGCACATGTTCTGCACTGGCGTGGATGCTTGCAGGAGCAGGCGGTGTGTGATGAGATGAATGCGACGCAGGCGCTGGGTTGTGCGCGCTTGCAGGTTTGGCTGCTTGCGTGTGCGGGCTGTGTGTCATGCGCGCCGAGCCCATGCCCAGCAATTCACTCAAACCGCCGCCGCTCAATTGACTGGCATGCAATTCTTTGATGATGGTGCCGCGCTCAAACACCACGACGCGGTGTGCGACATCCAGCACCAAGTCCAAATTTTGTTCAACAATGATCAAGGCCAAGCCGAATTCATCCCGCAGTCGAGCCAGCGTAGCGCCAATCTCTTGCACGATGGACGGTTGAATGCCTTCACTGGGCTCGTCCAGCAACAACAACCAAGGCTTGGGAACCAATGCGCGTGCCAAGGCCAAAATTTGTTGCTCGCCGCCTGACAAAGAGCCACCTTTACGGTCCAGCAGCACACGCAAACGCGGGAACTGATCGACCACGCGCTCCACCGATTGTTCTTCGGTTTCGCCTATGTCTTCGCGCCAGGCCATGCGCAGGTTTTCAAGTGCGGTAAGGCCGGGCAAAATGCCGCGACCTTGCGGCACATAACCAATGCCCATTTGTGAACGCTGGTGCGCTGGTGAACCGGTGGCTTCGCTGCCGTCAAGAACAATGCGCCCGCCGCTGCTAGGCAACAGACCCATGATGACTTTGAGCAGCGTGGTTTTGCCCATGCCGTTATGGCCGACGATGCCGACCGCCTCGCCTTCATGGATTTGCAGATTGACGCCATGCAGCACCGGGACACGGCCGTAGCCTGCGCGCAAATCGGCGACTTCCAGCACCACATCGGCGCGCTCAAAATGATCTGCGTTGGAGTTGTGTGACTCAGCCATGCTTATTTCGCCCGGTTGCCAATGTAAACCTCGCGCACTTTGGCGTTGTTCAAAACCGCATCGGTAGAACCTTCCATCAACACGGCACCTTGATGCAAAACAGTGACCGTGCCGCCCAACATTCGCACAAAATTCATGTCATGGTCGACCACGACCACGGCGGCTTGCTGGTTGATACCGTGAATCAGCTCGACCAGACGGTCTGCTTCAGCGCCGGTGATACCGGCTGCCGGTTCGTCCAGCAGCACCAACTTAGGACGCTGACACAGCACCAAGCCGATCTCCACAATCTGGCGTTGCCCGTGCGCGAGCTCACCGACACTGCGACGCAAATTCGTTTGCAAACCAAGTTCGGTAACCACGCGGTCAACCTCGGGAGATGCGCCATTTTTGCCGTGAATACGACGCGCCGACAACCACAGGTTTTCCCAAACCGTCAAGCCGTTCATCACCGAGGGCACCTGGGTTTTAATGCCTACGCCTAGCTGCACAATTTCGTGCGGCCGCCAGCCGGTCACATCCTGTCCGCGGATAAATACGCGGCCGTTGCTGTGGTTAATCAGATGCTGACCGGTCAGGCACTTGAATAAGGTGCTTTTACCGGCGCCGTTGGGGCCGATCAGGCAACGCAGTTCGCGTTCGCGCAAACTGAAATTGACGTTATTCACAGCCAGCACGCCGCCGAAGCGCATGGACAAATCACGGGTTTCGACAATCATTTCACTCATGAACCGTGCCCCGTTTTGTCCTGTGCGGCGGCGGGCCGCTGCTGGCGTCGTTCACCGCCGCGTCGGCGCAAACTGTTAGAGCGCGCCCGGCTGACGCTGCGCTGATCCTGTTGACGGCGCCAGCCCAGAATCGAGGGCAGCAAACCGCGCGGCAGCAGCAGTACCACCAGCACCAAAATGGCGCCAATGACCAGCGAGTTGTCAATAAAAGTTTGACCGCCGAGCAAAAGCTTCATGGTGCCCAGCAGAACAGCACCTATGACCGGGCCCATCAAAGTACCTAAACCACCGGCAATCACCCAGATGATGACTTCGACCGATTGACCCAGACCGAACAGTGCAGGTGTGACAATTTCGGCCCAACTCGCAAACAAACACCCTGCCATACCGGCCATGGCGGCAGACAGTGAAAAAATGGCGGTCTTGTATGCAGGTGCGTTGTAGCCCAGCAGTTCAATACGCGCTTCGTTTTCGCGGATGCCCAACAAGATGCGACCAAAAGCGCTGGACAACACCCAGCGCGAAATGAGGTAGCAAAAGACCAGGCAGCAAACCACCAGGTAATAAAACGGCACTCCGAAAATCGGCGTCGACGGATCACCGGGCACATTCAGAATGGGAAAAGCCGGAATCCCGTTGAAACCACCTAAGCGTGCATTGCCTATGCTGTAAGCGTCGCCAGCGGTCGCGCCCATGAACTTGGCCAAGATCAGCGAAAACACCAAGGTGATCACGCCCATGTACACATCGCTGATACGACCGTAAAACATCATCGCGCCAATGAGTGCGGCGACAAAGGCCGGCAACAGAATGGCCAGCATCCAGGCCGCCGTGCTTTCACCCAGATTCATGGACGTGATGGCGTAGGTATAAGCGCCGAGACCGAAATACGCGGCATGCCCAAAGCTGAGAATACCGGCATAGCCCCACATCAAACCTAGCGACAAGGCAAACAAAGCCCAGATACCCAGCAGAGTTGGCGTGTTGGTATCAAAGAATGCCGGCAGCAGCAGCAGCAAAATGAAAACAGTGATGATCCAGCCCCAATGGGTGCGACCTGCGCTGGAGAATTTGGCGGCGTCTCCAATCATGGTGCGTTACGGAAAAACCGACCGGTGATACCCTGGGGCATGAGGCGCAATAGCACCACAGCGAAGGCCAACATGGCGATTTCCCCGATCACAGGCGTGGAGCCGAAAGACACCACCTGATTGATGGTGCCGAAAATGACGGAGCTTGAAAGAGTGCCTGTAATGACTGCTGCACCGCCGGTGATGACGGTGATGAAGGCCTTGGCAATATATGCACCGCCTGACGAAGGCAGCAAACCGGTTAAGGGTGCCAGCACACCACCGGCCAGACCCGACAAAGCTGCACCGACAGTGAATGTCCACATGTAAACACGCTTAGGGTCATAGCCCAGGGAAGACGCCACATCGGCGCTTTGCATGGCGCCACGCGCTATCAACCCCAGACGGGTAAACCTCATCACCAGCCACATGCACAGAATCAGCAATGTGGCAATACCGATGATGAACAGGTTATAGCCACCCATTTGGAAATCACCGAGTTCGTAACCCGGAATGGGAGCCGGCACACTGACCGCAGTGTTACCAAAAATGAAAGTGACGATACCGACGATCAACAAAGACAAGCCCCAAGTCGCCAGCATGGTGTCTATCATGCGCCCGTACAGCTGGCGCACCACCAATCGCTCGACCAACAGGCCAAGAATGCCGACCACCAGCGGTGAAATCACCAGCATGGCGAAATAAATATTGATGTCGGCCTTGGCACAGGCAATGGTGGTGTAGCCGCCGACCATAACGAATTCACCATGCGCCAGATTAATCACCCGCATCATGCCGAAAACAACTGCCAGCCCGGCGCTGGTCAGCACCAGAAAGGCAATCATATAAATGATTTCTAAAAGTACAACCGCCGCGTAATCCATGTTCGCTCTCTGAGACTTGAGCGTCCCGGCTCACAGGAACCGGGACACGATCCGACAAGGTTTAAATCTTCACTTCGTACTGTTTGTTGTCTTTAGGATTTTTCTGCAAGTCACAGAACTGCAACGTGTCTGAAGGCTGACGCGCTTTGAACTGCTGCTTGATGGTCAGCTTCTGGTTTTTCACTTCCATCACGTTGATGTCCAAAATGGCGTGGTGGGTTTTCGGGTCGAGGGTGACCGTGCCTCCAGGACCTTGAATGCTGACACCGGATTCGATGGCTGCCAGCATTTTTTCGCGGTCCAGTGAACCGGCTTTCTTGACGCAAGCCGCCCACAACATGATGCCCTGGTACTGAGACACAGCGATTTCGTGAACCAGTTTGGTGTCGCCGAAACGCTTGGCCCATTTAGCCAGGAAGTCTTTGTTGGAAGGATTGTTGTTTTCTTGGCTGTAGTTACCCGCAATCAAGATACCGTCGCCTTCTGCAGCGGACAAAGCCAGATGCTCGTTACCCACACCGAAAGTGGTGGAACACAAAGGGATCTTTTTGTTCATGCCGGATGCTGCCCACTGGCGGAAGAAAGACATGTGTGCACCGCCGACCAGAGCGGCCACAACGAACTTGGGCTTTTCTTGCTGTATCTTGGCGATGGTCGAACCGAAGTCAGCCACGTCAAGCGGGAAGAAGTTGGTTTGCAGCACTTTGCCGCCGCCCTTGGTAATGTAGTGTGTCAACCATTTGGCAGTGATCTGACCGTAGTTGTAGTCAGCGGCCAGCACGTAGGCGGTTTTACCCCATTGCTTGAGCGCGACTTCGACAATCGGCTCGACCGCTTGCGCCGGTGTGGTACCGGTACAAACGATGTTGCGGTCACACACGCCGCCTTCGTAAAGCACGTTATAGAAATACAGTGAATTGGCGCGGTGGAATGTCTGGCGAATGGCTTCGCGCGACGCAGAGGTGATGCCGCCGTGAGTGACGTCAACCTTGTCGTCACGTGTCAACTGTTGTGCGTATTTGGTGTAGAGCGCAATGTCTGATTGGGAGTCATATTGCACCACTTGGATTTTGCGACCCAGCAATCCGCCGGCAGCGTTGATTTCTTCGGCAGCCAACGTGGTGGCCATCACCATGGGCTTGCCATAGGCGTCCAGGTTGCCCGAGTTGTCCAGAATGGAGCCGAGTTTGATCGGCGCGCCCTGTGCCAGAACCAACTCAAAAGGGATGGTGGCGCCCAGTGCGGTCAGACCGGCTGAACCAGTTCCAGCCAAAAATTGGCGACGTGAAAAGCTCATGGTGATACTCCTGAAAAATGAGCGGATTGCTCTTGGGTTGGGGAAGCGAAAACGGGTGAATGAATCAAGTCGTGCGGCATCAGGTCTTTTTGTCGCCGCCGGACGCGGGCTTACCGGCAGCAGCATCTATGGAGCCGGAGAGATCAACGCCGATCTGGTCACCGATGCTTTTGAGCGCGGGCAATTGCAAAGCCATGCCCAGAATACTGTCCATCACCTGTGTCACAGGTGGTTTGCCTGCGCCACCATCGACAGAGCCGCCGGGGCCGGGGCCGCCAGCGCCATTGGTAGCGCCGAATCCGCTGACATGGTTGATGCGTATGCTGTCGATTTTTTCGATAGGCTTCATCATGTGTGACATGATTTCCGGCAAGCGGTCCAGGCGGTATTGCTCCAGTTTCATATGTAACACCGGGGTGCTGAGCGCATTTTCAGCCTCAATCAGCGCACGCGAACCTTCGGACTCGGCGAGCATGCGGGCTTTTTCAGCAGCCGCGCGGGTGTGTGTGGCTTCTGCTTCCGCCTTGGCGCGCTTGAGCAAAACCACCACCTCTGTAGCCGCATTGGCTTCAGCCACTTCACCGGCTTCCTTGACGCGCTTTACAGCCATTTCAAGAGAGCGATCAGCGACGGCGCGCTCGCGGTCAGTCTGCACTTTTTCCTGCGCCAGAATCACTTCGGTGCGAGCTAACTCAGCAGCTGCTTGAGCGTGCGCTTCTTCAGCCTGCTTGGCCGACAAAGTGATGGAGCTTTCCAGTTTGCGCACTTCTGAGCTCAACTGAGCTTCGATTTCGGATTTGCGCAATTCCCGTTGTTTTTCGATCTCGCGCATGCGGGTCTCCTGCTCACGACTGATTCGTGCCGCCTCTGAGGCCGCCTGCGACTCTTCACGCGAACGTGCTGTTTCAGCGTCGCTTTGCGACTTGATTTTTTCGATCTCAAGGCGCTGGCTGATCTGCGCTTCTTCCTCTTGCTGATTCAACAACAAGCGCTGTTTGGTGGCATCAAGTTGCGTCTGGCGCACTGAGATATCCGCCTCGGCTTCAATTTGCACACGTTTTTTGCGGTTGACCGCAATGATTTCAGCCAGGCGGCGCATACCGACTGAGTTGAAAGCATTGTTTTCATCAAGCGCGGAAAAAGAAGTTTGGTCCAATCGGGTCAAGGACACAGAGTCCAGCACCACGCCGTTTTCCGCCAAATTGCCTTTGAGCAAAGCGGAAATATCAGCGACGAACTGCGAGCGCTTTTCATGGATCTGGTCCATGGTGCGGCTGGCGGCAATCGCTTGAACCGCATCAATAAAACGGCCTTCAAGCAGGTTACGCATTCCATCGGGATTGAATGCTTTGGAGCCCAGCGACTGGGCAGCTGTAGCCACGCCTTCGATAGTGGGTTGAACCCGCACATAAAATTCGAGTTCGGCATCGACCCGCATGCGATCTTCTGTGATCAGAGATTTTTCAGCCACCCTGCGTACTTCAACGCGTATGGTGCGCAAATTGATCTCGTCAATTTTGTGAAGAAAAGGCAATGACAGGCAACCGCCTGAAATAAGCGTCTTCTGTCCGCCGAAACCGGTGCGGATGATGGCAACGTCACGACTGGACTTGCGGTAGAAATGATTCAAAAAAGTGACCAGCGCCGCTATCACGACAACCAGAACCACCACCCCAAAAAGCCAGGCCAGCACAATCATGAAAAAATCTCCCGGGACGATAAGTAACCCAAAAAAATTCATTCTAGTTTTATTCTGGCGGCGCTGTCTACGTAATAGCCCTGTGAATTCAATAGGTAGCATTTCTTGTATTTTTTAACGGTCATTCAGGAAAAACGCACAGACATGGTGCCCCTTACCATCTGCATGACGCACTAAGGCATGAGCGAATTTCTCAGACTGAGACAGGGCTTTGAAACACCGGACAGTCACCGGCTTGATCGCAGTCTGATGAACGCAGGCCTTACATTCAAGGTCATGCTTTGTGTCGACAGTAGGCTAAAAATAAAGCGCAAGAAACCATTACCTATCAATCATTCAACAACAACGGGAGAAAACCATGGACAGCCATTCTTTTGAAAAGGGCTTGAAAACCCGCCGCGAAGTGCTGGGCGCAGAGTACGTCGACACCTCATTGAAAAATGCTGACGACTTCAATATGCCTATGCAAGAACTCGTCACCCAGTACTGCTGGGACGAGATCTGGAACCGCCCGGGGCTGGATAGGCGCACCCGCAGCATCATCAACCTGGCCATGCTGACCGCCTTGAACCGCCCGCATGAACTCAAACTGCATGTGCGCGGCGCCGTCAACAACGGACTGAGCAAAGAGGAAATCTCCGAAATCTTTCTGCAAACCGCTATTTACTGCGGTGTACCGGCGGCCATCGACAGCTTCCGGGGCGCCAAGGAAGTGTTCAAAGAGATGGGGATTTGAGCTTGAGCGCGCCTGTCATTGCCTTCATAGGCCTGGGTCAAATGGGACTGCCCATGGTTGGCAATCTGCTGCGCGCTGGACATAAGGTGCAGGCTTTTGACCTGAACCCGCATGCCGCTGAGGCTTTGCAAAGCGAAGCTTTGTTCAGCCGGGCCGACTCGGCCGCCGCCACACTGACGCAAGCGGATATCGTCATTTTGATGCTGCCCGACAGCAAAGTTGTCGACGATTTGCTGTGGAACGGCGCGCCTTCGCTGGCTGATGTTTTGACGCCTTCGCAGATTCTGATCGACATGGGTTCGTCGGATCCGGTGAGGTCGCGGGATAACTTCGACAAACTGGCGGCCAAAGGGATTGCCTTTGTCGATGCGCCTGTATCAGGCGGTGTGAAACGCGCAGTTGACGGTAGCCTCTCCATCATGATCGGCGGCGAAACTTCCGCCGTTGATAAAGTGCGCCCGGTGCTGCAAGCCATGGGCAAAAATCTGGTGCACCTGGGTGCCGCCGGTGCCGGTCACGCGGTCAAGGCTTTAAATAACTATGTCTCAGCCTCAGGATTGCTGGCTGTCAGCGAAGCCCTGGCTGCGGCAGAACAGTTCGGCATAGACCCGCATCTGGTGAATCAAGTTTTCAATACGTCCACCGGGCGCAACAACACCACCGATGTGAAAGTTGAGAACTTCATGTTGTCCGGCAGTTTCAATTCCGGCTTTTCGCTGGCTTTGATGCGCAAGGATTTGCAGACTGCGCTTGGCTTTATTGAACGCATGGGCACACCGGACCACCAAGCCGCCGCTTGTACCCGCACTTGGGTAGACGCTGAAGGCGCATTGAAACTCGGGGCAGATCACACCGAGATGTACAAGTTCATACGTCACGCCTCTTAATGCTTTTGCGCAAACGCTTTTCTTGAAAATGTCAATGCTTGACACTATCCGCCAATGGGCACGCCGCATCAAACAAGATGCGGTGATGTTGTGGTTTGCATGTCGCGATCCGCGAACCCCGTGGCTTCCGAAAATCATTTGCATGCTTGCGGTCGCCTATGCCTTAAGCCCTATCGATCTGATCCCCGACTTCATTCCGGTGCTGGGTTACCTGGACGACGCCATTCTTTTACCCGCCATGGTCTGGCTGGCGGTGAAATTGCTGCCAGCTGTAGTGGTCAGCGACTGCCGCGCTGAGGCCGCCGAATGGATGCAACACAATGAACGCAAGCCGGTCAGTCGCTGGGGGGTTGTGTTTGTACTATTGGTTTGGAGTCTGGCGCTGCTGCTGTTGGCCTGGTGGTGGTTCTGATGGCTTGTTGTCATCAAATCCAAAGCAGACTTTGAGCCTGCTGCATCGCTAAGCCATACAATTTTGCTCACGCTGCAAGCAGCGAATAGAAAGTGATTTTGGAATCCTTGCTTATTTCCACCGGGGTGGTGGCACTTGCCGAAATCGGCGATAAAACCCAATTACTGGCCTTTATTCTGGCTGCGCGTTTTAAAAAACCGCTTCCCATCATTGCAGGCATTCTGGTGGCCACTTTGTTTAACCACGGGCTTGCAGGTGCATTGGGCGCCTGGATCACCGCCATGGTCGATCCGTCGATTCTGCGTTGGGTCCTGGGTGTGTCATTCATTGCCATGGCGGTGTGGACGCTGATCCCCGACAAAATCGAAGAAGAAGAAACCGAGGTGGCACTGAAACTCGGCGTGTTTGGCGCGACATTTGTCACGTTCTTTCTGGCCGAGATGGGCGATAAAACACAAATTGCCACAGTAGCACTGGCGGCGCATTACCCTTACCCGCTGATGGTGGTGGCAGGCACCACGCTGGGCATGTTGATTGCCGATGTGCCAGCGGTTTTTATCGGCGACAAACTGGCTGGCCGCATTCCTATGAAACTGGTGCACCGTATTGCTGCCGCCATTTTTGCGGGCTTGGGCGTAGCGACTTTGCTGGGCGCAGGTCAAAACTTGATGGCTTATTGATCCGGGTGCCTGGTACAACTTCTGAACACTTCCGAGTACATGCGCAAACGCTCACGGCTGGGCATTTGCGTGTCTGAAATCAAATCGGCGATATCGCCGGTAAGCTGCAAAAACTCCGGATTGCAATGGTGTTTGATGCTGTTGGTGTAAATGGTTTTAGGCTGCCACTGGTTTTCGCGCATTAAAAATGCATAGTGAACCAACTCGTGCCCCAGCGCCCAATTCACCATAGAACGGCTCCAGGCTTGTAAAGTGCGCGGCGACACATTGATTTGCAATGCATTGCCGGGCTGGTCTTCAGACGGAAATTCAAACACCATGCGCGCGCTGGTAGGTAAGGCCGGCTGAATAACCAAACGCGGCAAAGGCGCATCCGCTGGTGCGCCAGTTTTGGATTTGACAAAACGCCAGATCAGTCCCAGCGCTTGACTGTCAAAGGCCTTGTCAGTCAGCGGTGCTGCTACTGCAGTGATATTTTCCGCATTGGAATAGTCGACTTCCAGTTGTCTGACCTTCAGCTCGGCGAACCTGAAATTCAACATGCAGACTTCGAGATCCAGACTCAGGGGTGGCACCATGACATTGTTATGCGCCGCCAGATTGGCCTGCATTTGCTGACTGAAGTCGCGGCTGAATACAGCCTGGCGCTCAACCGCTTCGCGTTCTGTGACACCGCTTTTGATGCTCAAAAAATAACCGATACGGGCATACATATCGCTGTGCGATAAATACGCATTAGCGCTACGGCGCTGCTCTTCGTGCACAGGGTTGGCGGCGAAGTAATGGCCTATGGTCTCGAACATGGTGGCGCAACGGCTAGCCACATACGCGAGTTCAGTTTTTTCCTCTTTCCAGTCCGGATGCTCAAGGGTCCAGTTGTGCAGCCTGGACAAGTCCTGGGCCTGCGATGTCGTACACACACAGAACAATGAAATAAAAAATACCCGCAGCCACATGCACGTCACCCTGTTTTGTTAGAAGCATATTAATGCAGCCCGGGGCTATTCGCCTATGCTGCGTCAATGCACCCGTGGCGCAGGGGTATTCAAGTCAGCGCTCGTCGTAACTCACAGTGACTGCATCGCTGGTGGGGCGCGACTGACATGAAAGTACAAAGCCTTGTCTGGTTTCCCATCCTTCCAGCGTGAAGTTTTTTTCCATGGCCACGCTGCCTTGCATCACCTTGGCGCGACAGGTACAGCACACACCGCCGCGGCAGGAGTACGGCAGGTCTAAACCCGCGGCTAAACCGACATCAAGAATTTTTTGCTCTGGTGTCATGTGCAGATTGTGTTGCTTGCCGTCCAGAATCAAGGTCAAGGCTACGCTGGCAGCTGCGTGCTGCTGCATTTCAGTGGAACCCGCAGGCAAAGCTTTACGCTCTGGTTGATCAGCAGAAGCAAAGCGCTCACTGTGTATTCGTTCTGCCGCTACACCGGCTTGCAACAAGGCGCGGCAAGTGTCATCCATCATGCTGACCGGGCCGCAGACAAACACTTCCTCCAGGCTCTGCGGCGGCAACAGCGTTTGCAGCAAGGCCGTGACCTTGGCGGCGTCCAAACGCCCTTGCAGCAAATCAATCTCCTGCGCCTGACGCGACAGCACATGCACCAGGGTGATGCGACCGGTATAGCGGTCTTTCAAATCCTGCAAGGCTTCGTTGAACATGACAGACGCCATGTTGCGGTTACCGTAGACCAGCGTGAAATGCGAATCCGCTTGTTGCTCCAGGCTGCTGCTCATGATGGACAGCAAGGGCGTGATGCCCGAGCCGCAGGCAAATCCGGCACGGTGTCTGGCCCCGGGTTGTTGCATCACAAAATTGCCAAGTGGCGGCATCACAGACAGCATGTCGCCTTCATTGAAAAGCTTGACCGCATGGTTTGAAAATACACCGCCTTGAACAGCACGAATGCCTATTTCTATTTCCTTGTGCAAATCCAGGCGACTGCGACTGCTGCAGATGGAATAACTGCGGCGCAATTCTTTGCCGTCAACGAAAGCTTTCAAGCTCAGGTACTGACCGGGTTGAAAAGCGAACAAGGAATGCAAGACAGCTGGAACCGCCAAAGTGACAGCCACCGAACCACCCGCCTCAGGCCGTAGGCGTGCAATACGCAACTCATGGAAACTTGATCGATCAGACATCAGACGGCGTCAATAAGGTTTGAAATAGTCGAACGGCTCCATGCACGCCAGGCATTTGTACATAGCCTTGCAGGCAGTAGAGCCGAAATGCGATGTTTCTGTGGTCTCAACTGAGCCGCATTGAGGACAGGCCACTTGCACAGGCGCGCGTTTTTGCACCAGGCGGATGCGGTTTTGCCCGTCATCTGCCGGTTTGCTGTGCGGCGGCGCAATGCCATAGGCCAACAACTTGGCTTTGGCTTCATCGGTGATCCAGTCGCTGGACCAGGCGGGTGACAAACGTGTGATCACACTAGCCTGCATCCCTGCCTGTTGCAAGCAGCGGCGCACATCGTCTTGCATTTGTTCCATGGCCGGGCAGCCGTTGTAGGTGGGCGTGATGATGATTTGCAAGCCTTGCGGCTGCCGGTTCACCGCACGCAATACGCCGATTTCGCGCAGCGACACCACGGGTATCTCCGGGTCGCAGACAGACTCCAGCAATTGCCAGGCAGCGAAATCTGCATGCGCCGGCGCGGGCAGATCCAAAGGCCCGTCAGGCAAAGCCTCGAGAGACGACGCCTGTGGCACTGCGAGGTTCACCACGTGGCGCCCGGATGTTGCCTGGCCAGGCTTTGCATCTCGGCCAGTAAATACGACATGTGTTCAGTATGAATGCCGGCCCTGCCCTGGGTGACATAGCCGTCACTTGGCGGCAGCTGCAACCCGGCTTGTGTCAGCACTTCATGGACAGTGGTTTGCCAAGCTGAAAGCAAAACGGTTGTATCGCCCAAAACAGCTTGTGCCGACGGCCATTCGCTCCAGAACTCTTGTGTGTAAGGCATTAAAAAATCAATCGCTGCCTGAGCTCTGGCATGAGATTCTTCGGTGCCATCGCCAAAGCGCACCAACCAGTCGGCGGCGTGCTGCAAGTGATACTTAACCTCTTTCAATGATTTGACCGCAATCGCAGCGAGTTGTGCATCCGCATGGTGTTGCAGTTGTTCCCAGACCAGCAGCATGTAGGCGCTGAACAAAAAATTGCGGGTGATGGTGATGGCATAGTCGCGCTCGGCACGCGCAGACGGCGCCAGCGCCGTGCTGTGCGGCAATTCAAGCAAGGTGAAATTCAGAAAATCCTGCTGATCACGGAAATAAGCCAAGGAGTCTTCAGTGCTGCCATCGTCACGCAACTCAGCGACGTGTTGGTAAAGCAATCTGGCCTGCCCTATCAAATCGAGTGAGTTGTTGGCCAGGGCCAGGTCTTCTTCCAAAATCGGGCCGTGGCCGCACCACTCGGCGTTGCGTTGTCCGAGTATCAGCGCGTTGTCAGCCAGATGCAGCACAAACTCAGCCGACGCGTTCACATGTGCCCCACTTCATCCGGAATGACAAAAAACGTGGGATGGCGGTAGACCTTGTCTTTGGCCGGTTCAAACAAAGTGTCTTTATCGCCGGGGTCGCTGGCGGTGATGGCGGCAGACGGTATGACCCAGATGCTCACACCTTCCTGGCGACGCGTGTACACATCGCGCGCCATATGCAATGCCTGCTGCGCGTCGGCTGCATGCAGACTGCCGCAGTGCTTGTGCTCAATGCCTTGTTTGCTGCGCACAAACACTTCCCACAAAGGCCATTCGTTGGCTATGGATGCAGAAGTGCTCATGCGGCCTCCTGTTGTTGACGCTGTTGTTGTTTGCGAGCATAGGCCATGGCGGCGTCACGCACCCACTGGCCATCCTCGTGCGCTTTGACGCGTGTGGCCAATCGCGCTTTGTTGCACGGGCCGTTACCGTTGACCGTGGCCCAGAATTCGTCCCAGTCAATCTGGCCGTAATCATGGTGACCGCGCGCTTCGTTCCACTTTAAATTCGGATCGGGCAAGTTAACGCCCAACACAGCCGCTTGCGGCACGGTGGCATCAACAAACTTTTGTCGCAAGTCGTCATTGCTGACGCGCTTGATGCCCCAGCGCATGCCTTGTTTGCTGTTGGTGCTGTCAGCGTCCGGCGGGCCAAACATGGCCAGGCATTTCCACCACCAGCGGTTGACCGCGTCCTGCACCATGGCTTGCTGCTCAGCCTTACCTTGCATCATCACCATCAATGACTCGAAGCCCTGGCGCTGGTGAAAAGATTCTTCTTTGCAAATACGCACCATGGCGCGGGCATACGGGCCGTAACTGCAACGGCACAAAGGAATTTGATTCATGATGGCTGCACCATCAACCAGCCAGCCGATGACGCCGACATCGGCCCAGGTGAGCGTGGGGTAATTGAAGATGGAACTGTATTTGGCGCGACCGGTATGCAGCGCATCCAACATCTGGTCGCGGCTGGTGCCCAAAGTTTCAGCCGCGCTGTACAAATACAAACCATGGCCGGCTTCATCCTGCACTTTGGCGATCAATATGGCTTTGCGCTTCAAACTGGGCGCGCGGCTGATCCAGTTGCCTTCGGGCAGCATGCCCACAATTTCGCTGTGAGCGTGCTGGCTGATCTGGCGCACCAAGGTTTTACGGTAGGCCTGCGGCATCCAGTCTTTGGGCTCGATCTTGCCGTCGGCGTCTATCACCTCATCAAAACGCATTTGCGCTTTGACCAGCACCTGCTGCTCATGGGCTGACAACACCGGTTTGATATCGCGGCTGGCGGCCGCTGTGTCCGGGCCATCGGGCACATTGAATGACTGTGTGTACATGCTTCACCTCGTTGTAGGTGGGCGCATCTTAACTGATACATAAAAACAGTCAAATCACATTTATTTTGTATCATTTCATGAGACCATGCCGTCTGCCGTCCACAGCTTTCACCCTTTTGACCCATGACCGAGTTAACCGATAAACGATTACTGCGATTTTGCCGCCAGGACCGCATGCAAGCCGGTTCGCTCATCATTTCCATGTTTGGCGACGCCATTTATCCGCGTGGTGGCGCTATTTGGCTGGGATGTCTGATCCGCATGCTGGCCCCGCTTGAGATCAATGAACGATTGATACGCACCGCCATTTACCGCTTAGTCAAAGAAGACTGGTTGGTCACACATACACAGGGCAGACGCACCGACTATGCATTGAGTGCCAGCGGGATCAACCGTATTGAAGAGGCCTCCAAAGCCATTTACGCTATTCAGTCACCTCCCTGGGATGAGCGCTGGCGATTGCTGTTGACGTCAAACAGCATGAGCAACAAGGACAGAGAGCGTTTGCGCAAAGCATTGGTTTGGCAAGGCTTCGGTATGTGGCAAAACCAGGTATTTGTCCATCCAGGTGCAGATTTGCAAGTGGCCTTGTCCTTGCTTCAAGGCGAAGGCTTGGGACATTTGCAAAAACATATCTGGCCGCTGGCGGGCGACAGTCTGTTGACAGGTTCGGGTGTCACCGACCAACAGGTGGCTACGCAGTCATGGGGCCTGGCGCAACTGGCCCAGAGTTACCGCCTGTTTGTCAAAACTTATCAGCCCTTGGTAGTTGAATGGCCTGTCAAAAAAACATGCAAGAGTCACATCCAAAACCAAAAAGCTTTTTTGCTGCGTCTGTTACTGATTCATGACTATAGACGCCTGCTGCTGCGCGACCCCGCCTTGCCGCAAAAGCTGTTACCCGGCGACTGGCCTGGACAGGCTGCAAGAACCGTTTGCACACAAATGTATGCTGCACTGTCTGTCCCCAGCGAGACATACTTGGAAGAGCATATGCAACTTGCTGATGGTCGATTGACCGACAGCCTCAGATTGTTTCGAAATCGTTTTCGAATATGTTGATAATCAGAAGATCAAAAAATCCTTGCATCGACAAGAAGTCGAGACTGCTTGTTGCATAAAAAAGAAAGTCAGCGATGTCGTTCAATGTTGTAGGTCTGGCGCTTAAGCGCCCTTATACGTTTGTCGTGATGGCCCTGCTGCTGTTGATCATGGGCCCACTGGCAGCCCTCAGAACACCTACAGACATTTTTCCTGAAATCCGCATCCCAGTGATCGCCGTGGCCTGGGCCTACACAGGTCTGCCACCGGATCAAATGGCCGGTCGCATAAGCACTTTGTATCAACGCGTGCTCACTACCACGGTCAATGACATTGAACACCTAGAGGCGAATTCATACAACGGCCTTGGTATTGTCAAAATTTTCTTTCACCCCGGTGTGAACATAGCAACCGCCAATGCCCAGGTGACGGCCATTTCTCAGACCATGCTCAGGCAAATGCCCCCAGGCGCGCTGCCGCCGCTGATCGTCAACTACAACGCCTCGACGGTGCCGATTCTGCAACTGGCCCTGGCCGGCAAAGGCTTGTCCGAACAAAATCTGGCCGACTACGGCTTGAACCTGGTGCGCACACCGTTAGTCACTGTCCCGGGAGCCGCCATTCCTTTCCCCTACGGCGGCAAGATGCGTCTGGTACAGGTTGACCTCAAACTGCCTGAATTGCAAGCGCTGGGTCTGAGTGCGCAGGATGTGGCGAGTGCACTGGCAACTCAAAACATCATCATTCCAGTTGGCACTCAAAAAATCGACTCGCTGGAATACTCCATTAACCTGAACAACGCAGTTGTCAATATCAAGGATATGGCTGACCTACCGGTCAAATCAGTCAACGGTGCGATGGTCTATGTGCGCGATGTTGCCAATGTGCATGACGGCAATTCACCGCAGACCAATATTGTTCACGTCAACGGCAACCGTTCGGTGTTGATGTCCGTGCTGAAGAACGGATCCACTTCTACGTTGTCGATTGTTGACGGCATACGCGAAAAGCTAGATGGCATGAAGGCCACCCTGCCGCCTAACTTGACGGTGCAACCTATCAATGACCAGTCACTGTTTGTTCGCGCCGCCATCAAGGGCGTTGCAGTCGAAGCCATGATTGCTGCAGCGCTCACCAGCATCATGATTTTTCTGTTCCTGGGCAGTTGGCGCTCTACTTTGATTGTGGCTGTGTCTATTCCTTTATCCATCATGGGCGCCATCCTCGGTTTGTATGCGCTGGGCGAAACCCTCAACATCATGACGCTGGGCGGTCTGGCACTGGCCGTCGGCATCTTGGTAGACGATGCGACCGTCACCATTGAAAGTATCAATTGGCACCTTGAGCAAGGCAAAGACGTGGAAACCGCCATTCTTGACGGTGCCGCCCAGATCATCGCCCCTGCTTTTGTGTCCTTGCTGTGTATTTGTATTGTGTTTGTGCCCATGTTCTTTCTGGAAGGCGTGTCGCGTTTTCTGTTTGTGCCATTGGCCCTGGCTGTCATGCTGGCCATGGCCTGGTCATTCTTTTTGTCGCGCACCCTGGTGCCGACCATGGCCAATTACCTGCTCAAATCCCATGCTGCCCACACGGATATGCACGGCAGTTTCGGCCAACCGCGCACCCGCAATCCGATTGTCAAGTTTCAACGCTGGTTTGAAGCCCGTTTCGAAAGCATTCGGGACAGCTATAAAAACCTGCTGGGGGTTTGCCTGCAAACCCGCTGGCCAATCGTCATCGGTTTCATGAGCTTTGTTGTGGCCTCCTTTGCGCTGGTGCCTTCCCTGGGCAGCAACTTCTTTCCGGATGTAGACGGCGGGCAAATCCTGTTGCATGTGCGTGTGCCTATTGGTACCCGGGTAGAAGAAACAGCTGCACGTTTCGCTCACATTGAAAAAGCCATACAAAAAGTCATTCCCTCGGAAGAGATCGTCACGCTGGTTGACAACATCGGTCTGCCGCCTAGCTGGATTAACACGATTTACAACAATACCGGCGTGATCGGCACCATGGACGGCGACATACAAATTGCCCTTCGCAAGGGGCATGCGCCCACCGCCGACTATGTACGAGAATTACGCAAAACACTGCCGGCGGCCTTTCCCGACACCACTTTTTACTTCCCGCCGGCCGATATCGTCAGCCAGATTCTGAATTTCGGCGCACCCGCACCGATTGACATTCAAATTCGCGGCGCCAACCTGAGCGCCAATTTTGATTACGCCAACATACTGCTGAAAAAGATACGACAGATTCCCGGTATCGCCGATGTGCGCATACAGCAGTCCGCCAGAAGTCCGGTGTTTGAAGTCAACATGGATCGCTCACAAGCCCTGGACATGGGCATCACCCCCAGGGATGTGACCAACAACCTGGTGGTCAATCTGGCCGGCAGCAGCCAGGTGGCGCCTACTTACTGGCTCAATCCCGCCAATGGTGTGTCTTACAGCGTTGTCATGCAAACCCCGCAGTACAACCTTGACTCGCTGGATGAACTGGCCAACCTGCCCATTATTTCAGGCAGCGGTCAGCAGGTGCTGGGTTCTGTCGCCGAATTCAAACGCACCACTAAAAACAATCTGGTCAGCCAATACGATATTCAATCGATGGTGCAAATACACGCCACATCGCAAGACACCGACTTAGCCAGCGTCGCATCTGAAGTGCGCAAAGCCATTGCAGACACCGAAGCGGCTTTGCCCAAGGGCAGCAAAGTCGTACTGCTGGGTCAGGTCCGCACCATGGAAAAAGCCTTTTCCGGTTTGCTGTGGGGACTGGTCGGTGCGATTGCGCTGATTTACTTCTTGATTGTGGTCAATTTCCAATCCTGGCGGGATCCCTTCGTCATCATCAGTGCCTTGCCGGCTGCCATCGCCGGCATCGTCTGGATGTTGTTCACCACCCGCACCACCTTGTCTGTGCCCGCACTCACCGGCGCCATCATGTGCATGGGTGTAGCCACAGCCAACAGCGTGCTTGTCATCAGTTTTGCACGCGAGCGTCTTGATGAACTCGGCGACCCGGTGGCCGCCGCGCTGGACGCCGGTTTTGTGCGTTTCCGGCCTGTGTTGATGACCGCGCTGGCGATGATCATCGGCATGATTCCCATGTCCCTGGGCCTGGGTGAGGGCGGCGAGCAAAATGCGCCCCTGGGGCGCGCCGTCATCGGCGGCCTGTCCTTTGCCACAGTGGCCACCCTGATTCTGGTTCCTCTGTTATTCAGTATGGTGCATTCGCGTCACCGCCCTTCCAAAATTGCACCGCTTTCCCCTGGAGTTCCTTATGTCTGATTTTTCTACCCATCGTGTTTCCCGTGGCTATTTATGGACTGCTGCCGTTGTATTCGCCTTGGTAGCCGCAGGCATTGTGATCAATGGACTGAATGTACGTTCCACCGACGCAGCCCAATTGAAAGCCAATACCGAAAAGCAGGCCCTGACAGTGGTGAGCGTGATTTCACCGATACCTGCAACGGAAGCTGGCTTGTTGTCTTTGCCCGGTCGCTTCGAAGCTCCGCGCGCACCGATTTACGCCCGTGTCAGCGGGTATTTGAAAAGCTGGAAAACTGAAATAGGCACGCCGGTCAAAGCCGGTCAGTTGCTGGCAGAAATCGACACGCCTGACCTGGATCAGCAAATCCTGCAAGCCAAAGCCGAACTAGCAACCACCCAAGCAAATGCGGTCCTGTCAGAGAACACCGCCAAGCGCTGGAAATCGCTGGAAGCTGCCAATTTCGTCTCGTCCCAGGCGGTAGAGGAAAAAGTCGGCGATTACAACGCCAAATTGGCAGCAGTCAATGCGTCACAAGCCAATGTCAATCGCTTGCTGTCGATGAAAAACTTTGCCCGCATAGTGTCGCCGTTCGATGGCGTAGTGACTGCACGTAATACTGAAGTTGGCGCCTTGATCAACACCGTCAGTGAACCCGGCAGAGAGTTATTTGTCGTTACCAATACCAAGCGTCAGCGTTTGTATGTCAGCATTTCTCAAAATCAGGTGTCCTTTATTCGCCAGGGCAGCAAGGCCAAATTCACGCTGCCTAGTCAACCCGGCAAGGTATTCACTGCCTCAGTAGTTAATATGTCGCAAGTTATCAATAGCAGTTCCGGCAGCATGCTGGTGCAATTGGCCGCAGAAAACTCCAAGGATGATTTTCTGTCCGGTGGCTTCGCCAGCGTCAGCTTTGCCATAGACGCAACAGCCGATCGCTTCACCCTGCCACCGAGTGCTTTGATCTTCTCCAAAGCAGGCATCGCTGTGGCTATCGTCAATGCTCAAAACAAAGTTGAACTCAAACCCATAGTTATTGCGCGCGATCACGGCAGCAAGGTTGAAATCCTGTCAGGCATTCAGGCAAGCGACAAAGTCATTGAAAATCCACCCGATGGTGTGGCCCAAGGTGATGTTGTGCAAATCAGCGCAGTTGAAGCAAAGCCTTAAGTTCGCCACCAAAGTGCTATTGAATGGTTGTTGAATAACGTTTGATGCCGTTGATTTACAAATTCTCGAGAAAGTGAAATTTAGTAAATTAATCATTTCTTGACTCAATATGACAAAACGTTAATAATTTCGCAACTTTTTGCCACGCTAGATGACACACCTACGTTTTTTTGCGGCGCATGACAAGCGACACAATTTACTCTTGATGGAGTATGTGCGTGTTGTTTGATCACTGCGCACAATGCCAACGATGTTGCAACGTCGAGTCGGGTTACCCGCCTTTAGACATTACGCTGACCAGCAATGAAGAGAAGAAATTAGGCTCGGTTTGCATTGAGACGCGCTGCGAGCACCTGGGTCCTCAAGGCTGCACCATGGGTATTGAGAAGCCATTCGGCTGCAGTCTTTACCCTCTCAGTTACAACCCCAACAACAAAAGTTTTTATTTCGATACCGACTGTCCGCTGATGGACGATTACATGCTCGGTTTGAAAGACGCAGACAGCGACGCCTCCGAGCACTTGTCACGCATGCGCCAAACTATTTTGCAACTGGAGCAAACCGATCCCAAGTTCTTGAAAAAGAACCACGCGGTTGACGTCATTTATTTCGATCTGAAAAAGATTCCTGCGTTACATTCCACAACAAAACAATTCAAAAAAAAATCAAATACATAAAGGCAACAACATGAATGGCATGCTTTACCAATTCAAACCTGCGCAACAGTTTCCCTCCGCGCCCAAGGTGCACGAAGTCGGAAACCAGAGCTGGACTGAAGACAACCTGCTGGTTGAAAGTGAGCACAACGACATTCTTTACTACACCACCCGCTGGGACGCGCTATGCCCTTATATCAATGTGACCCTGGAAATGCTGGATGCTGCTCCGCGCCCTTTTGTGGTTTATGCGTTGCCACCGGACAGTCCCTTTGGCGTACCTATCAATGACAAATACGGCCTGGTCAACACCATGGACGAAAACTTTTGGATTGAACCGCGTCGCGAACGCAAATTTCGTGAATACGACAAGCAATACAAAAATTTTGTCTACACCGAAGAAGTCATCCCGGGCTCTGATCTGACAGTGGAAGACATGTTTGAGATGGGCGGCGAGCATTTCGCCAACTATTACATCGATGACCGCGAAGTCGAAGGCTTTGTCGACTATGTGCGCAATTTGGATGTGCTGGTATTGCGCGTACATAGCCCCGAGGGTGAACTGGTGCTGACCGATGTCTCTATTTTGCTGCCTCAGTACAACCAGTTGTACGGCAGCTTTTGCCAATGGAACCGGGACTATAAAAACCGTTCACCCGGCATCTACGCCTGTTTACAGGCTTGCCGCTGGGCACAGAAAAACGGTTTGCGTTATTACAACCTCGGTCCGGTGGACGACTACGGCTACAAAGCCTTGTTCGTGACCGACTTTGAGCCTATTTATGCGCTGGCCCTGATTGATTCCGATCACCCGCTGGTCACCGATCCGACCTCACCGCTGATCACCGATTTCAAACCGCATGAATTAAACCAGGTCTACCGCCACCAACCGGTGGATAACCTGAGCGTCATCGAGCACACCGCGCTTGCAATGGCCGGTTGATCAGAAATAATGCTTTTCGCCGAAGCTGATGTCGTAATCGATAAACAGTTCGTCACCTTCGGCAATATGAGATAGGCTTTCCAGCGCACCGTTTTTCTTGAAGCGTAAATTGGGTTGCTTAGAATGATTGAGGTATACCGCCAGGTCAAATGAATTCAAGCCTATGCTTGGGATACTGACTGACTTTCTATCGTAAAAGCAAAACATATCGATTTGACTACGCACACCTTTGGGTAGGTGTTTTATATCTTTTTTATCAATGTCAATTTCCTTGAAATGCAAATAACTTTTTAAAGGGTTTACGCCTTTGGAAATGGGCCGCACCGCAAACACGCCAATGCCGTGTATCGGCGACACACCGAGTTTACAGAATACTTCTGATTCCAGATGCTGGAGTATTTTCTTCTTGGACGTAGGCATGAAAGCACTTTCTCGTTTAAAGACGACTATAACCAATGCATTCTTACGGTTATGGCCTCTGCTTACAATCTTGCCGATGTTTCAGCTAATACCTGCACCGGACAAGCCCCGTCTGACTCTTCTTCTTATTTTTTCCGTTACTTTGATGCTCGGCGGTTTGCTGTTGTTCCTCTCGCCCATGAATCTGCAATCCATGCTGTGGCTGAACCATCTGACACCCGGCCTGGACTACTTCTGGTCATTCATTACCCAATTTGGCGATGGCGCTGCGGTCCTGCTGCTGTTGCTTGTGATCACCCGTTTCAGCCAGAACGGTAACGCTCTCAGCCTGAAAATCTTTTTGCTCGGCTCCCTCCTGTCGCCGTTGCTCAAATCCTGGGTGGCCTCGCCACGCCCGTTGGGTGTGGTGCAGCCTGATCTGTTGAACAGAATAGGCCAGCCCCTGACCGGAGCCAACTCCATGCCCTCTGGCCACAGCCTGACGGTTTTTGCTGGCATAGGCGTGATTCTTCTATGCTTCTCCCTTAAAGCCCGCCACTGGCCGGTGGCCGCACTGCTGGTGTTGCTGGCGGTACTGGTTGCACTATCGCGCGTCATGGTAGGCGCGCACTGGCCGGCCGATGTGCTGGCCGGTGCCGGTTCGGGCCTGGCGGTGGCACTGCTGGCCCAGCGCTGGGAAGCGTCGCAAGCCTGGCAACCCTATTTACAAAGACGACCGGCGCAGTGGGGCCTGCTGTTGACTGAAATCGTGTTGGCCGGTTATTTGCTGACAGCGACTACCGCCACCGCAGCCGAACGTATGGCGTTTGACCTGATCGCCACCATCGGCATAGCCGGGGCCATGTCCAGGCTGTCGTTCATTCGCCGCCAGCCATGGGCATGAAAGCACGTCATCGCCGATTAATACCGACTTGGCTGCTGTTGCTTGCCTGTGTACTGCTTTTTCTGGTCTGGCCCGAACTCGATTTGATCGTGACACGGTCTTTTTTTGATCCAGTGAATCAGGCGTTCCCTGCCAATGCAGTACCGTGGGTCAAATGGGTTTACGACGAAACACCTGCGATCAATCAGTCGCTGGGGCTAATGATGTTATTGGCCTTGTTGCTGCAATGGATACGTCCGGGCTGGCTCGGCCTGCGTGTACGCAGAAGCATGTGCGCCTGGCTGCTGGTGGTCACCATCGGGCTGGGTTTTGCAGTTGATTGGGTGCTGAAAGACCATTTTGGGCGACCGCACCCCTATCAGACGCATGTATTCACCGGCGAGCAGGATTTTGTGCCGGCCTTTCATTACCGCCCGCTGTGTGATCTCAATTGCTCGTTTGTCAGCGGCCACGCAGCTGGTGGCTTTGTCTGGATGGCTTGGGGCATGTGGGGTTGGCGCAGGCGGCGTCAAGCTTGGTTGCTGGCAGGTGTGGCGGCCGGCAGCTTCTTTGGTGCAGCGCGCATCATGCAAGGCGGTCATTTTTTGAGCGACGTGGTGTTCTCCGGATGGGTGATCTGGCTCAGCATGTTAGCCATACGGTTTCTGTGGCTGTGCCTTCGACGCCGCCGCATGCAGCAACATGCCACCAGCAAGCCATCAACTCAGTAAAAATCAAGTCGCAACATAATGGGCTACATTGGCAACTTTTGAATTTTAAATAAGACACAACATGGAACTACTTTCTGACCCGCACATGTGGATGGCCTTGGCCACCTTGACCTTGCTTGAACTGGTGTTGGGCATAGACAATATTATTTTCATTTCCATTCTGGTCAGCAAACTGCCCCGGGATAAACAGGAAATGGCGCGGCGCATAGGCTTGTTCATGGCCATGTTTTTGCGCATTGCGTTACTGCTGCTGCTGTCTTACATCATCGGCTTGGTTGAACCGCTGTTCAGCGTGATGGATCAGGCTTTTTCAGGTAGAGACCTGATATTACTGGCTGGCGGCTTGTTTTTGATCTGGAAAAGCACCGCAGAGATTCACCAATCGCTGGAAGGCGAGGACGAAGACCACGCCACCAACATCAAGCCCAAGGTCAATTTGACCGCCACCATCGTCCAGATCATCATCATTGATCTGGTGTTTTCGCTGGACTCGATCATCACCGCTGTCGGCATGGTCGACGATGTGCGCATCATGATTGCCGCCGTGGTCATTTCTCTGGGTCTGATGATGTTGTTTGCCCGCGCCATCGGTGAATTTGTCGAAGCACATCCGTCCATTAAAATGCTGGCGCTGAGTTTTCTGGTGGTGGTCGGCGTGGTGCTGGTTGCCGAAGGTCTCGGACACCATGTACCCAAAGGCTATATTTACTTTGCGATGGCTTTCTCGTTTGGTGTCGAGTTGCTCAATATCCGCTTTCGCAAATCAAAAGCCAAACCAGTCAAGCTGCGCGAGGCAAGTATGCCCGGTGAAGATGACGAGTAAGACATCAACACCCGCTGTCATTCACTGCGCCGTCGGGCATGACGGTTTTGCAGAATTTGGCATCATCGAGTTTGGCGCCGTCCATTTTTGCGCCTTTCAGATTAGCGCCTGCCAGCACAGCGCCTTTCATATTGGCATTCAGCAGCACTGCATCGCCGAGGTCGGCGCCGCTTAAATTGGCCTCGCGCAGGTAGGAGTTCGTGAAGTTAGCCAGGTGCAGATTGGCGCCGCTCAAATCGGTGCGGCGCAGATTCGCGTCTTCAAAATTGGTGACCAGCGTGCGCTTTTCCATCGGGCGCTCGCTCAGATTGGCCTTGGTCAGCACTGCGCCGGACAGGTTGGCGTTTTGAAAATCGGCACCGCGCATATCGCGCCCTCCCAGGGGTGCATCAGTCAGGTCGCAGTATTTGCAGACATTGGTGGTTTTAAAGTCTTCCATCTTGCCCGCGTCAAACGCTGCTACGGCCCAAGGCCAGACAGCACATGCGGCAGCAAGCGCCAGCGGCAACAGTTGATAAGGTTTTTGAATAACAGTCACGGCAAGACCCTTTAAAATCAATGAAATACGGATTTCGAATAATAACCAATAGCCTAGGCCTGACTTGGCCGTCAACAAGTACCCTCGCCGGGCCATCATGCGATGATCAGGATATTGAAAGGCTGTTATGCAATTGTTGTACTCCATAGCGTCACCAGCGCGGCCATTTTTCCGTCACGCGTTTCAGTGTTTGGCGGCTTTTTTATTTTTCAGCCAATCAGCACTTGCCTACACACTGACATGTGATTTGCAAGGTTCATTTCCGGAGCTGGACAAAATCACCTTAGAACCGGCCCAGGTAAAGGTAGACATCACCTCCATCGGTGACCATTTGTACATTCGCATAGACGGCCCCAAGCTTTACAATTTCTTTGTCAATACACTCAGAACCCCTGAGTTTGAAGGCACGGACCTGACCTCCAAAACCAGTATGTGGGTCAAGCGCAAAAATCTGAAGACCATGGAAGAATCGGAAATCAAAATCAACCGTGAACCGGTCAATATCAAAGCCATCAAAGATGTGCAAAGGTATGGAAAGAAACTGAAGTTTTACGTCGCCGGTCCTTGCCAACTCCCGCCTGGATGATTTGAAAATGAATCCACTTATTGTTCGACAGTTATTGATCGATTTAGATACACCTTTTGCATTGCGCTGGAATGGCGGCGACGCGTTCGCATCCGCCTTTATGAATGCTTTGTCGCTGAGTTTTCCTGCTGGCGAGCAGTTTTTCCTGGACAGCGTGCGTGAGGGTCTCAAGCAATTGCCTGCAGATCAACAAGCCTTGTTCAAGGACGAGGTCAAAGGCTTTATCGGCCAGGAAGCCACGCACCGGCGTCTGCACACTTTGTACAACCGGCATTTGCTCGATCAAGGCATGGTCAACCATTGGGAACAGCGCGCGCTCAAACGCATTGCCATACTCAAAGAAATGGACATACGTCACTCTGTGGCTGCGACTGCGGCAAACGAACATTACACCGCTGTGTTTGCCCATTGGTTGCTGTCCAACGAATGGTTTTTCAACCTCGCCGAGCCTCGACTCCAAACCCTTTGGTTATGGCATGCGAGCGAAGAGTCGGAGCACCGCAGCACAGCTTTTGACTTGTACCTGGCTTTGGACGGTAATGAAGAATGGCGGCTGCGCTGGATGCGCCGTGTGACCTGGTTTTTCCTGACCGACTTGTTGCGCCAGACTGTCAACAACCTGTGGCACGATGGCAGTTTGTTTAAGCTCTCCACCTGGTCCAGCGCATGGCGGCATTTGTTTGCCCAAGGTGGCTTGTTTCGCGAGAGTTTCGGCCTGTGGCGAGACTATTTCAAACCCGGTTTTCACCCATCGCAACATCCGGATCTTCTATCGAAACAATGGCTGCAACAACATTTGGATGCTTTCACACCGGTAGCGCAAGCTGCTTGATTTTTTTGATACCCCAACAGACCGCACCATGCTAGACCCGCAAGCCCAAACCCTGCTGCAACTGATGGTTGAACGCGGCATCCCTGCCTTTAATGCACAAACACCGGTGGAAGCACGCCAAGCCTATTTGACGCGCAAAGGCTTTACCCAACCGGATCCACCCGCTGTTTCGCATTGCCACGATCATCTGGTGCTTTTGAACGGGGTCAACATCAAGATCCGCGAGTTCCGCCCCGACGGTGCGACTGCCGTCGAAGTGCTGCCCGCCTTGGTCTATTACCACGGCGGCGGCTGGGTGATAGGCGATATAGACACCCATGACGTGCTGTGCCGCCAGTTGTGCCAGGCCAGCGCTTGCGCCGTGTTTTCGGTCGACTACCGGCTTGCACCCGAGCATGTGTTTCCGGCCGCTTACGACGATGCACAAGCGGCTTTTCAGTGGGTGGCGGCGAATGCGCTCAGCTTGCACATTGACGCCAAACGAATCGCTGTAGGCGGCGACAGCGCCGGCGGCAACCTGGCTGCCACCGTGTGTCTAGGTGCCCGCGGCGGCAAGCACCTGCCTGCGTTTCAATTGCTGATTTACCCGGCCACGCTGATGTACCCGGACACGCAAAGCTACCGGGACAACGGTGAAGGCTATGCCCTCACCGCAGCGGTGATGGACTGGTTCATGGACCATTACCTGCCGTCGCGAGACCTCGCCCACGACTGGCGCGCGTCGCCGTTGAAAGCGCAATCGCACGCTGACCTACCGCCCGCTCTTGTGCTGACCGCAGGTTTTGATCCTTTGCGCGACGAAGGCCGCTTGTACGCGGATGCTTTATCTGCCGCCGGCGGCAGCGCTGAATACATTTGCTTTGAACGTCAGATACACGGCTTCATCACCATGGGTCGTGTCATGCGCGAAGCACATACCGGCGTGGCGGTGTGCGCCGATGCCCTCAAGCGTTATCTCTTTTAAGAAAGCCAAACGATGAAACTCAATGTCAATGGTCAAAACCATACTTTAGATGTAGAGCCTGAAATGCCACTGCTATGGGCTTTGCGCGATGAACTCGACATCAAAGGCCCTAAATACGGCTGCGGCATCGCCCAGTGTGGCTCTTGCACCGTGCTGCTCAACGGCGAACCGGTGCGCTCGTGCAGCTACCCGGTGTCCTCTGCGGATGGGCAACAGGTGATCAGTATTGAAGGCCTGGCCGACAAGGGAAAACTGCACGCGGTGCAGCAAGCATGGATAGACCACCAAGTGCCGCAATGCGGTTATTGCCAGGGCGGTCAGATACTGGCGGCCGTAGCTTTGCTAAAGAAAAAACCCCAACCCAGCGACCAGGACATAGACGCAGCCATGACCAACATCTGCCGCTGCGGTACCTATGCACGCATGCGCACCGCCATACACGCCGCAGCGCGTCAGGCCGGAGGTCAATCATGAACACCACTGCACTCAACCGCCGCCGGTTTTTACAAGTCAGCAGCAGCACCGCTGCCTCGCTCAGTCTGGGCTTTGTCTGGCCGAATGCCGCCATGGCCGCCGATCAAACAGAAGTCAACGCTTGGATAGAGATACACAGCGACGAGTCCATCGTCATACGCTATGCGCGCACCGAAATGGGCCAAGGCAGCCGCACCTCGGCGCCCATGTTGATCGCTGAAGAACTGGAAGCCGATTGGCAAAAAGTGCGTGTGGTCGATGTGCCTGCGCATGAAAACCTGAGCCGCAAGCGCGCCTACGGCGACATGGCCAGTGTCGGCAGTCGCACTATTCGCATGTCGCAAGACTATTTGCGCAAAGCCGGTGCCGCCGCCCGCATCATGCTGATAGAAGCCGCAGCTCAGCGATGGAGCGTGCCAGTCGGCGAATGCAAGGCCGTGCTCGGTCATGTGTTGCACAACCCCAGCCACAAAAAACTCAGCTACGGCCAATTGGCAGCCGAGGCAGCCAAACTGACACCACCCAAAGACATTCCGCTCAAAGACCCGAAAACCTGGACCTTGGCAGGCAAACCGCTGCCGCGCGTAGATATCACCGATATCGTCACCGGCAAGATCCGCTTTGGCGTGGACGTGCAATTGCCGGGCATGCTGCATGCAGCCATCGCTCATTCGCCGGTGTTCGGCGGCACTGCTAAGTCGGTAGACAGCAGCAAAGTGGATAACCGGCGCGGCATCGTCAAAGTCATCAACCTCGGCGAATTTGTGGCCGTGGTGGCTGACAACTGGTGGCGCGCCAAAGAAGCTTTGCGCGATGTCGCCATTGATTGGGACAACGGCAAGAACGGCGGCGTCAACAGCGCCGGTCTGATGCAGTATTACCGTGACGGTCTGACACAAACAGAGGTTGCGACTTCCCGCAACGACGGCGACACCCTGGCCGCACTGCAAGCGGCGTCCAAAGTGATAGAGGCCGATTACTACACACCTTATCTGGCGCACGCCACCATGGAACCCATGGTTTGTACGGCTTTGCTGATCGACGACAAACTCGACATCTGGGCGTCCACCCAGAACCCGGAATCCACACTCACCTCGGCTGCTGCGACCGCCGAGGTGCCGCAGGAAAATGTGCGCGTTTTCGCCATGCAAATGGGCGGCGGTCTGGGCCGCAAAGGTACGCAGGATTTCACCCGCCAGGCGGTGGCCCTCGCCATGCGACTGCCGGGCAAACCGGTCAAACTGATGTGGAGCCGGGAAGAAGACATGCAGCACGACTTGTACCGCCCGGCCAGCCTGGTGCGCATGCGTGCGGCGTTGGACACGTCCGGCAAACCGCAGGCCTTGCATGTGCGCGTCAGCGCCCCTTCGATTTTTTCTCAGTTGCTGCGCATGCCGTTGCAAAACGGTATAGACAACCAGGCCGTGGCCTGTTTTCCGGACCACCCCTATGCCATACCGAACACGCTGGTCGACTTTGCCATGCGCAGCACGCATGTGCCGGTAGGCTTTTGGCGCACGGTCGGGCATTCACAAAACCCGTTTGTGCGCGAATGCTTTCTGGATGAACTCGCGCACGCGGGCGGCCAAGAACCGCTGGCCTACCGCTTGTCCTTGCTGCCCAACAACGAGAAAGCCAACCGCGATCGCAGCATGTTGATGGCCGTGGCAAAGGCCGCCGACTGGGACAAACCGCTGCCTGCCGGTGTGCACCGCGGCATTGCCAGCGTAGACGGTTACGGCAGTTGGACGGCGTGCGTGTGTGAAGTCTCGGTCAGCGCGCGTGGCGAAGTGAAAATCCACCGCGTTGTGATCGGCATAGACCCGGGCTACGCGGTCAATCCCGACAACATACAAGCGCAATTGCAAGGCAGCGTGGTTCATGGTTTATCTGCCATCTTCTGGGGCGAGTTGACGGTTAAAGACGGCCGTCTCGAGCAATCCAATTTCCACGACTACCGCATGATGCGCATGAACGAAATGCCCAAGGTGGAAACCGTGATCGCGCCCACAGGCGGCTTTTGGGGCGGTGTCGGCGAGCCGGCCCAGGCGCCGCTTGCACCTGCGCTGGTCAATGCCTTGTTTGCCGCCACCGGCAAACGCATTCGCTCGCTGCCCTTAAAAAACCACGGCTTGAGTCTGGTGAAAGCATGAAGCGCGGGTTGGTTTGTCTGGCACTGATGTTTGCCGCCAATGTGTGGGCGATCGATCTCAGCATGCCGCCGACCAAGTCGGCGGCCACTGCCAATGTCGAGCGCGGGCGCAAACTGTTGATCAACCGCCAGGAAACCGGTTGTGTGCTGTGTCACCGCATTCCCGGCATGAAAGAAGGCGGCGAAATGGGGCCGGTTTTGAGCGGCTTGAGCCAGCGCATGTCGGCCGATCAAATCCGCCAGCGCATCGCCGACTGGCGCGCAGTAAACCCCCAGACCTTCATGCCGGCCTACTTCAGCAGCAAAGGTCTTCATAATGTTGCCAAGCCACTGGTTGGCAAAACCGTACTCACCGAGCAAGGCCTGGAAGACATCGTGGCTTATTTGCTTGACGCTACCAAAGGACCTTGATGTATTTGTTGTCTCGCCGTGACTGGCTTCGCCGTTTCAGCCTAAGCACTGCCGGGCTGTGGGCAGGGTCAACCGGCTTATCCAAGGCCCAGGACATGTCGGTGTTAGGCCGAGTGCAAGACCTGAGCGATGCGCGTTTGCGCACTTTCGATGAAATGGTCTCAGCTTATGTGGTGCGCCAGCAATTGAAAAACGAAGGCATGGGTTTGACCATGCCTTTGCTGGCTGACAACGGTCACCTGGTGCCACTGAGCTTGAAGGTCGACAGCCCGATGACCGAAGAATCGCATGTCACCCACGTCTACATATTGTCCCAACTCAACCCGGCACCGCTGATTGCCATGATTGTGCTGGGGCCGTGGAACGGCCGCGCTGAAATCAGCATGCGTGTGCGTCTTTCCGGCACGCAAATGGTGGTGGCGCTGGCGCGCATGTCCGACGGCAACTTCCGCTACGCGACGAGCCAGGTGTCTGTCACTGAAGCAGCCTGTGTGGATAACGGATAAAGCATGACCGCCGCCCGTTTACAAGTTCCCGCGCGCATCGTCGAAGGCGATGTGTTCAAACTGCGTCTGCTGGTGCAGCATCCCATGGACAGCGGCTTTTTGCGCAACCTCGAAGGTGTGCTGGTCAAGCGCAATGTGATCCGCCATTTGCAATGCATCTTCCATAGCAAGGAAGTATTCCGGGTTGAGCCTACCACCGGCACCGCGGCCAACCCCTTGTTCGAGTTTTATTTGCGCGCCACCACGTCTGGCGAGTTGTATTTCCGCTGGGTCGACGACAAGGGCTATATCGGCGAGTTACGCCACAACCTGGTGGTTATTCCCGCCAATCAATCTACAGCACCCAAAACCTGATGCCACGTCTTTTTTGCTTGTTTCCGCTGCCATCCGCCAAGCAGCCGCGCAGCGTCTTGCGCCAGCGCTTGTTGGCTGCCGTGCTGCTGTTGCTGAGTCTAGGCCATGTCTCAGTCATGGCGCAACAGCGTTTGCTGCCGCTGGACAAGGTGCAATCCGGCCTGGCGTTTACCGGCCCTGAAATTCTGGAATTGCAAGCCGACGACTTTGCCAACCCTGCCCTGCCCTATTTGGACAAAGGTGCCAAGTTGTGGAGCCAGGGTGCTGGCAAGGCAGACAAAAGCTGTGAAAGTTGTCACGGCGACAGCAACAGCAGCATGAAGGGCGTGGCCACGCGTTACCCGGCCATAGACAAAGCCAGCAAGAAACTCTACAACCTGGAAGACCGCATACGCAACTGCCGTACCAAACAACAAAAAGCCTCTGACTGGGCGCTGGAATCCGATGAATTGCTGGCGGTCAGCTTGTATGTGACATCAGCGTCCAACGGCATGCCGGTTCAAGCCAATATCGAAGGCAAGGCCAAATCGCATTTTGAAAACGGCCAGAAAATATTCATGACCCGCCAAGGGCAGTTGAACATGGCCTGTACCCAATGCCATGACCAACGCTACGGCATCAAGCTCTATACCGACAAACTCAGCCAGGGCCAGCCGAATGCCTACCCGGCCTACCGTATCGAGTGGCAGCGACTGGCTTCGCTGGAGCGGCGACTGCGGTTTTGTTACAACGGCGTGCGCGCCGAAATACCTGCCTGGGGCCACGGCGTGATGCGCGACATCAGCCTGTACCTGATGTGGCGTGCGCAAGGCCTCAACATAGAAGTGCCTTCAGTGCGCAAATAAGACTCAAAAAGTAGCCAACACTTTTTTCCACAACTCGGGGGTCACCTCGGGCATGACACCGAACCAGGCCGCAAAACCCGGACGCGCCTGGTGCAGCAACATGCCCAGCCCGTTGACCACCGTATGGCCGCGCGCGGCGGCGCGCATCAGCAAATCGGTATGCAAGGGTGTGTAAACAATGTCCGACACCAATGCATGCACAGGCAAGGCCGATAAATCAATTTCCAGCGCGGGCTGACCTTGCATACCTTGCGTGGTGGTATTGACCAACAAGCCAGCATCAGCCAGCGCGGCGTGACGTTGTGACCAGTCCAGCGCTTGCACCGGCGCACCGAAGTCTGCCGCCATGGCCTGCGCTTTGTCTAAGCTGCGATTGAGCAAACGGATGTTTTTCACCCCGGCGTCGGCCAAAGCCCAGACCACCGCCCGGGCTGCGCCGCCTGCCCCCAGCACCACGGCCGCGCCCCGGTCAGCACGCCAGCCGGGCTGAGCTTCGCGCAAACTGTGTATGTAGCCGAAGGCATCGGTGTTGGTGCCGCGTAAGCTGCCGTCGGTATTCACCACCACGGTGTTGACCGCGCCGATCTGGCGCGCCTCCTCGTCGAGTTGGTGGATACAGTCCAGCGCATCTATTTTGTGCGGCAAGGTCAGGTTGCAACCGGCAAAACCCAGCGCCGATAAACCGCTGAGCGCCTGCGGCAAATGCGCAGGATTGACGGCCAAAGGCACATAGGCACCGCGCACACCGTAGTGCGCCAGCCAGTGGCTATGTATCAGCGGCGAACGCGAATGCGAAATCGGCCAGCCCATGACCCCGGCAAGCTTGAAATCGGTAGAGGATTGACTGCTCATGGTGCGACAAGCATAGCGGTTTGCAGCGCTGCCCCGCCGCCCGCCGTTTGCAGCCTTTGCCTACCGGCGACTGTGAAACAATCTATGCTTATCCAATAATGCTCTCTGATGTACGAAGCAAACAACGCCAGCAGTCACAGACTGCACCAGTTTCTGGCCGATATGACCAGGCTGGTTGATACCGCCCCCCAAGAAGCCGAACTGCTGGCTCAAGGCCGTCGCATGTTGCAAAACCTGTTGCAACAGGACGATTGGCTGCACCCTGAACTGGCGCAAGCCCATCCCGCCCATTACCAGCAGTACCTGATTTATGCCGATCCGCAAGACCGGTTCTCGGTGGTCAGCTTTGTCTGGGGACCGGGCCAGTCCACGCCCATCCATGATCACACCGTTTGGGGTTTGATAGGCATGCTGCGCGGCAGCGAATCCTGTCAGCCTTACAGCCGCATGTCGGACGGTCGCTGGGTGCCGGCCGGTTTTCAAATTGACATGCTGCCCGGCGACATCGAAGCCGTCTCGCCGCGCATAGGCGATGTGCATAAAGTATGGAACGCATTGCCCGGCCAGGTGTCCATCAGTATCCATGTGTATGGCGGCAACATCGGCAAGATAGAACGCCACAGTTACCGAGAAGACGGCACGCGCAGCAACTTCGTGTCCGGTTACTCTAATGTGCTGCCTGTGACGGCAGTTGCCCCATCTGCACTAGCACCAGTGGCCATGGCTTCGCAAACGCCGCAGGCGCCTGTGACAACGGCATCCCGTGCACCGCACACATCCGCCACGCCTTTAGTCTTGTTTGCGGATTCCTCAGCAACAGCTGATGCCACTGTGTCTGACAGACCACTTAATCAACTGCCGGACGACGCTTTCGACACAACCACGGCTGCTTATGCTGTCGCCACCTTTCAAGACGTGCGCCAGACCTTGCTGGACAAACAGGAAATCGCTCTGGTCGATGTGCGCGAAGAGGACATTTATGCGCAAAGCCATCCGCTGTTTGCCGTCAACCTGTCTTATGGCCGCATCGAATGCGAAGCCCGCTTGCGCATACCGCGCCTGGACACACCGGTGGTGTTGCTAGACAACGGCGAGGGTTTGACGCTGCGTGCAGCACAGGTGTTGGCGCGCATGGGCTACACGCAGATAAGTATTCTTCAAAACGGTTTGAGCGGCTGGGCAGCCGCCGGCGGTGAGTTGTTCCGCGACGTCAATGTGCCCGGCAAAGCCTTCGGCGAACTGGTCGAATCCAAACGTAAGACCCCATCTATGTCGGCCACCGAGGTCAAGGCCATGATCGACAGCGACGCCGACATGGTGGTGCTGGACGCCAGACGTTTTGACGAATACCAGACCATGAGCATCCCGGGCGCCATCAGCGTGCCCGGCGCGGAACTGGTGCTGCGTGCGCGCAGCCTGGCGCCAAGCGCAACCACACGCATCGTGGTGAACTGCGCGGGCCGCACGCGCAGCATCATCGGTACCCAATCGTTGGTGAACGCAGGCATCCCTAACCCTGTGTGCGCCTTGCGCAACGGCACCATAGGCTGGACGCTGGCTGGGCTGGCGCTGGAGCACAAAGCAAGTCAAGTTTTCGGCGAGGTCAACGACGCTGACCGCAAAAAAGCCGCTGCCTCTGCATTGGCGTTGCTGTTTCGCGCCGGTGTGCAACGCATAGACGAACAGGACTTGCAAGCCTTGCTAGCCGACGCTACACGCAACACCTATGTGTTTGACGTTCGCACGCCCGAAGAGTTCGCGCTCGGTCATCTGCCTGGCGCGCGCAGCGCACCGGGCGGGCAACTGGTGCAGGAAACCGACCACCATGTCGGTGTGCGCGGTGCGCGCATCGTGCTGTACGACGACGACGGCGTGCGCGCTTCCATGACCGCCTCATGGCTGGCGCAAATGGGCTGGGACACGTATGTACTGAAAGACCTTCAGCCTGAGGATTTGCGCGACACCGCTGTGGTGGCTGACGCCTTGCCGGACACGCTTTCACCGGTGGCCGAGGTCGATCCGGCCACCCTCAAAGAATGGCTGGCCAACCGCAGCAACCTGAGCATGGTCATCGATGTGGGCGACAGCGCCACCTATGTCAAACGGCACATACCGGGCGCCTGGTGGTTGCTCAGATCACAACTGGCCCAGGACTTCAGCCGGGTGCACAAAGCCAACCGGTACGTGCTGACATGTGCCGACGGGCGGGCTTCGCGTTACGCGGTCGCCGAATTGCAACCACTGCTGCGCTCAGGTGTGCAGGTGCTGTGGCTGAGCGGCGGCAATGCAGCCTGGACAGCGCAAGGCTTTAGCACCCAGCAAGGCGAGTCCTACCTGGCGAGTCCGCGGATTGACCGTTACCGTCGCCCTTATGAAGGCACAGACAACCCGGCGCAAGCCATGCAAGCCTACCTTGACTGGGAATACGGACTGGTAGAACAGCTGCGCAAGGACGGCAGCCACCATTTCAAAGTGGTTTAGCCAAAGCCTGCACCCAAGCCAGTTGGCGCGGCAAACACACAGTTTGCAAGTCATAGCGTTCGATGGCACGCGCCCGCGCCGCCTCACCCAAGCGCTGGCGTTCAGCGGGTTCATTCATCAAGCGGTTGATGCCTTGCACCCAGGCCGTCACATCAAAAAACGGCAGCAAGCGGCCGGTAACACCGTGTTGAATCGCTTCGTGCACAGGTCCGGTGTCGCTGGCCAAAATGGCGCAACCGCTGCTCATGGCCTCTATCAAACTCCAGCTCAACACAAACGGGTAGGTCAGGTAGACATGAACCCGGCTGATTTGCAGCATGGTGAGGAACTGCGGGTAACTCAGCCTGCCCAGAAAATGCACGCGCTGCCAATCGCTGTCCGGGATTTGTGCGCGCACTTCGTCGATGAAGATTTGCTTCCAGGTTTTTCCTTCAGGCGCTTTGGCGCCATAACTCACGCTGTCGCCGCCGACGATCAACACCTGCGCCTGCGGGCGCAACCGCAGCACCCCGGGCAGGGCACGCATAAAGATGTGGTATCCACGGTAGGGCTCGAGGTTGCGGCTGACAAAAGTCAGCACTTCGTCGTCCCGCGACCAACAGCGTCCATCCTCTAAGCTCAACCTGGTAGCCGGGTCAGGCCGAATGGCGACGGTATCAATACCGTCGTGCACCACCGTGATTTTTTCGCGCATGGACGGGTCATAGGTTTGCGCCTGCCAGTGGGTGGGCGAGACGGCTGCTTCCACGCTCTGATGCTGCAAAACGGCAACCGCATTTTTCAACAGCAAACGGCTGTCGGCACTGATTTCGGGTTTGGAGAATTCTGGATCGAAATGCACATCCTGACCCTCGGACTGGTAGAACATTTCGTAAAACAAACCCAGGCGGGTGTCGGGCCAAACCTGTTTAATGAACAGGCTTTCGCCCCAGGACGGATGCGCAATCACCACATCCGGATAAAACCCCTGTTGCTTGAATTGCATAGCCCAATGCAACACCGCTTCGCCGCGAATGACCTTGGCTTCCACGTCGATGATCCACGGGTGAATCCCGGGTGTGCTGCTGCGTTTGGGGAAATAAGTATGCACCTGCACGCCTTGCCACAACATGCCGGGTTTGTTGGCCAGCAGCAGCGCATGCACTTCGTGGCCGGCAGCAGCCAGAGCCGGTGCCAGGTGTTTGAACTGACCCGGGAAATTTTGATGAAGAAAAAGAACCTTCAATTGTCAGCAGCTCGGCCCCAGCTCATGCGTTGCAGCAAACCGTCACGCTTGACCAGCACGTGCCAGACCACGGCTGCCAGATGCAAGGCGATCAAAGCCATGAATAGGAGAGCAAAAAGTTCGTGCACTTCGCTCAACAAAGCTTTCATGTCCGGCTGCGGTTCAAACAAACGCGGCAACGTGTTGCCAAAGAACTTAATGGGGTATTGAGAAAAATTAGAACCAATGAAACCGGACAAGGGCATGGCCACCATACACACGTACATCAAACCGTGGTTCAACTTTGAGACGATGTGTTGCCAGGTGCCGGGCGCGGTGACTGCCGCAGGTGCCGGGTGGCTGATGCGCCAGCCCATTCGCCAAACAATAAACACTGCGATCACTAGGCCTATGGATTTGTGAATATTGAACCAGCCGCCCCGGTAACCCGGCGGTTCTTTGGGCAGGTCTACCATCCACAGACCCAGCACCAATTGACCGATCAATGCCAGAGCCAGCAACCAGTGCAACAGCACCAGAATCCGGTCATAACGCTGTGTGTCAGCTTCGTGCGCGCCGGCGTCTGCATCAGAAATCAAGTTGTCGTTAGCCATGTCAGCGTCCGTTCAAAAAGAGAGTGCTAAGTGTGCCACGACTCAAGCGGAAGGCTCAATACCGTCATTCCCCCGAAAGTCGGCAGTACAGACGGCTAAGTTATTATCCTGCCCACTCTTTGGCCGCTGCGGCTTTGGTTGCCAGATTAAGCCGCAGACAATTGGCATTTTTTGACAGGTGGTTAGTTTTGAAGTCTTTTTTAAAGCGGCTTAAGACAGCCAATCCCAAGTGGGACGTAGAACCTTTGTGGTTTGAATGGCTGGTGTTGCTGGGTTTGTTTATTTTTTCCACTTGGTTGCTGGGCATCAAAGGCGTATGGCAGCTGCTAATCAGCTCTGACCCTACCGGCATCACGCTGGTCATCATCGTGGTGTTTGCGGTGTCCACCCTCTGGTGCGGTGTGCGATCGCGCGAACTCGCGCGTCAACGCCAACTGCTTGACAAGGCAGCCGCTCGCGGACTTGAAGGTCTGCTCAAAACCGAATGCTGGGCTGGTGAATACTGGGCCGCACTGGCCGCCAATCCTCAGGACAGCGGCGCTCCGTTGGATTTGCTGATGGAGAAAACCCATGGTCCGCATTCGACAGCCTGGTGGGTCAACGGGGTACAACTCAAACTGGGATTGCTGGGCAAGGTCATCGGGTTTTCTGTGCTGGCCATGCAAATCGGTCAAATACAAAACTTCGACCCCAGCCAGGCGCAGGATTTGTTGCGCAACCTCACCTCAGGCCTGGGCGTGGCCTTGCTGACCACCATGGTCGGTTTGATCGGAAATATTTTGCTGGGCTTGCAACTCACACGCATGGACCGCTTCGCCGACCAATTGCTGGGTCAGGCACAACGCCACGGATTGATCATCGGTCGCTGACGCGATTGACACGCCATGCGCAAAAACCGTTTTTCCCGCGAGCCTGAGGTCGATCCTTTTTACGACATGTTGTTCAACATGCTGATCGCCTTCGTCTTTTGTTTCATCATTGCGCTGCTGGCCATGAACCCCAAGGCCACCAAAAGCGGGGACATTCCTGCCAAAGCCGAATTCATCATCACCTTGTCCTGGCCGGACATGGACCCGAATGACTTAGACCTGTGGTTGCAAGGCCCCTCCGGTGAAAGTGTGTGGTTTCGCAACCGCGAAGCCGATTTGATGCACCTGGATCGCGACGACCGCGGCAACTCCAACAACACCATCATGGTCAATGGCAATAAAGTGGTCAACCCCTTGCGCCAGGAAGTGGTGACCATACGCAGCATCGTGCCAGGTGAATACGTCATCAACGCGCACTATTACGAAACCAAAGACATAGACGCCAGTGACCCTAAAGCAGGCCAACCGGTGCTGGCAACGCTGTCCGTTATCAAGGTCAATCCCAAGGCCGAGGTGGTGTTTTACGGCCAGTCCACCCTGGAAGCACGCGGCAAGGAAGTCACCATGGCCAGATTCACAGTTACCCCCGAAGGTGGAGTAGACAATGTCAACACCATCCCCAAAAACTTAATCAAGTCTTTCTGATATGACGCTGACCTTCATCATTGTTTTTGCGCTCATCGCTGTGTTGTTGGCGTTGGCGCTGGTGTATTCCAACTGGCCGAACTGGCTCAAGGGTTTGCTGGCTCTGGCTGTCAGCTGTTTTTATTTCTTCGGTTTCGGCGCTGTGCATTCGCTGCTGGGTATTCCTAGCACCGACGCGCTGCCAGATCGTTTCGTCATGCTCGCCGCCTTGGTTGACGAGCCGCGCGGTAAATTCCCCGGTGCCTTGTATGTCTGGGTCACACCGATTGAAGAAGGCGAAAACTTTTTACAACCGCGTGCTTACAGACTGCCCTATACACGTAGCTTGCACGAACAAATTTCGGATGGCATGCGCAAGGGCCGCGAAGGCGTGCCGCAAATGGGCACTGCTGAAGTCAAGCAAGGCAACGGCAAGGGCTCCAGTTGGCTCAACCCCGGCAGTGATGAACAAGAAGTCAAGATCATGGACTTGCCCACGCCTCAGGTGCCGGAAAAATGAAGATGCGCATTTCCCTGCTTGCCCTGAGTGCTGCGCTTGTCCTCAGCGCCTGCGATCAACCGGTCAAAGAAAATGCCTTGTTCCCGCTGGCCGCCGGCAAAAGCTGGACTTACCAGGTTGAAACCGTGTATGACGAACCTGGCGGTAAAACATTGCGCTACACACTGGAAATGCGCAACTTGGGCAGCGCGGCATTGGCCGACGGCAGCACCGCCTGGATACGCCGCAGCAGCAACGGCCATGAATACTGGCTAACCACTGACGATAAAGTCATTAGCCGCGTGGCCATGAAAATACCGACCAAAGGCCAGGCAGACATGGACCCCGAGCCCCGCACCGTCTTGCCACAAGCGCCGACGCTTGGCAGTAGCTGGACCAGCACCACCGTGCCCTATTTTTTACGCCGCCGCAACGAACAACCCTCTGAATTCAGGTACCTGGATAAATTCAAAAATATGCCTATGGTTTTTACCGTGGCCGACATGGACGTCAAGATCAGCACACCGGCCGGGCAGTTTGAACACTGCATGCGGGTCGACGGCAAAATGGCCATGATGCTGTGGAACGAACAAGCCAACGCCTACAAGCCCACGGACTTGACGACCCGCGAGTGGTACTGTCCGGACGTCGGTCTGGTGCAAGTGGAACGGGATGAGCCGACCACTGCCAAATTTTTTCAAGGTGGCAGCATGCGCATGAAGCTGCTTCACTACGAGTGATCGACCTTCAAGCTGTCGCTAGT